>Ga0163144_10000110_pt1 | contig 185258 bp, 177 predicted proteins | sample OliLak19BULKMAT1_FD_123175 | JGI IMG/M metagenome (GOLD analysis project Ga0163144, IMG submission 123175) | Freshwater microbial mat bacterial communities from Lake Vanda, McMurdo Dry Valleys, Antarctica - Oligotrophic Lake LV.19.BULKMAT1 | ecosystem: Environmental > Aquatic > Freshwater >...
ATGGACGCGGCGCGCCCCAGAACGCGCCCGCGCCGACGCACTTCGTGGAGGTCTCGATCTAACGCGGGGCGGACATAATCGCTGGCCGCGTTAGGCGGTCAGAATCGCTGGCCGCTAACAGTCTGAGGCCCGTACGAGGCCCGTACGACGCGGGCGGCGCGGCGAAAGCGCCGCGCAAAAGTCAGGTCAGCGTGAGCTGCGTTCGCGCTCGCGCTGCTCGGGCGTCTCGTGCGGACGGGCGAAGTCGTCCTCGAGTCGCCACGTCGTCCCGATCTCGGGAGTCGAGGCCTCGATGACCTCGCAGTCCGTGATGCCGATCAAGCGATGCACTTGACCAAGGCTACAGGTGTAGCCGACACCGGGGCTCAGCTCGGTCTCGATGAGGGTGCCATGCGCGTCCTGCCACACGACCTGGGCGCGCCCGCGCAGCAGGAACCAGCTCTCGCGCTTCTCATCGTGGAGCTGCAGCGAGAGGCGGGCGCCGGCGTTGATGTGCAGCAGCTTCCCCGCGTACGGCAGACCATCCGGCGTCCAGTGCACCTCGAAGCCCCACGGCTTCTCGATGCGACGCACATACGGCGCGTTGGTGAACCCGGACGGATCGAAGGGCGGCGGTCGATCACTCATCGCGCGACAGTGTAGCCGACACCGGTCGGCCGTGCGCCCCCTCATTCGCACAGCCGTTGGCGATTTCCCACCTCCGGCCCCCTCTGCTATCTCCCCCCGGATGTCCGCGCCGCTCAAGGTCATCGATCCCGAAAAGCTTCCGAAGCATTTCGAGGCCATGGAAGTGGAGGCCCGGCTGCACGAGCGGTGGGATCGTCTCGGCGTCTACGCGCACGATCCGACCCGCCCCCGCGACGAAACCTTCGTCGTCGACACGCCGCCGCCGACGGTGTCGGGCTCGCTGCACGTCGGGCACGTCTTCAGCTACACCCACACCGACGTCCTCGCGCGCTACCACCGCATGCGCGGCCAGAACGTGTTCTACCCGATGGGGTGGGACGACAACGGGCTCCCGACCGAGCGTCGCGTCCAGAACCATTTCCACGTCCGCTGCGACCCGCGCGCCCCGCACGAGCCGGGCCTGAAGCTGGCGCCGGCGACGCCGGCCGAGGCCAAGCAGCCACCCCGGTTGGTGTCGCGGCCGAACTTCATCGACCTCTGCCTCGAGCTGACCCACCAGGACGAAGAGGCGTTCAAGAATCTCTGGCGCCGCATCGGCCTCTCGGTCGACTGGTCGCTCGAGTACTCGACGATCGACCCGCGCTGCCGCCACCTCGCGCAGCTGAGCTTCCGCGACCTCTTCGAGAAGGGTCACGTCTACAGCATCGAGGCGCCGACGATGTGGGACGTCGACTTCCAGACTGCCGTCGCCCAAGCCGAGGTCGAAGACCGGCCGACGCGTGGCGCGTTTCATGACGTCGCATTCGGCGTCGAAGGTGGCGGTGATTTCACGATCGCGACGACGCGCCCCGAGCTCCTGCCCGCCTGCGTGGCCGTGACCGCGCACCCGGACGACGCCCGCTATCGCCACCTCTTCGGCAAGACCGCGCGCACGCCGATCTTCCACGTGCCGGTGCCCATCTTCCCGAGCGAACTCGTCGATCCCGAGAAGGGCACGGGCATCTTGATGGTCTGTACCTTCGGCGACGCCACCGACGTGGTCTGGTGGCGCGAGCAGAAGCTGCCGCTCCGGCAAATCATCGGCCGCGACGGCCGCCTCGTGGCGGTCCAGTTCGGCAGCGACGCCTTCCCGAGCCGCGATCCCGAAGCCGCCAACGCGCGCTATGCGCAGATCGCCCGCAAGGGCGTTGGCGGCGCGCGCCAGGCGATCGTCGAGATGCTGCGCGACGCGGCGACCGATAGTACGGGCAGCGGCGCGGCACCGCTCCGCGCCGAGCCGAAGCCGATCGAGCACGCCGTCAAGTTCTTCGAGAAGGGCGACCGACCGCTCGAGTTCATCTCGACCCGGCAATGGTTCGTCCGGTTGCTCGACAAGAAAGAGCAGCTGCTCGCAATCGGCGACGAGATCCGCTGGCACCCCGACTTCATGCGGCTCCGCTACCGCAACTGGACGGAGAATCTGAACGTTGACTGGTGCGTCAGCCGCCAGCGGTATTTCGGTGTGCCGTTTCCCGTCTGGTATCCGCTCGATGCCGACGCACAGCCCGACTACGACCACCCGATCGTCGCCGCCGCGAACACGATGCCCGTCGACCCGACCGTCGATCTGCCGCCGGGCTATCGCGCCGACCAGCGCGATCAGGCGGGCGGCTTCACCGCCGAGGCCGACGTCTACGACACCTGGTTCACCAGCTCGCTCACACCGCAGATCGGCTCGGGCTGGGTGCTGAATCCCGAACGTCACGCGCTCCGCTTCCCCGCTGACATTCGGCCGCAGAGCCACGAGATCATCCGGACGTGGGCGTTCTACACGATCGCCAAAGCCTGGCTGCACGAGCACACGATGCCGTGGAAGCACGTCGTGATCTCCGGGTGGATCCTCGATCCCGACCGCAAGAAGATGTCGAAGAGCAAGGGCAACGTGGTCACGCCGATGCACCTGCTCGACCAGTACACGTCGGACGGCTGCCGCTACTGGGCCGCGAGCGCGCGCCTCGGCACCGATACGGCGTTCGACGAGAAGGTCCTGAAGGTCGGGAAACGGCTCGTCACCAAGCTCTACAACGCCGGCAAGTTCGTGCTTGCGCAGGCCGGCCCGCACGCGCCGATCGACGTCGAGCTCGATCGGGCCTTCGTCGAGCGGCTGCGCCAGCTCGTCACCCGCGTCACCAAAGCGTTCGACGCCTTCGACTACGCCCACGCACTGCAGGACACCGAGTCGTTCTTCTGGCACGACTTCACCGACACCTACCTCGAGCTGGCGAAGCACCGCGCCCGCGACGAGGCCGGGGGCTCGGCGATCGCGGGCTTGCGGCTCGGGCTCCGCGTGCTGCTCCGGCTCTTCGCGCCGGTGTTGCCGTACGTCACGGACGAGGTCTGGTCCTGGGTCTTCGCGGAGGAAACCGACGCGCCGAGCATTCACCGCGCCCCCTGGCCGACGCTGGAAGAGCTCAGCACGATCGCGGCCCCAGCCGACGCGGCCTGCTTCGACATTGCCGTCACCTGCCTCGCCGCCATCAACAAGGCGAAGTCCGAGGCGGGTGTCTCGCCAGGCCGGGGCGTCGCCCAGCTGACGCTCGCGGCCAGCGCGGACACGTTGCGCCAACTCGCGACCGTGCAAAGCGACGTCCTCGCGTCGGCGCGCGTCGAACGCCACGATCTCGTCACCGACGACACGATCGCCCCCGCCACGTTCGAGGTTCGGAAGGCGGAGTACGTGGCGCCGGTGGAGGCCTGACGACGATGGCGGACGCGCACGCGGATCGCGTCGCCGCGCTGGCGGAGCACCCCTCGATTCGCCGGCTCCTGGCCACCGCCCTCGAGGAGGACATCGGCCGCGGCGACGTCACCAGCGCTGCCGCGTTGCCGCCCGGCCTGCGGGCGACGGCCACCATCTCGACCGAAGAGCCCTGCGTGGTGGCCGGCCTGTTCCTGGCGCCACTCGCGTTCCGCCTGGTCGATCCGCGCCTCGCCGTCGAGGTGGTGTTGTCGGAAGGCGCGCAGGGTGGGGTGGAAACCCCGGCCGTCACGATCACCGGCTCGGCGGCGGCGATCCTCGCCGGCGAGCGCGTCGTGCTGAATCTGCTCCAGCACCTCGCCGGCGTCGCCACGCTCACCAGCCGCTTCGTCGCGGCCGTCGCGGGCACGCGCGCCGCGATCGTCGACACGCGGAAGACCCTCCCCGGTCTGCGGCTGCTCGAGAAGCATGCGGTGCGGATGGGCGGCGGCGTGAACCATCGCTTCGGCCTCGATGACGGCATCCTCATCAAGAACACGCACGTCGCGCTCGGCGGCGGCACGGCCGCGGTCGTCGCCCGGGTCCGCGCCGAGGCACCGAGCGCGCTCCGCGTCCAGGTCGAGTGCCGCAGCGCAGCCGAGCTCGACGCCGCGCTCGCCGCCGGTGCCGATGCCGTGCTGCTCGACAACCAGACCCCGGACGAGGCCGCGGCGCTGATCCAGCGCGTCGCCGGGCGCGTCCCGGTCGAGCTCTCCGGCGGGATCAATCTCGCCAACGTCGCGGCCTATGCGGCCGCGGGCGCCGACCGCATCTCGATCGGCGCGCTTACGCATTCCGCTCCCGCCATCCCGCTCCATCTCAGAATCCGCGCCACGTCGTGATGCGACCCCGACCATGGAGACCAGCGAGCGCATACTGACCCTGCTGCGACGCGAACCGGTGGTGTCCGGAGAGGCGCTTTCCGCGACGCTCGGCGTCTCGCGCGCTGCGGTCTGGAAACACGTCGAGGCCCTCCGCGCCGAGGGCTACACGATCGCGTCGCACCGCGCGCGCGGCTACGCGCTCACGGCGAGCCCCGATCGCTTGATCCCGGCGGAGATCACGCGCCACCTCGCGACCGAGCGCTTCGGTCGGCGCCTCGAGTGTTTCGAAACGATCGACTCCACAAACGTGCGCGCGGCCGCCCTGGCGCGCGACGACGCGCCCGAGGGCACGCTCGTCCTGGCCGAGCGCCAGACCCGCGGGCGTGGGCGCCTCGGACGGAGTTGGGTGTCGCCGGCGCGCGTGAATCTCTATGCGAGCTTCGTCCTGCGGCCCCGCCTGTCTCCCGCCGACGCGCCGCAGCTCGCGCTCGCGGCCGCCGTCGCCGTCGCGCGCGCGCTCGGCCCGCTCGCGCCCGGCCGGGTCGCCATCAAATGGCCCAACGACTGCCTGCTCGACGGCAAGAAGGTCGCCGGCATCCTCACCGAGATGGACGCCGAGGTCGACCGCGTGCGCGCCGTCATCCTCGGCATCGGCGTCAACCTGAACGCACCGGCGCGCGCCTTTCCGACCGAGCTCCGAGCCACGGCCACATCGGTGCTTCTGACGACGGGCACGGCCGTCGATCGCCCGCGCTTCGTCGCCACGCTCTGTGCCACGCTCGAGACCGTCTACGATCGCGTCGCCCGCGACGGTTTCGCGGCCGTCGCGCCGGAGTGGGAGTCGTACTCCTGCCTCACGGGACGGGAGGTCACGATCGACGGCGGCGGCAAACGCAGCTCCGGGACGGTCCGGGGGATCGACACGACCGGCCGGCTCGTGCTGGATGGTCCGGCCGGCGAAGAGCGCATCCTCGCGGGCGACGTCTCGCTCGTGAACGGATACCGCGGACTCGCCGCACCGGCGAAGGAGAGTCGCACATGAGTCAGGTCTTGCTCGCGATCGACGTCGGCAACACGCACACGGTGATCGGGGTCTACGAGAACGATCGGCTGGTCCGCCACTGGCGCGTCCTGAGCGATCCGGGCCGCACGTCCGACGAATACGGCGTGCTGCTCTGGAATCTCTATCGCGCGTCGGAGCTGTCGATCCCGCGCCACACCGACATCATCGTCTGCTCGGTCGTGCCGCCGATGACCAAGGTCGTGGAAGACGTCTGCCGCGACTATTTCCATTCGGAGCCGCTGGTGGTCGGGCCCGGCGTGAAGACCGGCATGCCGATCCTCTACGACAACCCGAAGGAGGTCGGCGCCGATCGCATCGTCAACGCCGTCGCCGCCTACGAGAAGTATCGCAGCACGTGCATCGTGGTCGACTTCGGGACGGCCACCACCTTCGATTGCGTCTCCGCGAAGGGCGAGTATCTCGGCGGCGTCATCACCCCCGGCCTCGGGATCTCGCTCGACGCCCTCGTGACGCGGACGGCCAAGCTCCCGCGCGTCGAGCTGATCCGGCCGCCCAAGGTGGTCGGCAAGAACACTGTCCACGCCATCCAGGCCGGCATCGTCTACGGCTACGTGTCGCTCGTGGACGGGCTCGTCGGCCGCATCCGCGAGGAGATCGGCACCGACGCCCGCGTCATCGCGACCGGCGGCTTCGCGACGATGCTCGCGCCCGAGTCGACGACGATCGAAACCTTCGACGAGTTCTTGACCCTGGAGGGGCTCCGGCTCATTCATCATCGTAACCAGTAGCGCCTAGCGCCGCACGGAGGATCGTATGGCTGCCGAAGAGGTCGCACGGATCCGGAACATCGGCATCGTCGGGCAGGGCGGCGTCGGGAAGACGCTGCTCGCCGACGCTCTGATCCTGGCCGCGGGCGGCGCCACGCGCCTCGGACGCACCGACGACGGCAGCTCGCTCTTCGACGTCGAGCCCGAGGAAGTGCGGCGGAAGACCTCGATCAGCACCGCCCTTCATCACGTCGCCTGGCGGAAGCACGACCTCACCGTCGTCGACACACCGGGCTACGCGGCCTTCCTCGCCGACACCCGCGCCGCGATCCCCGCGCTCACCGGTGCCGTCTTCGTCCTCTCGCCCCACGGCGAGGTCAAGGTCGAGCTCGAGCGCGTGTACGGCTGGTGCCGTGAGCTCGGCGTTCCGGCGATCGGCTACATGACCCGCCTCGATCGCGAGCCGACCGATCTCGCCGACGCATTGGCGCCGGTGGCGCGCGTGCTCGACACGAAGGTGATCCCGATCGCCATACCGCTCGGGTCGATCGGGGATCTTCGGGGCTATGTCGATCTGGTGACGATGAAGGCGATGATCGCGAGCGCGGACTTCGCAGCGCCGCAGGCCGGCCCCATTCCCGCGGACGCCCTGGCTCTCGCCGGCGAGTATCGCGACCGCCTGCTCGAAGCGGTCGCCGAGACCGACGACACGCTCCTCGAGCACTACCTCGAGAACGGCGAGCTCGGAGAAGCGGAGGTCCGTGGCGGGCTCCGGAAGGGTGTCCTCGCGCACACGCTGTTCCCCGTTCTGGTCGGCACGGCCGCGCGCGGCATCGGCGTCCACGCGGTGCTCGACGCCGCCGTCGACCTGCTGGCCGCGCCGGCGGACCTGGCCCCGCCGGCGGCGATCGACGCCAGGACCGGACAGCCCGTCGCATGCCCGCCGGATCCGTCCGCCCCCTTTGCCGCTTTCGTGTTCAAGACCATCAACGATCCCTTCGCCGGCAAGCTGTCGGTGCTTCACGTGGTTTCCGGACGGGCCCAGAGCGACTCGACCGTGCTCAACACCAGCCACGGCTCGAAGGAACGGTTCGGCCAGCTGCTGCGACTGGAAGGCAAGAAGCAGTCGCCGATCGCGAGCGCCGTCGCGGGCGAGATCTGTGCCGTCGCGAAGCTCAAGGAGACCGCCTCGGGCGACACACTCGCCGACGAGAAGGCGCCCGTGTTGCTTCCCAAGCTCCCTACGTTCGAGGCCGTCATGTCGTTCGCCGCGCAGCCGAAGAGCAAGACGGACGAAGAGAAGGCGACGCAGGCGCTCCACCGCATGATGGAAGAGGACTTGGCTCTCCACATCGAGCGCGACCCGGAGAGCCGCGAGATCATCGTCGCCGGCTCGGGGCAGCTCCACATCGAGGTCGTGGTCGAGCGCCTGAAGCGCAAGTACGGCGTCGAGGTCGAGCTGAAGGCCCCGAAAGTCCCGTATCGCGAGACGATCAAGGGCCGCGCCGAGGTCCAGGGCAAATACAAGAAGCAATCCGGTGGACGCGGCCAGTACGGCGACACCTGGATCAAGCTCGAGCCGCTCGCGCGTGGAGGCGGGTTCGAGTTCATCGACGAGATCGTCGGCGGATCGATTCCGCGGCAGTACATTCCCGCCGTCGAGAAGGGCATCCGGGAGGCGATGCCGCGCGGCATCCTCACCGGCTCACCGGTGGTCGACTTCAAGGTGACGCTCTTCGACGGCTCGTACCACGACGTCGACTCGTCGGAGATGGCCTTCAAGATCGCGGCGTCGATGGGGTTCAAGGACGCACTGGCGAAGGCACGGCCGATACTGCTCGAGCCCATCATGCTGCTCGAGGTGACGGTCCCCGACGAATCGATGGGTGACGTCATCGGCGATCTCAACGCACGCCGCGGGCGCGTACTCGGCGTCGACCCGAAGCCCCCGAACCAGCTGATCCGCGCCGAGGTCCCAATGGCCGAGGTCCTGAAGTACGCCCCCGACCTCCGCTCGATGACCAGCGGCCGCGGTGACTTCCACCTGAGCTTCGCCCATTACGAAGAGGTCCCGCCCCACCTCGCGGAGCGCGTGATCAAGGAAGTGCGCGCGCAGCGCGGCGTTCACGACGCGCACCAATAGTGGCGTTCACGCGCCGAACGAGTAGTCTCCGCGGGATGGAAGACGAAGAGGCGATTGCCGCCGCCGTCGTGGCCGGCACGGATGGGATCGAGGTGCCGACGGAGCTAGTCGAGGAGCCTGACAAGGGCGCGGCCGTCGAGAAGTCGTTGCTCCAGAAGCTCCAGGAGATGTCCGTCGGCGCGAAGATCAAGCTCGCGCTCCGCGGCAACCGCGAAACTCGCATGCTGTTGCTGCGCGACGCCAACCGGATGATCCGGCGCTTCGTCCTGCAGAATCCCCGCGTCGGCGACGACGAGATCATCGCCGTCTGCAAAAACCGCAGCGCCGACGAAGAGCTGCTGCGGATCATCGCCGAAAGCCGCGTATGGACGAAGAACTACCAGGTGCGCATCAGCCTCACGAGCAATCCGAAGACGCCGCTCGTGCTCGCGTTGCGGTTCGTCAGCGGCCTCCCCGATCGCGACATCCGGATGCTCGCCAAGAGCAAGAACGTCTCGCAGACCGTCGCCGCGGCGGCGAAGCGCATCGTCGCCAACAAGCCGCCCGGAGCAGGCTGAACGCAGCGGTCAGCGCCAGTCGTCGAGCGCGTACACGTCGCTCCGGCTGTAGCCAGCCACGTTCGGTCGGTGCATCGCCACACCCTGAATGATCGTGCGGAACCCGCGCGCCTCGAGCGCGGCGGCCGCGTGGTCGCGCGCAAGATTCACCCCGGCAACAAGCGTTCCGACGCCGGCACCAGCCGCGAATGCTTCGCACGCGTCGAGCAACGTCTCGAAGTGCTCCGCCGCGCGCTCGCCGCAGGCGGCGGCACCGAACTTCACGTAGCAGGTGTCGCCGCCGGCCTCGGTACCAGCGCCGACGTGACAGATCGCGAACGCCGTCACGGCACCGTCCTCGTCCCGCACCAGAACGACGTCCCCGAGCCCGTGCGCGATCGTCGCCTGCAGCTCGCCGCCGAGGTCGAACCCCGCGTGCAACGTCTCGCTGACGGCGCGACATTCGATCCAGGCCCGGGCGCGCTCCAGTGCCGGGAGCGTGCTCGCCCGGACCCAGTCCGGTACGGTCCTCGGCGTCACGACGGGCTTCGCCCCGACGATCGTCAGGAAGCGCGCGCGAAACCCGTACTTGCCGTAGAGCCCGACGTGTTTCGCGCTCTGCGCGAAGGTGAAGAGCCCGGCGTGCGTCACCCCGGCCGCGGCGAAGTGCGCCATGACAGGCGCGAGGAGCTGCTGCGCGACGCCCTGGCCCCAGCGATCCGGCCGCACGGAGAGCGGACCGAAAAAGCCGACGCTGCCCCAGCACCCGACGAACACCGAGCCGACCATGGCACCGTCCTCCTCGGCCGCGAACGCACCGTCGGGCGCGATCTTCCAACGCGTACCCAGGTAGTCGGTGGCGCCCGCGAACTGCCTCGGGTCGGGCAAGCCGAGAAAGGTGCCGAACGCGAGGCGGAAGATGCGATCGGCCTCGGTGAGGTCGTCGGCACGCATGGGACGGACGAGTGTCGTCACGCCGCGACTCTTCCCAGGGCGTTGCATCCGGTCAAGCCCGCCGGTTGCAGAGCCCCACGAGCGACCGTAAGGGGATGGTCATGGGATCGCCGATCGCGCTCTCGTTGATCGTGCCAGCGTACAACGAGTCGACGCGGCTCCCCGCGACCTTGCGGCACGCCGCCGAGGCGCTGCCGCGCCTCGCGGCTGCGAGCGAGATCATCGTGGTCGACGACGGCTCAACGGACGACACCGCCGCCGTCGCGGCGGCGTTCGCGAGCCCGGTGCCGCTGCGCGTGATTCGGCTCCCGCAGAATCGCGGCAAGGGGGCCGCCGTCGCGGCGGGGATCGGCGCGGCCGTGCATCCCTTCGTCGCCTTTACCGACGCCGACTGCCCCTATGACCTCGCGCAATTGCGACCGATGCTCGCGGCACTCGACCACGAGACCACCGACGTGGCGATCGGGGCCCGCGAGCTCGCCGAGTCGGAGATCAACCGCGGCTACGGCGCGCTCCGCATGCTCTCCGGGAAGACGTTGTCCGTGCTGACGAGCTTGGCGCTCGATCTCCCGTTCCGCGACTCGCAGTGCGGCCTGAAGGCGTTTCGCGCCGACGTGGCACGCCGGCTCTTCGCGCTCCGCACCATCGACGGCTTCGGGTTCGACTTCGAGATCCTCACGGCGGCGCTGCGGAACGGCTTGCGCGTGCAACGCTTTCCGGTCCGCCTGACGCACAACGACGATTCCCGCATCGCGCTCGTGCGCGACAGCCTGCGCATGTTCCGCGACCTCTGGCGCGTCCGACAGAAGCTCCGCGCCGGCTTCTATGCCGCGGATACGATGCCCGGCGATGCGCGTCCGTGCCCGCTCTGCGGTGTGGACGAACCGAAGCCGCAAGCGGCGAGCCACGGCTATCGCATGGTCGAATGCGGGCGCTGCGGCCTCTGGTACCTCCACCCCATGCCGAGCCCCGCGGTCCTCAGCCGACTGTACGAGGAAGAGTATTTCGCGAGCGACGCCGCGCACACGACCGGCTACGCCGACTATGCGGGCATGGCCGACGACGCGCGCGACACCTTTCGCCGCCGGCTCGACCTGGTCGACGGCCACGTCGGCAACGGCCGCATTCTCGACGTCGGAGCGGGCTTCGGCTACCTCGCGGAGGCGGCGGCGACGCGTTTCCCCGAACGCTGGGTCGTGGAGCGATCCGCCACCGCCGCCGCGCGCGTCGCCGCTGGGACCCGCGTCGTGCTCGGCACCTGGGAGCACGCCGAGATTCCCGAGCGCTACTTCGACGTCGTCAGCATGCAGGACTGTCTCGAGCACTTTCCCGATCCGCTCGCCGCGCTCGCCAAGACGCGCGCGGCCCTGCGGCCGGGCGGCGCGCTCCTCGCCGTCACCCCGAACGTCGGGAGCTGGCTCGCGCGCGCCCAGGGGCGGCGCTGGGTGTCGCTGAAGTTTCCCGAGCACGTCGTCCTGTTCTCGGAACGCACACTCCGTCGAACGCTCGAGACGGCGGGCTTTCGCGTCGAGACGATGGTGCCCGCCGGGCAGTATGCCCGCCTCGATTTTCTCGCGACCCGCGTCGCCGCCGGATTTCCGCGCCTCGGCGACGCGCTCGCGCGCGCGCTGCAGCTCGTCGGCGGCGCCGAGCGGCGGATCTACGTGCCGTCGGGATCGCTGGCGGTCGTCGCGACCGTCGCGTGATCAGCCGTTCGGCGTGGAGGTCGGGATCGGCGGCCGCTAGAGCGCCGAGCGCGTGCGGATCGCGGTCGGCGTCGGGCCAGTCGGCGTCGGGCCGGTCGGCGTCGGGCCCGTGGGCGTCGGCGCCGTCGACGTGAGGGTCGGCGTCGGCGTCGGTGCGCCGCAGCCGTCGCAGAGCTCGAGGTTGTCGCCGCCACAGCCCGTCACAACGAGCGTGGTGCCAAGGAGCATCGTCACGAGCAGGGCGCGCATTGACGCGGCGTTACCGGAAGATGCACGCGGCGGTCAAGCACACGCCGGGCCGACGCCGTGCGTTGACACCTCAGGGTCGACTCGTTAGTGTCCGCCCCCGTTTCCCGCAATCTTTCCGCACCCTACGGTCACACAGCGAGGTCTTTGGTGAGCGCCTACCGGCACGTGCGAGTTCCTTCCGAAGGCGAGCGGATCGATGTCGGCGCCGATGGCGCTTGGCAGATCCCCGATCGTCCGATCATCCCGTTCATCGAGGGCGACGGCACCGGCCCCGACATCTGGAAGGCGTCCCAGCGTGTGTTCGACGCGGCCGTCGCCAAGGCGTACGGCGGCAAGCGCCAGATCGCCTGGATGGAGATCTACGCGGGCGAGAAGTCGCTCGCGCTCTACGGCAAGGATCAGTGGCTGCCGGAGGAAACCAACGAGGCGATCCGCGACTTCAAGGTCGCGATCAAAGGGCCGCTCACGACACCGGTCGGCGGCGGCATCCGCAGCATCAACGTCACGCTGCGCCAGGTCCATGACCTCTATGCCTGCGTCCGACCCGTGCGTTGGTTCACCGGGGTGCCGAGCCCGGTGAAAGAGCCGGAGCGGCTCGACGTCGTGATCTTCCGCGAGAACACCGAGGACGTGTACGCCGGGATCGAATTCAAGGCCGGCTCCGAGGAGGCGAACGCCCTCATCGAGTTCACCCGCACGCGCTTGAAAAAAGAGATCCGTCCCGAGTCGGGTGTCGGCATCAAGCCCATGTCCGCGTTCGGATCGAAGCGGTTGGTACGCCGCGCCATCGCGTATGCGATCGCCCAGCGTAAGCCGAGCGTCACCCTCGTGCACAAGGGCAACATCATGAAGTTCACCGAGGGTGCGTTCCGCGACTGGGGCTACGAGCTCGCGCAGGCCGAGTTCGCCGACCACATCGTCCTCGAGGACGACGCCGGCGGGAAGAGCACGATCCCCGGCAAGGTCATCATCAAAGACCGCATCGCTGACTCGATGTTCCAACAGGTGCTCCTGCGGCCCGACGAGTACAGCGTGCTCGCGACGCCCAACCTGAACGGCGATTACATCTCGGACGCGTGCGCCGCCCAGGTCGGCGGCCTCGGCCTCGCCCCGGGCGCCAACATCGGCGACCGCGCCGCGGTGTTCGAAGCGACCCACGGCACCGCGCCCAAGTACGCCGGCCAGGACAAGATCAATCCCGGCTCCGTGATCCTCTCGGGCGTCATGATGTTCGAGCACCTCGGCTGGAACGAGGTCGCCACGCTCATCGTGCAGGGTCTCGAGCGCTCGATCGCCGCCAAGACCGTCACCTACGATCTCGAACGCCAGATGCCGGGAGCGAAGCTGTTGCGCTGCTCCGAGTTCGGCTCGGCCGTCATCACCCACATGGAAGGATAGCAATGGCACGGAAGAAGATCGCCCTCATCGGGGCCGGCAACATCGGCGGTACGCTCGCGCACCTCTGCGCCTTGAAACACCTCGGAGACGTCATCCTGTTCGACGTGGTCGAAGGGCTCCCGCAGGGCAAAGCGCTCGATCTCCTCGAGTCGGGTCCGATCGAAGGATTCGACGCCAGCATCATCGGCACGAACACCTACGAGGGCATCGCCGGCGCCGACGTCTGCATCGTGACGGCCGGCCTGGCCCGCAAGCCCGGCATGAGCCGCGACGATCTGCTCGCGACCAACGCCAAGATCATCACGGCGGTCGCCGAGGGCATCAAGCAGCACGCGCCGAACGCCTTCGTGATCGTCGTCTCGAATCCGCTCGACGCGATGGTGACGCAGATGAAGCGCGTCACCGGCTTCCCGAAGCATCGCGTCGTCGGCATGGCCGGCGTCCTCGACTCGTCGCGCTACCGGACGTTCCTCGCCGAGGAGCTGAAGGTTTCGGTCGAGAGCGTCGCGGCGATCGTCCTCGGCGGTCACGGCGACGACATGGTCCCCGTGCGGAGCGCTTGCACCGTCGGCGGCATTCCCGTCGCGAAGCTCATCAAGCCCGAACGCCTCGACGCGATCGAGGAGCGCACCCGGAAGGCCGGTGGCGAGATCGTCGCGCTCCTCAAGACCGGCTCCGCCTTCTACTCGCCGGCCTCGGCCGCGATCCAGATGGCAGAGGCCTACCTCAAGGATCGGAAGCGCATCCTCCCGTGCGCCGCGCTGCTCGAAGGCGAGTACGGCGTGAAGGGCTTCTACGTCGGGGTGCCGGTGCTGATCGGGGCCGGCGGCGTCGAGCGCGTCATCGAGCTCGAGCTGACCGATGCCGAAAAGAAAGCGTTCGCCGTTTCGGTGAGCCACGTCGAAGAGCTCGTTTCGGCGATGGACAAGATCTTGTCGTGAACATCCACGAGTTCCAAGCGAAAGAGATCCTCCGGAAATACGGCGTCCCGCTGCTGCAGGGCAGCGTCGCGCGCTCGCCGGAGGAGGTGGCCGAGGTCGCCAAGAAGCTCGGTGGCACGGTCGTCGTCAAAGCGCAGATCCACGCCGGTGGGCGCGGGAAGGCCGGCGGCGTGAAGGTCGTGCCGTCACCCGAGAAGGCCGCGGAGTTCGCCAAAGGCTTGCTCGGGACGACGCTCGTGACGCACCAGACCGGTCCCGACGGCCGCGTCGTCCGGCAGGTGCTGGTCGAGAGTGGCTGTGACATCGCGCGCGAGCTCTACTTCGGCGTCGTCGTCGATCGCGCCACCGGCAAAGCGTCGGTGATCGCGTCGCCCGAGGGCGGTGTCGAGATCGAGGAAGTCGCGGCGAAGTCGCCCGACAAGATCTTCCACGAGACGATCGACCCGACGATCGGCTTCGCGCCGTATCAGGGGAGGCGGCTGGCGTTCCGCCTGGGCCTCCCCAAGGAGCTGGTGAACAAGGCCGTCAGCTTTTTCACCGCCGTAGCCCGTGCGTTCCACGAGTGCGACGCGTCGATGATCGAGATCAATCCCTTGGTCGTGACCAAGGGCGGCGATCTGATCGCGCTCGACGCCAAGGTGAGCCTCGATGACAACGCGCTCTTCCGCCACGCCGACCTCCGCGAGTACCGCGATGTCCACGAGGAAGACCCGCGCGAAACCGAGGCCGCCAAGTACGACCTCAGCTACATCGCCCTGACGGGCAACATCGGCTGCATGGTGAACGGCGCCGGCCTCGCGATGGCGACGATGGACATCGTGAAGTACGCGGGCGGTGAGCCGGCCAACTTCCTCGACGTCGGCGGCGGCGCCGATCAGAAGAAGGTGAGCCAGGCGTTCCGGCTTTTGCTTTCCGACGCGAGCGTCAAGGCGATCTTCATCAACGTCTTCGGCGGCATCCTCCGCTGTGACGTCTTTGCCGAAGGCGTCGTCGCCGCGGCCAAGGAGGTCGGTCTGTCCGTGCCCCTCGTGGTCCGGATGGAAGGCACCAACGTCGACCGTGGCAAGGAAATCCTGAAATCGTCCGGCCTCGCGATCGAAGCGGCCGCCGACATGGCCGAGGGCGCCAAGCTCGCGGTCGCCGCCGCCAAGCGGGCGCCGGAGGCGTCAAAATGAGCATTCTCGTCGACCGCAACACGCGCGTCATCGTCCAGGGCATCACCGGCGCGACCGGTCAGTTCCATGCGAAAGCCTGCCGGGAGTACGGCACGCAGGTCGTCGGCGGCGTGACGCCGGGGAAGGGCGGCACCGACTTCGAAGGCTTCCCGGTCTTCGACACCGTCGAGCAAGCCGTCAAGGCCACCGGCGCCGACTGCACCTTGATCTTCGTCCCGCCGCCGTTCGCGGCCGACGCGATCATGGAAGCGGCCGACGCCGGCATGCCGCTCGCGATTTGCATCACCGAGGGCGTTCCCACGCTCGACATGGTGCGCGTCATGGAGTTCCTGCGCAGCCGGAAGACCCGCCTCATCGGTCCGAACTGCCCGGGGCTCATCACCCCCGGCCAGGCCAAGATCGGCATCATGCCGGGGTACATCCACAAGCCGGGCACCGTCGGGGTCATGTCGCGGAGCGGAACACTCACCTACGAGGCCGTCCACCAACTGACCCAGCTCGGCATCGGCCAGTCGACCTGCGTCGGCATCGGCGGCGATCCCATCATCGGCACCGGGTTCATCGACGTCCTCAAGCTCTACCAGGCCGATCCTGGCACCGAGGGCATCATCTTGATCGGCGAGATCGGCGGCAGCGCCGAGGAAGAGGCCGCCGCGTTCATCAAGCAGCACGTGACCAAGCCGGTCACCGTCTTCATCGCCGGTCAGACGGCCCCGAAGGGCAAACGCATGGGCCACGCCGGTGCGATCATCGCCGGCAGCGCCGGTACGGCCGCCGACAAGATGAAGGCCTTCGAAGCCGCCGGTGCGCGCGTCGTGAAGAGCGCCGCCGAGCTCGGCAAGTCCATGGCCGCGGCCCTCGGCCGCTGACCCCCATCATGCAACAGCACCTGCGGAGGAAGACGTAATGGCAAGAGAGATGACGTTCGCGATCGTGAAGCCCGATGCCGTCAAGCGGAACCTGATCGGTGAGGTGATCCGCCGGATCGAGCAGAACGGTCTGCAGGTGGCGGCAGCGCGGTTCCTCCAGCTCAGCTCCAGCGAGGCGGAGGGCTTCTACGCCGTCCACCGCGAGCGCCCGTTCTTCGGCAGCCTGGTGCAGTACATGTGCTCGGGCCCCGTGATGGTGCTCGCGCTCGAGGGCGACAACGCGATCAAGCGCTGGCGCGATCTCATGGGCGCGACGGATCCGGCGAAGGCCGATGCCGGCACGATCCGGAAAGATCTCGGCCAGAGCGTCGAGGCCAACGCGACGCACGGCTCCGATGCTCCGGAGACGGCACGCGACGAGATCGCGTACTTCTTTCGCGGCCTCGAAGTGATGCGGCGCGACTAGTGCCCCTCGAGTGAAGCGCACCTAACGCGCTCGCTCTAGCATCCGTGTCTTGCGGAGAGGGGCACACCCGTGCTCCTCTCCCGTCGTGCCGCCCCGCCAGCGTTACCCCGCGCTCCTGGTCTATCTCCTCGGCGGCGTTCTTGGTTCGAGCGTCAACCTCGTCGTCACGTACGCGCTCTCTCTCGTCCTCGGACGCCCGCTGCTGGCGTTCTTCTGCGGCACCCTCGCGAACCAGCTCTTTCATCACGTCTTCTACAGCGTGGTGTACGAGAACGACGAGATCCAGATGCGCACCATGCTGCCGGTGCAGTTTCTGCTCTACGTCGTCGTCGCGGCGGCAGCGACGCTCCCGCTCCATCTTCTGCACGTGACGCTCGGCTGGCCGTTCTTCCCGGCGCTGCTGGCGTGCATGGTGCTGCTCGCGGTCGTGAGCACGCTCGTCATACGGGCGTCGACGTTCGGATCGGCGACCCTCGCGGAAGTCGAGTATCGCGACATGAACGAGAGCTTCTACGACGACCAGACCGATGCGACGAAGGTGAGTCGGTTTCGCGCCTGGTATCACACGTCGCGCTACCAGCGTCTCACCGAGCTCGTGGCGTCGCACTATCGGCCCGGAATGGCGATCGCCGACCTCGGCTGCGGCAACTGCTGGTGGAACATCGACGGCATTCCCGTCACCGGCCTCGACATCAACGAAAAAATGCTCGCGTGGGCGAAGCGGAACGGCCGTCTCGCCGACTATCGCGTCTGCCCGGATCTCTCGGAGCCCGGGCTGCCCGCCGGAACCTTCGACATCATCGTCATGTCGGAGGTGCTGGAGCACCTCCTGAACGGGCCCGCGGTGCTCGCCGCCATCAAGCGACTGCTGAAGGACGACGGCACGTTCCTCATGACCGTGCCGTACGACATCTTCCTCGGGCCGTTCTTCGTGACGTTCAACTTGAACTGCCTCTATCAGGGCTACGTCAAAGGCAGCGACTACCATCGCCACCGCTGCGGTCACGTCAACCACTTCACGAAGACCAGGCTCCGCCGCACGCTCGGAGCTGCGGGGTTCACGATCGACCAGCTGTTCGTCGTGAACGGCCTGCTGCTCTACGCCGTCGTCCGCAAGTCGCGCTGAGCGGCGTCAGGCCCGGACGGCTTCGATCTCGATGCGAGCATTCATCTTGAGCGCCGCTCCGACCGCGAGAATCGCCTTCAGCGGCAGCTTCATCAGCAGGGACATTTCGTAACGCCCGAGATAGACGGGCGCGTGCTCGAGATGGACCACGCGGAACCCCGCGTCGGTGACCAGGCGGATGAGGGTACGGGGGGTGAAATAGTGCAGGTGGATCGGAACGTAGAGCCGCGGCAGGAGCTTCTGGGCGCTCGGTCCCCCGAGCCGGGCATAGAGATTCACCAAGACCGTCAGCAGGCAGTTCTGGTTGGGCACCGCGACGAATACCGCGCCGCCGGGGCGCAGCACGGCGTGGGCGCTCTTCAGCATCGCGAGCGGATCGGTCGTGTGCTCGACGACGTCGAGCATGGTCGCCGCATCGAAGCGTCGGCCGTCGAACGAATCGGCCGTGAACATGCCGGTGTGGATCGAGAGGTCGAACTCCTTCGCGGCGGCCGCCGCCCGTTCCTCACAGAGCTCGATGCCCATCGGTGACCAGCCGCGCTCGCGCGCCAGATGCATGAAGATGCCGGTCGCCGCCCCGATGTCGAGCAGGGACCCGGGACCGCCGAGCGTCTTCTCGAGGTCGCCGAGGTGCTGCTGCATCCGCAGGATGATCGGGTCCACCACGTAGTCGCGGTGGTAATTGTTGAAGAGGTCCTGCACCTCCGGACACGCCGCGTCGACTTCGTAGTCGTTGGTCTCGGAGGCGAGCTTCTCGTCGAACGTCGGTAGCGGGTCGGCGCGCACCAGTCCGCAGTCGGAGCACCGCAGGATGCGGCGCCACTTCATGTCGACTACGAGGCGATAGGTCGCGTTGCCGCAGATGGCACACGGTACGGACGTCATCGCCGAAGCTTGTGACATGCGGCCCGTAGGTGCGGCAAGCGAGCACGGCTTCGACGATCGCGCGTTGACGCGCGGCGCCGCGCATGGCACGACGTCCCGACCGTGCCCACGCGGGATGCCATCGGCCGTCGCGACGCTTGGTGGCTGTTTTTTGGGGCCCTCGTGGTCTACGCGGCGACTTCGCCGGGCGCGACGGCCTACGATCAGTACGCGCTCTTTGCGAAGGTCCTCCTCGAGGGCGGCCTGTCGCTACCCGAGCGCCCGCCGCACCTCGAGATGGCCGAGTACCTCGGCCGGGCGTACTTCACCAATCCGCCGACCCCGGCGCTGCTCATGCTGCCGGTGGTATGGATTGCCCAGTTCGAGCCGCTGCACGCCTGGCTGGTGAAGCTGCAGGGCGGCTGGGGGCTGCCCCTCGGGTTGATGCAGACCTGCGTCTCCGTGCTGATCGGCGCCATCGACGTCGGGCTGGCGCGCGTCGCCCTCGGGCGCCTGCCGATCACGCGCGCGGCCGCGAACTGGGGCGCGCTCCTCTTCGGGTTCGGGACCATCCACTGGTACCACGCGACGATCGGGTCGGTCTGGTACTTCGCGCACGCCACCCACGCCTTCGGGATGTGGCTCTGCCTCATCGAGTGGTTCGGCAAAGCCCGACCGCTCCTGATGGGGTTCTTCCTCGCGATCGCGTTCTGGTCACGCATGGAAACGATCCTGGCGGTGCCGTTCGTCATGGTTGCCCGCCCGGAGCTCTGGACGCTGCCACGCGCCGACGAGATCATCCCGCGGCTGCGGTGGAAGTGGCTGTTCGCGCTCGCGGCGCCGCTGGTCGCGGTGCTCGCCCTCAACTGCCTCTACAATTTCGTCCGGTTCGGCACGATCGAGAACTGGGGCTATCGGATGCTGATCGAGAAGCCCGAGGTCGCGCCGATGTACCCCTACGGTCTCCTCAGCTGGCGCTACTGGCCGGGGCACGTGCACGTCTTCTTCAACGCGTGGCCAATCGTGCAACCGACCTTCCCGTGGATTCTCCCGTCCGTCGGCGGCACCGCCATCTGGATCACGACACCGGCGTTCATCTATGCGTTCCGCGCGCCGTTCGATCGGCTGACGGCGGCCTGTTGGGTGGGCATCCTCCTGTTCCTGTCGCTGCTGTTCCAACACTGCGGCACCGGCATGACGCAGCTCGGCTACCGGTTCGCGCTCGATTTCTATCCGCTCCTCATCGTGCTCGTGATGCGCGGGATGGACTCGCGCGAGAAGCCGATCCGCTGGTGGCACATCGGGATCATCCTCGTCAGCATCTTCATCAACGCGTGGTCGGTGTGGGTGCTGAACATCCTATCGATCCAAAAACTATGGTGATCGACCCGCGCGTACCCGTCGGGGCGCGCACGGGGGAGCCGTCTCGCGCTCACCGCTTGGGTCTACGGGCGGGGCTGGTCGTGGCGACCGCGACCCTCGGCATCGCCGCGCTCGCCTGTCATCGCCTCCGCGACTACCCGTATCCGCTCGATGTGCGCGCGGCGCTCAGGGGTCTCGCGACCGTCGTCGACGTCACCGGCCTGACGGCGCTCCTCGTGTGGTCGGTGATCGCCGCCCACACGTTCGCGGTCGGCCGCTGGCTCCGTCGCCGCGCCGACCTCTCGGTGGCGGAGGCGGCTGCCGCGGCGGTCGTGCTGCTCTGGATCGGCGGCTACCTCGCACTGCTGCTGCTCGGTCCGACCGGCCTCTACCGCCCCGCGGTGCTGCGGACCCTCATGTTGCTCGTGGTGGCGGGGGCGCTCGCGACGACGCGGGGACGTGAGCCACGGCGCCGCTCGGTCGGCGGCGACGCGGGCGCCTGGGTCGCGGCCGCGGCGTTCGCGCTCGCGGCCGGACCGCTCTTGTTGATGCAACTCGGCTCGCCGGTCTCGCCGTTCATGGACGTGCTGCCCTACGTGGCGTCGACGGAGAAGATCGTCACGTTCCAGTACTACGAGCCGCTCCAGAACGACGCGGCGGGCATCTGGCCACCGTCGCGTCAGGTACCGGGTTGCGACGGCGTCCTGTCGCTCCTGGCGTTGATCACGGGACGGCAGGCCAGCGTCACCATCACGTCGTTGATCGTGCCGATGGCGGCCTTCAACGTGCTCGCGGTCTATTTGCTCGGCCGCCATCTGTCGTCCGGGCTCGCCGGCGGAATGGCGTGCCTCTTCTTGCTCCAGACCTTCTTCTGGCGCCGCAGTGCCGACGTCCGCAGCACCGCGCTCGCCTTTCCGTTGATCGCGCTCGGCCTCGTCTTCCTGCTCGGCCGGCGGCGGGGCGGCTTCCGCGCCGCACTCGGGGGCGGCGCCCTCGGCCTTGCGGTCGCGGTGAACCCGCTGATCGGCGCGTTTGGCATGCAGGTGGCGTCGCTCGGGACGATCGTCGAATGGCTCGACTTCCGGCGTGGCTTCGTCGTCCGCGTGCTGGCGCTCGCCGCCGGCTGCTTGGTCGCGTTTCCGACGGTGTTGATCGGTCTTGGGGTCCGCACGCCGCTCTGGACGCTCGCGCTCCCCGCCGTCGCCGGCGCGATCGTGCTCGCGCTGCTCGCGCGCGCGAACGGCCGAGTGTTGCGGCGCGCGCGCGGTACGCCGACGGCGTGGGCGCGCGTCGGTGTCATCCTCGGCACGGCGGCCTACGCGCTCTACCTCCATGCCTCCCGCACCTCGGAGCTCCTCACCAACGACTGGTTCGGCTATCCGGTGCTGGCGCTCCTGACCGCGTTCGGCTTCCTGGTGCTCGCGACGGCGGTGTGGCAGCGGCCGGCCCGCGCCGCCGGTGCCGCGCTCCCGGCGCTCGCGCTCCTCATCGGCATGATCGACTTCGGCATCGTCGGTCCGTACCGTTTCCAGGGCGCGCTCGAGACGCGCGCGCTCGCCTCCGAGGTGACACCGAAGATCACCATCTACTGGTCGCCGTATTGGATGGCGCTGCTCGCGGGAGCCGCATTCGGCATGCTCGCGAAGCGCTGGGCGCTCGTCCCCACACTGGTCTTGGCCATGCTCCTGGTCGTGTATCCCGTGCGCTTCGTCAACGAGCCGCTCGACTTCGACGGCGCCGAGCTCTCGCTGGCAGGGACGTGGGGTTTCCACCTCACGAATGCGGCGCGCGGCTACTGGGCAGGGCGGGGGGATCGGCGCTGGGTGTTGGACGGCAACTGGCGCGCCGTCACCGACCGCCTGATGGCCGAGGTCAAAGCGGGACGGATCGACTACCACACCCACGTGCTCGTCCTGTCGGCCGGCCTCGAGGCGGTCGAGCTGCCGCTCGCGACGGGCATTTCGGTCGACATCGTGTCGCCGCAATTTCACGCCGACAGCCCCTGGAATCTGGGCAGCCGGGCGCGCGCACTCGACGCGGTCCCCGCGGCGTTCGGGGCGCAGCCGGAGTACGTCATCGTCAACCAGTTGCCGCCCGCATCATTCCCTCAGCTCGCCGCCTACGACGAGCTCGCGGTCCACGATTACGTCCGTCTCTATCGTCGTAAGCCGGCCGGTTCCGTCGCGCCATCCTGAGATGGGTCCGTCCCGCTTTCCCGCATGACGACCGACGCGACCACGCCCGAAGGTCGTCCGGCACTGCGCTGGCTCGATGCGCTCGTCGTGGCATTGCTCGCCGGCGTGTCGCTCGCCGCCCTCGAGCCGGAGCAGCTGAGCTACATCACCTCGACGTGGTCGAACATGCTGCCGATCCTGCCGACGACCGCATGGGCGGCGTGCAAGGTGTGGCTCTTCTGGGGCGTAACGGCGTGGTTGGCGACGGCCGTCGTTCGGATCATCGATCCGACGCTCGACCGCGCGGACGCGCTCCTGGCGGGCCTCATCCTGCCGTGGATCGTCGCCTGGATCGCCGCCAACGTGATCGGTCCGCTCGGCCTCTTCCGGGTGTGGGTGATCTGGCCGGCGCTGGGGCTGCTGGCCCTGTGGGTGCGGCGCGCACGCCCAGCGGTGACGATCGAACGCGCCCCGTGGCCGCGCGGGGCGAAGCTGGCGTTCGCCGCGTTCTTGCTGCAGGCACCCGCCGCGCTCGTGTTGCAGCTCGGATCACCGGTGCCACCGTTCATGGACATCTTCGCGACGCCGGCGGCCGCGCAACGGATCGTAACGTTTGGACGCTACCTGCCGTTCAACAACGACCCCTACGGCTACTGGGACGCCGCATCGCAGCTCCCGGGGCTCGAGACGTTCTACGCCTTTCTCGCGATCGGCAGCGGCACGTCGCTCGCCGTGCTCGCCGAAACCGCGTTCATCGTGCCGACGACGGCCTTGGTCTTCTTCGGCACGTATCGTCTCGGCCGCGCGGTCGCGGGAGATCTCGCCGGTGGGTACGCGGCGCTGACCCTGTTCGCGACCATGCTCTTGCACGTGCTGCCGTACATGCACGGCCGCTCCAGCGCGTTCGTGCCCGCGGCCATCGGCATGGCGTTCTGCCTCGATCGCCACCGCAACACGACCCGGCTCGTGGTCGGTGCGCTCGCGCTCGCGACCGCGGTCGCGTCCCATGCGATCATCGGGATGTTCGCCATGGTCACCGTCGCGGGTGAGGTACTCTGCTGGCTCCTCGGCGGCGGCTTCGCCCTCGGGTTCAGCGCGGTCGGGCTGCTCGCCGGGGCGACGCTCGCGAGCTTTCCGACGATCGCCGTCGGCCTCCGCCTGGCGCTGCCGTATCCCGTCCTCCCCGTGGTGCAGTTGCTCGGCGTGCTGCTCATCGTGGTGAGCGCCCGGCGCATGGCCCGTCAGCCCGCCGGTGAGCACGGACGGATCCTCGGATGGCTCGCCGCGGGGTGGGTGGCGTGGGTGCTGCTGACGCACCCGCCGGACTGGATGACGAACAATCATCACCAGCGCTTTCCCCTCCTGGTCTACGGTGGTGGCCTCGGCCTCCTGCTCGCGCTCGGGCGCGAGATCGTCTTGCTGATCCGGCGCCGGATCGACGAGCCGGGACGACTCGCGGTCGCGCTTCGGCCGGTCGCGATCGCGATCTTCCTCGGCTTGGCCATCGAGTACTTCGACTTGAAAAGCGGCTGGAAGACCTACGTCACCGATCCGGCGGCCCAGGTCGCGGTCGCCGATCTCGTCTGGAAGGTCGACTACTGGTACCCGTGGGTGCTCGGTTTCGCGGCGGCGCTCGCGACGACGCTGCTCGCGCGCGTGGTGCCCGCGCGTCTCGTCACGTATGTCGCGCTGGCGCTCCTGTTCTTTCCCTGGCGCGAACGTTGGGTGACGCCGAGCGACCCCGGCTACGCCGACCCGAACTACCATCAGCACGCCATCGTCGAGAGTTGGGCCTACCAGCTCGAGGCCGGGAAGCAGGGCTACTGGGGCAATACCCCGGACCGCCGCTGGTCGCAGAGCCCCGCCGAGTTCCGCCTCTTCGACGTCCTGCGCGCGGAGATCGCGGCCGGCCGCATCACGACCGACACCCACATCGTCCAGCTCGGTCCCTACACCTACCTCTACAAGGACAACTTGCTGTTCTCCGTGTTCACCGGCATCAACAGCGACCCGTACATCACCAACTACCAATTCGATTGGAGCATCGCGGGCGGCAGGATCCGGTCGATCGACGAGGCCCCGGCGCGGATCGCCGAGCACCCTCCGTACGTCGCCGTCCACCAGCGCGCGGACCCCGATCCCAGCAACGTCGACCCCACGCCATGGGCCGTCGGCCTCGAGGAGTACGTGGAGATCTTCAACCAAGACGGCGTGCGTTTGCTGCGCTACGATCCGCCCGGAGCTCGCGGATGAAACTCACCACCCAACGTTGGATCGATCGCTACGTCGGCATTCCCGCCTGTTTCGCGCTGACGGCGATCGTGAAGCTGCTCGAGGTCTGCGGCCTGCGGCCCCGCGCGGCAGGCCCGGAGCGCGTCCTCTTCATCGAGCTCTCCGAAATGGGGAGCACGATTCTCGCCTCGGCCGCGATCCAGCGCCTGCAAGATCGCTACGGGGAACACGAGCACTGCTTCGTGATCTTCAAGCGCAACGCCGCGAGCCTGCGCCTGCTCGGCCTCTTCAAGCCCGACCAGATTTTCACCATCCGCGACGACTCCGTCTGGTCGCTGCTCGTCGACGTCTTCCATTTCGTCACGTTCTGTCGCGAGCGTCGCGTCGACACCGTGATCGATCTCGAGCTCTTCTCGCGCGTGTCGTCGCTCCTGGCGCTGCTCTCCGGCGCCACCAACCGCGTCGGCTTTCACAACTATCGCGGGGAGGGCCTCTATCGGGGCGAGCACCTCACGCACCGGGTGCATTACAACCCGTACTCGCACATGGCGCAGAACTTCATGGCGCTCGTCGAATCGCTGGAGAGCGACCCGACCGAGATTCCGCAGCCGAAACGCGTGCTGGCCAAAGAGGCGCCCCCGGTCCGCATCGGCACCGATCCCGAGGCATGGCACTACGTGCGCGGCGAGCTCGCGCATTGCTACCCCGCGCTCTCGTCGGAGCATCGCATCGTCATCGTGAACGCGCACGCGGGCAATCTGCTGCCGCTCCGCATGTGGCCCGTGGAACGCTTCGCGGAGCTGGTGCAGCGGCTGCTGGCCGCCGATCCGCGCACGCTCGTCGTCCTGATGGGCATCGCAGAGGGTGCCGACGCCGCGCGCCTGATCACCACGGCCGCGGCCGACCCGCGCTGCATCGACTTCGTCGGCCGCACCCGCACGCTGACGGACGTGATCGAGCTGTTCCACCAGAGTCATCTGCTCATCACGAACGACAGCGGGCCCGCCCACTTCGCGACCCTCACCGCCATCAAGAGCGTCACGCTCTTCGGACCAGAGACCCCGGTCCTGTATGGCACGCTCGGCGAGCACGCCGTCGATCTCTACGCCAATCTGGCCTGCAGCCCGTGCCTCAGCGCCCTCAACCACCGCAACAGCCCGTGCACCGACAATCAGTGCCTGAAAGCGATCACCGTCGACCTCGTCTTCGCCGAGACGCGGCGTTTGCTGGCCGATCCCGACGTCGAGGCCCGCCCCGCATCCTGAGTGGACGGGACGGGGCCTCACCGATAGATTCGACCGATGGCGCTCCCGGACATTCTCGATCTGTCACGTCCGGATCTCGAGGCGTGGTGTAGCGCGCACGGGGCTCCGAGCTACCGCGCGGCCCAGATCGCAACCTGGCTCTATCGCCATGGCGTCCGGGATTTCGCGGCCATGAAGAACCTGCCGGCCGAGCTCCGGGACGCCCTCGTCGGCGCCTTTCGGATCGGCTGGCCGGAGGTGGCGCACGTGTCGCGCTCGACCGATGGCACGCGCAAGATGCTGCTGCGCCTCGACGACGGCGCGACCATCGAGAGCGTGCTCATTCCCGACGTCGAACGGCTGACCCTTTGCGTGTCGACCCAGGTCGGCTGTGCCATGGGCTGTGGCTTCTGCGCGACGGCGACGCTCGGGCTCGGTCGGCATCTTCGGCGCGGCGAGATCGTCGCCCAGCTGCTCGCCGCGCGGGCGCTCGTGACCGCCGAAGCCGAAACCCACGACGGCCCGGAGCGCATCACCAACATGGTCTTCATGGGCATGGGCGAACCGCTGCACAACTACACCGGCACCGTCGGCGCGATCGACACGCTGACGTCGTCGTGGGGCGTCGAGTTCTCGCACCGCCGCATCACCGTCTCGACGGTCGGCCTGCTGCCGGAGATGCACCGGCTCCTCGCCGACACGCAGGTGAATCTCGCCGTCTCGCTCACGGCGGCGGATCAGGACGTGCGCCGCGGGCTGATGCCGATTTCGAAGAAGTATCCCGTCGAGCAGCTGCTCGCGACGTGCCGGGAGCTACCGCTTCCGCGGCGGAAGCGCATCACGTTCGAGTACGTCATGCTGGCCGGCGTGAACGACGCGCCGGCGCAGGCTCGCACGCTCGCGCAATCGCTCGTCGGTATTCGCTGTAAAGTGAATCTCATCCCGTTCAACCCGTTTCCGGGTGCGGCGTACGGGCGGAGCGACGACGTCACCGTCGCGCGCTTTCAGGACATGCTCCGCAACGCGGGCGTCCACGCGACCGTACGCGAGAGCCGCGGCCCCGACATCGCCGCCGCGTGTGGACAATTGGTCGCTGAGGACGCGCAGGCCGCGGAGTCATCGCGCTGAGCGGCATCGGCGTCGTCATCAACCCGCATGCCGGAAGCAACCGCCGGCGACCGAATCGCGCCCGTCGCTTCGAAGGGATCGTGGGCGACGCGGGGATCGTCCGCGTGACACCCGATCTGCCGGCGCTGGAAGCGGTGGCCGCCGAGTTCGCCGAACGCCGGGTCGACATGGTCGCCGTCTGCGGCGGCGACGGCAGCCAGTTCCGGGCCCTGAGCGCGCTGCGACGCGCGTGGCCCGACGACGCGTTGCCGCTGTTCCTGCCGCTCCGTGCCGGCACGATGAACTACATCGCGCGCTCGATCGGCTGCATGCGCGGCGGCCCCGAGCACGTCCTCACGCACGTCGTCCGCGACTATCGCCACGGCCGGACCCACGACATCGTGACCCGGCACCTGCTGCTGCTGAACGACGAGCATGCCGGGTTCGTGATGGGATGTGGGGTCGTCGTGAACTACCTGCGGCTCTACTACAGCGAGCCTCGCCCGGGACCCGTGACGGCGACCCGCTTGCTCGTCCGCCTGGTCGCATCCGCCATCGCAGGCACGTCCTTGGTGCGCGGGGTGTTCCGGCGGGTCGAAGCCGACATCGATTGTGACGACGAGCGCGTGCCGTTTCGAACGTTCACCGTGATCCTCGGTGGGACCATCACCCACGTTGCGCTGGGCTTCAAGCCGATGTATCTGGCGGCCCGCAAACGCCGCCATTTCCACCTTCTGGCGGGCCCGATCGGACCGCTACGCTTGGCTCGCAAGATCGTTCGTTTTCACCGCGGCTTTCCCTTGGAGGAGGCCGATTTCTACGACAATTTGGCCCGCGTCGTGACCATCCGGTTCGCGACGCCGACGGGCTTCATGGTCGACGGCGACGTGCTCGATCCCGTCGACACTTTGACCATCACGACCGGACCCCTCATTTCCATGATCCGCGGATGAGGGCAGGGAGGACACCGTGGGCACCAGCTTGAAGATCGGCATCATCGGCGGCAGCGGCCTCTACGCCATGGAGGGCCTCGCGAACGTCCGCGAGGTCACGGTCGAGACCCCGTTCGGCGCGCCCTCCGACGCCATCGTGCATGGGCACCTCGGCGACCACGAGCTGTTCTTCTTGCCCCGCCACGGCCGCGGCCATCGCCTCCTGCCGTCGGAGCTGCCGTTCCGCGCCAACATCTGGGCGTTGAAGCACCTCGGGGTCGAACGCGTGATCGCGGTCGGCGCCGTCGGCAGCCTGCGCGCGGACATCGCGCCCGGCCACCTCGTCGTTCCCGACCAATTCATCGACCGCACGTTCAACCGCGTCGGTACCTTCTTCGGCAACGGCATCGTCGCCCACGTCGGCTTCGGCGATCCGGTCTGCCCGGTGCTCTCGCAAAGCCTGATCACCAGCGCCAAGCGGTTGAAGGCGACGGTGCACGAGGGCGGCACCTACGTCTGCATGGAAGGACCGCAGTTCTCGACGCGCGCGGAGTCGGAGCTCTATCGCAGCTGGGGCGCGTCCATCATCGGGATGACGAATCTGCAGGAGGCGAAGCTTGCGCGCGAAGCCGAGCTCTGTTTTGCCACGCTCGCCCTCTCCACCGACTACGACTGCTGGAAGCAGGACGAGCACGAAGTGAAGATCGAGGCCGTATTGGCCGTCATCAGCGCGAACGTCGCGCTCGCGAAGCAAGTCATCCACGATGTCGTGCCGACCATGGCAGCTTCGCCGGGGTGTGGGTGCGGGCGGGCGCTCGAGCACGCCATCATCACCGACCGCGCCGCGATTCCGGCGCGCGTGAAGCGCGACCTGGCCCCGATCATCGGGCGCTACGTTGGGCCCGAGGAGAACTGACATGACCAATGCGAACAAGGGCGGGGCGCTGGTGGTGGTCGGGTCGGTCGCGATCGACACGATCGAGACCCAGGGCGGCAAGGCGACCGAGGTCCTCGGTGGTGCCGCGACGTACTTCGCGGTCGCCGCGAGTTTCTTCACACCGGTGCAGCTCGTCGGCGTCGTCGGCGACGACTTCCCGCAGCAGGAGCTGGCGTGGTTTCGCGAGCGCGGCATCGACTTGAGCGGTCTCGAAGTCCGCCCGGGTCGGAGCATGCGCTGGACGGGTCGCTACCACGAGGACATGAACGTCCGCGACACGCTGAGCTTCGAAGCGAACGTCTTCGACGGCTACCTGCCGACGTTGCCGCCGGCGTACGGCGACGCGCCGTTCGTGTTCCTCGCCAACATCGCGCCGGCCCTGCAAGCGCGCGTGCTCGATCAGGTGCGCGCACCCCGGTTGGTCGGGGCCGACACCATGAATCTCTGGATCGACACCACGCGCACCGAGCTCGAGGCGCTGCTGAAACGCGTGCCGCTGCTGATCATCAACGACGAGGAAGCCCGACTCCTCTCCGGCGAGCGCAACATGATCCGCGCAGCACGGAAGATCCTCACACTCGGACCGACGAGCTTGATGATCAAACGCGGCGAGTACGGCGTCCTGTTCTTCTCCGGTGACAGCGTCTTCTCCGCGCCCGCGTATCCGCTGGAGGAGGTCTTCGATCCGACGGGCGCCGGCGACACCTTCGCCGGCGGGGTCATGGGATACCTGGCCGCGTCGGGGGACGTCTCGGCGGCCGGCATCCGGAAGGCGATCGTGTACGGCAGCGTGGTCGCGTCGTTCACGGTCGAGGCCTTCAGCCTGGAGCGCCTGCGGACGCTGACGCGCGAGGACATCGAGCGGCGCTACCGGCAATTCGTCGCGCTGACGAGCTTCGACGTCGCCTGACCGGCACCCATGCCCCAGATCTCCATCGTCGTTCCTGTCTACAACGAGGCCCCCAACGCCGACGCGTTGGTCGAGGAGCTCCGCGCGACGGCCGACCGCCTGACGGTCACGAGCGAGATCGTGCTCGTCGACGACGGCAGCCAGGACGACACGTTCGCGCGTCTCACGGCGGCGGCGGGCGACGATCCCCGCTTCGTGCTCCTCCGTCTGATGCGCAACTTCGGTCAGACCGCGGCGCTGGCCGCCGGGATCGACCATGCGACGGGCGCGGTCATCGTGACGATGGACGGGGATCTGCAGAACGATCCCGCCGACATTCCGCGTCTGCTGGCGACGATCGATGCCGGCTACGACGTCGTGACCGGATGGCGGCGCGACCGTAAGGATCCGTTCCTTTCGCGGAAGCTCCCGTCGATCATCGCGAACAGCATCATCGGCGCCACGACCAACGTCTCGATCCACGACCACGGCTGCGGGCTGAAGGCTTTTCGCTCCGACGTCGCCAAATCACTCAAGCTCTATGGCGAGATGCACCGCTTCATCACGGCGATCGCGGGGGATCTCGGCGCCGCCGTGACCGAGATCCCGGTGAACCACCGGCCCCGGCTCCGCGGGCAGTCGAAATACGGCATCTCGCGCACGGTGCGGGTCGTCCTCGACCTGCTCACGATCAAGTTCCTCTCGGGCTTCGCGACGCGTCCGATCCACGTCTTCGGGACCTTCGGTCTCGTGACGATGCTGACCGGCCTCATGATCACCGGCATCCTCGGCCTGCAGAGGATCTTTTTCGGGGTCGAGTTGGCGGGTCGCCCGCTCTTGCTCCTGGGTGTCCTGCTGGTGCTCGGCGGGGTGCAGCTCGTGACCCTCGGCCTGCTCGGCGAGATGCTGGCGCGCACGTACCACGAGTCGCAAGGCAAGACGATCTATAGGTTGCGCGAGGTTCGCACGGCCGCCCCAGGGGTGCTGGCTGCGACCCTCGATGCGAAGAATGCTATTTGACGGGGTAGGGGTCGGCCGGTACCTTCGGTGGACCCCCAGCGGCCGGGCTGCACGCCGGCTCCGCACGGTCTTAACGGAGGCAATGTGAAGGTCTGTGTCATCGGAACGGGCTACGTCGGCCTGGTGGCGGGTACGTGTTTCGCGGAAGGCGGCAACGACGTCACCTGCGTCGATATCGACGAGCGCAAAATCGAAGCGTTGAAGCAGGGTTCCGTCCCCATCTACGAGCCCGGCCTCGAGGAGTTGATCCGCCGTAACCTGACGGAACGACGGTTGTGGTTCACCGACGACCTCGTGTCGGCGGTGCGCGCGTCCGAGATCTGCTTCATCGCGGTCGGGACGCCCGAGGCCGCCGATGGTTCCGCGGATCTCCGTGCGGTGCTCGCGGTCGCCGGGGCGATCGGCGAGGCCATGAACGGCTACCGCGTCATCGTCTGCAAGAGCACCGTCCCGGTCGGCACCGCCGACAAGGTGCGGGCCGCCGTGAAGGCCAAGACGACGTACGAGTTCGACGTCATCTCCAATCCCGAGTTCTTGAAGGAAGGCGCGGCCGTCGAAGACTTCATGAAGCCCGACCGCGTCGTCATCGGCGGCTCCGACCTCCGAGCCATCGAGATCATGAAGACGCTCTACGGCCCGTTCGTCCGTACCGAGAACCCGATCCTCGTCATGGACAATCGCAGCGCGGAGATGACGAAGTACGCCGCGAACGCATTCCTCGCGACCAAGATCTCGTTCGTGAACGAGATCGCCAACCTCTGCGAGCGTGTCGGTGCCGACGTCAACGACGTCCGGCGCGGCATGGGCTCCGACAGCCGCATCGGGCATCAGTTCCTCTTCCCCGGCACTGGCTACGGCGGCTCGTGCTTCCCGAAGGACGTGCAAGCGATCATTCGCACCGCAAAGGACGCGGGCATGGAGTTTCCGCTGCTGAACGCGGTCGAGCTCGTGAACGAGCGCCAGAAGCATCTGCTGGTCGACAAGGTCCTGAAGAAGTACGGGGAGAAGCTCGCGGGCCGCTGCTTCGGCGTCTGGGGTCTGGCGTTCAAGCCCCGCACCGACGACATGCGCGAGGCGCCGTCGATCGTCATCATCGAAGAGCTCTTGAAGCGCGGCGCGCGCATCGAAGCGCACGATCCCGAAGCGCTCGGCGAGGCCCGCAAGGTCTTCGGCGATCGCATCAACTACCACCGCGTGAACTACGACGCCCTGCAGGATGCCGATGCGCTCTTGATCGTCACCGATTGGAGCGAGTTCCGCCGGCCGGACTTCGACCGCATGAAAGGTCTCATGAAGAGCCCGACGATCTTCGACGGTCGCAACCTATACGACCACGACGTGATGCGGGCACAGGGCTTCACCTACTATCCCATCGGACGCGCGGCCGTTGAGGCCTCTGCGGAGGTCAAATAATGGCGCGAATTCTGGTTACGGGCGGCGCGGGCTTCATCGGGTCGCATCTCTGCGAGCGGCTGCTCGGCGAAGGCAACGACGTCATCTGCATCGACAACTTTCTGACGGGCTCGCCCGACAACATCGCGCCGTTCCTCGGGAACCAGCGCTTCCAGTTCATTCAACAGGACGTCACCAACTTCATCTACGTCCCCGGCAAGCTCGACGCGATTCTGCACTTCGCGTCGCCCGCGAGCCCGATCGACTATCTCGAGAAGCCGATCCAGACGCTGAAGGTCGGCTCGCTCGGCACCCACAAGGTGCTCGGCCTCGCGAAGGAGAAGAAGGCGCGCATCCTGCTCGCGTCGACCTCCGAAGTGTACGGCGATCCGCTCGTCCATCCCCAGAAGGAAGACTACTGGGGCAACGTCAACCCGATCGGCCCACGTGGTGTGTACGATGAAGCGAAGCGCTTCGCCGAGGCCATCACGATGGCGTACCAGCGCTACCACGGCCTCACCACGCGCATCGTCCGCATCTTCAACACGTTCGGCCCGCGCATGCGGAAAGAGGACGGCCGCGTCGTCCCGAACTTCATCGCCCAGGCTCTGCGCAACGAAGACGTCACGGTGTACGGTGACGGCGGCCAGACGCGCAGCTTCTGCTACGCGACCGATCTCGTCGAGGGCATCCTGCGCCTCCTCTGGAGCGATTACCCGACGCCCGTCAACATCGGGAACCCGCGCGAGATGACGGTGCTCCAGTTCGCGAAGCTCATCATCGAGCTCACGGGCTCGAAGAGCAAAATCATCTACAAAGAGCTGCCGGTCGACGATCCGAAGGTGCGCCAGCCCGACATCACGCTCGCGCGGCGGGTGCTGAACGATTGGCAGCCGACGGTGCCGGTCGAGGAAGGCCTGCAACGCACCATCGCATACTTCCAGAAGAAGATGGCGGAGGAAGCGTGAAGATCCTCGTCACGGGCGGCGCGGGCTTCATCGCCTCGCACATCTCCGACGCGTATATCGCCGCCGGCCACGAGGTCGTGATCGTCGACGACCTCTCGTCGGGCAAGCGCGCCAACCTGCCGGCAGCCGCGAAGTTCTACCATGCCGACATCCGCACTCCCGAGGCGCGCGAGATCATCCGCAACGAGCGGCCGCAGGTATTGTCGCACCACGCCGCGCAGATGGACGTCCGGCGCTCGGTCGCCGACCCGGCCTTCGACGCCACCGTGAACGTGCTGGGCATGATCAACATGCTCGAAGGCGCGCGCGAGGTCGGCGTCGAGAAGGTGTTGTTCGCGTCGTCGGGCGGCGCCACCTACGGCGAGCAGTCCGAGTTTCCCGCTCCCGAAACGCATGGGCATGAGCCGCTGTCGCCGTACGGCATCACCAAGGCGACGGGGGAGCACTACCTGTTTTTCTACCACGCGATCTACGGCATGCCGTACGTGGCGCTACGCTACGCCAACGTGTACGGCCCGCGCCAGGATCCGCACGGCGAAGCCGGCGTGGTGGCGATCTTCACCGAGCGCCTCCTCGCCAACCAAGCGCCGACGATCAACGGCGACGGCAAGCAGAGTCGCGACTACGTGTTCGTCGGCGACGTCGTGCGCGCCAATCTGGCCGCGCTCGAGAAGCCGTTCGTCGGCTCCGTCAACATCGGCACCGGCGTCGAGACCGACGTAACCATGCTCTACGCGCACCTCCGGGTGCTCACGGGCAGCCCGCATCCGGCGCAGCACGGACCGGCCAAAGCCGGGGAGCAGCGCCGCAGCGTCATCGCGATCCAGCGGGCGGCCGAGGTGCTCGGATGGAAGCCCGAGATCTCGCTCGAGGAGGGGCTCCGCCGTACGGTCGAGTTCTTCCGCGCCCGCCTGGCGGCCTCCTAACCCCGGCGCGTCGTCCCGGGACCGCTACGCGACCGACCGGCGCGATCCGACCGATTCGGACGCCGGCCACGTCGCCACGAACGTGGACCCGGCGCCGACCGTGCTCTCCACCGACACCTGGCCGCCGAGCAGCGTGACGAGGCGCTGCACGATGTGGAGGCCGAGGCCGACGCCGCCGAACGTCCGGGTCGACGACCCATCGGCCTGCCGGAACATCTCGAAGATCACCGGCAAGCTGTCGGGCGGAATGCCGATGCCGGTATCGCGCACCTCGAAGACGACCGCGTCGCCTTCCCAATGCGCGGCGACGTCGACGCTGCCGCGGGTCGTGAATTTGAGCGCGTTGCCGGTGAGATTCTTGAGGACGGTCTTGAGCTTCCCTTTGTCGGTCACGAGCGGCGACGCTCCGAGCAGGTTCTGCCAACGCAGTGTGACCTCGGGCGACACCAGCGGCCCGAGCTCGATCTCGAGCTGACGGAACAGGCCGTCGAGGTCGACCTCGCTCCGGACGACGGGATCACGGCCGGCCTCGAGCCGCCCGGCGTCGAGCGTGGCGTTCACCAGATCGAGGAGCTCGATGCCGGCGCGCTGGATCCGCGCGACCGTGTCGTGTTGCTCCTTGCTGAGCGCACCGACGACGCCCTCGGCCAGCATGTCGCTGTAGCCGACGATGATGTTGAGGGGCGTCCGGAGCTCGTGCGACATCGTCGCCACGAACTCGGACTTGAGACGGCTCGATGCCTGCAGATCGTCGATCAGGCGCGCGTTGGCGATCGCGATGGCGGTCGCGTCGGCGACGCCGCTCGCGAGCCGACGCTGCTTGGACGCGAAGGGGCCCGTCTTCGCGCGATAGCCGTGCACCTGCACACCCATCAGGGCACCGGCGAGACAGATGGGAGCGTGGAGCGCCGACGCCGCTTCGATCTGCCGCAAGAGCGGGGGAGCATCGCTCGCACGCCGCACGTCGGGAATCTCCGCGACCCGCCCGGAATGGACGGGACCCGTCAGCGCGAAGCCGTCGCCCGAAAGCGGGCGCGCGGCGAGCGCCGCGCGCATGGCGTCCTGAATCCCGCTGCTCGCCACCAAGCGCAGGGTGCCGACCGCATCGTCCCACAGGAACGTCGCGCTCCAATCGCAACGGAGGGCGGCCACGGCGAGCCCCGTCACGCGCTCGAGCATGTCCGGTTGTCCGAGGTGCGTGCTGAGGGCCTGGCCGACCTCGACCAGCGCGGCCGCCGTCTGGGCCTCTTCTTCGGCCAAGCGCTCGGCGCGCTTCCGTTGGATGACGGCCCCGAGTTGCATGGCGGCACCGGCGAAGAGATCCATCAACCGTCCGTCCTCGGCGTGCCGTTCCCGCACGAAGAACTCGAGGACCGCGATCACGTCGCCGTCGGCCAGCACGGGCAGCGCCATGGCGCCGCTGAGCGTGGCCCGCCGGGCGAGGTCGGCGCGGGGAAAGTTCGGATCGGTCTGTACGTCCTCGATCCAGGCCGGTTGGCCGCTCGCCCATACCCGCCCCGGCAACCCGACGCCCCGGGCAAAGGTGAAGGCCACGTTCTCGGCATGGAACGGGCCGAGCGCGGCGTCGCCCGACCACCACGCGGCGCACGCGAGGACCTCGCCGTTCGCGGCCGGCGTCCACGCCTGACCGACGATCCACCCCGACGCCTCGCAGATGCGACGGAGAACGACGGTGAGCGCCGATTCCGGATCGACCGCGGCCCCCACTTCGAGGCTCACGGTCTGCAGCATCCGTAGCTCCGCCTCGACGCGCGCACGGTCACGGCGTGCCCGTTCGAACGCGTGCGCGACGCTGATCGACGCCAGGAGCACGATCGCCCCCGGCCCGACCGCGTACCCGAGACTCGCGACCGATCCCGTGCAGAGCCAGATGGAGAGGGCGCCGGGAATCGCCGTCGCGACGACCATGGCCGTCTGGAACCATACCCCCCAGGGCATCAACGTCGCCGAGATCATGCACGTGGCGAGCGCCGACAGCCCCGTCCCCTGGGGATTGTTGGATGCGACGTCCGACCAGACCCCCGCCGCGAAGATGCCCGTCAGGACCAGGATCGGCACGGCCGCGGCCGCCCGCCGGCTGCGTACGAACGGGAGCGCAGCGAATCCAGCAGCGACACAGAGGGCCTGAAAGAGGGTGATCAGCGTGAGCGCGGTGACGATCTCGGGGTCGAGGGAGACGTCGGTCGCCCACAGCACCATCAGCGCGACGAGCGTGATTCCGAGGCCGGCGCGGCTCCGCTCGATCAGCAGGCGGGTCGTGGCGGCATCGAGCGCGCCATCCTGCACGGATGGCATGGGACGGGGCGCCGACTCCACGGCGCTATTTTGATGACGCTCCGGCACGGGTTTGGCCGCGATCGGCGCCGGGTGGCCCGGTCCGCTCATGCGACACCTCGGAATTCGTTTCGGACCACCTAGCGAAGCAACCCGCATGCCGCTCGCGCAGCGGCCCGATCCGTGCGAAATTCTCCCCGGTGCACGATCCCCATCTGATCAGAAACTTCTCCATCATCGCCCACATCGACCACGGCAAGTCGACGTTGGCGGACCGTCTGCTCGAGTACACCAACACGGTCTCGAAGCGTGAGATGGAAGCGCAGCTCCTCGACGACATGGATCTCGAGCGCGAGCGCGGCATCACCATCAAGGCGCGCGCGGTGCGTCTCATGTACCCGGCGCGCGACGGCAAGACGTATCAGCTGAACCTCATCGACACGCCAGGTCACGTCGATTTCTCGTACGAGGTTTCGCGCAGCCTCGCGGCCTGCGAGGGCGCCATTCTCGTGGTCGACGCCGCGCAGGGCGTCGAGGCGCAAACCGTCGCCAACGTCTATCTCGCGCTCGACAACGACCTCGCCATCGTACCGGTGCTGAACAAGATCGACCTCCCGTCCGCTGAGCCCGATCGGGTGCGCCAGGAGATCGAGGACGTCATCGGGCTCGACGCGTCCGAGGCCGTCCTCGCGAGCGCCAAGTCCGGGCTCGGTACGGAGGACGTGCTCGAAGCCGTCGTCCGCACGATTCCGCCGCCGACCGGCGACGCGACCAGCCCGCTCGAAGCGCTCCTCTTCGACAGCTGGTTCGACCCGTACCACGGCGCCATGATGCTGGTCCGCGTGTTCGTCGGCGTCGTGCGTCCGGGGACGCGCATTCGCTTGATGGCGACGGGCAAAGAAGCCGAGGTCAACCGCCTCGCGATCCTGAAGCCCCTCCTCACGGAGGTCGACGCGCTCGGTCCGGGCGAAGTCGGCGTCGTCATGGCCGGCCTGAAAGAGGTCGCCGACACCCAGGTCGGCGATACGATGACCGAGGCGGATCGTCCGGCGGCGACGCCGCGTCCCGGGTTCAAGGCCGTCCAGCCGATGGTGTTCGCCGGGCTCTATCCGTCCGAGTCGCACCAGTACGGTGCGATGCGCGACGCGATCGAGAAGCTGAAGCTCAACGACTCGTCGCTGACGTACGAGGCCGAGAGCTCGATCGCACTCGGCTTCGGGTTCCGCTGCGGGTTCCTCGGCTTGCTGCACATGGAGATCGTGCAGGAACGGCTCGAGCGCGAGTTCGGCCTCACGCTCATCACGACGGCACCGACGGTGGCCTACCGCGTCCACACCACCGACAATCGGACGCTCGTCGTCGACAGCCCCGCCAAGCTTCCGCCGGAAGGCGAGATCGCGAGCATGGATGAACCGTTCATTCTCGCGAGCATCCACCTGCCGACCGAGCACCTCGGCAACGTGATCGCGCTCTGCGAGGAGAAGCGCGGCAAGCAAATCGAGCTGCGCTACTCCGGCGAGAAGCGCGCGCTGTTGTTGTACGAGCTGCCGCTCAACGAGATCGTGCTCGACTTCTACGATCGTCTGAAGTCGGCGAGCCGGGGCTACGCCTCGCTCGATTACGAGCCCCTCGACTTCCGCCCGTCGACGCTCGTGAAGCTCGACGTCCGCATCAACGGCGAGCTCGTCGACGCGCTCTCGGTGATCCTCCACAGCGAGCGCGCGTACTTCCGGGGGCGCGAGCTGACGTCGAAAATGCGCGAGCTCGTGCCGCGCCAGATGTTCGAGGTCGTGATCCAGGCCGCGATCGGCACCAAGATCATCGCGCGCGAGACGGTGAAAGCCCTGCGCAAGAACGTCACGGCCAAATGCTACGGCGGCGACATCTCCCGGAAGCGCAAGCTGCTGGAGCGTCAAAAAGAAGGAAAGCGGCGGATGAAACAGGTCGGCCGGGTCGAGATTCCGCAGGAAGCGTTCCTCGCCGTCCTCAAGGTCGGCGAGTGACGCCCCTGGCTGGCAGCACGCAACCGGTTCGCCTATCATGCCGCGCGTGACGAAGGGCCGTGGTGGCGTCGCCGGCGAGGCGGAGGACGAGGCAACGGGGCCGGTGAGCCGCTCGACGGTCAAGGCGAAGTCGACCGTCCGGGAGTACGCCGAAGCCCTCGCCGTCGCCTTCATCCTGGCGCTCTTCATCCGCACCTTCCTGGTCCAGGCCTTCAAGATCCCGTCGGGCTCGATGCTCGAAACGCTCCAGATCGGCGATCACATCCTGGTGAACAAGCTGCGCTACGGCATCCGCATCCCGATCGTCGGCAAGCGCATCCTCAAATTTCAGGATCCCCGCCGCGGCGACGTCATCGTCTTCGTCTACCCGGTCGATCCGACCAAGGACTTCATCAAGCGCGTCGTCGGCGAGCCCGGCGACACCGTCGAGGTCAAGCACAAGCACGTCCTCATCAACGGGCAGCCGATCGAAGACCCGCACGGGCAGTTCGTCGAAGGACCGGGCGAGAAGAGCCGCCTCACGCCGCGCGACAACTACGGACCGGTCACGGTCCCGGCCGATCACGTCTTCGTCATGGGCGACAACCGCGACCGCAGCTACGACAGCCGCTTCTGGGGCTTCGTGCCGCTCGACGACGTCCGCGGCAAGGCCTTCGTCATCTATTGGTCATGGGACGGCGAAGACCGCTGGGTTCGTTGGGAGCGGATCGGCGACGTGATCCGCTGACGGAGCGACGCCGTCGCCCCGATGAGCTCGGAACCCGCGCGTAATCCGATCCCGAGCAGGGCAATCCACCCGTGGCCGTGGGTCGCGTTGGTGGGTGCGCTGCTCATACTGGTCGGGCTGCAGCTCACGACGCCGAATCTGGTCGGGAACGACTCGTACTTCCACATCAAGTACGCCGAGGTGATGCGGGACGCCGGCGTACGCGGCTTCCCGCCCGCATTTCCCTGGTTGCCTCTCACGATCCTGGCGCCGGACCGCTACGCCGATCACCACCTGCTGTACCACGTACTCCTGACGCCCTTCACGCTCGGCGACCTCCGCATCGGCGGTAAGATCGCGGCGGTGGCGGGAGCCTTCGCGATGGTCCTCGCGTTCGTGTGGGTCCTGCGACGGGAAGGGGTCGTTCCACTCGGGTTCGCCGTGCTCGCACTCGGGGCCTCGTCCGCCGATCTCCTGTTCCGCTTGAGCATGACGCGGGTGCAGGCGTTTTCCCTGGTCTGCCTGCTCGTCGGCTTTCATCTCGCGCTCGCCCACCGCCACATCGCGCTCGCCATGCTCGCGTGCGTCTATGCCTGGCTCTACGACGGGTTTCCGCTGCTGTTCGTGCCGATCGGCGCCGTGATCGCCGCGGAGATCGTGACCGAACGGCGCCTCCGTCCCGGCATCGTCGTCGCGGCGGGCGTGGGCATGGCCGTCGGGCTCGTCGTGAATCCGTATTTTCCGGACTACCTGACGTTCATGTGGCAACACATGGGCGACAAGCTCGTGGAACGCGAGCCGCTGCGGGTCGGAAAGGAGTGGGCGCCCTACGACCCGCTCGGACTCTTCGCCAACGCGGCGGCCTCGATGGCGTACCTGGCCTATGGCGTCGCCGTGCTCGGGGAGGGACGGTGGAAGACGGAGCGCGCCGCGCTCGCCGCCCTTGGCGTCGCCGTCGTGTTCTTCGCGTTGTTGCTCCGCTCGCAGCGCTTCGTCGAGTACTTCGCCCCGCTCGCGACCTTCTTCGTCGCGCTCGCCGGCGGCGGAACGATCGCCGCGCTCGATCGCACCCGCCGGCGAGTGCTCGCGCTCCTCCTGACGGCGGTGCTCGTCGCCAACGTCGTCGGCATCGGCTCGATGCTGGCCCGACGGAGCAGCAAGACGCCCTACGATCGCTATGCCGCGGCCGCAGAGCTCGTAGCACGTGAAGCCCCGCCGGGGGCGATGCTCTGCACGACCGACTGGGACGATTTTCCCTGGCTCTACTTCTACAACGTCGAGAGCACCTACTTGATCGGCCTCGATCCGACCTACCTCCGCAATCGCTTCCGCGAGGCGTATTGGGCGTGGGTCGACGCCTCGCTCGGCAAGGTGCCGCGACCCTCGGACGTGTTCGCGCGCCAGCTGCCGTGCGCCTACGTGATGAGTGATCGCGATCACGGCGGGTTTCTCGACCTCGCCGCGACGGATCCGGGGCTCGAGCAGGTTCTGGCCAACGATCAGACGGTGCTCTTTCGCGTCCGGCGCGACGGTCCGCCACCGCAATACCCCATCAGCCCCGACTGACATCCGTTTACGACCAGCTGCGTCACACGCGCGGAATACTCATCACCGTAGCGTCGATTGCGTCCAACGACGTGCTGGGCTATCGACGAACGTCAACATTCCGATGGCCATCGTACGTCGATGCGCGTCGGGGAGATGAAGCCGCGGGGGTCGATCTACCGAGGTGTCGGACACGTAGCTCGTACGACGACCACCCGAACCACCAAGGAGGATGTCCATGCAACGACAGACGACGCGCATCGTCGGAGCCGCGCTCGGCGCCGTGCTCATGTTGAGCGGTCTCGCCACCGCTGACGTGCAAGTCGGGGACAAGATCACCCCGGCCAACGCCGACAAGGTCAAAGATCTCGTTTCGCCCGCGATGTACTGGCTGGTCCAAAAGGGCTGGCCGATGACCATCGCCGAAACCCAGAAGATTCAGCTTCGGAAGGCCTTCGTCGAAGCGACTGAGAAATACTCGTCGCAGGTGAAGATGAGCCCCGATGGTCTGAAGCTCGAAGGCTACGTGGCCGGCCGCCCGTTCCCGCGCATCGATACCAAGGATCCATTGGTCGCGATGAAGGTCATGCAGAACTACCGGTTCGCGATCGCCTTCGACGACCTCGACCTCCGGAACTTCGATGCCGATACGGGTCCCATCTCGACCGAACGACCGCTTCAAGTCGAGCGGCACTTCCTGGTCGACCATTTCCGCCGGCTCTTCTACGTTGCCCGCCTGTACGTGGATCCCAAGCCCGAGATCCCGAACAAGGAAGGCTACGAGTACAAGGAGACCTTGCACCCTCTCATCGAACCCTTCGATCTGAAGGGCGTCGGCTTCACCTACTACCGCTATCTCGATCCCGGCAAGCAAGATGACAGCTGGCTCTACTTGCCCTCGCTCCGCCGCGTTCGGCGGTTGTCCACCGCGCAACGCTCCGATGCGCTCTTCGGTCAGGACACCGATCAGGACAGCTACGGCGGCTATGCCGGCGCGCTCGCATGGATGGACTGGAAGTTCCTCGGCGAGAAGCAAGCCTTGGGCGCGTTCCACAGCGAGCACTTCCCGGTGAAGTGGGCGGCTGGTGCCGCCGACTTCGCGTTCGACGACAAGTGGGAGAAGCGCGACGTCTACATCGTCGAAGGCGTCTCGAAGCTTCCCCAATACGCCTTCTCGAAGCGCGTGCTCTACATCGACAAGGACGTGTACGCGATCTGCTACGCCGATATGTACGATCGCTCGGGTGAGCTCTGGAAGATCTGGGTCAACAACTTCTCGTGGCGGAAAGAGGCTTTCCCGGGGTCTCCAGTGAAGTACGAAGAGGACACCCCGTTCCCCTCGGCTGCCGTGATGGTCGATATCCAGCTCGAGCACGCGACCAAGGCCGCGCTCCCGAGCGCCCGCTTCCCTGGTGAGCCCGGCTGGTATTGGTCGATGGGTGATAAAGAGGGCACCAGCGAGGATATGTTCACCATCGCCGAGCTCATCGGCTCCGGTCACTGATTCGATCCAACCTCTGCGAAATGCGCCGGCCCCGAGCTCGACTCGGGGCCGGCGTTTTCGTTTCTGGTGTCGAGCGTTCAGCGCGCCCAGAGCTTCTCGAGCGCCGCGGTCACCTTCTCGGGCTGGGCGGTCGGCCACCAGTGCCCGCCGTCGACTTCCAGGAGATCACCGTCGAGGCGCGCGGCGAGCCGGGCACCGAATCGACGCTCAACGAAGGGATCGTCGACCGGCCATACGACGAGCGCCGGACAGCGGACGGCATCGAGATCCGGTGCCCAGCGCGGGTTCACATCGACCGCGCTCCGATAGAGCTTCAGGATCGTGCTGCGCATGCGATCGTCGATGCGCGCCACCGCTTCCGTCGCGTACTCCTGCGAGAGGCCACCGGCGACGAGGGCCGCGATCGCCGGCTCGCCGCCGAAGATCGTCATCAGCTGCTCGCCGATCTCCGGGGTTTGCCAGAGCACCGCCGTCTCGTGCCACTGATACTCGAGGTCGAGCGGGCCGCTGCCTGCCGCGAGCGTCCGCACGAGATCGGGACGCACCAAGGCGATGCGGAGCACCAGGATCGAGCCCCAGTCGTGACCGACGAGGTCGACGGGTTCCCCCAGCCTGGCGATGTCGGCGACCAACCACTCGACGTACTCGTCACACGTCGCACCAAAGCCGGTCGGCAGGGCCGTACCGAACCCAGGGAGCGTCGGGGTCACGACGTCGGTGCGTGTCAGCCGGTGTCGAATCGGCTCCCAAATGCGGGCGAGTCCGGAACTCCGTGCACGAGGTACGCGGGCATGCGCCGCCTATAGCAATCGCGCTCGGTCAGCGCACGGAGGGTCGGCCGAGCGTCCCACCGAGCGCGATCCGGCGCGCGCCACCGTCACCGCTGCTCCCCGGCAGCATGTTGACCACCATCTTCAGCCCGTCGGTGGCCCCACCGTCCGGCGTGATCGTGAGGTCGAGGCTGAGTACGCTCGTGTCGAGCGGCTCGCGCAGCAGGACGTTGCCCTCGCCGCGCAGATCCAGCTCCTGACCGTCGGCCACGAGCTCGCTGATCTCGAGGCGGCCGTTCTTGACGGTGCCGGTCAGGTGGACGTCTCCGAAGTGCAGATCCGGCACGGTGATGCCACGCACCTTCGCGCCTTCGAGCGCAAGCCCTGGCACCTTGAGCGCAACCGTACCCGTCGCCGCGGCGGGACCGCGACCGCCACCGTCGAGCGCCACCGTGCCCTCGACGCGGCCACGGACGATGCCGTCGACCCACGGCCGGAGCCCGGTGTACCGCGACAGATCCAGACCCTCGAGCTCGGCGTCCACGCGAAAGCTCGCGGGCCGCGGGTCGACCGTGGCACGGATCGATCCGCCGTAGAGCGCAGCACCGATGCCGAGCGGAAAGGGGCTGCCGAAGAGCAGCCCCAGCCGCGAGGGCGAAAAGCGCAGGCCCTCGGCGAGGAGCAACGGCTCGGCGTCGTCGGCCTTGCCGCGAATCCGCAGCGACTCGATGCCGTACGAAAGACTCCAGCCGAGACTCCCCGGACCTGTCTCGATCCGGAACGGGCTGCTCACCGTCGCCGTCCGGAGGGCACGCTGCAGCAGGAGATCGTGAGGGAACGTCGCGATGAAGCACAACCCGAACAGGAGCAGCGTGTAGCACGCGTAGGCGACGAGGCTCCGGCGGTTACCGCCGATGCGACCGTCGAAGACGGACGTCAGGCCGCGCACGCGCGCCCACACGCGCTCGAGCGCGTTCGCGCCGGCCGCGGCACCGGTCATGGAGCGCTGCTCGCCGCCGGCCGCAGACGACCCACGACCATGGTCGCGTCGTAGACGTAGGGCTGATCGAAGCGCTTCTTCATCTGAATTCGGCTGACGAGGAGCGGAAGGTCGGTCTTCTCGACACGATAGAGGAGGCCGACGACCTCGCGCAGTGACACGCCCGAAAGCCGCATCTCGACGTCTTCTTCCTGGAGGTCCTCGGCGACGGTGCGGGTCGAGGGATTCATCGCCGCGATCCGGTCGCGCGCGACTACCTCCCGCGTCACGCCTTCGAGGTGCGAGAACAACGAGAACTCGGTACCACCGCGCTCGAGCTTCCGCCGCACGACGTCGCGCTCGGCGTGGAGCTGCAGGTAGCGGTCACGCAGCCGCACCATCTCGCCGAGATCGCGCTCGCTCGCCGCGATCTGCGCTTGCAGGGTCGCCCGCCGTTCGGCGAGGGAGCCCGCCAACGCCCAGATCAACACGACGACACCGGCGGCGACACCGACGCCCACCAAGAGGCGCTCACGCGGCGAAAGCCGCTCGACAAGCTCCGAGAGACGCCGGAGGAGATCGTTCAGGGCGCTCACGACTCACCCCCGCCGACTTCGAGGCTGAGCCGGAAGTCGACCCGCTGCCCATCGACCGAAGCCCGTACATCCTTGGTTTCGACGTTCCGAAACTCCGGCCGTGCCGCGAGACCGCGCTTCAGCGCCTCGACGTTCTCGTAGCTCTGGGTCGAGCCGCGGACACGCAACGTTTCCCCGTCGAGCGACAGCTCGTCGATGTCGAGCGGCACCTCGCGCGGCACGGCGGCCGTGAGCGCGCGCAGGCAGTCGACGGCCCGTGGGGCCGACGGCGCGAGGCCCCCATACAGCTTTCGTTGCTTCTCGAGCGCCGCGATCTCGCTCTGCAGCTGGGCTTTCTCGTTCACCACGTTCCGGACCGCGGGGAGGGCGCTCGAGAAGATCGAGCGGATCTCGGCGCGGAAACCGTCCCGTCGCGCCTCCAGCTGCCGCGCGTCGAAAAAGAAGCTCACGACCATGAGGACGAGCGCGGCGACGGCCAGCATTCCGGCACGGGAGAGCCCGCGCCAGAGCGCCTCGCGCTCGCGATGATACGCGAACTCGCCACGCCGGAGGTCGACGCCGAAGGGAGCGACCTCGCCGGTCTGGCGCAGCGCCAAGCCGAGCGGGGTCGCAAACGCCGCTTGCTTACCGCGAAGTCCGATGGGCACCGCGGCGAGCGCCAAGGTGTCGAGGCTCTGCGGCGTCGTACCGAGCGCGCGGCCGAGCGCCGCGATCGCGCCCGGCGTGTCGGCGGCGTCGCCACCGACCCAGAGCGCGGAGAGCGCCGCGCCGTCGGCGAGTGCCAGAAGCGTCCAGCGAATCTCGCGCAGACAGCGCTCGAGGTCCCCGTTGCCGAGCCCCACGCTGAGCACCCGGAGACCAGTCAGCCGACCGTCGGCCAGGAGCGCCACCGTCGTGCGAGCGGTATCGAGACCGACGAACGCCAACCGTCCCGGACGCGCCGCCGCAGCCTCCCGCACGACGTTCAACGCCGCGAGGCTCGCGAGATCCACCAGACGCGGATCGATACCGGCCTCGGCGAGCGCGGCCAGGTGCTCGCGGACGGCGACCTTCGACGCCGACACGGCGAGCACGTGGCTGGTGCCGTCGGTGTGCGTCCCCAGCACTTGATAGTCGATCACCGTCGCATCGAGCTCGAAGGGCAAATGCGACTCGAGCTCGAACGGCACCGTCTGGTCGAGGCGCTTCCGATCGTGGAAGGGCAGCTCGAGGATGCGGTGCGTGGCAGTGTCGCCCGGGAGCGCCGACACGACCTCGTCCCAGCTGATGCCGTGCTGCACGGCGAGCGCGCGCAGATCCGCCGCCAGGTCGCCGCCCGCCCCGCGGGGATGGGCGTACAGGCCGAGGATGCGTTGGCTCCGCAACGTCCGCTCCACCAAGGCAGCCCGGAGCATGTGCGGGCCGATGTCGAGCGCGAGCGTGTGATTCGGCATCCGGTCAGCTGTCGCCCAGCAACGGCAACGTGGCGAGAAAATCGGAAGGGGGTTGGGATGTCAAGGAGAGTGTCGTGCTGCTGGGCGTCCAGGTGATGCGTTGCAGCCGCTTGCTGTCGCGCCGGACGACCTCGATGATGCCGCGGCGAACGTCACCGATCTCGCCGACGGCCTCGATCCGGAAGTAGGGGCTGTCGGTGCCGATGAGCTCCCGGCCGTCGGCCAGCGCCTCCGAAAGGCCCGTCACGCTCTTGAGCGCCTCGCTCGCGCCGTCGAAGGGCGCCGTCTCGCGGGTCGCGATCAGGCGATCCACGACACCGGGGTCGGCGAGCATGCCGTCGGAGAGCGCATAGAGCACCTCGGCCGGGGCCGTGTTGATGTTCACGCGGAGCTCCTTCGAGTTCGGCAGGACGGTGACGAATCCTTCGAGGCGCGCGAGGATCGTCGGGGTCACGCCCCGGACCAACAGCAGCTCGCGGAGCGTGAGCAGCGGTCCGTTCCGCACGATCGTCGGCGTCGTCAGGCCGAGGTAGTAGGGCTGCTCGGCGCCCGGCGGCGTCACGCTCGGCGCCGAATCACTGTCGATCCAGTCGACGGCCGCCATCAGAATGCGCTCGTCGACGCCGAGCACCTTGAACAGGCGCCGGAAGACGGTCACGCGGTCCTGCCGGACGGTACCGGCGCTCACGATGTCGTTGAAGTTGAGAAACCGCGCTTCGTCGCGCACGCGGAAAGCGACCGACCCATCACCGATCGGCAGCGGCGGAAACGGCCGCGCCCAGTAGTCGAGCGCGCTGTCGTTGCCGGGGCTGATCTGACCGTCGAGGCTGACGAGCGCCTCGGCGACGTTCACCCCGGAACGGGCGAGGTACGTCGCCTGCAACGCGTTCCGCGCGCTGAGCGCCAGGTGCGTCTCGACCTGGGCCGTGTCGGTGAACTCGATCACGACGATCGTGAGCAGCGTGATCGCCAGCAGTACGACCAGGAGCGCGAAGCCGGATTCCTTCTCGCGTCCGCTCGAGAACCGTCCACCCCGGTGCGCGCTCATCGCAACCCCTGCGGGGTCTTCGCCGGCTTCGGACTGGCGTTCGCTCCGGGTGAGCCGCCGACCCCGAGCGGGGTGTCACTGAGCGGGATGGCGACGGCGGTCGTGAAGTGATGGATGTCGCCGGTCTCGTCGTAAAGCGCGAGGTCGATGCGGACGGCGCGGGGCAGGCGCCGCGAGTTCGGATCCTCCGAGTCCCAGAGCTCTCGCCACTCCGCGCCGTCATAGAAGGCGAACTCGAGGCTCGCGACGTCATCGAGGAACGCGGTCGCCCGGGCGTCGTCGAGCGCGCGGCGCTCGATCATCGTGGCTTCGCGGCGCAGCAGGCGCCGCGGGCTCGTTCCGAACACCGGCGGATGCACCGGCCCGAAGGCTGCGAAGAAGTCGTCGGCGTCATCGGCCAGGAGGTCGGTGCCCCCGCGATTGGCCGGCCGTGACCCGGCGCTCGCATCGTCGGCGGCCGCCGAGCCGGCCTGCCCGGTGTTCCCGTCGCGCCGGAGGCCGCTGCGATCGCGCGGAAAGAAATAGGCCAGCATGCGCTGATCCGTTCCGCGCCCGTCGAGACCCGCCGGCCGCGCCGAGAGCGCCGTGAAGACGAGCGAGTCGAGTGGCACGTCCTCGGTGCCGCTCTTCAGCACGCGAAAGATCGCGGTACCGGAGAGCCCGACCGGGTAGTAGGCCGAGCCGATCTCGTCGGCCATCCTCCCGACGGCCGCGCGCCCGAGCCGGGTCACGTCCGCCCGCTGCTCCGCGATCGTCTTGGACCGCAACGTCCGGGAGAACGTGCCGTAGAGCATGGTCGTCACGATCCCGAAAATGGCGAGCGCCAGCATCACCTCCATCAGCGTGAAGCCCGCGACGTCGCGCCGGGTCGCGGTCATTTGCGCCGCACGTAATAGGTGAGGGTGACGTCGTCACCCGACTCGTGCTCGCCGCGGAACACCCGTACTCGTACCTCGCGTACGTTCGGGACCGGCGTCGGCGTCACCTCGCGCTCCCAGCGCAGCTCGGGATACCGCTCGGGGTAGTCGAGCTCGAAGTCGCCTTCCTCCAGGCCGAGGTCGGGGAAGGGACCAGCCTCGACCTCACTCATGAGGCCGCGCGCGAGGAGCGTCGCCTCGGTCACGCGCTGATCGCGCGCGATGAGATCGATGTTCCGCACGTGCAGCGCGAGGAGGCTCACGAGCGCCAGACCCAACACGGCCACGGCGACCAGCACCTCGAGGAGCGTGCAGCCGCGTTGGTCCTCAGCGCCTGGCATCGTGCTTCCGGCGGAACATGCTGCCGCCATCCTCACGCGCCTCGCCCGGCCGGGTTTGCTCACGCTCCGGATCCCGGTCGATCGTCACGTAGCGGTCGGCGACGCGCGTACGACCCGTGAGCGGCTCGATGGCCATCGTGGTCTCGTTCCCGGACCGTCCGCGCAAATGGACCACCAGTGGATCCGCCCAGCCGTCGGGCGAGAACTGCGCGAAGACGATCCCCTCGGTGACCTTGCCGACCGCCGGCAGGACCACGTCACGAAACGCCACGGAATCCGGCAGCGCCGTCGGCTTCGCCAGCGACGAGCGCGACGGCACGAACTCGGGGTCGTCCGGATCGCCGCCGAGCTCGGTCACGAAGTACACCTGCTGGTCGAGGTCGAGGTTGAGACGCATCGGCACCCGTCGATACGCCGCCTCGTCATAGAGATAGCGGACGGCGGTCGCGAGCCGCGCCGTACTGCTGGTGAGCGCCTGGGACTCGGGGTCGCGGAGACGCGGCGCGATGAAGCTCGCCGCGATGCCGAGGATCAGGAGAACGACGCTCAGCTCGAGAAGGGTGAACCCGGGCGAACCGTGACGCGCGCGGGCCGTCGGCTCAGAGCTGCGTCCGGCCGTCGATGTCGGCATATTTGCCTTCACCGCCCTCCGAGCCGTCGGCGCCGTACGATTTGACCGCGTAGGCATCGCCGTCGCTCAGAAACGCGTACGGATTGCCCCACGGGTCGACGGGCAACGACTCCAGGTAGCCGTCGGGATTCCAGCGCCGCGGGATGTTGCCGCCCTCGGGGCGCGTCACCAGGGCTTGCAGGCCCTGATCGGTGGTCGGGTAGATCCCGTTGTCGAGCTTGTAGAGGTGGAGCGCCTCTTCGATCTTCTTGACGTCGGCGACCGCCTTCACCTTGCGGGCTTCATCCGTGCGGCCGACGATGCGCGGCGCCACGAGCGTGACCAAGAGGCCGAGGATGAACACCACGACCATGATCTCGATCAACGTGAATCCGGTTTGTCCGCCCCGACGAAGCTCCCGCATCACAGGCCCTCCAACTTCGGGACGATACCAAGGAGCTCCGGTCGCCTCAATGTAGGTACGTGCTCTTTGCGACCGAGCACGCGGCAGGGCCTAGAGGAACGCCTTCCACCAGGGGGCGCCGCTCTGGCGATACTTGGCGCCCGTCGCCGCGGTGGCCCTCGGCTTCTTCGCAGCCGGCGGCTTCTTCGCGACGGACGCTTTCGCGACCGGCTTCTTCGCGGGCGCGCTCTTCGTCGCGCGCGACTTGGTGACTTTGGCAGCGCGCGTGCTCACCGCGGGCTTCGCAGCGCGTGCGGACTTCTTCGCGGGACGAGTCGATTTCTTGGTCTTCATGCGGGCCTCTACTTAGTTGAAGGCCATGGAGGTCGCAACTCGTTCGCGCGTTTCGCTGCTCATTTGACGATGCGATTCAGCTCGAAGATCGGCAGCAGGATCGCGAGGACGATGAAAAGCACCACGCCACCCATGAAGACGATGATGATCGGCTCGAGGATCGTGGTGAGCGCGACCACCGCGTTCTCGACCTCGTCGTCGTACGCGTCGGCCGCCTTGCCGAGCATCTCCTCGAGCTGGCCGCTGCGCTCGCCGACGGCCACCATGTGGACGACGAGCGGCGGAAAGAGCCCGCTCTCGCGGAGCGGCGGGGCGATGCTCTGGCCCTCGCGGATCGCGTCGCGGGCACGCTCGATGGCACGCGTCAGCACGGTGTTGTCGACGATGCTCTTGACAATGTCGAGCGCGGGCAGCAACCCGATGCCGCTCGCGAGCAGCGTTGCGAGCGTGCGGGCAAAGCGGGCGACCGCGAGCTTCTGCGCGAGCCGGCCGAAGTAGGGCACCGCGAGCGTCAGACGGTCGACGCGGTCGCGCCCGGCGGGCGTCTTCGCCCAACGGCTGACCCCGACCGCGATCCCGGCGATCAGCATCAGCAGGAGCCACCACCACTGCGCCACGAAGTCGGACAGCCCGAGCAGGAACCGCGTCGGCAGCGGCAGCTGCTGGTGGGTTTCCTGGAAAATCCGCGTCACTTTCGGCACCACGTACGACAAGAGGAAGAACAGGATGGTCGCGCTCAGGAGGAGCATGATCGCCGGGTAGGTGAGGGCGCTCCGCACCTTGCCGAGCAGCCGCGCCTGGTTCTCCGTGTAGTCCGCGAGCCGGGCGAGCACGACGTGCAGCGCGCCGCTCGCCTCGCCGGCGCGCACCATGTTGACGTACAGCGACGCGAAGAGACGGGGGTGACGCCCGAGCGCCTCCGCGAGCGACGCGCCTTCGGTGACCTCCTGGCGCACCTGCGAGAGGACGCGCGAGAGCGCGGGCCGCTCGGCTTGCTCGGCGAGCGCACCGAGCGCCTCGACGAGCGGCAGACCGGCCGCCACCAGCGTCGAGAACTGCCGCGTGATCGCCGCCAGCTCGGCCGCGGGAATCCGCTCGGCTCGGCGCGCCAGCACCGCGACGGTCGGACCGGCGGCGCGCTGCTCCTCGTTCAGGTCAGTCGGGAAGACTCCCGTCTTCCGGAGCTTGATCCGTGCCCCGCGCGGGCTCTCCGCATCGACGACGCCGCCGACGGCACGACCACCGGCGTCGAGACCGCGATACGCGTAGAGCGGCATCAGCGCCGCCGCGGCTCTGCGTTCACAGCAGATCTTCTTGCGTGACGCGCATCACTTCTTCGATCGTCGTCTCGCCAGCCAAGATCTTCGACGCGCCGTCCTCGCGGAGCGTCACCATCCCGGAAGCGGCGGCCGCCCGCCGGATCGCGGACGCGTCCGCGTTCTTCATGATGAGCCCGCGGATCTCGTCGTCCACGACGAGCAGCTCGTGGATGCCCGTTCGACCGCGATACCCGGTCTGCTTGCACGCCGCGCAACCGGTCCCGCTCGTGTAGAGCGTCCGACCCGCCGCTTGCTCGGTCGTCAAGCCCACCTCGGCCAGGAGCTCGGCGGTCGGGCGCAGCTCGCGTCGGCATTGGTCGCAGACCCGCCGCAGGAGCCGCTGGGCCATCACCGCGAGCACCGACGACGACACCAGGAAGGGCTCGGTGCCCATCTCGACGAGCCGCGTGACCGCGCTGGCGGAGTCGTTGGTGTGGAGCGTCGAGAAGACGAGGTGACCGGTGAGCGCGGCCTGAATCGCGATCTCGGCGGTCTCGCTGTCGCGGATCTCGCCGACCATGATGACGTCGGGATCCTGGCGCAGGATCGAGCGCAGGCCGTTCGCAAACGTGAGGTCGATCTTCGGGCTCACCTGCATCTGGCCGACGCCCTCGAGCTGATACTCGATCGGGTCTTCGATGGTGATGATGTTGCGCTCGGTCGAGTTGATGGTGGAGAGCGCGGCATAGAGCGTGGTCGTCTTGCCGCTGCCCGTCGGGCCGGTCACGAGGATGATGCCGTGGCTCTGGCGAATCAGGCGATCGACGTACGACAGGTTCCGGCCGGTGAGGCCGAGCTCTGCCAAGCCGAGCAACGTGCTGGCGCGGTCGAGCAGACGGAGCACGACGCGCTCGCCGAACGCCGTCGGGATCACCGACACGCGGACGTCGATGTCCTTGCCGGCGACCTTGGTGCGGATACGGCCGTCTTGGGGCAGGCGCTTCTCGGCGATGTCGAGGCCGCCCATGACCTTGACGCGCGAGATGATGACGGGCTGAAAGCGCTTCGGCGGCGAAATCACGTCGTAGAGGATGCCGTCGATCCGGAATCGCACCGTGAGCTGGCGCTCGAACGGCTCGATGTGGATGTCGCTCGCGCGATCCTTCACCGCCTGGAACAGGAGTGAGTTCACGAGCCGGATGATCGGCGCTTCGTCGCTCGCTTCGAGCAGATCGCGCGGCTCTTCCAGCTCGTTGGCGATCAGATCGAGCCGCTCCTCCTCGAGATTGCCCATGAGATCGGCGGCGCTGCCGGAGGCGAGGTCGTAGGCACGATTGATGGCTTCGGTGAGCGCCGCGGGCGGCACCACCACCGGACGCGTCGGCGCGCCGTAGAGCACCCGCAAGTCGTCGAGGGGGGCGAGCGCGCGCGGATCGCCGATCGCGATCACGACCTCCCCGTCCTCCCGCCGGAGCGGCAGGACGAGATTCCGCCGGGCGAACTGCATGGGCAGTGCCGCCAACAAATCGGGGTCGACGTCACTCGCCGCGATGCGCGGGAGGAACGGCAGCTCGTACTCCTCGGCGCGGGCGCGCACGGCGTCCTCGAGGCTCGCCATCGGCAGCCCACCGACCGTCGCAGACGACGGGAGGCCTGCGGATGGCCGCGGGCCGGAGGACGGACGTGCCGAAGTGACCATGCGCGCTCAGTGCTCGGTGGTTGTCGTGGCCTCGGGACGGGCCGCGCCGAGCGACAACGTGACCGTACCACCGCGCGTCACGAGGTCATAGGCGGGGACATCGGAGGTCGTGAGGTCGAGCACGAGCCGCATCCGGCCGGCATGGTGGGCGACTCGCACCCGGCGAACGAGCGGGTCCATGACCTTGATGAACTCGACCTTCGCCCGCTTGCTGCTGTCCCCGAACATGTCCATGACGATGCGCCCGGGCTCCTCCAGGGTGTAGTGCGCGACCCGCGTCGGCGCGCCTGCGAGCGTCAGATTGATCGCCGCGCCGTCCTTGCGACGATCCACGTTGATCGCCTGGAGCTCCAGCTCACCCGGCAGCGCCGGACCCGGCTCCGGGACCACGGCCGCACCCGGCTCACCGACGGGCAGCTCGCGATCTTCCGGCAGGTTGAACGAGGGCATGTCGAGGGGATCGGGATGGCGGCGCGGCGCCGACTGATCCATGAGGCCGCGGAAGCGATCGCGCTCGGCAATCGACACCTCGGCGGCGTCGGCTTCGTCCTTGATGATGTGCGGGGTCAGAAAGATGAGCAGATTGATCTTGTTCTTGTTGCCCGAGTTGGTTTTGAAGAGGTTCCCGACGACCGGGATGTCGGCGAGGAACGGCACCTTGCTCTGCTGCGCGTTGATCGCGTCGGAAATGAGGCCACCGATGACGATGGTCTGACCGTCCCGGACGTTGATCGTGGTGCTGGCGCTCCGCACCGTCGTGGTCGGGCCGACCTCGTTCGCATCCAGCAACGGATTCGGCACGATCGCCGAAACCTCTTCGAAAAGGGCGAGGCGCACCATCCGTCCCTCGGAGATCTGCGGCGTGAGCCGCAGCGTGATGCCGACGTCCTCGCGCTCGATGGTGGCGAAGGTGTTCGAGAGATTGGTTTCGCTCGTGGCGCGGCTCGCGACGAACGGCACGTTCTGACCGACCACGATCTCCGCTTCCTCGTTGTCGGTGGTCAACAGATTCGGCGCCGAGAGAATGTTGACGTCGTTGGTGCTGTCGAGGGCGCGGAGGAGCGCCGCCTGCGCCGGGACCTTCGTGCCGTCCGGCAACGTCACCGTCTGTTCCGACAAGGCCGCGAGCACCAAGCCCGACAAGTTGGCCGGATTGGTGAGGACGCTGTTGATGCCACCGAGGTTGGTGCGACCGAGGCCGACACCATTCGGCAGACCCAACCCGCCTTGCAGCTCGATGCCGAGTGCGCGCGTGCGGTCGACGGTCACCTCGAGGATGATCGCCTCGACGTAGACTTGGCGGCGCCGGATATCGAGCTTCTCGATGACGCCTTTGATGATGGCGAAATCCTCGGGCGCCGCGGCCACGACCAACGAGTTGGTGGCCGGGTCGGCGGTGATGCGGACATCGCCGGCGAAATCGATCGCCGATTGCTGTCCCTGCTGCGCCTGTCCAGCCGCGGGGTTCGGCTGGCGCTGCTGGCGGTTCTGCGATGAGCGCCGCAGGCTGCTGCCGGTCGACCGACGATTCCGTCCCTGCTGATTCACGCCGCCTTGCTGATTCGGTTGGCGGTTTTGCGCACGGCCGCCTGCCGACGAGCCGCCGGCCGCACCCGTCACGTCGAGCAGCACCGGCAGCATGTCCTCGGCGTCCGCGAATTTCAGGTAGTAGACGTGCACGCGGCCACTGCCCGGCGGCAGCGGCACGTCGAGACGCTCGATGAGCGCTTTGATCTGCTGCAGCTGATCGGGCGGGGCGCTCACGATCAGTGTGTTCGTGCGGTCGTCGGCGGTGATCTTGAAGGCTTTCAGCTGCGCGCTCGCCGCCGGCTTGCCACCGGCCGGCGCCGCTGGCGCGTTGCGCTCCTCGAGCGCCGCCTGCACGGTTTCCGCGAGCTCCGCAGCGGCGGCGTACCGCAGGCTCAGCATCGCCGTCTGACGGCGTGAGCTCGCGACGTCGAGCTCGAGGACGAGCTTGCTCAGACGCTCCACGTTGGCGGCCGAGTCCACGAGAATGAGCGCGTTCGTCTGCGGGTAGCCCGTCACGAGGCCGTCGGCCGAGACCATCGGCTGCAACACGCCGATCAGGTCCGCCACGTCGACCTGATGGAGCGGCACGAGCCGCGTCACGTACTCCTCACTCGGCGCGTGCGCTTGGCCGTCGACGGTGCGGAGGCTCGTGGCCTTCGCGTCCTTCGTCGGAATGATGCGGACGGCGGCGCCGCTCGGCACCGTCGTGAATCCTTTCACCTGCAGCACTGCTTGGAAGACCTGGTAGGCCTCGTCGGGGGTGACGCGCGTCGGCGACACCACGGTGACTTTGCCCTGGACGCGCTCGTCCATCACGAAGTTCTTGCCGGTGATCTCGCCGATGAATTTCACGAGGACGGCAATGTCGACGTCCTGAAAGTCCATCGTGATGTAACGCTCGCCGTCGCTCTCGACGATGGCGGGACCCGCGCCCGACGGCGAGCCGGCGACACTCGCCGGCGTTCGCACGACGGCGGGCGTCTCGTCGTCGGCGGCGCGCGCGGCGGCGACGAGGATCGTCGCGCCGACGACGGCGGCGAGGCAACCGATCAGTCTTCCGACCAGCGGCTTCGATGTTCTGGCTCCCCGTGCTGCCACTGTCACCGCCTCTCGCCCCGCCCGTACGGGTCAGCGAATCTCGTAGGAAAAATTCTTGCTTTGTTTGTTGCGCTGCAGGTCGACGGCGATGTGCCCTTCGTTTTGCAGCTCGGTGAAGAGGGAGATGGCCTTGGTAGGATCGGTGAGCTCCACGCCGTTCACGCGATTGATGACGTCGCCGTTCTGCAGACCGATCTTCTCGAACACCGAGCCGGGCTTGATGGCGAAGACGCGAAAGCCGACCGTCTTCCCGTCTTGAAAGAACGGCACCGCGCGCGCCTGCGTGAACACCTCGTTGATGTTGGCGACCGTCTGCTCGAGCTCGCGGCGATCGATGACGAACTTGTTGTCGGCGGTCTTGCGGATGCGGTCGGTGCCGGGTGCGCCGCCGGCGGCAGGCGCGGCGTCCTTGCCACTCGCGCGGGCCGACGAGATTTCGAGGACCTCCTCAGCGCCGTCGCGCTCCAAGATGACGCGATCCCATTCGACGCGGGCGAGAGTGGCTATCTCGATCACCGTGTCGCCGACCCGATACAGCATCTGCTTGCGAGCCGCTTGGTCCTCGATGATGGCAAACGATTGCGACGGCTCGTGTGCGAGCGCTGTGCCCCAGAGCTTGAGATTGAGATCGCTGCGCTTGAACGTTTCGGACGAACCACTCGCGCGCTCGCTGGGCGCGCCTTTGACCCGGTTGAATACGTCGCGCTCCGCGATGACGCCGTACGCGGACTCGGGCTCGACCGCCACCGACGCGATTTGCGGCGGCGCCGCGGCCGCCGGACGCTGCGGCGCGACGCCGAGACGCGCGGCGACGATCCCACTCGCGATCCGCGCGGCGAAGAACGCGATCAGCGCGAGCAACAGCAGATTCAGCGCGATCAGCGCCGGTCGCCACGAGGCAGTCAGCATGCCCCTGCAGCTCATAAGGTAAAGGTCCCAGGCGTTCAAGCGAGGGTACGCGCTATGTGCGCCGCCTCGCTTGTCTTTCACTCTGAATCCCCGCATACGAACGAGATGGAAGCGGAGCACGAGCAAGTACTCGTCCGGCGAAAGAAGCTCGCCGAGCTCGTGCGGCTCGGGTGCGCGCCGTATCCGAACGATTTTCGGCCGCGCGACACCGCGGCGGATCTTTTGACGCGGTGGAACGACACCCCGAGCGCAACGCTCGAAGCGACGTCCGTCGCCGTGTCGCTCGCGGGGCGTCTGATGGCGATTCGCGATTTCGGCAAAGCCGCCTTCGCCCACCTGCAGGACGCGACCGGACGGCTCCAGGTCTACGTGCAGCGCGCGGAGGTCGGCGACGACGCGTGGGCGCGCTTTCGCCAGCTCGATCTCGGCGACATCGTCGGCGTCGAAGGCCGCCTGTTCCGCACCAAGACGAACGAGCTCACGGTCGGCGCCGGCGCCGTGCACTATCTCGCCAAGGCGCTGCAGCCGCTACCCGAGAAGTGGCACGGCCTGCAAGACGTCGAGCGCCGCTACCGGCAGCGCTACCTCGACCTGCTCGCCAACCCCGAGACGCGCGAGGTGTTTCGGAAGCGCGCGCTTTTGCTCCAGGGACTGCGCAGCTTCTTCACGGCGCGCGGCTTCCTCGAGGTCGAGACGCCGATGATGCAGGCGATCGCCGGCGGCGCGCTCGCACGCCCCTTCGTCACACATCACAACACGCTCGATCTCGACCTCTACCTCCGCATCGCGCCCGAGCTCTACTTGAAGCGCCTCGTCGTCGGGGGGATGGATCGCGTCTTCGAGCTGAATCGCAATTTTCGGAACGAGGGGATGTCGACCGAGCACAACCCCGAGTTCACGATGCTCGAGTTCTATCAAGCGTACGCGAACTACGCCGACCTGATGGACCTGACCGAGACGCTCTTCGCCGAGCTCGCGCAGCAGCTGACGGGCGGGCTCGTGATCCCGTGGGGCGAGCACACCATCGATCTCACCCCGCCCTGGACGCGTCTCACGGTGAAGGATGCGGTCGCGCAGTACACCAGCATCGCGCGCGCCGACGTCGAGGACGAGGCGACGCTGCGCGCGTACGCCGCGAGCCATGGCATCCCGGTTCCCGCCGACGCGCCCTACGGCAAGGTGTTGATCGAGCTCTTCGAGAAGACCGGCGAGGCCGAGCTCATCCAGCCGACGTTCATCACCGAGTATCCCGTCGAGGTCTCGCCGCTCGCGCGCTCGTCCGATCGCGACCCCACGATCGTCGACCGCTTCGAGCTCTTCATCGGCGGCCGCGAGCTCGCCAACGGATTCTCCGAGCTGAATGATCCCGCCGAGCAGCGCGCCCGCTTCGAGATGCAGCTCCGCGCCAAGGCCGGGGGCGACGTCGAAGCCCACGCCATGGACGAGGACTACGTCCGCGCGCTCGAGCACGGCATGCCACCGACGGCGGGCGAGGGGATCGGCATCGACCGACTCGCGATGCTGCTCACCAACTCACCGTCGATTCGCGACGTGATCTTGTTTCCGCAGCTCCGCCCGGAGCGGCGCTAAAGCGAAAAGGCGGTACCCGTGGCTTGGGAATGGATGGTGGGGCTGCGCTACCTGCGCGCCAAACGCTCGGAAGCGTTCATCTCGCTCATCACTATGATCTCGATCGTCGGCGTGATGATCGGGGTCATGACGCTGAACATCGTGCTCGCGGTGATGACCGGCTTCGAAGAGGATCTGCGTGACCGCATCCTCGGCTTCAACCCGCACATCGTGCTCGTCTCCTACGCGGGCACGATCGCGAACCCGGACGAGATCGTACAGAAGGTGCGCGACACGCCCGGCGTCGCCGCCGCCGCTCCGCTCATCTACAGCCAGGTGATGCTGAGTAGCGGGCAAAGCGTGTCGGGCGTCGTCGTCCGCGGCGTTCCGCCCGAGCAGGAAGAGGCCGTCATCGACTTGAAAGCCCACATGACGAGCGGCTCGCTCGCCGGACTCGGGGCGCCGTTCGAGGTACCGATCGAAGGCACCGACAAGGACACCGACAAGGATGGCCGCGTCGACACGACGACCCTCACGGGCATCATCCTCGGCGGCGAGCTCGCGAAGCAGCTCGGGCTCGCGATCGGCGATCCGGTCAGCGTCGTATCGCCGCTCGGCACCCCGTCGCCGGTCGGGCCGATCCCGAAAGTGAAGCGCTTCGTGCTCGCCGGAACGTTCGACTCCGGCATGTACGACTACGATTCCGGCCTCCTTTATATGGGGCTCGCCGACGCCCAGAAGTTCTTCGGCCTCGGCAACGCGATCACGGGCGTCGAGATCCGGGTGACCGACCTGTATGCCTCCGAGGAAATCGCCCGCCGGCTCGAACAGACCCTCGGGACGCCCTACCGCGCCCGCGACTGGATGGAGGTCAACCGCAACCTCTTCCTCGCCTTCAAGCTCGAGAAGGTCGTCTATTTCATCGTGCTCACCCTGATCGTGCTCGTCGCCGCCTTCAACATCGTCGCGACGCTGATCATGGTCGTAATGGAAAAGCGGAAGGACATCGCCATCCTGAAGTCGATGGGCGCGACCGACCGGAGCATCGCCCGCATCTTCATGTTGAAAGGGCTGATCATCGGCACCGTCGGCACACTCCTCGGGGTGATCGGCGGCTACGCCGGCTGTTGGGTGCTCGCGCGCTACCAATTCGTCGAGCTGCCCAAGGACGTCTTCTACGTCTCGACGCTCCCCGTCCGGGTGTACGGCGAGAACTTCGCGACGGTCGCCCTGGTGTCGGTCGTCATCTGCCTGCTCGCGACGATTTACCCCGCGCGGCAGGCCGCAGGACTGGCGCCCGTGGAGGTGATCCGCTACGAGTAGGCGCCATTGATTGCCCTCCGGAACCTCTCCAAGGAGTACGTCGATGGTCCGCGGGTGGTGCGGGTGCTGACCGATCTCAACCTTGAGATCGGGGCAGGCGAGCGGGTGGCGATCGTGGGGGAGTCCGGAGTGGGAAAGAGTACGTTGCTCCACATTCTGGGCACGCTCGATCGGCCGACGGGGGGCGAGGTGTGGTTCGACGGTGACAATCTCACGAGCAAGAGCGATCGCGACCTCGCGCAATTCCGCAATCGGGAAATCGGGTTCATCTTTCAATTCCATCATCTGCTGCCAGACTTCACGGCAGTCGAGAACGTCATGATGCCGGCCCTCATCGCAGGCACCGCCACCGAAGCCGCGCGTCGTCGCGCGACCGAGCTGCTCGAGCGCGTCGGTCTCGCGGAGCGGCTCGACCACAAGCCGGGTGAGCTCTCGGGCGGCGAGCAGCAACGCGTCGCCGTCGCGCGCGCCATCGTCCAGGAGCCGCGGGCCGTCCTCGCCGACGAGCCGACCGGCAACCTCGATCCGGTGACGGGCGAAGGCGTGCAGAGTCTTCTGATGGAGCTCAATCGCGAGCGCCACATCACGCTCGTCGTCGTGACGCACAGCGCGAGCCTCGCGGGCGCGATGGATCGAACGCTGCGGCTGACCGCCGGTCGGATCGTCTCCGACGTGGCGCACGCGGCTGCCGTTTGAGATGCGCAAGCGTGGGGAGGTGGGGATGCGGAGGTTTCTGATCGTGCCGGCTCTTCTGGCCTGGTCGCTCGCGGGTGTCGGCGTGGCGACCCCCGTCGCAGCGCGGCCACCCGCGGCCAAGGCGCCCGCGGCGCAAGGCCCGGCGCATGGCGACGGCATCGCCGCCGTGCGCGTCGAGGGCAACGCCCGCGTCGACGAGGAAGCGATTCGGATCCACATTCAGAGCCGCGTCGGGCAGCCGCCCGATCGTGCCATGATCGACACCGACGTTCGCTCCATCTACGCGATGGGTTTCTTCGAGAACGTCGAGGTCGAGCGCCGCGACGAATCGATCGGCCACGTCCTCGTCTTCACCGTGCGCGAGCGTCCGCAGATCACGACCGTCACGATCGAAGGCACCAAGAAGCTCCGTAGCGAGGACGTCGAAGCCGCGCTCAAGGTCCGCCCGCACACCATCCTCGACGCCGAGAAGATGCGGAAGGGCGTCACCGACGCCAAGAAGCTCTACGAAGAGAAGGGGTACCTCGACGCCACCATCACGCCCAAGATCGAGCCCGGCGCTACCGGCGCGAACGAGATCGCGCTCACCTACGTCGTCGACGAGGGTAAGATCGTCCGCATCCAGGAGATCGAGATCGAGGGCAATACCGCGTTCAGCGACCGCAAGCTGAAACGCGTGATGACCACCAGCGAAAAAAACCTGATCTCGCGCTTCACCGGTGCCGGCGTCCTGAACGCCGAAGCCTTGAAGACGGACACCGAACGCCTGACGGCCTTCTACTACGACGACGGCTACATCACCGTCCGCGTCGATGAGCCCAAGGTCGAGCGCCGCGACGACGGCCTCTATGTCACGATCAAGATCGCCGAGGGCGATCAGTTCAAGGTCGGCGCCATCAGCTTCAAGGGCGACGTCCGCGACGACCTCGAGCTCGACAAGGGCCTCGACTTGACGACCGGCGACACTTTCCGCTCGAGCAAGCTCCGGCAGGACATCCTCAAGGTCACCGACAAGTACGGCGACGTCGGCTACGCGTTCGTCAACATCGAGCCCGACACCGAGATCGACCAAGACCGCAAGGTCGTCGACATCGCCTACAAGATCGACAAGGGCCCCGAGGTCACGATCGACAAGATCCTGATCACCGGCAACACCAAGACCCGCGACAAGGTCCTGCGCCGTGAGCTCAAGGTCCAGGAGCAGGAGCGCTTCTCCGGCACCAAGCTCAAGAAGAGCCGGGATTCGCTGAACCGTCTCGGCTTCTTCCAAGAGGTCAACCTCACGACCCAGCGCGGCCGGAGCGAGGAGAAGCTGAATCTCCAGGTCGACGTCAAGGAAGGGCAGACCGGCTCGCTCACCGCGGGCGCCGGATTCAGCTCGGCCGACAGCCTCCTGTTCAACGCCCGCATCCAGGAGAACAACCTCTTCGGGCGCGGGCAACGCGCCGTGCTGAACGCGGACTTCGGCAGCCGTCGCCAGAATTTCGTCGGCAGCTTCACGGAGCCGTGGCTTTTCGAGATCCCGCTGAATGCGACCTTCGATGTCTTCCGCTGGCGGCTCGACTACGACGACTTCACGCGCGGCGGGACGGGTGCCGGCCTGCGCCTCCTCTATCCGCTGACCGCCCTCGGTTACGACCAGCTCTTCCGAACTCTCTCGCTCGAAGAAGTGCGGATCGGCGCCGAGTACCGGTTCGAGGAAGCGGCGATCTCCGACATCAATCGTCGGTCGCCGCCGACCGTCGTCGCCTCGGAAGGCACCAACCTCACGAGCTCGATCCGCCCGCTCATCTCGCGCAACACGCTGAACAACCTCTTCGACCCGACGCGCGGCTCGGCGCAGGAGTTCTCGATCGAGTACGCCGGCATCGGTGGCGACAGCGAGTTCATCAAGATCGACGCAAGGACGCGCCACTTTTTTCCGTTCTACAAGTCGCCGTCGTGGGGAACGTTCGTCTACTCGATCGGCGGTCAGCTCGGGTATGGCCAGGGCTTCCAAGGCGTGATCGGCAACGAGCTGCCGCTTTACGAACGGTACTTCCCGGGCGGCATCAACTCGGTACGCGGCTTCCAGACCCGCACCCTCGGGCCCCGCGAACCCGTTTTCGAGCCCCAGGGCAACGAGATCAACACCGACCCGATCGGCGGCAGCCGCCAGCTGATCGTCAACAACGAGATCATCTTTCCGATCGTCGAGCCGCTCGGGTTGAAGGGCGTGGTCTTCTTCGACGCCGGCAACGCCTTCCTCGACTCGGACGGCTGGAACGTCGGGGACATGCGTTATGCAGCCGGTGCGGGCGTCCGGTGGCAATCGCCGCTCGGACCGATCCGCATCGAATTCGGCATTCCACTCAACAAGAAGAGCGACGACAAGACGTCCGTCGTACTCTTCTCGTTCGGCGCTCCCCTCTAAGCGCTACCACCCGTCGCAAGGAGACGACCCACATGACGCGTTTCACCCTTTTGACCCTGACGTGCTCGATGGTGCTGGCCCTCGCGCTGCCGGCACTCCCGACGCTCGCGGCCGACTTCAAGGTCGGCATCGTCGATCTGCAGCGCGCCCTGAACGAATCGTCGTCGGGCAAGAAGGCGAAAGATCAGTTCAAGGGCGAGTTCGAGAAGATGCAGAACGGCCTGAAAAGCGAGAAGGATTCGCTCGATCGCCTGAAGGAAGACCTCGACAAGAAGAGCGCCGTGCTGAACGACGATCAGCGCAAGACCAAGATGGAGGATTTCGAGCGCCGCCGTCGCGATCTGCGCCGCAAGCTCGAAGACTCCGATGCGGAGCTCCGCAAGAAGGACCAGGAGCTCACCGGCAGCATCCTGAAGGACCTCGCCGTCGTGATCCAGGAGATCGGCGAGCGTGAGGGCTACACCGTGATCCTCGAGAACTCGAGCAGCTCCGTGCTCTACGGGTCGAAGTCGATCGACATCACCGAGTCGGTCATCAAGGCCTTCGACGCGAAGCACTGAGTGGGTGCGAGTCACGCGCCATGCGTGACGACGGCAGCGCAGAGCCGGGCATGACGACGGACGGGGAGGCGGTCGATGCCGCGCTCCTCGCTCGTCTGTTGCCGCAACGCTACCCCTTTCGCCTGATCGACCGTGTCGTCGCCTTCGAGGACGGCGCGCGCCTCGTCGCCCGCAAGGGCGTCACGGCGGGGGAGCCGTTCTTCGCGGGCCATTTCCCGACGCGGCCCGTGATGCCGGGCGTGCTCATGTGCGAGGCCCTGGCGCAGGCGAGCGCGGTCCTGGTGGCGCGCACGACGCCACCGCCCGCTGCCGGCGTCACGCTGCGGGTGCGCGGCCTCGAACGCGTCCGCTTTCGCCGCCCCGTCGTGCCCGGCGACGTCCTCGAGCTCGAGGTGCGTGTGATCGCGCGGGAGCCTGGCCGCTGGCGCTTTCGCGGCCGCGTTCGGGTCGAGACGGCCGTCGCCGCCGAGATCGAGTTCCAGGTCGCCGAGATCGCCGCGCCCGCGGGCATCCACGCGACGGCCGTGATCGCGCCGGGCGCCCGCCTCGGCGTCGACGTGACCGTCGGACCCTATGCCGTCGTCGGACCGCAGGTCGAAATCGGCGACCGCACGACGATCGGGCCGCACGCCGTGCTCGACGGGCATACGACGATCGGCGTCGCGAACCGCATCTTCCAGTTCGCGAGCGTCGGCGCGGAGCCCCAGGATCTGAAGTATCGCGGCGAGCCAAGCCGTCTCGTCATCGGCGACCGCAATCTCATCCGCGAGTTCGCGACGCTGAATCCCGGCACGACCGGCGGCGGCCTGCTCACCAGCGTCGGCGACGACAACTTGTTCATGAACTACTCCCACGTCGGCCACGACTCGCACGTCGGCAACCGTTGCATCCTCGCCAACAGCTGTGCCCTGGCCGGGCACGTCACGCTCGAGGACTTCGTGATGGTGGGCGGTCTCGCCGCCGTGCACCAGTTCACGCGCATCGGTGAGTCGGCGCTGATCGGTGGCGGCGCGATGGTCACGCACGACGTTCCACCGTTCTGCAACGCCGCCGGCGACCGCGCCCGTATCCGCGGTTTGAACGTGATCGGGCTGCGTCGCCGCGGCTTCGACGCCGCTCGCATCCGCCTCATCAAGCAGGCCTACCGGATCTTGTTCGACTCCGATGTGCCGGTCGCCGAGGCGCGGACCCGTGCCATCGCCGAGCTCGGCGCGGACGGCGACGTCGGCCGCATGCTGGCGTTCATCGCCGCCTCGAAGCGCGGCCTCTGTCCGGCCGGCCGGGCCGGGTCGCCGAGCGACGACGATGGCGACGCCTGAGCGCATCGGCCTGATCGCCGGGAACGGCCGTTTCCCGCTGCTGTTCGCGGAAGCGGCACGGCGCGCCGGCGTCGAGGTGATCGCGGTCGCGCATCAGAACGAGACACCCGACGAGATCGCCAACCTCGTCTCGCAGCTCACGTGGGTTCGCGTCGGCGAGCTCGGGAAGATCATCCGGGTGCTCAAGCAGGCGGGCGTGCAGCGCGCGGTCATGGCGGGCGGCATTCGAAAGCCGCGCCAGCTGTCCGACTTCCGCCCCGACTTTCGTGGGGCCGCGTTCATCGCGAAGACCCGCAGTCTCCGCGACGACGTGCTGCTGCGCGGGGTGGCCACCGAGCTCGAGCACGACGGCATCACGATCGTCGAGTCGACGCTCTTTCTCGGCGACCTCGTACCGACCGTCGGCACGCTCACCCGGAAAGCACCGAAGACCCGCGAGTGGGAAGACATTCGCTTCGGTCTCCAGGTCGCGCGCGACGTCGGCCGCTGGGAGATCGGGCAGAGCGTCGTGGTGAAACGGCGGACGGTCATTGCCGTCGAGGGGCTCGAGGGCACCGACGTCGCGATCCGGCGCGGCGGCGAGCTCGGCCGCGGCGGCGTCACCGTCGTCAAGGTGAGCAAGCCGGGCCAGGATCTCCGTTTCGACGTGCCGGCGGTCGGGCTCACCACGATCGAGGTCATGCGCGAGGTGGGGGCGCGCGTGCTCGCCCTGGAGGCGGGGAAGACCCTCATGATCGACCGCGAAGAAGTCATACGCGCCGCCGACAGTGCCGGGATCGCCATCGTCGCCGTCGAGTGATTCTTCTTTGGTGTCGCCGGCGGGCGGGTCAGGGAGCGCTCCTACGGTCGCCGGTTTGCTGCCACCCGGCGCATACAACCTGCCGCTGGGTGGTACGAGCCCGGCGACCGTAGGAGCCATCCCCGACCCGTCCGCCGGCGGCCACCGGTCGCATCGCGCCAACCAGGCTGGCCTCGGGTTGGCCATGACGGCCCGATGGTCTATCTCTTGAGATGCGGGGCGGTGGCGGTGGGCCGCACGTGCCGATTTTCCGTTTCGTGCGTGTTTGCCGTGATCGCGCGTGGCGATATCGCAAGCAGACCGCGACGGGAACGTGGCATGTGGCTTGCTTTTTCACCTGCAGGATTCTCAGGCCCGACTCATGCGATCCGCGCTCCGACATAGGCTGCTCGATACCGATGCGACGCTCACCCTCGGAGGAATTTCCCCGACCGAGAAGGTGATCTCGTTCTGCCGCGTGCTGCTCGCGACCGCGACGTTCGCGATCACCGTGGTCGATCCGAAAGCTCCCCTCTGGCCGTCGTTCGCGTACCTGTCGATCGGGGCGTACGTGGTGGTCAGCCTGCTGCTTTTCCTCTTGGTACGAAGCGAGGTGGTGCGGGGTCGCAGGGTCGGCCCGTACTCGGTCGTGCTGGACATGGTGTTCGGCGTCCTGATCACGCTGCTCACCGAACGCGGGGCGACGCCCTTCTTCCTGCTGAACCTCTTCGTCATCGCGAGCGTCAGCGTGCGCTGGGGCTTCAAAGCGGCCGCGCCCATGACGATCTTCCTCGCCGGGCTCTACCCGGTGCTGATCTTCGTCGCGAGCCGCTTGCTCGAGCCCGACTTCTTCAGTGTCCAGCGCGCCCACTTCTTCCGCCCCATCTATCTGATCGCCCTCGGCTACCTGATCGCCTACCTCGGCGAGCACGAGCGCCGCTCGAAGCAGAAGCTCGGCGTCATGCTCGACCTGACCACCGCCATCCGACCCGGGCGCCCGCCGGGCTGGGCGCTCACCCACATCATGCGGCGCATCCTCCATCACTTCGACGCGCCCCACGGCGTCGTGGTGCTGCGCGATCCCGAGAGCCGCCGCTACTTCACGTGGGACATGGACCGTCAGGGCGGACGTTTGCGCCTGGCGCTCCGCATCTCCGAGCACGATCCGTATCCGTTCCCGTTCGCCAGCTCGACCGAAGCCGTCCTCTGCAACACGGCCGATCCGCGCGGCCTGGCGGCGCTCTGCTACGACGTCGTGAGCGGGGCCACCCAACGCAAGCCAGTCGCCGGCGACGTCACCATGCCGGGACACGCGGCCGACCAGGCGCTCTTGATGGTTCCCATCCTGATCCAGCGTGAGCTGCGCGGCCGCGCCATGGTGCTGCGGAAGCGCCGGCCGAAGTTCGCGCGCGAGGACATGGAGTTTCTCCTCCTGGTCGTTGGGCAAGCGGCCGCGGCCTTCGAGGCCGCCCGCCTGCAGGCGAAAGCCGAGCAGGTCGCCGTGCTCGAAGAGCGCGCCCGCATCGCACGCGATCTCCACGACGGCTTCATTCAATCGCTCGCCGGCATCGACCTCCGCGCCGAGGCCGCGCGCAAGATGATCGAACGCGATCCCAGTCGCGTCGCGCACGAGCTCGACGAGCTGCAACAGACGGTCGAGCGCGGCTACAGCGAGGTCCGGCACTACTTGAACGTGCTCCGGAGCGCGAGCCGCGAGGCGCACGATCTGCACGCGACGCTCGAGCAGGTGGCCGCCGAGTTTTCCATTCGCGAGCGCCTCCGGGTGACGCTCGAGCTGCCGCCCGCCGATCCGGATCTCCCACCGTCGACCGCCTACGAGCTCACGCAGATCGTCCGCGAAGCGCTGCGGAACGCCGTCAAACACGGCGGCGCCAAGACGGCCACCGTCAAGCTCTCGACCTACGGTGGGCACTGCTCGCTCGTCATTCGCGACAACGGCCGCGGGTTCAAAGCTCCGTCGGGCGCCGTCGGCACCGACGGCGTCGTGCAGCCGAACGCGGTGCCGTGGTCGATCCGCGAGCGCACGGCCGCGCTCGGCGGCACGCTCCGGGTCCGCAGCGAGCCCGGAAGCGGCGTCGAGATTCACGTCGTGGTACCGGCTCGTGCCCAGGAGCCGCAGCCCGAATCCGTACGCAGCAGGAGGATTGCATGAACATCCAACCCCGCCGACGCCGCGTCGTCATCGTCGATGATCACACGCTCTTTCGCGATGGCCTCCGCACGATCCTCAGCATGGAGGACGACTTCGAGGTCATTGCCGACGTCGAAAGCGCCGAGGACATCGTCGAGCTCATGTGGGAGACGAAGCCAGACGTGCTGTTGCTCGACATCCGCATGCCGCAAGGCAGTGGCCTCGACGCCGTTCCGGCTGTCGTTCGCATCAGCCCCAACACGACGGTCATCGTGCTGACCGCGTGCGACGAGATGGAGGAGCACGTCCGCGCCTTCAAGCTCGGCGCCCGCGGCGTCGTGCTGAAGGACTCCGCCCGGCAGACGCTGGTCCAGGCGATTCGCTCGGTGTGTCGGGGCGAGACGTGGATGGACCCGCGCATGCGCAGCGTGCTGGTGGCGGAGCTCGCCCGGAGCGGCGACGACGGCGAGAACCTCGCCATCGATCGCGACGACGGCCTCACCGACCGCGAGCTCGAGATCGTGCGACTCGTGGCGGCCGGCAAGAAGAACAAAGAGGTCGCCGAGCTGCTCGCGATCAGCGAGCGCACCGTCCGCACCAATTTGACGAGCGTGTTTCAGAAGCTCGGGGTGCGCGATCGCATCGGCCTCGTAATGTACGCACTGCGCCACGGCCTGACGGCCGCGGCCTGAGCCGACCCGTTGGGAATGGCCGTCCGCGCCCGACCCGGCGCGGACGGCCACGTCACGCCGTCTGTCGGTCCGGGCTCACGCTGAGCCCGAGGCGGCGATACGCATCGGCCAACAGCCAGAGCGGGCCGATCAGCAGGAACTGGACGTCCTCGAAGAAGGAGGGCTTCTGGCCTTCGATCGCGTGACCAATGAACTGCGCGATCCACGTCACCCCGAAGACGGCGACGAGCGCGGGCAGGGCCCATGCCCCGAGCGCCGCGAGCCCGGCGTCCAGCGCCGCCATCCCCGGCAGCACGAGCAGCATCATGCCGAGCGCGAGACCCGGCGACAGGCGCGCATAGAAGGTGAGGGCGCCGACGATCAGCAGCCACGACGCCGGCGGGAGCCAGCTCGCCATTGCGGTCGTCGGCAGCAGGTGCAGGAATCCGAGCACGTCGACCACGATGATCGGCACCGCGATGCGGTGGATCAGCTTGTTCACGGGGTTCTGGTGGCTCGCGCCGTACGTGTCCAGCCATTCGTCGATCGTGCGCATCAGGCCATCTCCTTCGCGGGTTCGGATGGTCGAGATCTACCCGCGGCGAGCGGCACGCCCAACTCGCATTGCCGGCGCCCCACGAGCGCGGCCCCCTACGGCGAAACGCCTTGAAATCAGAGGCATTCGCGGCTCTAACGGCTCGCGCCGACGGCCCTCCAGGTCGGTAGCTCACGTTTCCGAATCCCGCCATGCCGAGAAAAAGCCCGACTCGACCCCGGAAAGCCGCACGCCAGGACCGGTCGCACGTCACGGTCGACGCCATCCTGGAGGCCGCGGCACGGCTCTTCGCGGAAGGCGGCCTCGACGCCGTGAACACGAATCGCATCGCCGAGCTCGCCGGCGTGAGCATCGGGTCGCTCTATCAGTACTTTCCGAGCAAGCAGGCGATTCTCGGTGAGCTCATCGACCGACACTCGACGCAAACGATCGCGGTGCTCTCGGCCAAGCTCGGCGAGCTCGCGACGCGACCGGTGTCAGCCGTCCTGCGTGAGATCGTCGAGATTCTGCTCGAGGCCGACACCATCGATCTGAACCTGCATCGCGTCTTCCTCGACCGCTTGCCGGACGCCGGACGGATCGAGCAGCGCCACGGCGAGATCCGGAGGATGACAGCTGCCGTCCGCGCGCTCGTCCTGGAGCCGCGGCGGGCGACGCTCGCCGTCGTCGACCTCGACGTCGCCGCCGTCGTGCTCGTCCACGCGCTCGAAGCGGTCACCAACGCGATGGTGTTCGAGTTCCCCGACCGCCTGCGCGATCCGGCGCTGGTGGACGAGATCACCGCCCTGGCGACGCGCTATCTCCTGCCGTCCGAACCCTCGAATCCGGCGCAGGATTTCAAGGCCGGCGACGTTCGTGGTACGCCCGGTGGGTCGTGAGGACGAGGGTCGGGGCATGGGCGGTGACACGGTGACGGACCTCCGCGCAGCGGTCGTCGGCGTCGGTCACCTCGGCCGCTACCACGCCGACAAGTACGCGGCGCTGCCGGGCGTCCGGCTGGTCGGCATCGTCGACCGCGATCCGGCGCGTGCCCGTGAGGTCGCCGACGCGCTCGGCGTTCCCATCTTCGCCGACCACCACGCGCTCGTCGGCCAGGTCGATTGCGCGAGCGTGGCCGTGCCGACCGCCGCGCATGCCGCGGTCGGCCTGGATCTGCTCGCCGCCGGCATCGACGTCCTGATCGAGAAGCCGCTCGCGTCGACCGCCGCCGAGGGTGCCGCGCTCGTGCGCGCCGCCGACGCCGCCGGACGCATCCTGCAGGTCGGGCACCTCGAACGTTTCAACCCGGCCCTGCGTGCGGCCGCCGCCGTCATCACCGAACCGCGCTTCCTCGAATGCCATCGGCTCGCGCCGTTCGTCGATCGCGGCACCGACGTCGACGTGATCCGCGACCTGATGATCCACGACCTCGACGTGATCCAGAGCTTCATCCCGGCCGAGGTCGAGAGCGTCGAGGCCGTGGGAGTCCCGGTGCTCACGCCGCGCATCGACATCGCCAACGCGCGCTTGCGCTTCGCGAACGGCTGCATCGCCAACGTCACGGCCAGCCGCGTGTCGATGAAGCGCGAGCGCATGCTGCGCCTCTTCCAGCCCGACGCCTACGTCGCGATCGACTACGACCAGCGCCGCGTCCGCATCATCCGGCGCGGCGCCCCCATCACCCCGGACGCACTCCCCAACATCACGGCCGAAGAGCACGACGCGGGGCAGGGCGATCCGCTCCGCGACGAGATCGCGGCCTTCGTCGCCGCCGTGGCACATCGGACGATGCCGCTCGTCGGCGGCCGCGAGGGGCTGCGCGCGCTCGAGCTCGCCGAGCGCATCGCCGCCACGATCGAGTCCACGAGGTGACACCGTCCGAGGCGACCGCGGTGCGCGACCGCGACGTCCTCCTGGTCGCCGGCGAGGCCTCCGGCGACATGCACGGCGCGGATCTGGTGGCGGCGCTCCGCGCCCAGCGCCCGGACGTCCGCGTTCGCGGCATCGGTGGGGCACAGCTCCGCGGAGCCGGCATGGTCACGCTGATCGACGCCACGACGCTATCGACGATGGGGCTCGTCGAGGCGCGCGACCGACTGGGCACCATCCTGCGAGCCTATCGCGCGATGCGCCGGATCATTCGCGATGAAAAACCCGACCTCGTCATCCTGATCGACTTCGCCGAGTTCAACATGGCGCTCGCCGGGGTCGCGCGCCGCGCCCGCGTACCGGTGCTGTACTACATCAGCCCCCAGGTCTGGGCCTGGCGCCGGGGGCGGGTCCGCAAGATCGCGCGGCGGGTCAGCCGGCTCGCGGTCGTGTTTCCGTTCGAGGTGGCGCTCTATGCCGGGAGCGGGATCCGCGCCGACTTCGTCGGCCATCCGTTGCTCGATCGAGTCCGGGCCACCCGTGACCGCGCCGCCACCTTCGCCGCCCACGGCTTCGATCCCGCCAAGCGCCTGGTTACCCTCCTGCCGGGAAGCCGCTCGAAGGAGATGCAGCTGCTCCTCCCCGCCATGGCCGAGGCCGCGTCCCGCCTCATGGCCCGGAACGATTGCCAATGCGCGCTCGCCCTCGCCGACACGTTGACCGACGCGGACATAGCCGTTAGCATGCGCGGAGCCGACTTGCCGATACCCGTGGTGAGGGGCGACACCTACAACCTGGTGCATGCGAGCGACGTCGTGTTGGTGGCGTCCGGCACCGCGACCCTGGAGACGGCCTTACTGGAACGCCCGATGGTGATCGTGTACCGCGCCGCTCCGCTCACCTATGCGCTCGCCCGTCGGCTGATCTCGGTGCCGTTCATCGGCATGCCCAACTTGATCGCCGGCCGCGGCGTCGTTCCCGAGCTCATCCAGGACGACGCCAGCGCCGACCGCATGGTCACCGAGGTGACTCGCTTCCTCGACGACCCAGCACACGCAGCCGCGACCTCCGCCGCGCTCGCCGAGCTGCGCCACGCGCTCGGCGACGGCGGCGCGGCGGCGCGCGCGGCCGCGATCGCCGCGGAGATGCTCCCGTGAGCGCCGCGACGCCCGAGGCGCGCGGCTCGGGGACGACGTACCTCCGCCTGCTGCGCTACCTCCGGCCCTACGTGTGGCCTTGGTTCACCGCGGCGATGCTCGCGATGCTGCTCTTCAGCGCGACGACGGGCATCCTGCCGCTCCTGGTCGAGCGCATCTTCGACGACATCTTCGCCGACCGGAAGCTCGTGGCGCTCAACTGGCTGCCGATCGCGATCGTCGCGCTCTTCCTCTTCCGCGGCATCACGAGCTTCGCCCAGAACTACCTGATGGATCTCGTCGGGCAGCGCATCATCTGCGACATGCGCGACGAGATGAACCAGCACATTCAGCGGCTCTCGCTCTCGTACTTCAACCGCACGCCGACCGGCGACATCCTCTCGCGCGTCAGCAACGACGTCGCGCTCGTCCGCACCGCGCTGACGGACGCCGTCGCCTCGGTGATGCGCGACGCGACCTCGCTGATCGGCCTGATCGTGGTGGCGTTCGTGAAGGACCCGACGCTGGCGTTGATCGCGTTTCTCGTCTTTCCGGCGTCGGTGCTGCCGATCGTGAAGCTCTCGCAGCGCCTCCGCCGCTTCAGCAAACGCGGCCAGCGCACGCTCGGAATCCTGACCTCGCTGCTGCAGGAGACCGTGCAGGGCAACCGCGTGGTGAAGGCTTTCGGCATGGAGGAGTACGAGCGCGAGCGCTTCCAGACCGAGAACCGCCGGCTCTACCGCCTCTACATGAAGGCGAGCATGATCAAGGCGCTCACCACGCCGGCGCTCGAGGTCCTGGCCGCTTTCGCGATCGGCGGCGTCGTCTGGTACGGCGGCAACAGCGTCATCACCGGCGGCCGCAGCCAGGGGTCGTTCCTGGCGTTCTTGACCGCCATGTTCCTGCTCTACGAGCCGTTCAAACGCCTCACCAAATCGAACGCGACGATCCAGCAGGGCGTCGCCGGTGCCGAGCGCGTGTTCGACTTGCTCGACACCGCGCCCGACGTCATCGACCGTCCCGGCGCCCGCGCGCTCACCGCCATGCGGCGCGGCATCGTCTTCGAGCACGTCGGCTTCCGCTACGGCGCCGAGCCCGTGCTGAAGAACGTGAACCTCACGATCCACGCCGGCGAGGTCGTCGCGCTCGTTGGCATGAGCGGCGGCGGCAAGAGCACGCTCGCCGATCTGATCCCGCGCTTCTACGACGTGACCGACGGCCGCATCGCGATCGACGGTGTGGACGTCCGCGACTACACGCTGTGCTCGCTCCGCGCCCAGCTCGCGCTGGTCACCCAATTCACGTTCCTGTTCAACGACACCGTGCGCGCCAACATCGCCTACGGCGATCCCGGCAAGTCGATGAACGACGTCGTGGCGGCGGCGCAAGCCGCCAACGCCCACGAGTTCATCACCGCGTTGCCGCAGGGCTACGACACGCCGATCGGCGAGCTCGGCGTCACACTGTCGGGCGGGCAGCGTCAGCGCCTCGCAATCGCGCGCGCGCTCTTGAAGGACGCGCCTATCCTCATCCTCGACGAGGCCACGTCGGCGCTCGACACCGAGTCCGAGCGCCTGGTGCAGCAGGCGATCGAGCGGCTCATGGTGAATCGCACCACGCTCGTGATCGCGCACCGCCTGTCGACGATTCGACGCGCCGACCGCATCGTCGTCATCGTGCGCGGCGAGATCATCGAGGAAGGCACGCACGAGGAGCTGCTCGCGCTCGGGGCCGAGTATCGGAAGCTCTACGATCTGCAGTTCCAGGATCCCGGTCCGACCGCCGCCGATCCCGATCGGTTGCTGCACTGATGGCCGGCGCCTCTCGGCGGCGTGCCTTCCTCCAGAGCCTGGTGCCGCTCGGCGCGTGGCTGATCGCCGCCATCCTGTTGCTGCTGCGTTGGACCACCCGGAAGCGGCTCATCAACGACGACAGGCTCTATGCGCGCTGGCGTGCCGGCGAGCGCCTCATCATCGCGTTCTGGCACGAGCATCTCGTCCTCATGCCGTGCTTCGGCTGGTGGCCGCGCGTCTGCATCATGATCAGCCAGCATCGCGACGGGGAGCTGATCGCACGCGCGGTGCGTCCGCTCGGCATCGAAGCGGTGCGCGGCTCGTCGACGCGCGGCGGGCGCGGCGCGCTGCGGCAGATTCTCGCGGCCTACCAAGAAGGCGCGAGCCTCGCCTGGACACCGGATGGCCCGCGCGGCCCGCGCCGAACCGCCAAGACCGGCGTGATCCACACGGCCCGCGCCACCGGCGCGTTGATCGTCCCGGTCGGCGCGGCCGCGAGCTGGCACCGTCGCCTCGGAAGCTGGGATCGCATGATCCTGCCGTGGCCGGGGAGCCGCGTCACCTTCGTGGTCGGTACGCCGATTCGCGTCGATCGGACCGCCTCGCCCGAGGACGAAGACGCCGCGCGCGTCGCACTCGAACGGGAGCTCGAGCGCGTACGCGTCGAGGCCGAGCGCGCGGTGGGGGCGCTCGAACCGACGGCTGCGCCGGCGCGAATTGCAAGCCAGAACCGTCATTAGTATGAGGGCCGCCATGCTCGCTGCGGCTGTCCGGATGTCTCGTCTCGTGCTCGTGCTCGGAATCGTCGCGGCCGTCGGCGCTGGCGGAGCTGTCCCGACCGACGCCGCGGACCAGCCCACCGCCAAGAAGGCGGCGCCCGCCAAGAAAGCCGCCCCGAAGAAGGCCGTCGCGAAGAAGCCGGTCGACGCGAAGGACATCCTCAAGGAAATGGTCGAGGGCGAGGACGTCCGGGACTTCCGGACATTCTGCGACACCTGGATGGGGAAGCTCCACGACCGCAACACCTACAACGATGCGCACATCGCGTGGACGAAAGGTGGCCCGGGCGTCTACGGCGAGTACGTCAGCTACGGGACCGACCGCACGTGCGTCGCGCGCGAGGAGCCGGGCAAGGTTCCGATCGGGAAGATCACGTACCGCGAGATCAAGTATCGGCGCGAAGGGGCGACCGAGGCAGCCGCGCAAGCCGCGACCGCGACGATCGTCGAGCAATTCGACGTCACCGAGATCTTCCGGTACGCCAAGGGCGCCTGGCAATACTGAGCGCACCGCGATGAAGAACGCCCGCACGGCGCCGGGCTGGTGGCGAACGCGCTTGGGCCTGTTCAACGCCGCCGTCGTGAGCACGGGTCTCCTGGTGTCCCCGGCCGCGCTGATCGCGCTCGCGCTGAAACGCGATTGGCGCGTCGGGCTCGCGGAGCGCTTCGGCACCGTGACCGCGACGTCGCCCGGCCGTGCCGCGATCTGGATTCACGGCGCGTCGGTCGGGGAGCTGACGGCGCTGGCTCCCGTCGTCCGCGCGCTCCGCCGCGAGCTCCCCGATCATCGTTTGGTGCTTTCGAGCATGACCATCGGCGGGCGCCACGCCGCCGCGACGCGCGTTCCCGAAGCCGACACGCACATGCTCTTTCCCCTCGACCTCCCCGCCGCCGTGACGCGCGCACTCGACCGGGTGAGGCCCCGCCTCGTGCTCTTCAGCGAAACCGAGCTCTGGCCGAATTTCCTGGCAGCGCTCGCCGCCCGCCGCATCCCCGCGATCATGGTGAGCGGCCGGATCTCCCCGAATGCCTTCGCGCGCTATCACCGCTGGCGCTGGCTCTTCGCACCGGCGCTCGAGAGTGTACGCTGGTTCTGCGTGCAGACGCTCGAGAGCGCACGCCGCCTCGTCGCGCTCGGCGCTCCGGCCACCCGGGTCGTCGTGACCGGCAGCCTGAAGACGGTCGGACCGGCGGCACCGGCGCCCGACGGGATCACGCTCGCGACGCTCGGCGTCGACACGATGCCCGTCCTCGTCGCGGCGAGCACGCGGGCCGACACCGACGACGCCCTCATCGAGGACGAGGCGATGTTGGCGGCCTTCGCCCGCATCCGCGCCGCCGTGCCAAACGCACGACTCGTGCTTGCACCGCGGAAGCCCGATCGTTTTGCCGACGTCGCCGCGCTGGCGAGCGCCCGCGGCTTCCGCGTCGTGCGACGTTCCACGCTCGCCCCCGGCGCAGCGGCGCGTTGGCCGGCCGACGCCACGGTCTTGGTGCTCGACACGCTCGGCGAGCTCGCCGGGCTCTATCGCGGCGCGCGCGTCGCCTTCGTCGGCGGCACGCTCGCGCCGATCGGCGGTCACAACGTGCTCGAGCCGGCCGCGGTCGGAACGCCGGTCGTCGTCGGTCCGCACGTCGAGAACGTCGCGCGCGACGTCGCGCGTCTCGTCGGGGCCGGCGGGGCGATCGTCGCGCGCGATGGCGACGATCTCGTCGTACGGCTCGCCGCGCTCTTCATCGATGGCGCGGCTGCGGCCGCCGCGGGGACGGAGGCGAGACTCGCGGTCGGCGCCACTGATGGCCCGCTCACGGTCACGCTCGCCATCATCCGCGGCACGCTCGCGGCCGAAGCCGCGGCAACCGGCGCCACCCAGGAGCGCCCGTGAGCGACGCCGCGCGCGCCGTCGAGCGCCTGTGGGAGTCGACGGGTCTCGTCGCCCGCCTCGGCCGCGTGCTGCTGACGCCCGCGGCCGGACTCTACGCCGCCGGGGTCGGCATGCGGAACGCCGCGTACGGCGTCGGGGTGCTCCGCAGTCACGCCGCGACGGTCCGGACGGTGAGCGTCGGCAACGTCCGCGTCGGCGGCACCGGCAAGACGCCGTTTACGCGCTGGCTGGTGGGTCGCATCCGCGAGCGTGGCGTGCCGGTCGCGATCGTGAGCCGGGGCTACGGCGGCGCCGCACGGGAGCCGCACGTCGTCGGCGACGGGATCAACCTGCTCGGCGACGTTACCCGCTCCGGGGACGAGGCCGTGATGCTCGCGCGCACGAGCGGCGTGCCCGTCGTCGCCGGTGTCGATCGTGCCGCCGCGGCCGCACTCGCCGTCGCGACGTTTGGCAGTCGTCTCCTCGTCTGCGACGACGCCTTCCAGCACCGCGCGCTCCGCCGCGATCTCGATCTCGTGCTCGTCGACGCCGGAGAGCGGGGCGGGCTCCGCCGCCTGCTGCCGATCGGGCCACTCCGCGAGCCACTCCGCGCCCTGAAGCGCGCCCACGTGATCCTCGTGAGCGATCGCGACGACGGTGGAACGATGCCCGGCCTCGCGGCACACCAGCGCGCGCTCCGTCTGCGATTCGCGCCGCGCGCGCTCGTGCAGCCCGGGGCGACGGGCTGGGAGGAGATCGGCCTCGCGGCGCTCGCCGGCCAACGCGTCCTGGCCCTGAGTGCGGTGGCCCGGCCGGCGCCGATCTACCGCGCGCTCCGCGAATGGGAAGCGGAGCTCGTGCACGTGCTCGAGTACCCGGACCACCACGCGTACGACCAACGCGACTGGCACGAGATCGCCGGGGCCGCGAAGGACGTCGACCTGATCGTCACGACCGAGAAAGATCTCGTGAAGCTCGACGCGTTTCCGTTCGCGCGCGGCAAGCTCCTGGCTCTCCGGCTCGGCGTCGAGGTCGAGGACGGCGACGATCTCGTGACCCAGGTGATCGGCGACGTCGCGGCGGACCCGGCGTGACCCCACCGCGGCCGAGCAGGGCGGCACGACGACCCTCCCGTACGGTGCGAGCCGTGCCGGCGGTCTTCGTCGACCGCGACGGCACGCTGAATCGCGAGGTGCACTACCTCCGGCGCGTCGCCGACCTTCGGCTCCTGCCCGGGACGGCCACGGCGATGCGCCGCCTGAACGACGCGGGCTTCGCCGTCGTCGTCGTGACCAATCAATCGGGCGTCGCACGGGGACTGATCGCGCCCGCCACGCTCGACGCGATCCATCGGGAGCTCACGCGCCGTCTCGCGAATGCCGGCGCGCGGCTCGCGGGCATCTACGTCTGCCCGCATCACCCCGAGGTCGGCTCGCCGCCGGTCCGCTGCCGCTGCCGGAAGCCAGCGCCAGGGCTCGTCCGGCGTGCCGCGCGCACGCTTGGGATCGACCTCGTCCGCAGCTATTGCGTCGGCGACAGCGCCGTCGATCTCGGGCTCGCGGCCGCCACCGGCACCCGGAGCGTGCTGGTCCTGACCGGCCATGGCCGCGAAACGGCTGCGATGCTGGGTCGGGCGACACCGCCCGCGAACGATCGAGCGGCACCTCCGGCGCACGTGGCCGCGAACTTTCGTGCCGCGGCAGAGTGGATTATAGACGACGCGCGGCGCCGGCCGCGGTCGAGGAGGTAGTCATCATGGCCGTCAGTCAGGAATTGCTCGACATACTCGCGTGTCCGAAGTGCAAACAGCCCGTGCAGATCAACGCGGCGGGGACGGGGCTCACCTGCGCCCCGTGCAACCTCGAGTATCCGATCATGGACGACATCCCCGTCATGCTGATCGACGAGGCGAAACCGCTCGCACGCGGCTGACGCCGCGGGTGATCCGCGAACGCATTCTCGTCGTCCAGACGGCGTTTCTCGGCGACGTCATCCTGACGACGCCGTTGGTCGCGGCCCTTCGCCGTCACGACGCCGTGGCCGAGATCACGATGCTCGTCACACCGGGCGGCGCGCCGCTCGTGGCCGCACACCCGGCGCTCGATCGCGTGCTGGTCGACGACAAGCGCGGCAGCGGACGCGGGCTCGGCGGCCTCGCCCGCCTGGTCGGCGTGCTCCGCGCGCATCACTTCACGATCGCGATCGCCGCGCAGAAGTCGGTGCGGACCGCGTTGGCGCTCCGCGCGGCGGGAATCCCGCGCCGGATCGGGTTCGCGAGCGCGCCCGCGGCGCGGCTCTACACCGATCGCGTCGCGCGCCCGCTCGATCGCCACGACCGTGATCGGCTGCTCGGCCTCCTGGCGCCGCTCGGCATCACCGTCGACGATCCGGAGCTGGCCCATCCGTGGATCGCGCTCGACGCCGCCACGGAAGCGCGCGCCACGGCGCTCTTGGCCCCGCCCGTCGGCGACGGCCGGCCGCTCGCCGCGCTTTGTCCGGGCTCCGCATGGCGCACCAAGCGCTGGCCGGCACCGGCCTTCGCGGCGCTCGCGCGCGCGCTCGACGCCGACGGCTATCGCTGCGTCGTCCTCGGCGGACCCGACGAGCGCGCGCTCACGGCGACCGTCGCGGCCGCCGCCGGCGCTGCGGCCGTCGATCTCGGGGGCCGGACCGATCTTCCCGTACTCGCCGCCATCATGCGGCGCGCCGCCGTCGCCGTCACCAACGACAGCGCCCCGATGCACGTCGCGACGGCCGCGCGCGTACCGCAAGTGGCGATCTTCTGCGCGACGGTTCCCGCGCAAGGGTACGGGCCCCTCGGGCCACGCGCGCTCGTCGTCGAACGCGACCTCGCGTGCCGGCCCTGCGGGCGGCACGGCGGGGAGCGGTGTCCGCGCGGCACCGACGACTGCATGGAGCTCGTCACGGTCGAGGACGTGCGAACGGCGGTCGCGCAGGTGTGCGCCCGTGCCGCCTGAGACGGCCGCGGAGCCGGCGCGCACCCCGCCGCTCGTGCTCGTCGTCGTGCACGTCGCGCCGGAGATCGATCCCGAGCCGGCCCTCGCGACGCTCGCCGCGACTCGCCGCGTCCTCGTGCGGCCGCCGGCGCTGACCGAGCTGCCGGTGCCCGCCGGCGTCGAGCTCGCGATCGATCCCGAGCACGACCGCGCGACGATCGCGGTGCGCGTGCGCCGGACCCCCGAGGAGCTGGTCGTCGTCCTGGAAGACCACGAGCGCCTGAGCCCGGAACTGACGCTGGCGCTCGCGGGGCTGGGGCCGAGTGCGCCTGGCCCGCACGCCTACGCGGCCACGCGCCGCGTGCGCTTCCTCGGGCGCGACATCGTTTCGGCGGCGGTGACCTTCGCCTGGCGCGGCGAGCGCAGCCACGGCCGTCTCACACCCATCCGTCTTCCCGGCGCGATCGCGACGGCACCACCGAGCGTGAGCGCCGTCATCGACCGGCTGGAGGCGCTCGCCAATCGCACCCGCAGCGCCGCGGCGGTCGGGCGCGCCGATTTCGTGCGCCGGCCGTTGGTCGCCCTGGTCCGTCGGCTCTGGCTCCGGCGCCACGACGGCATTCCCGGTCTCATCTTCTCGATCCTCGAAACCTACGGCGAGGTGCTCCGCGTCGCGCAAGCGTGGGAGCGACATGGCATCGCCGCGCGCCGCGCCGAGCGCGAAAGCGGTGTACCGCCCGGCTTTCACTTCTGGCGTACGCCGTGGGGCTCGCTCACGCTCCGCGACGGGACGCCGCCGATCCTCCGGGAAGCGCTCCTGGACGCGACGCCGCAAGTCGTCGCGGGGATGCCGCTCGCCGGCGGGCGGGGCGCCGTGTGGGCCGTCGCACTCGGCGGCGACGCGCGCGGCGTGCTGCGCTGGTACCGTCGCGGCGGCGCCGTCCGCCATCTGATTCACGATCGCTACTTCGGCTGGACCCCGCGTCCGATTCGCGAGCTCGCCGTCACCGAGGCCGCGATCACGCGCGGCGTGCCGGCGCCGCAGGTGCTCGCCGCACGCGTCGACCGCCTGCCGTGGGGCTGGTATCGCGGCGCGATCGTCACCCGCGAGCTGGAGGGAGCCACGACCTTCGCGGACGAGCTCGGACGCTGCACCGACGCCGCGGCGCGGACGCGCTTACTCGAGACCGTCGGACGTGCGGTCCGCGGCCTCCACGATCGTGGCGTGCACCACCACGATCTGAACGCCACCAACATCCTCGTGCGCACGGAAGCCGGCGAGATCCGCGTGTACTTCATCGACTTCGACCGCGCCGACGTCCGCGACTACCTCGCGCGCGGCACGCGCGAGCGCGAGCTCCGCCGCCTCGCGCGCTCGCTCCAGAAGCTCGCGCGAAAAGGTCTGGTGCTGCACGCCGACGATTTCCAGGTGTTACGCACCGCCTACCGCGCGGAGGCCGGCGCGTGACGGCCGGACTCTCCACGCCCACCCGCATCCTGCTGCTCGTGCTCGCCGGCGTCTTGCTCGGGTCGGCGATCCGCAACATCAAGGAGGACGGGGACTTTCGCGGCTACATCGAGGTCGGCGAGCTCGTGCTGCAGGGCCGCGACATCTACGCGGACTCGCGCCCCGACGTGAATACCTGGCCGCCGCTCTACGCGGTGGTCTGCATTCCGTTCGCACTGCTCGCGCGCGTGAGCGTCTACCTCGCGCGCGCCGTGTGGTTGGGCATCAACTTCGCGTGCATCGTCGCGCTGCTGCGGCTTTCGGTGCAGCTCGTGTATCGCCAGCCGCTCGAGTTGCGTCCTCGGCTCGGCGCGGTGGCGCTCGCCTCGGGCGCGGTGCTCGGCCCGCTCGTCTTGAGCGCCCGTTTTCTCCTCGGCAACCTCGATCGCCTGCAGATCAACATGGTGATCCTCGCGGCGTGCCTCATGGCCGGCCTGTGGTTGTTGCGGGGCCGCCAGCTCGCGGCCGGCGCGCTCCTGGGATTCGCCGCCGCCGTGAAGGTCCTGCCGATCTTCTTCCTGCCGTACCTCGCCTGGAAGCGCTGGTGGCCGGCCTTCACGGCGGCGCTCGTCACGGGCGCGCTGGCATCGCTCGCGCCCGTGCTGATCTTCGGCCCCGAGCGCTTCCTCGCGTACGTGCGCTATTGGCTCGCGTTGTCGGCCGGAAGCTGGCCCGTGCGCAAAGGCAATCAGAGCGTCTACGCCATGGTCGATCGCCTCTATACGCACGACGCCATCGTCTGGGACGCGAGCCAGAAGCGGCTCACCGCGTCGAACGATCCGGTCGTCGCAGCGATCGTCTATGGCTTGCTCGCGCTGGTGGCGGTCCTGTTCGTGGTGGCGACGCGACGGGGAGGGCGGCGCATCGACGACGCCACGACGCCGATCGAGCTCGCGATCGTGCTCTGCGTGACCGTGCTCTTCGCCCCGCTCGCGTGGAAGCACTACTTCGTCTTCTTGCTGCTCGGGCAGGTCGTCCTCTGGCGCGCCGCCTTTGGTGACGGCTACGGCGTCGCGACCATGGTGCGGCGACGCCTCGCCGGGATGCTCACGCTCTCCTACGTGCTGACGACGCTCACCGTACGCGGGGTCGTCGGCAAGCACCTCGCGCAGACGCTCGAGACGATGTCGGCGGTCACGCTCGGCGCGTTCGTGGTCCTGGCGGCGCTCCTGTATCTGCGTGCCGCGGTCGGCGCCGCCGATGCCGCGCCCCCACCCTCGCCGGTCGGACCCTGACGCATGCGGACACAAGCGACTCGCATTCTCATCGTCCTGCTCGGCGCGATCGGCGACGTCGTCCGCGCGTTGCCGCTCGCCAATCGCCTCCGTGCCGGCTACCCGAACGCCCACATCGCCTGGGCCGTGGAGCCGCGTTCCGCCCCGGTGCTCGCCGAACATCCCGCCCTCGACGAGGTTCTCGTCTTCGAACGCAGCGGCGGCACGCGCGCGTTCCTCGCCTTCCTCCGCCGCGTGCGTGACGAGCGCTTCGATCTCGTGCTCGATCTGCAGCGCCATCTGAAGAGCGGGCTCGTGAGCCGCGCGAGCGGGGCCCCCGTCCGGATCGGGTTCCACCGGCGGAACGCCAAGGAGCTCAACTGGCTCTGGAACACGCACACGATCGCGCCCGTGGCGGGTCGCGGATGGAAGCTCGAGCAGTATTTGCGCTTCGCGGATTTCCTCGAGCTCCCGCCCGCGCCGCCGCGCTTCGACCTGCGGCTCACCAGCGTCGAGGACAGGCGCGTCCGCGAGATGCTGGCGCCGCTCACGCGCCCGTTCGCCGCCCTGTTCCTCGGCTCCACGTGGGAGAGCCGGCTGTGGTTCGCGGATCGGTATGCCGCGGTGATCGACGCGCTCGACGCGCGCGGCCTCGACGCGGTGCTGGTCGGCGGCACCGACGTACGCGCGCTCGCCGCCGCGACGCTCCGCCAGGCCGCGCGGCCGCCCCTCGATCTGACCGCGCAAACGACGCTCCGCGAGAGCTACGGCGTGCTCGCGCGCGCGGCCGTCGCCATCGGTCCCGACTCGGGCCCGATGCACCTCGCGGCCGCGGCCGGGACCCCGGTCGTGTCGCTCTGGGGCGCCACCACGCCGGCGCGGTCCGCTCCCGCCGGGTCGCAGGATCTCGTGCTGGTCGGCCGCGTGACCTGCGCGCCGTGCTACCTCCGGCACTGTCCGATCGGCCGCCAATGCATGCGAGACATCACGCCCGATCGGGTCATGGCGCAGGTCGCCCGCGTCCTCGACGGCGGCCGCATCCCGTATCTCCCATGACACCCGCGAACCCGCGGTCGTGGACGCGCACCGGCGACTGGCGCATCTGGACGGACGCCGCGCTGGCGCTCGCACCTGCCGAATGGGTCAGCACCGTCGAGCGCCTGCTCGCATCAGGACACTCGTTGCACCGCTCGAAGCATGCCGATACGTACCGCTGGCCGCGAGCGGGAGGAGACGTCTACGTCAAGGTCTATCGTCGCTACCGCCGCTGGACGGCGTTCAAGGATTGGTTTCGGCCGACGAAAGCCGCGAACGTGCTCGCCATGAGCTTCCGACTCTCCGATCTCGGTTTCTTGGTTCCCCACGTCCTCGCCGTCGGCGAGGAGCGGACGCGCGGCGGCGGCCGGACCTGGTGCGCGACGGCGGCGCTCGGGGGCGAGCCGATCGCGACCCGCCTCGCGGCCTTGAGCGCGGTTCGCGATGACGCGGCGCCGGGCATCGATCACGCGCCACGACGCAGGGACGACCACACCACGCTGCGCGCGAAACGCGGGATGCTGACCTCACTCGGCCGCGAGGTGGCGCGCTTGCACCATGCCGGGGTGGTCCCCGGTGATCTCGTGCCCGCAAACGTCTGGATCGCGCTGGCCGCGGCCGAGCTCCGGATCGCCTTCCTCGATCACGACCGCACCCGCGTCGGCACGGCGCCGACCGCGTGGCGGCGCGCGCGCCGCAATCTCGTCCAGTTGAATCGCGTCGTCCTGAGCGGCGTGACGACGAGCGATCGCCTGCGGGTCTTTCGCGCCTATGCGGACGCGTCCGGCTGGTCGCGCGCCGACGCGCGCCGGCGGCTCCCGTGGCTCGTGGCGAAGACGGTCGCGCGCCGCCGCGCCGAGCGCAGCGTCGTCCCGATTCCACCCGACGCCGACTTTCGCACCGTCATGCGCGCGAACGGTCCCTACGCGGTGCCGCCGTCGCCGGCACGACACGACCGAGGTGTCCCGGCATGACGACGCGCCGGCCGAACGTCTTGTTCCTCTTGGTCGACTGCATGCGCGCCGACGCGCTCGGCGGTCGCGGCGTGCCGACGCCGACGCTCGATGCGCTGATCGCCCGTGGCACGTCGTGCACGCAGGCCATCGCCTCCGCCTCGTCGACCACGCCGTGCGTCGCGACGATGCTGAGCGGGTTGTACTCGCCCCGCCACGGCGTCCGCTCGATCGGCGCCCACCGGCTTCACCCGCACGTCCCGATGCTCGCGAGCGAGCTCGCCGCAGCCGGCTACCACACGATCGCCGAGGTCACCGGCCCGCTCGGCCGCGAGAGCGGACTCGATCGCGGCTTCGCCGAGTACCAGGTGCGCCCGGCATCGGTGTACCTGAGCGATCCCTGGGGCCGCGATCTCGCCGCGCGTCTCGCGAGCGGCGCGATTCCCGAGCCGTGGTTTCTCTTTCTGCACGTGTGGGAGCTGCACGCCCCGCGGAAGATCCTCCCGGCGTTTCGCCACCGCCGCTTCGGGAAGACGCGCTACGATCGGGCGCTCGCGAGCTTCGACGGCACGGTGGCGACCCTGCTCGGCGCGCTTCCCGACGACACGGTCGTCGTGCTGCACGGCGATCACGGCGAGCGCGTGGTCGCGAGCACGCTCGCGTACCGCTGGTACCGCTTGCGCCGCGATCTTCTCGGCGCGGCCCGCACCCAGAAGCTCGAAGGGCACGAGACCGACGTCTACGAGGATCTCGTGCGTGTACCGCTCGCGATGATCGCGCCCGGTCGCGTCCCCGCGGGGGCGCGGATCACGCAGCTCGTACGCCAGGTGGACATCACGCCGACCGTCCTCGACCTCCTGAGCCTTCCCGTCCCCGACGGCCTCGACGGTACGAGCCTGATGCCCGCGATCCGCGACGGCCGTCCGCTCGGCCTCGAGGCCTTCATCGAAGCGTTTGGCCGAGTGCGCGGCACCGATCGCGATCGCCGCCTCGGCTGGCGCACCGAGCGCTGGAAATACGTCGAGGCACCGCACGCACCCGACGTCCCGGTCGAGCTGTTCGACCTTGCCGCCGATCCGCGCGAGCGTCGGAACGTCGCCGCGAGCGAGCCGGAACGCGTCGCCGAGTATCGCGCCCGCGTCGCCGGCGTCGAAGCGACGGCGGTCGGGGAGGGCGACGCCCTCAGTGCCGAGGAGGAGGCGGCCGTGGAGGCGCGGCTCCGCGACCTCGGCTACATCGAGTGACGCCGGCATGAAGATCGCGCTGGTCCACAAGCGCTACGACCGGCTCGGCGGCGCCGAGTGGGATTGCTACGAGCTCTCCCGGCAGCTGCTGGCGCGCGGCCACGACGTGCACCTCGTCGTCGGTGAGTGTCGCGTGCCGATCCCGCCGGGGATCACCGTCCATCGCGTACCGGTCGTACGCGCCGGGAAGCTCGCCAAGCTCGCCTCGTTCGCCGTGCGCGCACCACAGGTCTGGCGCCAGATCGACGCCGACGTCGTGATCGGCTTCGGACGCACCGTCGGCCACGATCTCTTCCGGGCGAGCGGCGGCGTCCACAAGCGCTATCTCCAACGGGTCGCCGCCGAGCGTGGGGTGCTGAAGGATCTCCGCCAACGCCTCTCGCCGTACCACCAGCTCATGCTCGCGATCGAACGCCGGCAGTACGCGGCCGACGGCCACACGATGGTGCTCGCGGTCTCCGAGCTGTCACGGCAGGAGATCCTCGACACGTATCCGACGATGCCGGCTGCGCGCGTCGCGGTCCTGCACTACGGGGTCGACGTCGAACGCTTTCATCCCGCCCGGCGCGCCAGCGACGGCGCGGCGATCCGCGCGGAGCTCGGCCTCGACGCCACGCAGCCGGTCGTGTTGCTCGTCGGGACCGGGTTCCGCCGGAAAGGCGTCGACGTCCTGCTCGACGTCTGGCGCCGTGAGCCGCCGGCCGGCGCCGCGCTCGTGATCGTCGGCAACGACCAGTCGCTCCCGCAGCGCACGCGGACGGCGGCGGATCTCCCCGGGCCGGTGCGCTTCGTCGGGCCCCGGCACGACGTGGAACGGTTTTACGCCGCGGCCGACCTCTTCGCGCTGCCGTCGCTGCACGAGGGGTGTCCCGTCGCCATCCTGGAGGCCTTGGCGAGCGGCCTCCCGGTCGTCACGTCGCGCGCGACCGGGGCTCCGGAGCTGCTGCCGGGGCCGCTCGCGGAGCTCGTCGTGGACGATCCGCGCGACGTCACGGCCGTCGCGGCCGCGCTCCGGCTCGGGCTCGATCCGGCGCGGCGGGCAACGCTGGTTGCGGCGGCCCGCGCCGCCGGCTGCGCCAACGGGCTCACCGTCGCCGTCGACCGTCTGGAGACGTGGTGTCGTTGGGCCGCTTCGGCTACGGAGCACGCGCATGCCTGACGCGTCCTGGACGATCCGCGACGGCGCGCTCGCGCCGGCGCTCCACGCCGTCGAGCGCGTGCTGGCTGCGTCCACCACGCGGATCCTGAAGGAGAGCAACCGTGTCACCGTCGGCGTGGTCTCGCACGCGAGCGACACCCTCGTGCTGAAGCGCTTTCGCGACGGCACGCTCACGCGCGCGCTCGTCGTGGCCGCGCTCGGATCGAGCGCCCGGCGGGTGTGGCACGCCGCCGGACTCATGCGTGCGGCGGGGTTTGCCGTCCCGGAGCCGATCGCCACGCTCGAGCAGCGCCGCCTGGGGCTCGCCGTCCGCAGCTGCGCCGTCGCCCGTTTCGTCGCCGGCTCGCCGCTCGACGAGGTGTGGCGCCTCCGCCGTGGGATGGCCCGGCGGGCGCTCACGATCGGGTTCGCCGACTACCTGCGGCGCCTGCACGCGGCGGGCCTGTACCCGCAAGATCTCCGTGCCGCGAACGTGCTCGTCGCCGCGGAGCACCCGCCCGAGTTCGTCCTCGTCGATCTCGACCGGGTGCGGCGCTATCGCGCGTTGTCCTGGGAGCGCCGGCAGAAGAACCTCGTGCAAGTGCATCGCTCGGTCGGGCGCGGCGCCCCGCGCCGCGAGAGCCTACGCTTCCTGCACCGCTACCTCGGCGATCCTTCCCGCGCGGACCTCCGACGGATCGCCACGGACATCATCGCGATGGGGGAGCGCAAGGACGCCGAGTACGCGCGCCGGCGCGGCCTCAGCGTGCCGCGCCCGGACCCGCCCCGGAGCGTACCATCGTGAGCCCGCGCGCGAAGCTCTCCTGCACCATCATCTGCTTCGACGAAGAGTCGAACATTCGCGCCGCGCTCGAAACCGTGAAGTGGTGCGACGAGATCGTCGTCGTCGACTCGTTCTCGAGCGATCGGACGGCCGAAATCTGCCGCGAGTACACCGATCAGATCCACCAACGGCCGTGGCCGGGGTTCGTCGAGCAGAAAGCCTTCGCCCTCGCGCAGACCCATCATCCGTGGGTGTTCAACCTCGACGCCGACGAGCGCGTGTCGCCCGAGCTCCGCCGCGAGATCGAGGCCGTGCTGGAGAACCCGCAGGCCGACGGCTACTACGTGCCACGCCTCGTCTATTACCTGGGACGGTGGTGGTGGCGCGGGGGCTGGTATCCCGACTACCGGCTGCGGCTCTTCCGCCGCGACCGCGTCGTCTGGGGCGGCGTCGACCCGCACGAGAAGGTCATCCTGCACGGCCGGAGCGCGCGCCTCGGCGGCCCGCTCTTGCACTACACCTACCGCGACATCGCGGATCATCTCCGGACGATCAACGTCTTCACGGGTGTGGCCGCGCGCGAGCTCGAGCTCCGCGGCCAACACACCACGCTCGCCGACATGGTGCTGCGACCGCTCTGGCGCTTCCTCCGCTTCTTCGTGATGCGGCGCGGCTTCATGGAAGGGCTCGCCGGCCTGTTCGTCGCGCAATCCGCGGCGTTCTACGTCTTCGCGAAGTACGCCAAGCTCTGGGAAGCGACGCAGGGCCGACCCGCCGAGCTGCCGCGCGCATGAGCGCGGCGCGGTCGCTCGCGGTCCTGCACGTCGATCCCGAGCGCGGGCTCGGCGGCGGGGAACGCCAGGTGCTCGGCCTCGTCGAGCACCTGCAATACGCCGGTGTCCGCCAGACGGTCGCTGCCCACCCGGACGGCCGCCTCGCCCCGCTCATCGCCCACCTCGGCGTCGGCGTGGCCCCACTCGCCATCCGCAATCACCTCGATGTCCTTGCCGCGCGGCGCCTTTCCGGATTGCTGGCCCGGGAGCGCTATGACATCCTCCACTTCCACACCGCGCGAGCGCACGCGATGGCGGCTTTTCTCCGGGCCGGCCGAGGCGCTTCGCGAGGCATCGCGCGCGTCGTCACGCGGCGGATGGACTATCGCCTGCGCGGCGGCTGGTACACGCGGCGACTCTACAATCACGAGGTGCAGGCGGTGGTGGCGATCTCGGACGGGGTGCGGGCGATGTTGATCGAAAGCGGCGTCGCGCCCGCGCACATCACCGTCGTCCCGAGCGGCGTGGAGGCCGAGCGTTTCGTGCCGTCGGCCGAGGCGCGCACGCGTGTGCGTCGGCACGACGCCACGCCAGACAACGCCTGTGTTCTGCTCGTCGTCGGCGCGCTCGAGGCGCGCAAAGGCCACGACGTGTTGCTCGAAGCGCTCGCGCGGCTCGGCGATCCGACCCTGGTCGTGTGGTGCGCCGGCGAAGGCGGGGCGCGCGCCGCGCTCGAAGCCCAGCGCGCCCGGCTCGGGCTGGAAGCGCGGGTGCGCTTCCTCGGCCGCGTCGACGACGTGGCGGAGCTGCTGGCGGGCGCCGACGTGATGGTGATGCCGTCACGGCAGGAAGGGCTCGGCGTCGCGGCGCTCGAGGCCATGGCGGCCGACCTGCCGCTGATCGCGAGTCGCGTCGGCGGCCTCCCGGAAGCCGTCGTGGACGGCGAAACGGGCCTGCTGGTTCCGCCGGAAGACGCCACGGCACTCGCGGCCGCGCTCGCGCGTCTCGCCGCCGATCCCGGTCTCCGTCGCCGGCTCGGTGCAGCCGGGTCCGCGCGCGTTCGGGCCCGGTTCACGATGGCCGGCATGGCGGCCGCGACGCTCGCCGTGTACCGGCAGGTCACCGCGCACGAGGTGGGACATGGCTGAGGCGGCGCGGCTGAAGCGTCTGGTGCGACGCTTTCCCGGCACCCGCGTGCTGGTGATCGGCGACCTGATGCTCGACCAGTTCGTGTGGGGTGACGTCAGTCGGATTTCACCGGAAGCGCCGGTGCCGATCGTACGCGTCCGGAAGCAGGAAGGCCGACCGGGCGGCGCCGGCAACGTCGTCACCAACGTGGTCGCGCTCGGCGGCCGCGCCGACGCGTGCGGCTTCGTCGGCGACGACCTCGCGGGACGCGCGCTCAGCAAAGCCCTCTCGACTGCCGGCGGCGGACTCGCCGGCGTCGTGCGGAGTCGGGCGATCGGCACGACGGCCAAGACGCGCGTGATCGCGCACAGTCAGCAGGTCGTCCGCTTCGACCAAGACCCGGACGACGGCCCCTTGCCGGCGCGCTTGACCTCGCGGCTTCGGACCTGGGTCTCCACCCACGCCCGCCGCTACGCGGTGATCGTCGTCTCCGACTACGGGAAGGGCGTCGTCACGCCGGAGCTGCTCGGCGACCTGGCCGAGCTCCGTCGCCGGCACGGCTTCGTCTACGTGATCGATCCCAAGCGGCCGAACTTCACGCACTACCGCGGCGCCAGCCTGATCAAACCGAACCTCGGCGAGGCGAGCGTCGCCGCCGGCATCGACATCGTGGGGCGCGCGTCGCTCGATGCCGCTGGGGCCGCGTTGCTGCGGCGCTGGGAGGCCGACGCGATTCTCATCTCGCGCGGCGAGGCCGGAATGTCGCTCTTCAAGCCGAAGGCGCGAGCCCAGCATTTTCCGACCGCCGCCCAAGAGGTCTACGACGTCACCGGCGCCGGCGATACGGTGCTCGCCGCCTGCTCGCTCGCGCTGGCGAGCGGCGGCACCTTCGAAGAGGCCGCGCGCCTCGCCAATCACGCCGCCGGTGTCGCGGTCGGCAAGGTCGGGACCGCGACGGTCACGGCCCGCGAGCTCGTCCGCGCGCTCGCCACCATTACTCGAGGAGCGTGAGGTCCCCATGAAAAAGGCTGTCCGCGGCGTACGATCGATGACCGGCTACGGTGCCGCGTCCGAAGCCATTCCCGGCGGTCGCATCAGCATCGAGCTCCGCACCGTGAACCAACGCTTCCTCGACGTCCGCATCACGGCACCCCGTGAATATGCGTCGTGGGAAGCGACGTGTCGTGAGGTCGTGCAGAAGCACGTCGCGCGCGGCCGGGTCGAGGTCCATGTCAACCGGCAAGCCCCGGCGCGCGGCCGCACCCGTATCGTGCTGAACGTCGAGGCGGCGCGCGACTACGCGGCGGCCTGGCGCAAGGTCGCGGCCGAGCTCGGCCTCAAGGGCGAGCTCGATCTCGGCTTGCTGCGCGGCTCGGAGATCTTCGAGACCATCGAGGTGCCGCGTGACCTCCACAAGGAATTTCCCGGCGCGGGACGCGTGCTCGCGCGCGCGCTCGAGACCCTCGATCGCGCGCGCCGGCGCGAGGGCCGCAACCTGCAGCGCGACATGCAAGCGCGCGTGACCCGCCTCGGTGCCATCGAGCGCACCATCCGCGCCCACGCCGCCGCGGTCGCGGGCGAGCTGCAGACGAAGGTGAACGAGCGCCTGCAAAGCGTCCTCAAGGGCTCGACCGTGGACCCGGCGCGGGTGGCTCAGGAGGTCGCCTATCTCGCCGAGCGCAGCGACGTCACCGAGGAGCTCGTGCGCCTCCGGAGCCACCTCGACGAGCTGAAGAAACTGCTCGGGGGCGGGGGTCCGGTCGGCAAACAGATCGAGTTCCTGCTGCAGGAAACCCACCGCGAGATCAACACCATCGGCTCCAAGGTGAATCAGCTCGAAATCACCCGCCTCGTGGTCGAGGCAAAGGGGGAAGTCGAGCGCCTGAGAGAGCAGGTGCAGAACGTCGAGTAGTTCCGTAGAATCCAGCATGCGTGCCGACTTCACGTTCGACCGTCACGGGATCATTTTCATCGTCTCCGGCCCGTCCGGGGCAGGGAAGAGCACCCTGGTCGAGGCGCTCATGAGCCGGTTTCCCGAGCTCACCCTCTCGGTGTCGTGCACGACCCGGAGCCGACGCGGCGCCGAGATCGACGGCCGCGACTACCACTTCGTCGACCCGGGCGACTTCACCGAGCGCCGCGACGCCCATGCCTTCGCCGAATGGGCCGAAGTGCACGGAGCGCTCTACGGCACCCCGCGCGCGCCGCTCGACGACGCGATCGCCGAAGGCCGCGACATGCTCCTCGACGTCGACGTGCAAGGCGCGCACCGGTTGAAGCTCATGTATCGCGACTCGGCCGTCGCCATCATGGTCTTCCCACCCACGTGGGACGAGCTCGAGCGCCGGCTCCGCGATCGGCGCACCGACGACGACGCGACGATCGAGCGCCGGCTCGGACGCGCGCGTCAGGAAGCCGACGCGCTCTTCGAGTACGACTACTGGATCCGGAACGCCGAGCGCGACGAGGCCATCGCGCTCGTGACGTCGATCGTGCTCGCCGAGCGGGCGCGGGTCAGCCGCATCGTCGTCGAGAGTGGTCCGTGAATCTCTCCGGGCTCCTCGACAAGGTGCGGGAGTACAACCCCGCGGCCGACGTCGGTACCGTGCGGCGGGCGTACGAGTTCTCCGCCGAGATGCACCGCGGCCAGAAGCGCAAGTCTGGCGAGCCCTACCTGGTACACCCGCTCGAGGTCGCCGGACTGATCGCCGACCTCCGCCTCGACGTCCCGAGCATTGCGACGGGGCTCCTGCACGACACGGTGGAAGACACGCTGACGACGCTCGGTCAGGTCGAGTCGCTGTTCGGCAGCGAGATCGCCTCGCTGGTCGACGGCGTCACGAAGATCGGCCAGATCAACTTCAAGAGCCGCGCCGAATCGCAGGCCGAGAACTTCCGCAAGATGATCATCGCGATGGCGCGCGACATCCGCGTCATCCTGATCAAGCTCGCCGACCGCACGCACAACATGCGGACGCTGTCGCACCTCCCGCCCGAGCGCCAGACCGACATCGCGCAGGAAACGCTCGACATCTACGCTCCGCTCGCGCACCGCCTCGGCATCTACTGGATCAAGAGCGAGCTCGAGGACAACGCGCTCCGGTACATGCACCCAGAGATCTACTACCAACTGAAGCGCAACGTCGCGAAGAAAAAGACCGAGCGCGAAGGCTACATCGAGCACGTCCGCGACGTGCTCACGAAGAAGCTCGAAGCCGCCGGCCTCGAGGCGGCGGTGACCGGGCGGCCGAAGCACTTCTACTCGATCTACCAGAAGATGCAGTCGCAGCATCTGCTCTACGACCAGATCTACGATCTCGTCGCGTTCCGCCTGCTCGTCGACTCGTTGCGCGAGTGCTACGAGGCGCTCGGCATCGTGCACCAGAATTGGAAGCCGGTACCGGGACGGTTCCGCGACTACATCGCGATGCCGAAGGCGAACATGTACCAGTCGCTGCACACCACCGTGATCGGCCCGTTCGGCGAACGCATGGAAGTGCAGATCCGGACCCACGAGATGCATCGCGTGGCCGAGGCCGGCATCGCCGCCCACTGGCGCTACAAGGGTCAGAACCACACCGACTCGCCCCAGGAGATCGAGCGCTTCGCCTGGCTGCGACAGCTGCTGCACTGGCAGCAGCACCTCGAAGATCCGCAAGAGTTCATGCGCTCCGTGAAGGAAGATCTCTTCGACGAAGAGGTCTTCGCGTTCACGCCGAAGGGCGACCTCTTCAACTTCCCGGCCGGCGCGACGATCATCGACTTTGCCTACCGCGTCCACTCGCAAGTCGGCGAGCACTGCGCCGGCGCTCGCGTGAACGGCAAGCTCGTGCCGCTCAAGTACCAACTGCAAAGCGGCGACACGATCGAGATCGTCACGACCACCCGCCAGACCCCGAGCAAGGACTGGCTGAAGTTCGTCACGACGACGCGCGCGAAGGAACGGATTCGCAACTGGATCAAGATCCAGCAGCGCAAGCGCAGCCTCGAGATCGGCACCGAGCTGCTCGACCGCGACCTCCGCCGCTACCGGCGCGAGCTCGGCAAGCTGCGCAAGAGCGGCGACGTGGAGCGCGTCGCGAAGGAGCTCGGCTTCAAGGACGAGGAGAACCTGATCGCGGCGATCGGCTACGGCCGCCTGCCGACCCAGCACGTCCTCGCCAAGCTCGTCCCCGCCGACGCGCCCGAAGATCAGAAGGCGCGCAGCGAAGGCGCGCTGCAGAAGCTCTTCCGCCTGGTCGGACGTCAGACCAAGGGCGGCGTCCAGGTGAGCGGCCTCGACGACGTGATGGTGCGGTTCGGCCGGTGCTGCAATCCGCTTCCGGGCGAGCCGATCACGGGCTTCATCACGCGGGGACGCGGCGTCACCGTGCACGCAATCGATTGTCTCCGCGTCATGGAGAGCGACCCGCAACGCCGCGTCGATGTGGCATGGGATCCCTCGGACGGCCACTTCCGTCCGGTCGAGATCGAGGTCACCGGCGTCGACGCGCCCGGCCTGCTCGCCGCGATGAGCAAAGCCATCAGCTCGTCGAGCGTCAACATCTCGCGCGCCGAGGTCCGCACCGGCATCGACAAGAAAGCCGTGAACATGTTCGAAGTGATGGTCGACAGCGTCGACGCGCTGAACCGCGTCATGCGCGCCCTCGGGAAAGTGAAGGGCGTCATGAAGGTCCAACGGGTACGCGCATGACCGTCGACAAACGCGCCATCGCCACCACCGAAGCCCCCCAAGCCATCGGCCCGTACTCGCAAGCGATCGCGACGACCAATCTGATCTTCCTCTCCGGCCAGATCGCCCTCGACCCCGAACGCGGCAAACTCCTCGAGGGCACCATCGAAGAAGAAACCCGCCGCGTCCTGAAGAACCTCCAAGCGGTGCTGGCCACCGAGTCGCTGACCATGAACGCCATCGTAAGAACGACGGTCTACCTCACGGACCTCGCCGACTTCCCCAGGGTCAACCAAACCTACGCCGAGTTCTTCGAAGAGCCCTTCCCAGCGAGAGCCACGGTCCAGGTAGCAGCCCTACCGCGCGGAGCCAGGGTAGAAATCGACGCCATCGCCACCCGCTAGCGAAGCAAAGCGAGCGTAACCGAGACCCAACCCCGCAGCATCAAGGAGCGGGCGGTCGAGAAGGGTCGAGATGCGAGGCGTGAGGGAGCGAACGCGGAGGCATAGCGGAGCTATGCCGCACAAGTGAGTCGACCGAGCAACGAAGCAGATCGGCCCTTATCGGCCGCCCGCGTCGCTCAAGCCGCCCACCACATCAAGCCGCTTTGGCGATTTTTCCGGAGCGAATACAGCGCGTACAAACCAGCAGCTTCTTGACGCCCCCGCCAACCTTGGCGCGAACCGATTGCAGATTCGGCTTCCAGCGTCGTCGCGTCCGATTGTTGGCGTGGCTCACGGTATTGCCGCTCGACGGCGCCTTGCCGCAGATCTCACAGGTGCGTGCCATTGTGACCCCTTTCGAAGCTGGCCTGGGTACCACATGCATCCGAGAGCGGCAATCAGCCACGCCCGCGAGACCCAATCAGCCGTGCCGACGCAATCGTTCGACGAGGGCCGTCGTGGAGAAGCCCTCGACCACCGGGATCAGCGCGACCCGGCCGCCGTGGGCCTCGACCACCTCGCGGCCGACGACCTTGTCCGGGGCCCAGTCGGCCCCCTTCACGAGGACGTCGGGGAGGAGGGCGGCGATGACCTCGGCCGGGGTGTCCTCACCGAAGGTCGTCACCAGATCGACGGCAGCGAGCGCGGCGAGGACCTCGGCGCGGGCGTCCTCGGAGACGAGCGGGCGCTCGGGACCCTTCAGCCGCCGGACCGAGGCATCGTCGTTGATCGCGACCACCAGCATGTCACCGGCGTCACGAGCGGCAGCCAGGTAACGGACGTGGCCGACGTGCATGAGGTCGAAGCAGCCGTTGGTGAAGACGATCCGCTTGCCCTCGCGGCGCGCGTCGGCCACCCGCACCACCGCCGTCGCGCGATCGACGATCTTGTCCCGATAACGCATGGCGGCACGTCTACCAATGAATTCCCGGCGTCGCCATAGTGCCGGCCATGCGGCTCTTGCGCCGCTGCTTCGCGCATCGGTGATCGGGCAAGACTGCCACGCGCCCACCTCGGCGCGCGGGTGCGAACACCCCAGTTGGCGCGGGTTGGCGCGCCGCCGCGTGGCATGGTTCTCGCTCATTTCCAACGGTGCGCACTATGACGGCACACACGATCGAACGTCATGCACTCCACTTCATGACGCGCTCGAGTATCCACACTCCAGCCGATCGCCACCTCACCCCCCGTCAGGGTGCGTGCTGTGAAACGGTGGGAGGGTGATCTAGCGGGGCTTGACCCACCCCGTGCCCTCCCACCGCCCCTCCTTCATTTCGGCCCCGTGCGCGCCTTTGCTCCGCCGGCCCTCGGACGCGGCGTGAATCCGCAGTCCGCGCCCCACGGCACACAGCTCCGAAACTAAAAATGGCGATTCGCGGCGCGGTGTGTTATCCGCGGCCGGATGCCGGGCGGCTTCAGGCGCAAGCGCGCGCGGGACGAGCAGCGGGTGCGCGTCGATGGCAATGGGCTGATGTCCGGCATGATCGGGGAAGCGGGGCTGGCCGAGGCTGACCTGACCGCGATCGGCCATGAGCTCGACGCCCGCGCAGAGGCATTCGAACGGCAGCGTCGGATCGGTTTTGGCGCGCCGCCCATCGCCAAGACCGACCTCCGCAAGACGATCCAACTGGCGGAGCAGATTCGGGGGGCGTTCGCCGACGTCGTCGTGTTCGGCAGCGGCAGCCTGGCCCTCGGGATTCTCGCCCTCGCCGAGGCGCTTCCCCCCTCGACCGACGCCGAGGACGCGTCGTCCCCGGTCCGTCTGCACGTGATCGACGGCCTCGACACCGACGGCTTCGCGGATCTGCTCGCGCAGCTCGACCTACCGCGGACCCTCTTCGCGGTCATGGACGGCCGTGACGACACGCTCGCGACGATGACCCACTTCGTGATCGTGCGTGATCGCCTGCTCCGCGAGCTCGGGGCGGTCGAGTACCAGCGGCACGTCGTGATCGCCACCGACCCGAATGACGGTCCACTTCGCCAGATCGTCAACGACGAGGGCTTTTGCGATCTGCCCCTCGCGCTCGGCTGCGAGGACGCCTTCACGCCCCTGACGGCGGCGGCGCTCTTTCCCCTCGCGTGCGTCGGCCATGACGTGGCTGCCATCGTGGCCGGAGCCGCCGACATGGCGGAGCGCTGTCGCGCGCGCGGGGACGACGGCAACCCGGCCCGTCTCTTCGCGACGGCGTTGCTGCGGGGTTCGACGCTGGGTCCGAAGGTCGTCGCCGCATCGGCCCGCGCGCGCACGCTCGCGAGCTGGCTCGAGCGACGGTGTACCGGCATCGCCGCCGACGCGAGTACCCCGCATCCGGCCCTCACGATCGTGCTGGCGGTGACGCCCAGCGCGGACGACCTCACCCTTCCGGCGGCGTACCAAGACCTGGAGCACGTCGGCTACCTGAGCGGTCAGAGCCTCACCGCGCTCGGCGAGCACGCGCGCACCGCGGTGGAGATGGCATCCTGGAGCGCCGGACAACCGACGCTCACGCTGGCGTGCCCCGATCTCGGCCCCCACGCCCTCGGTCAGTTGCTGCAGCTCGTCGAATCGGCGAGCGCGCTCGCGCGCGGCACGGACGGGCCGACGAGCACGGTCGCCGCCACAGCTGAGCGCCTGACCTTCGCGCTCGCGGGCCGACCCGGCTCCGAGGCCGAGCGCGCCGAGGTCCAGCGCCTCGCGACCAAGCGGGAGGCCCGTTACGTCGTCTGACCGTCCAGCGGAGGCCGCCGCCGGCGGCCGCATCCGGGTGCTCCCGGACGTGCTCGCCAATCAGATCGCGGCGGGCGAGGTCGTCGAGCGTCCGGCGTCCGTCGTGAAGGAGCTCGTCGAGAACGCGCTCGACGCGGGCGCCCGCCGCATCGTCGTCGAGCTCGAGGAAGGCGGCATGCGCCTCATCCGCGTGACCGATGATGGCGACGGGATCAGCGCCGACGACGCACCGCTCGCCTTCCTCCGCCATGCGACCAGCAAGATCCGCGATCAGGACGACCTCTGGCGCATCGCCACGCTCGGCTTCCGCGGCGAGGCGCTGCCGAGCATCGCGGCCGTCGCCGCGGTCGAGCTCGTGTCGCGCCAGCGAACGGCGGCGACGGCCGTCGCCGTCCGCGCGGAAGCGGGACGCGTGATCGACGTCCGCGAAGCGGGTGCCGCCGAAGGCACGATGGTGACGGTCCGCGATCTTTTCGGCCCCGTCCCGGCGCGGCGCAAGTTTCTGAAGAGCCTGCAGACCGAGCTCGGCCACGTCGTCGATCTGCTGACCCGCATCAGCCTGGTGGTGCCGAACGTGCACATGCGGTTGCTCCATCAGGGCCGCGAAGTCGCCGTGCATCCCCCGGTTGCGACGCTCGCCGAGCGGGCGCGCCAGGTGTTCGGCGCCGACCGCGTCCGCGGGGGCCGGAGCTTCACCGACGAGCGGCTCGGCATCACGATCGAAGGGTTCGCGTTCTCGCCGCACCTCTCCTTCGCGAGCGCACGCTACGTCTATCAATACGTGAACGGCCGGGCGATTCGCGATCGCGCGCTCCAGCACGCCGTCGGCGAAGGCTACGCGAGCCTGATTCCGCGCGGACGCTGGCCGGGCGCGATCGTGAAGCTTGGCCTCCCGCCTGCCGACGTCGACGTCAATGTGCACCCGGCGAAGCACGAGGTGCGCTTCCGGCTCGCACACGTCGTGCACGACAGCGTGCTCGGCGCGCTCCGCCGAGCGCTCGCGGGAGCGACCGGGCTCGGCGACGGTGCCGCCGAGTCGCCGCCCGTCGCGACGGCCCTCCGCACCTACACGTTGCGGAAGGACGGGCACGGCGCCGGTGCGCCACTCCTCGCCGGCATCCGGCGCGAGTCGCACGGCTGGCCGACGGCCGCGCCGTCCGCCCCGCTCGTGCACGAGCATCCCGTCGACGCCCCCACAGCCGGCGACGACCGCCCCGCTGGCCCGCGGGCCGGCGAGTCGATTCGCTACGGGGCGCTGCGCTTCGTCGGGCAGATCTTTCGCGGCTATCTCGTCTGCGAGGGTGCCGACCGGCTCGTGCTCGTGGATCAGCATGCGGCCCATGAACGGGTCGCGTTCGAGCGGCTCCGGGCGCAGCATCAGAACGGAGCGATCGAGCGCCAAGCACTGCTGCTGCCGATCACCGTCGACCTCGATCCCGCGCAGGCCGAAGCCGTTCAGGCCAGCATCGACGAGCTCGCCGGACTCGGTTTCGAGATCGAGCCGTTCGGCGAGCACGCGTTCCTGGTCCGTGAGGTGCCGGCCTTGCTCGGGCACGACGACCCGCGGCTGCTCCTCGAGGATCTTGCCGATGGCCTCGCCGCCGTCGGCTCGCACCTCTCGGCGTCGGAAGCTCTCGACACCGTACTCGGTCGCATCGCCTGCCACAGCGTCATCCGCATCGGCCGCGGGCTCGCGCCAGCGGAAGTCGACCAGCTGCTCGCCGACCTCGACGCGTTGACGTTCGGTAGCAACTGCCCGCACGGTCGGCCGGTCTCCGTCGAGTTCACGCGCGGCCAGATCGAGCGGATGTTCGGACGATGAGCGCCGCACGGCGCATCGTCGCGATCGTCGGACCAACCGCCGTCGGGAAGAGCGCGGTCGCGCTCGCCGTCGCGGCCGAGCTCGACGCCGAGATCGTGAGTGCCGATTCGCGGCAGATCTATCGCGGCCTGGACATCGGGACGGCGAAGCCGACCCGTGAGGAACGGGCGCGCGTACCCCATCATCTGATCGACGTCGCCGATCCCGACGAGCGCTTCGACGCGGCTCGGTTCCGCGAGCTCGCGCTCGCCGCCGTCGAGGCCAGCGCCGAACGCGGGCGCCCGGTCGTCGTCTGCGGCGGCACCGGCCTCTACGTCCGTGCGCTCCGCCAGGGCCTCTTCGCGGGCCCGGCCGCCGTTCCGGAGCTGCGCGCCGCGCTCTACGACCGCGAGCGGCTGCACGGCGCCGGGACTCTCCACCACGACCTGACGGAGTGCGACCTCACGACCGCCGCGCGGCTGCACCCGCACGACACCGTCCGGATCGTGCGTGCGCTCGAGGTCCTCCGCGTCACGGGGCGCCCCATCAGTGCCTGGCAACGCGAGCACGCGTTCGGCGACGACGACGTCGCCATGCTCGTCCTCGGCTGCACGCGCCCGCGCGAAGAGCTCGCCGCGCGCATCACGCGGCGCTGTCGGGCCATGCTCGACGCCGGCCTGCTCGACGAGATCCGCACGCTCGCCGCCCGCGGCTACGGTCCCGAGCTGTCGCCCCTCGACAGCGTCGGCTACCGGGAGATGGGCGCGTACCTGCGTGACGAGCTCACGTTCGAAGCGGCGTTCGAGGCGTTCACGCGCGCGACCCGCCGTCTCGCCAAACGACAAATGACCTGGTGGCGCTCCGACCCGACCGTCGAATGGCATCACCCCGACCACGACGCTGCGACGCTGATCGCGCGCGCCACGACTTGGCTCCGACCCACGTGCCCGTCACCTATCTCGACTTCGAGCAACCTCTCGCCGCGCTAGACGCACGGGTCGAGACGCTGCGCCGGGACGGCGCGCGCGGCCCGGACGAGCGACGCGAGCTGCGCCGGCTCGCCGGCGAGCGCCGCCGGCTCGAGCGCGAGGTCTACGACTCGCTGAGCGCGTGGGAGCGCGTGCAGCTCGCCCGGCATGTCGATCGCCCGCAGACGCTCGACTACCTCGGCCGCTCGTGTCGCGAATTCTTCGAGCTCCGCGGCGACCGGGTGTTCGGCGACGACCCCGCGATCGTGGCCGGCATCGGGCTCTGGCAAGGCACACCGCTCGCCGTCGTGGGCCACCAACGCGGTCACACCACCGCCGAGCGCGTCCATCGCAACTTCGGGATGGCGAACCCGGAGGGATACCGGAAGGCCGTCCGGGTGTTTCGTCTCGCCGAACGCCTCGGGATTCCCATCCTGACGCTGGTCGACACGCAAGGCGCGTATCCGGGCATCGGCGCCGAGGAGCGGGGTCAGGCCGAAGCGATCGCCCACACGATGCGCACGATGACCGAGCTGCGCGTCCCGATCGTCAGCGTGGTGATCGGGGAGGGTGGCAGCGGTGGCGCTCTCGCGCTCGCGGTTGCCGATCGCGTGCTGATGTCGCAGTACGCCTGCTACTCGGTCATCTCCCCCGAGGGCTGCGCCGCCATCCTCTATCGCGACAAGGCACCCGAGAGCATCGCACGCGCCGCGACCGCGCTCCGTCTCACGGCCGACGACCTCCTCGCCGCCGGGGTCGTCGACGCGCTCGTCCCCGAGCCGGCCGGCGGCGCGCATCGCAATCCGCGCCGCGCCTGCGAGGCGCTCGAGCAGGCCGTGACGCACGCGCTCGCCGAGCTCCGCGACGTCGCACCGGCGACCCTGCTGCGAACGCGTTACGAGAAGTTTCGCCGGCTCGGCGCGCACGTCGAGGCGGCGGCACCGCGTCCGCGTTCCGGCGGCACATCACGCGCCCGGCGCTCAATTGCAAAGCCGAAGACGGTACGGTAGCTCTGCCGGTTCTGAAGGACGCGACAACCGTGGCACGCAAGAGCGCCGGAGATCCCTTGGTCGATCGCGAGCGGGCCAAGATCGATCGGATCGACGAACGCATCCTCGATCTCTTGAGCACCCGCGCGCGGATCGCGCAGCGCATCGGGCGACGGAAGGCGCAGCAGCGGGGCACGACGGCGACCGGCAACGGGGGCTTCTGGGTCCCGAGCCGTGAGAAGCAGATCCTGCAGCGCCTCCGCACCCTCAACAAGGGTCCGCTCGCCGACGACGTCGTCCGTGCGATCTTCCGCGAGATCATCTCCGCGTCACGCGCGCTCGAAGCGCGCCTTACCGTCGCCTTCCTCGGTCCGGAAGGGACGTTCACCAACGCGGCGGCGCGCGAGGTCTTCGGCGCCGGGGCCACACTCGCCCCCGCGGAATCGATCGCCGACGTGTTCACCGAGGTGGAGCACCGGCGCGCCGACTTCGGCGTCGTCCCGGTCGAGAACTCGACCGAGGGCGCCGTGACGTCCACGCTCGATCTGCTGATCGAATCGCCGCTCCGCATCACGGCCGAGGTCCGGCTCGACGTCGAGCAATGCCTCCTCGGCACCGCCACCGAATGGTCGACGATTCGGCGCGTGCGCTCGCACCCGCAAGGGCTCGCGCAATGTCGGCGCTGGCTCGCCGCGCATCTGCCGCACGCCGAGCTCGAAGCCGTCGCGAGCACGAGCCGCGCCGCCGATCTCGCCAAGGACGATCCCACGAGCGCCGCGATCGCGAGCCGCATGGCCGGCGATCGCTGCGGCCTGCAGGTGCTCGCGGCCAAGGTCCAGGACGAGCTCGCCAACGCGACGCGTTTCTTCGTGCTCGGTCATCGCGACGCCGAGGGGCCGTCGGGCGACGACAAGACGTCGGTCGTCTGCACGGTGAAAGACCAGGTCGGCGTCCTCGCGAAACTGCTGCACCCGCTCGCCACGTCGGGCGTCAGTCTGCACAAGATCGAGTCGCGCCCGCTGCGGGGTCAGCCGTGGGAGTACGTCTTCTTTCTCGATCTCCGCGGCCACCGTACGGACGCGCGCGTGAAGCGCGCCCTCGCGCGCATGGCGCCGCTCACGACGTCCATGAAGATTCTCGGCTCGTACCCAGCTGCCTGAACAGGAACCCATGGGCACCCGCGAAGCACCCATCGACATGAAAGACCTGGTTCCCGAGTGGATCCAGCGCTTGGCGACGTACCCGCCCGGCATGCCGCTCGAAGAGCTCGAGCGCGAGTACGGCATCACCGGCTCGATCAAGCTCGCCTCGAACGAAAATCCCTTCGGGCCGTCGCCGCGCGCGATCGCCGCGATCGCCGCCGCGTTGACGACGTTGCATCGCTACCCCGACGGCAGCGGCTTCTACCTGCGTCAGGCGCTCGCCGAGCGCATCGGCGTCGCCGCGGACGCGATCATCCTCGGCAACGGCTCGAACGACATCATCGAGCTCGCGGTCCGCGCCTTCCTGCGCCCGGGCGACGAAGCCGTCATGGCCGACCAGGCGTTCGTCATCTACCAAATGGTCGTGCAGGCCGCGGGGGCGTTGCCGCGACAGATTCCGCTCCGTCGCTTCACCCACGATCTCGAAGCCATGCACGCCGCGATCGGCCCAACCACCCGTCTCGTGTTCCTCGCCAACCCCAACAACCCGACGGGGACCATCTACAAGCGCGACGAGTGGGAAGAGTTCCTCGACGCCGTGCCGCCGCACGTGCTGGTGATCGCCGATGACGCGTACGCCGACTACGTCGAGGATCCCGACTATCCCGACTCGCTTTCCTATCAACGCCGCGACCGTCTGCTGCTGACGCTGAGGACGTTCTCCAAGATCTACGGGCTCGCCGGAGTCCGCGTCGGGTACGGCGTCGGTCCACTCGAAGTGATCGAAATCCTGAACCGCATCCGACAACCCTTCAACGTGAATGCCCTCGCCCAGGCGGCCGCGCTCGCCGCGCTCGACGATCAAGCCCACGTCGAGCGCACCCGTGCGAACAACCGCGAGGGCCTCGCCTACTTGCGCACGGCCTGCGAGCGCATGGGCCGCGCCTACGTCCCGAGCTGGGCCAACTTTCTCCTGATCGACGTCGGCGACGGCGCGAAGGTGTACGACGCGCTCCTCCGCCGCGGCGTCATCGTGCGCCCGATGGACGTGTACGGCTTCCCGCACCATCTCCGCGTCACCGTCGGCACGCCCGCCGAGAATCAACGCTTCGCCGAGTCGCTCGCGGCCGTCCTCGGCACGGCGACACCGTGACCCGCGTCGCCGACCGGCTGCTGATCGCCGGCGTCGGCTTGATCGGAGCGTCGCTCGGATTGGCGCTCCGCGAGCGCGGGGCGGTCGGCGAGATCGTCGGACTCGGGCGCTCGGCCGCGAACCTCGCCGTCGCCAAACGCCGCGGCGCGATCGACCGGAGCGAGCGCGATCCGGCCCGCGCGTGTCGTGACGTCGACTTCGTCGTCGTCGCCGCACCGGTCGGCACGATCGCGCCGCTGATCGCCATCCTGGCGCGCACGCTGCCGGCCGACGCGGTGATCACCGACGCCGGGAGCGTCAAGGGATCCGTCGTTGCCGCCGTCGAGCACGTGCTCGGGAAAACCGCGCGGCGCTTCTGCGGCAGCCACCCGATCGCCGGCACCGAGCGCGCGGGGGCCGGTGCGGCCGAACGCGATCTCCTGCGGGGTCGCCGCTGCATCCTGACCCCGACCGCCACGACCGCGCCCGCGACGCGCCGACGCGTCCGCGCGCTCTGGACGGCGGCCGGAATGGTCGTGGAGCCACTCCCCGCCGCCCACCACGATCATCTGTATGCGCTCGTGAGCCATCTCCCGCAGACCGTCGCCACGGCACTGGTCAACGCGGTCGTGGACGCGGAGCCGCGCGGCCGCGCGCTCGCGTACGCCGGCGGCGGCTTTCGCGACACGACGCGCATCGCGAAGAGCCAGGCCCCGATGTGGCGCGACATCCTGCTCGCCAACCGCGAGTCGGTGCTCGCGGCCCTCGATCGCTTCACGATCGCGTACGACCGGCTGCGCGACGCCATCGCGAAGGGCGACGGGGCGGCGATCGAAGCCGAGATGACGCGCGCCGCGCAGGCCCGCCGCCGCATCGATCCATCCCCACCGGCCGCACCAGTGAAGCGCGGCGCGGCCGCCCGGCGCCGCACGACCGCCAAACGAGGACGAGCATGAGCACCCCCATCAGCGTCGCACCGGCGGGCCGCGGGCTCCGCGGCCGGCTCGCGATCCCGAGCGACAAGTCGATCGCCCATCGCGCGCTCCTCTTCGGCGCGATCGCGCGTGGCACCACGGCCATTCACGGCTTTCAAGGCGGCCGCGACAATCGCGCCACCATGGCGGCCGCGCGCGCGCTCGGCGTCACGATCGACGAGGCCGGCGAAACCCTGCGCGTCCACGGCGGCGGCTTCGAGGGGCTCCGTGCCCCTACCGCCGCAATCGACTGCGAGAACTCGGGGACGACCATGCGGCTCCTGACCGGCGTGCTCGCGGGCCGGCCGTTTCCGACCCGCCTCGTCGGCGACGCATCGCTGCTGCGTCGACCGATGCGACGCGTGATCGAGCCGCTCGGACGCATGGGCGCCGCCATCACGAGCGAGCCCGGCGACGGGCGCGCTCCGCTCCGCATCGACGGCCGCGCGCTGCACGCCGCGGAGCACACACTCGCGGTCGCGAGCGCCCAGGTGAAGTCGGCGATCCTGCTGGCCGGCTTGCAGGCCACAGGGCGCACGCGGGTCGCCGAGCCGGTGCGCTCCCGCGATCACACCGAGCGCATGCTGCGCGACTTTGGTGTGACGCTCGAAGGCGAGGAGCGTTGGGTGGCCATCGACGGCCCGCAGGCCCTGCACGCGACGACGATCACCCTCCCGGGCGATTTCTCGTCGGCGGCCTTCTTGATGGTCGCTGCCACGGTGATTCCCGGATCCGAGCTGACGCTCACCAACGTCGGGCTGAATCCGACCCGCACCGGATTGCTCGATGCGCTGACCGCCATGGGGGCGGCCGTCGAGGTCATCCCGGAAGGCGACGGTGCCGAACCGGTCGGATCGATCGTCATTCGCCATCGTCCGCTGCGCGCGATCCGCATCGCGGGCGATCTCCTGGTCCGCAGCATCGACGAGTTTCCGATTCTCTGCGTCGCCGCGGCCTGTGCCGAGGGCACGACCGAGATTCGCGACGCGGCCGAGCTCCGGGTGAAAGAGAGCGACCGTATCGCCGTCATGGCCGAGTTCCTGCGCGATCTCGGGGTCGTCGTCGAAGAACTGCCGGACGGCCTGGTCATCACCGGGCCGGCGCGCCTCGCGGGTGCGCGCGTCGACCCGCGCGGCGACCATCGCATCGCCATGGCCGCGGCCGTTGCCGGTCTCGCCGGCACCGCGCCGGTCACGATCGACGATCCCGAGTGTGCCGAGGTGTCCTTCCCCGGCTTCTACCGCACGCTCGCCGCCGCGGCCGGCGCATGAGCACCAGCGGCCGCCGTCTCGTGGTCGCGATCGACGGACCCGCCGGGGCGGGGAAGAGCACGCTCGCGCGCGCGCTCGCGCGGGCACTCGGCTACACGTACGTCGACAGTGGGGCGATGTATCGCGTCGTCGGCCTCGCCGCGCGCGAGCGTGGCATCGACCCGGCGGACGCCAACGCGCTGGCCGCGCTCGTCGACGGCCTCGAGTTCGCGCTCGTCCCCGATGCGGGAGGCCAGCGCGTGCTGCTCGAAGGGCGCGACGTGACCCCCGAGATCCGCACGCCGCCGGCCGGCGAGTGGGCGTCGCGGGTCGCCGCCATTCCCGAGGTACGCACACGCCTGGTGATCCGCCAACAGCAGCTCGGGGCCTCCGGGGGCATCGTCATGGACGGCCGCGACATCGGCACCGTCGTTTTTCCGACGGCCGACTGCAAGTTCTTCGTGACCGCCAGCCCGGCCGAGCGCGCGCGCCGGCGGGCCCACGAGATCGGCGCCCCGGAAACCGAGCTTTCGGCTATCCAGGCGGAGATCGAGGCACGCGATTCACGGGATTCCGGCCGGGCACATGCGCCCCTCCGCGCCGCCGCCGATGCCGAGATCGTGGACACGACCGATCTCTCGGCCGACGAGGTCGCGGAGCGCCTGCTCAAGCGGGTGCTGGAGCGCGCAAGGCCTTGAACTTCCAAGAGCAGGGCGCTAAGGAGGTTGACTCTCGCGCGGCGGCAGCCTTGCGGCGGATCTCAAAACCATTGGGGGTGAGCAGTTGATGACCGAGGACAATCACGAATCGCATGCAGGTGCAGCCGGAGGTCCGGATGATTTCGGCCACCTATTCGAGCAGAGCATGCGTGCGGTTCGACCCGGCGAGATCGTCAAAGGACGCGTCGTCTTGGTTGCGCGAGACCACGTCACTGTCGACATCGGTTACAAGAGTGAAGGTCAGATCGGCATCCACGAGTTTCGCAGCCGCGATGGCAGCATCGGCGTCAAAGAGGGTGACGAGATCGACGTCTACTTCGAGGCGTCGGAATCGGAAGACGGCGGCATCGTGCTCTCGCGCCAGAAGGCCGAGCAGCTGCGCGTGTGGAAAGACATCGAAGCCGCATTCGAGGCGCAAGGCGCCGTCGAAGGCACGATCGTCGGCAAGGTGAAGGGCGGCCTCAAGGTCGACATCGGCGTCGCCGCCTTCTTGCCCGGCTCGCACGCCGACCTGCGCCCCGCGCGCAACCTCGATCGCTTCATCGGTCAACGCACGCGCTTCTCGATCCTCAAGTTCAATCGCTCGCGCGGCAACGTCGTCGTCTCGCGCCGCGCCGTCATGGAACGCGAGCGCATGTCGCTCAAGGACGAGACGTTGAAGGTGCTCGAGGAAGGCGTCATCCTCGAAGGTACGGTGAAGAACATCACCGACTACGGTGCGTTCGTCGACCTCGGCGGCATCGACGGCCTGCTGCGCATCACGGACATGTCGTGGGGCCGCATCGGTCACCCCTCCGAAGTGCTGAACGTCGCCGACAAGGTCCGCGTCGTCGTCCTCAAGTACGACCCCGAGCGCGAGCGCGTCTCCCTCGGCATGAAGCAGATCCTTCCCGATCCGTGGCACACCGTGCACGATCGCTTCGCACCCGGGATGAAGGTGCGCGGCAAGGTCGTGAGCCTCACCGACTACGGCGCGTTCGTCGAGCTCGAGAAGGGCGTCGAAGGTCTCATCCACGTTTCCGAGATGTCGTGGACCAAGCGCGTGAGTCATCCGTCGAAGGTCCTGAATCCCGGTGACGAGGTCGACGTGGTCGTGCTCGACGTCGATCCCGCGAATCGCCGCATCTCGCTCGGCTTGAAGCAGGCGGAGCCGAATCCCTGGGAGATGGTGAAGATCAACCACCCCATCGGCAGCCACATCAACGGCAAGGTGAAGAGCATCACCGACTTCGGCATCTTCGTCGGTGTCGACGAGGGCATCGACGGCCTGGTCCACGTCTCCGATCTGCACTGGACCAAGAAGCTCAAGCACCCCTCCGACATGTACAAGAAGGGTGACGACGTCGAGGCAGTCGTGCTCGGCATCGACGTCGAGAACGAGCGCATCTCGCTCGGCGTGAAGCAGCTGCAAGAAGATCCGTGGAACGCGATGCCGACCCGGTATCCCGTCGGCGGGCGCGTGACCGGCACCGTCACCAGCGTCACCGACTTCGGCGTCTTCGTCGAGCTCGAGGAAGGGCTCGAAGGTCTCATTCACGTGAGCCAGCTCTCCACCGAACGCGTCGACCGCCCGTCGCAGCTCTTCAACGTCGGCGACAGCGTCGAAGCGGAAGTCACCAACGTCGATCCGCGCGAGCGCCGCATCGGCCTCAGCATCAAGGCCCTGAAGCGGAGCGAGGAACGCGACGAGGTCGACAGCTATCTTCGCCGCGAGCGCGAGAACTCGAAGTTCTCCTTCGAGGACATCCTGAGCGAAGAGCTCCGGCTGGACCGCGACGAGGGCGATCGACCCGGCAAGGCGAAGGGTACGCTCGAGAAGTAGTAGCCGACTCGACGACCTCATGGCGCAAGGGCATCCGATCATGCGCGGTTTGATGGTGCTCTCGACCGTCGTCGTGCTTTTTTTCGCCGCGGTCTTCGCGCTCACCGTCGGCACCGACGGCAAGATGGGCGACATTTTGTCGCTCGGCGGGAAGATCGGCATCGTCGAGGTGAAGGGGGTCATCAGCGAGAGCGACGACGTCGTCGACGCGCTCAAAACCTTCGCCAAATCGCCGACCGTGAAAGCCGTCGTCGTGCGGATCGAGTCGCCGGGCGGTGGGGTCGCGCCCTCGCAGGAGATCTACCAGGCGATTCGGGAGCTCCGAAAAGACAAGCCGGTGATCGCGTCCATGGGTGGCGTCGCGGCCTCGGGCGGGTACTACATCGCGAGCGCCTGCGACACGATCATGGCCAACCCCGGCACGCTGACCGGGTCGATCGGCGTGATCATGGAGCTCGGCAACGTCGAGGGTTTGCTGCAGAAGCTCGGCGTGCAGCCCGAAGTCCTCAAAGCGGGCGCCTACAAGGACATGGGATCGCTCGTCCGTCCGATGACCGAAGCCGAACGCGGGCTCTTCCAGGAAATGATCGACAGCGTCCACACCCAGTTCATCACCGCGGTCGCTGCCGGCCGCGGCATGAACAAGGATCAAGTGCGCGGCCTCGCCGATGGCCGGATCTTCTCCGGCGAGCAGGCCAAAGTCGCGGGGCTCGTCGACGAGCTCGGCGGCCTCGAGGACGCCATTGCCCTCGCGCAGTCGAAGGCAGGATTGGAAGGGGAGCCACACACCACCCACGCCCGCTCGAGTCGTGAGCCGTGGTGGTGGAAGTTGCTCTTCAGTCTGGTGCCGGTCGGACCGTTCTCGTCCGCTCGCGCGTTGGGATTGCAAATCGTATACGACGGGCCGTTTCTGCGCTGAAGCCGAGGAGGGAGCATGACCACGAATCCGGCACCGGGAGGCGGTTCGATGACGAAACGCGACCTCATCGACGAGGTCGTCAAGATCTACCCGCGCTTCTCGGGTCGAGACGCCGAGGTCATCGTCAATGCGGTGTTCGACAGCATGACGGAAGCGCTGGCGCGCGGAGAACGCATCGAAATCCGCGGCTTCGGGAGCTTCGTCGTGAAGCATCGCCAAGCTCGTGAGGGCCGCAACCCGAAGACGGGGGCGGTCGTTCCCGTCGCGGCGAAACGCGTTCCCTTCTTCAAGGTCGGCAAGGAGCTCAAGCTCCGGGTCGACGGCAAGCCGGTCCCCGAGAGCGAGCGCGAGGGCGAGGTCGGGCAGCCGGCCTGACGCTTCCTGGGCTCCGCTCCCGATCTTCGCCAGTCATCGCGCATGGAACGGCTCTGGGCACCCTGGCGAATGCAGTACCTCGAGGAGTCGACGCCGCCTCCCGGCTGCTTCTTCTGTGCCGCGGGCGTCAGCGACGACCTCGTACCGCATCTCGCGATCGCGCGTGACGCACATGCCGTGACGATGCTGAACAAGTTTCCGTACGGGCACGGCCATCTGCTCGTCGCGCCGATTCGTCACGTCGCACTGCCCGAAGAGCTCACCGACGGCGAGTACGACGGCCTGATGCACGCCGTCCGCCGAGCGGCGCGCGCACTCCGCGCCGCCTTCAGCCCCGAAGGGATGAACCTCGGGATGAACCTCGGGCGTGCCGCCGGAGCGGGCGTCGCCGATCATTGCCACTGGCACCTGCTGCCACGCTGGAACGGCGACACGAATTTCATGCCCGTGATCGGCGACGTGCGGGTGATGTCCGAGCATCTGCAGGCCACGCTCGAGCGCGTCCGCGCGCACTACGCGTGAGCACCGCCGCGCCGGCGCTCGCCGCGCTGCTGGCCGTCCACCGTCCGGATCTCGCCGTCGCCATCCTCACCGAGAGCACCGTGGACGCGGCACGGCCTTTCGACCTCATCCAGTTCGAAGCGGCCTTCGGCGCGACCGGCCGCCGCTTCGGGACGACGATGCTCGACGGAGCAGCCACGGTCAGCGACACGACGGGCCGTTCGTGGTCGATCGTGACCTGGGGGATCGACGAGCTCGCACGAGCGCTGCTGATCGTGGCCGGCATCGACCGCGTCGCTCCCGCCGAGCAGGTCGCCTGGCTCGACGGGCTTCATCGCGCCGGCATCACGCGCGAGCGCCAGGCCATTCTTCGATGTCTCGCCCTCCTGCCCGAGCCCGCTCGCTTCCTCCCGATCGCCCTCGACGCCTGCCGTGCCAGCACCCAACCCGTTTTCGAGGCGATCGCCTGCGAGAATCCGTATCCCGCGGCCCACTTCCCCGAAACGAGCTTCAACCACATGGTGCTGAAAGCCGTCTTCACCGAGGTCGCTCTGACGCGTATCCTCGGGCTCGCGACCCGACGGAGTACCGAGCTCGCCCGCATGGCGGCCGACTATGCGAGCGAACGCACCGCTGCCGGCCGCAGCGTGCCGGCCGATCTCGCACTGGTCCTGTCCCGATGAAGATCTTCGACCCACACATCCACATGAGCTCGCGCACCACCGCCGACTACGAGGCGATGGCGGCCGCAGGCATCACGGTCATCGTCGAGCCCGCCTTCTGGCTTGGGCAACCGCGCACCCACGTCGGCACCTTCGAAGACTATTTCGGGTCGCTGCTCGGCTGGGAGCCGTTCCGCGCGAGCCAGTTCGGCATCCGCCACTTCTGCACCCTCGCGCTCAATCCCAAGGAAGCCAACGACGAGCGCATCGCGGCAGGCGTCGTTGCGCTGCTCCCGCGCTATCTCGGGAAGGACGGCGTCGTCGCCGTCGGCGAGATCGGCTACGACGAGCAGACGCCGGCCGAGGATCGTTGGTTCGCGGAGCAGCTCGAGCTCGCCCAGCGCTTCGACCTGCCCGCGCTCGTCCACACTCCGCATCGCGACAAGAAGCGCGGCACGGAACGCAGCCTGGCGCTGGTGCGTGAGGCGGGCTTCCCCGAGGAGCGCGTGCTCATCGACCACAATACCGAGGAGACGCTGCCCATGGTGCTCGCCACCGGATGCTGGGCGGGGCACTCGATCTACCCGAAGAGCAAAATGGACGAAGCGCGCATGGCCGCACTCGTCCGCCAGTACGGCAGTGAGCGCATCATCGTAAATAGCGCCGCCGATTGGGGCGTGAGCGATCCGCTCAAGGTCCCGAAGACGGTTGCCGTGATGCGCGAGCAGGGCATCACCGACGCGCTCATCGAAACGATCGTGTGGGAGAACCCGGTGCGCTTCTTCGCACAGAGCGGTCGACTGACGCTCGACGAAGCGCCGTCCAGCGCGGACTCGTGGGAAGGCAACTCGGTCCGCCGCAGCTGACCGAAGGCACGTCGTGCAACGCACCGTCGTTCTGAACGTCGTCGGGCTAACCCCCGCGCTGCTCGGCGATGCCACACCCAATCTGTCGCGCTTCGCGGCCACCGGCGCGCTGCGCCCGATGACGACGGTGCTCCCGGCCGTCACGTGCACGGCGCAGTCGACCCTGGTGACGGGGGCGCTGCCGCGCGAGCACGGCTGCGTCGCGAACGGCTGGTACTTCCGCGATCTCGCCGAGATCTGGTTCTGGCGGCAATCGAATCATCTCGTCGGTGGCGAAAAGATCTGGGAGGCCGCGGCACGCCGCGACCCCGACTTCACCTGCGCCCAGCTCTTCTGGTGGTACAACATGTACAGCAGCGCGACATGGTCGGTGACGCCGCGCCCGCTCTATCCCGCCGACGGCCGGAAGCTCCCCGACGTCTACAGCACGCCGATCGCGCTCCGCGACGAGCTCCAAGCCAAGCTCGGCACGTTCCCGCTCTTCAGCTTCTGGGGGCCCGCGACCGACATCAGCGCAACCCGCTGGATCGCCGACTCCGCCCGGCACGTCTACGACACGCGAAAGCCGACGCTCACGCTCGTCTATCTCCCGCACCTCGACTATGTGCTGCAGCGCCTGGGACCGAACGATCCGGCGATTGCGAAGGACCTGCAGGAGATCGACGCGGTCTGCGGCGACCTGATCGAGCACGTCCAACGCGACGGGGCCCGGGTCATCGTTCTTTCGGAGTACGGCATCACCGAGGTGCGTGACGCGGTCCACATCAACCGCGCGCTCCGCCAAGCCGGGCTCCTCGCCGTGAAGGCCGAGCTCGGCCGCGAGATGCTCGACCCGGGCGCGTCGGAAGCCTTCGCCGTCGCCGATCACCAACTCGCCCACGTCTACGTCCGCCGTCTCGAGCGCATTGCCGAGGTGCAACAGCTGCTGCGCAACCTCGACGGGGTCGAGACCGTCCTCGACACGGAAGGGAAGCGCGCCGCCGGACTCGATCACCCCCGCTCAGGCGAGCTCGTCGCGGTGTCGGCAGCCGACCGCTGGTTCAGCTACTACTTCTGGCTCGATGACGCGCTCGCGCCCGACTACGCCCGCACCGTCGACATCCACCGCAAGCCTGGTTACGACCCCGTCGAGCTGTTCCTCGACCCGACACTCTGGCTGCCGCAGCTCAAAGTCGGATGGACCCTCGCGAAGAAGGCGGCGGGCTTTCGCTATCTGATGGACGTGATCCCGCTCGACACGACGCTCGTCCGCGGATCGCACGGGCGACTCACCGACGACGCGGCCGCCGGCCCGCTCTTCATGAGCAGCGACCCGATCCTCGTCCCCGCCACCGTCGCGGCGACCGACGTCAAAGACCTCGTCCTCGCGCACATATTCGATGACGCGGCGGCGCGGACGACACCAACCGCGTCGTAGCGAAGCCGCCTCAGCGCACGGCGCCGAGCGCCGGGCCGAGCACTCGGGCCGCGGCGAGCAACGCGACCGTCTCGTCATCCGTGATCGCGCGTTCGCCCATCCAGCCGATACCGAGGGTCCCGACGACGCGCGTACCGTCGAACGCCGGCACGCAGAGCGAGCCTCCGAGGCCCGTGGCCTTGGCGCCGGGTCGCGCAACGCCACTCGTGTCCGTCTGGAGATTGCAGAGCGACACGGGCTTCGCCGTCGCCGCCGCCTCTCCAGCGATACCCTTGCCGAGCGGGATGCGACGGCTCGCGGCGAGTACGGGCTCCGGCAGGCCTGGGCTGACGGCGACCAGATGGAGATGGTCGTCGGCGTCGAGCCGATGGAGCGTGCCCATCTGCGCGTTGAAGGCTTGCTGCACGACGGCCAGTGCGGCAGCGAAACGTCCATCCTCCGACGCGCCGGCGAGCGCGGCCTGGATGCGTTGGTCGAGCGTGTCTGTCATGGCCGTTCGCTAACACGGACGACGAAGCTCGCGAACCCCGTCCGCATCAGGTGCCCGGTACCCAGCGCTGCAGGGTGAGCGTCAGGAGGAAGGCCCCCACCGCGACCACGACGATGCCCGTGCCGCCATGACCCGTCATGAGCAGCCCGTCGAGCAATGCGATGCCCGCGATCAAGCTGACGACCGCCCGCGGCACATTGGTCTCGGCGCGCCACCCGAGATGGGACAGGCTGAAGACGACCCAGCCGAGGAGCACCAGATACACCAGGCTGCCGATGCCTCCCCCCACGAGGGTCGGAAGGCCGTACGCGAACGGCAAGGCGAGAAAAAGCAGCGGCCAGAGGTTCTCGACGCGCCCGAGCGTTTCTTGGCGCGCGACGTACGTGAGGCCGATCAGATACGCGAGAACGACGACGGCACCGGCGAGCACCGGACTCGGGACCCCACCGGTCAGCGTCGCCGCCGCCGTCACGTAGACCAACATCCGACAGAGCCCCATGAGGAGCGGAGCGTAGGGATTCGCCTTGTGCCACACGTCGTACAGAACGATCGCCGCGGCCAGGGCGAGCGCGCTTGCCGCGGCGAGATCGGCGCCGGACTCCAGCGTCAGCCGCGCCGTGACCACCACCAACACGAGCCCGACGCCCAGCAGCGCGAAGCCGGCCGCGAACACGGAGGACGGTGTCACCGCTCCCGCGGGAATGGGCCGTTCGGGTCGGAGCCGGGCGTCGAGCTCGCGATCGAAGGCGTCGTTCAGGAACATGCCGCCGACGTACGAGAGCGAGCACGCGACCACGACGACGAGCCACGCCAGACTCGGGATCCCCGCTCCACCGAGCACGGCCGCCGCCGTCACGTTGGTCCAGACCGTCGGCAGATTGGATACGCGGCCCAGCCGAAGCGCCGTCTGCCAGGTCACGACTCGAGCCGCTCCAGGACCCAATCGAGCTCGCGGGCGACGGCACGCTCGACGGGCTCCCCGCGAAACGACGCGGGCAACACGTCCCACGTGTACGTCTCGATCTCGAGATGGCCGTCATAGGCCTGGCGGTGGAGTGCCGCCAGCAACGTCGCCACCCAGGGCTGCGTGCTGCGCACGACCCCGAGCGCCTCGCGAAAGAGCGGGACGTGGAAATGCACGCGCCACTCGCGCGGCTCGCGATCACCCGCCGCCGTCGCGAGCGCTTGCGGCAGATCGACGAAGCGGTGCAGCACTCCCTCCCGCCGCTCGACGACCTGATGCAGATAGACGTCGTCGGCGAAGCTCGCGAGCGCGTCCTGGATAGCGGCATCGTCGGGACCGAGCGCCGCCACCATGCCGGCGCTGATCTGGACTTTGACGACGGCGATCTCCGCGGCCGCGAGCTGCGCCAGAGCCGCCGCGGGCTCCTCGAACTCGACGGCCATGTGACACGCGTCGAAGCACACGCCGAGGTGACGACGAATCGCCGCGCCACTCGCCGCCACGGGAAGCCCCGCGAGCGTCGCGACGCGCTCCGCGGCGGCCAACGTGTAAAGGTGCCCGTGGAAGAACGCGATCGCGTCGGCGACGGTCTCGAGCATGCACCACGGCTCGGGCTCGAGTGCCGTGCGGATACAGCGCCCCGTGCGCTCCTCGATCGCGATCAGGTGCGCGACGTGCTGCAGCAAGCGATCCGCGATTTCCATCTCCGCGGCCGGCGACGACGCACGCGCCCGAAACGCCCCGGGAACGGTGCTCACGCTGCCGTACGCCACCTCGGTGGGCACGAGCGCGGCGAGCAGCGTCGCGAGCCGATTCGTGTAGGCGACCCGCGTGTCGTCGAGCCAATCGGGAGCATACACCTGCTCCTTCACTCGCGTCCCGTGGAAGGCACCGAACGGAAAACCGTTGATCGTGAAGACATAGAGATCGTGCGCCGCGAGGAACGCCTGCAGCTCGGCCAGTGCGGCGGGGACGGCGAGCGCTTCGGCTGCCGCTCCGGACAGGCGGAGACCGATGCCAAAGCGCCGGCCGGGTGCGACCAGCGTGCGCACGGGTACGACGTAGCGCTCGAGATTCGCCCGCACCTCGGTCCAGGTCTCACCGGGGTGGATGTTGGTGCAGTACGTGAGGTGCGGGGCGCCCGGCGCCGCGAGCTTCACCGGCCGTTCCGGGCAGCGAGATGATCGATGGCACGCTGGATCGCGTCGTCACGCATCGCGTGGACCTCGACCCCACGTCCGATCTCCGCGAGGAGAGTCACGGTCAGCTCGCCACCGAGATGCTCGCGAAACTCCGCGAGCCCATCGAGCACGCGTGGGCGCTCATCGGGCCCCAACAATCGGAGCGTCACGTCCCAGATCGGCAGCCCGAGCGTCGCGAGCAACCCGAGGATTCGCTCACGCGCGGCCACGGAGAGCAGACCGATCTCCGCGGCATAGCAGGTGTCGAGCGCCATCCCGATCGCCACGGCTTCCCCGTGCCGCAGCCGGTGATCGGTGAGCATCTCGAGCTTGTGTGCGGCCCAGTGTCCGAAGTCGAGCGGCCGGGCGCTGCCGAGCTCGAACGGATCACCCGACCCGGCGATGTGCGCCAGATGGAGCCGTGCCGCACGTTCGACTTGCTCGCTCACCCGCCCGAGGGCGCACGCGGCGAGTGCCGCCGCGTGCGTCTCGTTCCACGCGAAGAACTCGGCGTCGCGAACGAGCGCGACCTTCACCGCCTCCGCCATGCCGGCGATCGTGTCGCGCGCGGGGAGGGTAGTCAGAAACGCGGCATCGTTCAGCACGGCGAACGGCGGTGCAAACGTGCCGAGGAAATTTTTGGCCCCGAACGCGTTGACCCCGTTCTTGACGCTCACACCGGAATCGTTCTGGGCGAGTACGGTGGTCGGGATGCGCACGACCCGGACACCGCGGTGCGCCGTCGCGGCCGCATACCCCGCCATATCGAGGAGCGCGCCCCCGCCGATGACCACGACGACGCTCTGCCGATCGAACCCGAGCGCGTGCAGCCGCGCGTGCAACGCCGCGAGCGCCCCCGGATCGTTCTTGGCGCGCTCGCCACCCGCGACGACCAGCGGCTCGGCCGCGAGCACGAGCCTGCCACCGAAGTGCGCGACGTAAGCGGTGACGGACGCCCCAAGATCAGGCCACGCCGCGGCGACACCGTCGTCGACGATCACGAGCAGCCGATGGCGACGGTCCGGCTCGTGGCGCGTGATCGCATCGACGAGGTCGGTGTTGGAGGTCGCAAAGGCATCGCGGGTGAAGAAAACCGGATATTCGAACGGGACCGCGATCCTCTGCCAGTGCACACCCATGCCGGCGAGCATTGTTGCAATGGGCCGATGGGCCAGCAAGGCCCGTTCGGAGGTTCCGAAAAGCGGGGTAGGCTGCCCCGGACGCGGCGACGCGATTTACTCTCGCGAGACGGCGCGCCTATAATGCGCGGCATTTTGCGACCCCGGGGAGGTTACGGTTGATGGAGCAGGCGCGTACGGTCGGCGAGCTGAGAGCGGCGGGATACCAAGTCCTCCCAGTCCGCGAAGAGATGCGCCGGAACCTCCTCGGCAAGCTCGCCGCCCGCGAGGCGCTCTTGACCGGCATCATCGGATACGACGACACGGTCATCCCCGAGATCGAGAACGCGGTCCTCGCGGGACATCACATCGTGTTCCTCGGCGAGCGCGGCCAGGGGAAGTCGCGCATCATGCGCGGCCTCCTCGGCTTGCTCGATCCCGTCGTTCCCGCGATCGCGGGCTGCGAGATCAACGACGATCCGTTCGCGCCGATCTGCCGTGGCTGCCGTCAGCGTGCCGCCGCCGAGGGCGACGCGCTCCCGATCGTCTGGCTGGAACGCGACCGACGGTACGGCGAGAAGCTCGCCACCCCGGACGTCTCGATGGCCGACCTGATCGGCGAAATCGATCCCATCAAGGTCGCTGAAGGTCGTTACCTCGCGGACGAGGAAACCATCCATTACGGCCTCGTGCCGCGCACGCATCGCGGCATCTTCGCCATCAACGAGCTCCCCGACCTGACCGAAAAGGTCCAGGTCGGTCTGTTCAACGTGATGGAGGAGAAGGACGTCCAGATCAAAGGCTACAAGATCCGCCTGCCACTCGACGTCGTCATCATCGCGACCGCCAACCCGGAGGACTACACGAGCCGCGGCCGGATCATCACGCCGTTGAAGGATCGTTTCGACGCTCAGATCCGCACGCACTACCCGAGTCGCATCGAGGACGAGATCGCGATCATGGAGCAGGAAGTGCCGACCGTGGAGCGGGGCGGGCGCGAAGTTCGCGTCCCGGACTTCATCAAGGAGCTCCTGGCCCAGATCACCATGGAGGCGCGCGAGTCGAACGAGATCAATCAGGCCTCGGGCGTCAGCGTGCGCGTCACCATCAACAACTACGAGAGCGTGCTCGCCAACGCCGAGAAGCGCGCGGTGCGCTGCGGCGAGCGCGAGATCGTCCCGCGCCTGACCGACCTGCACGCCGTCCTGTCGTCGACCGCGGGCAAGATCGAGCTCGAGTACGCGGGCGAGGAGAAAAAGGCGAGCGACCTCGTCGATCGCCTCACCAATCGCGCCGTGCTGAAAGTGTTCGACCGGGTCATCCCGATCGAATCGCTGAAGCGCGTGATCGAGTACTTCGAAGGAGGCGGGGGCGTCGAGGTGTCCGATCGCATGCCAGCGGCCGACTATCTCGAAGGGATTCGCGGCATCCCGGGCCTGCGCGAGGCCATCATGGCCGTTGGACCGTTCGAGAGCCCCGCGCTGATGGCGGCCGCGAGCGAGCTCATCCTCGAAGGCCTCCACGTGCACCGCAAACTGAACAAAGAGCGCGCCGGCGGCCGGACGGTGTACAAGAGCTGACCATGCTCACGGTCCGCTATACCCGTTGGGACGGGCGCCAACGGCTGCGGCTCGATCCCGACGAGATCTTCAGCAAGCTCGGCGAGTACCTCTCGTACACCGACGACGTCCGCCAAGCGCTCGAGTGGCTCATGCGTCAAGGCGCCGACCTTTCCGGGATGCGCGTTCCGGGGCTCGACGAGATCCTCGAGCAAGTCCGGAACCGCATGCGCGAGCACCACCGCGACTTCGACGTGAGCCATGCGCTCGACGAGATGCGCCGGAAGCTCGACGAGCTTCTCGATCTCGAACGCGACACGTTGGCCGAGCGCAAGCCCGACGATCCCGATCTCGCAGCCAAAGAGGCGTTTCTCGACCAGATGCCGCACGGACTCTCCGACGCGATCACCACGCTCAAGGACTACACGTTCGAAGACGATCAAGCCGCCGGCGAGTTCGCCAACCTCCTCGAGGAGCTCGAGAACATCCAGCGCCTCGAAGAGTTCATGAAGAAGCACGGCGAGTCGTTCCACGGACCCGACCAGCTCGATTACGAGCGCGCCCTCGAGATGATGCGCGAGATGGAACGCCTGCGACAGCTCGAGCAGAGCCTCATGAGCGGCGACCTCCAGGGCGTCGCTCTCGACGAGCTCCGGCAGCTGCTCGGCGCCGAAGCGGCCCACGATTTCGAGAACCTCCGGCAGATGATGGCCATGCTGCAGGAGTCCGGGTACCTCATGAACCGGGAGGGGCAAACGGCGCTCTCCCCGAAAGGTGTCCGCAAGATCGGCCAGCTCGCGCTGCGCGACATCTATCAGGGGCTGCTGCGCGACCGTCCCGGCTCGCACCCGAACGAGATGCGCGGCGCCGCCACCATTCGTCCCGAAGTCAGCAAGCCCTACCAGCACGGTGACCCGCTGAATCTCGATCTGGTCGGGACGTTGAAGGAGGCGTTGACGCGCGGACCGGCGTCGCCGCTCCGACTCGCCCCCAACGACTTTCAGGTCTTCGACGCCGACGACGCCACCAGCACCTCGACCGTGCTCCTGCTCGACATGAGCTGGTCGATGAGCTGGGAGGGCCGCTTCGCCGCCGCCAAGAAGGTCGCGCTCGCGATGGAGAGCCTGATCCGCTCGCGCTACCCGCGCGACTACTTCGCGATCGTCGGCTTCTTCACGCGCGCCGTCGAGCTCAAGTTGAAAGACCTGCCCGAGGCGAGCTGGAACATGGGCGACCCGTTCACCAACCTGCAGGACGGCCTCCGCCTCGGCGCCGAGCTGCTCGCGCGCCACCGCAGCACGAACCAGCACTTCATCGTGATCACCGACGGCCAACCGACGGCCTACTTCCAGAAAGGCCGGCTCTTCTGCGAATGGCCGCTCAGCTTCGGCGGCATCAGCATGCGGGCCGCGCAGGAAACCTTGAAAGAGGTCGAGCGCGTCACGCGCCTCGGCATCACGATCAACACCTTCATGCTGGACGACAGCCCGAGCTTGCGCGCCTTCGTCGAACGCATGACCAGGATCAACCGCGGCCGCGCCCTCTACACGCGGCCCGATCGCCTCGGCGAGTACCTGCTCGTCGACTACCTCAGCCAGAAGCGCAAAAAGATCTGACGCGCGTCGCAGCCAACGAATGCCGGTAGTCGAAGGGACGGGCGTGAAGCTGACGCCGATGCTGGCGCAGTATCTGCGTCTGAAAGAGCAGCACCGTGACGCGGTCCTGATGTTCCGGCTCGGCGACTTCTACGAGATGTTCTTCGAGGACGCCCAGCGCGCGTCGGCCATTCTCGACATCACGCTCACCGCCCGCAACAAGCACGATCCGAATCCCATCCCGCTCTGCGGGGTCCCGTTCCATGCCGTCGATGGCTACATCCAGAAACTGCTCGCCGCGGGCTGTAAGGTCGCCATCTGCGAGCAGGTCGAGGATCCGCGCGGCGCCAAGGGGCTCGTCGATCGCGACGTCGTCCGCGTCATCACGCCGGGGACGGTGCTCGAGGAGGAGAATCTCGACCCGCGGAGCGCGAGCTTCCTCGCTGTCGTAGCGCGAACGACCAGCGGATACGGCCTCAGCGCCTGCGACCTCTCGACCGGCGAAGTGCGCGTCATGGAGTTCCCGCTCACGAGCCCTGCGGGCAGTGGCGACGCCCCGACGTTGCTCGCGCGCGACGAAGCGCTCGACGCGATCGCGGAGGAGATCTCCCGGCTCGGCGCGAAGGAGATCGTCGTCGCCCCGGAGCTCCAGCCCGTGCTGCCGCAGCTGACGGCACAGGCGCCCGACGTCTTCCAGAGCCTCGCGCCCGCCGCGTGGTTCGACGGAGGCGACGCGGCCGCGTGGGTCGCCGACGGCGGTGATGCGAGCACTCCCGCGATCGGCGACGCCGGCCTCGCGGCGCTCGGTGGCCTCCGCGCGTACCTTCGTGCCACGTTCCGCGGCAAGCTCGACCATCTCCGCACGCCCGAGCTCGTGCAGCCGCACGACACCCTCGTGCTCGACCAGACCACCCGCGCCAACCTGAACCTGCTCGACGGCGGGGGCGGGGAGCGCCGCGGCTCGCTGCTCCACGTCATCGATCGCACGGCGACCCCGATGGGCAGCCGGACGCTCCGACGCTGGATGCTCGCACCGCTCACCAGCCCGGCCGCGATCGGTCGCCGGCTCGATGCCGTGGCGCGCCTCGTCGGTGACATCGAGCTGCGGAGCGACGTGCGCGCGGCGCTCGCCGGCATGGGCGATCTCGAGCGCCTCGTCGGCCGGATCGGGACGGGTGGGGCGTCACCCCGCGATTGCCTCCGGCTCACTGTCGCACTCGAGCGGGCGGGGACGCTGCGCGAACGGCTCGCCGGCGAGGACGGCCTGCTCGGCGAGATCGCCGCGGCGCTCGATCCGCTCCCGACGATGCACGAGCGCATCGTCACGACGCTCGTCGACGAGCCGCCCGTGAACCTACGCGCCGGCGGTCCCGTCATCCGCGACGGCGCCCATCCGCAGGTCGACGAGCTGCGCGCACTCTCGCGCGACGGCAAGGGCTGGGTCGTCGCGCTGGAAGCACGCGAACGGAAGCGCACCGGCATCGGCTCGCTGAAGGTGCGGTACAACCGCGTCTCCGGCTACGGAATCGAGGTCACGAAGCCGAATCTTGCGCTCGTCCCCGACGACTACATTCGAAAGCAGACCCTCGCCGCTGCCGAGCGGTATGTCACGACCGAGCTGAAGGAGCAGGAGCACAAGCTCCTCGGCGCGGAGGCGCGGCTCGGCCAGCTCGAGTCGATGCTGTTCGCGGAGCTGACCGCCGAGATCGCGACGCAGCAACGCGTGCTCGCCGAGAACGCGCGTGCGCTCGCCGTCCTCGACACGCTCGCCGCGCTCGCGGACCTGGCGCACGACCGCGGCTACGTCCGCCCAGTGCTCGATCGCGGCGACGCGATCCACATCCGCGACGGCCGTCACCCGGTCATCGAAACCACCCTCGGCGGGGCGGCGTTCGTCCCGAACGACTGCACCCTCGACGGCTCGCAGCAGCTGCTCTTGATCACCGGTCCCAACATGGCGGGCAAGTCGACCTACCTCCGCCAGGTCGCACTCATCTGTTGCCTCGCCCAGATGGGAAGCTTCGTGCCGGCGTCGGAGGCGAAGATCGGCGTCCTCGATCGGATCTTCACGCGCGTCGGCGCCGCCGACAACCTGGCGGCCGGCGATTCGACCTTCATGGTGGAGATGCGGGAAACCGCCAACATCCTGCGCGAGCTAGGACCCCGCAGCCTGGTCATTCTCGACGAGATCGGCCGGGGTACCAGCACCTACGACGGGATCGCGATCGCGTGGGCCGTCGCCGAGTACCTCCACGACAAGCAACCCGGGGCGAAGACCTTGTTCGCCACCCACTACTACGAGCTCACGACGCTCGCCCGGCAGCGGCCGCGGGTGCGCAACTACTCGGTCGCGGTCCGGGAGTGGAACGACCAGGTCATTTTCCTCCGCCGAATCGTTGCGGGACCGGCCAACCGGAGCTATGGCGTAGAAGTGGCACGGCTGGCGGGTTTGCCGGTCGAAGTGGTGGAGAGGGCGCGGGGTCTGTTGGCGACGCTCGAACGCGGGGAGCTGCTGTCGGAGGCGGGGCGGGACGCACCTGCGGCGGAAGCGCCTGCCGGTGCTCAGCTCGGCCTATTCGCGCCCCGACCGTCGGTGATCGAAACGCGTCTCCGGGCGATCGACGTGACGCGCATGACGCCCCTCGAAGCCCTGAACGAGCTCCACGCGTTGGCCGAGGCCGTGCGCGGCGGGAATGGCGATGACGAGGCCTGAGCACCGCAGACGTCGCTGGCGCACCAGCCGCGCTGCGCTGTACGTCGCGGCGCTGATGTCGGGCCTGCTCGCATCGACGGCCCTCGCCGCGGCTGCGAAGCCCGGGCGCATCGAGCGGGTCCGGTACGAGGCCGACGGGTCGTCGACACGGGTGATCATCATGCTGTCGCGCCCCGTACCCTTCGAGGTTCATGTGTACGCCGGGGAGGCGTCCCGCAAGACCGCTCGGCGGGTCGTGCTCGACTTCTCGAACGCGACGCTCGGCCCCGGCGCGTCGACGCCGATCGGTGTCGAGAACGGCCTCTTGCAGCAGATCCGCACCGGCCAGTTCACGGCCCGCACCGCCCGCGTCGTCCTCGACCTCGCGAGCCTCAGCAAACATTCGATCGACGCCTACGAGGATCCGCCGCGCGTGGTCATCGACATCGCCGGAACCCCGACCGTTGCGCCTCCCGTCGTCGCCGCGCCGTCGCGCGACGCGCAGGAGCCGAAGCCCTCCGAGCTTGCCGGGGTCGCACCGCCCGCGCTCCTGGAGCAACGTCGGCCTCGCGGCGCGGCTCCGCCGGACAAACCGGTCGAGCCGCCGCCAGTAGCCGAGCGCGCGTCGACGGCCGTGGTACCAACGCCGCCACCGCCGCCCACGCGCCGAGTCGAAGCGCCCACGGCCGTCGCGTCCCCGAAGCGCGCCGAAGCGGAGCTGGCCAGCAAGGCCGAGCCCATTCCCGGTCGGCCCCCGAACCGGCCTTGGCGCATCGTGCTCGACCCCGGCCACGGTGGCGCCGATCCCGGCGCGCAGGGCGTCAACGGCATCCTCGAGAAGGACGTCGTGCTCGCCATCGCCCAACGATTGAAGCGGCGGCTCGAGGAGTCGTCCAACGCCAAGGTGCTCCTCACCCGCGAGACCGACGCCACGCGTACGCTCGCCGAGCGGACGGCGTTCGCCAATGCCAACAGCGCCGACCTCTTCGTCTCGATCCACGCCAATGCCGACCGCTCCGGCGAGCTGCAGGGCATCGAGACCTACACGCTCAACAACTCGAACGACCGCGCGACGATCCGTCTCGCCAAGATGGAGAACGGACCGTCAACGCGGGTCGGCCGCGGCGACCTGTCGTTCATCCTCAGCGACATGGTGCAGTCCGGCAAGGAAGAGGAGTCGAATGCCCTCGCCGAACGGCTGCACTCGCGCGTGCTGGCGCGCCTGCGCTCGCGCTACACCGACGTCCACAATCTCGGGGTGAAGAAGGGTCCGTTCTACGTGCTGGTCGGTGCCTACATGCCGTGTGTGCTGGTCGAGACGTCCTTCCTGTCGCACCCGGTCGAGGGCAAGCGGCTCGGCACGACGGCCTACCAACACGACATCGCCGAGGGCCTCTATCTCGGCATCACCGATTTCCTCGGCGACGCCCGCCTCGCGAAGACGCTTTGATCACGGCCGAGCAGCTGATGAGCGCGATCCCCGCGCTGCCGGCCCCCAAGAGCAGCGGCGTCGACCTCGGCGCGGTCGCACGCGCCTACCTGGACGAAGTACGCGCCGGTTTCTACGATCAGCATCGTGCGGGGGCCGGAGGGCTCGCGGTCGTGCAGGCCTACACCGCCGCCATCGATCGCTTGATCGCGTTCCTTTTCGATTCGGCAACGGCCGAATACACCGAGCGTTACGTCCTCCTCGACCATCGCTGCACCGTCGCCGCGCAAGGTGGCTATGGCCGCTCGGAGATGAACCCGAGCTCCGACATCGATCTCCTCGTGCTCTACCCCTGGCGCGTCAACGCCTACGTCGAGACCGTCGCCGAGCGGATCCTCTACACGCTCTGGGACGTCGGCCTCGTCGTCGGTCACGCCAGCCGTACCGTCGCCGACTGCACGCGGCTCGCCCAGAAGGATCTCAAGGTCAAGACGGCGCTGCTCGATGCCCGCTATCTCGCCGGCGACCGGCCGCTCTACCAGGAGTTTGAGGTCGCGATGGAGTCGGACGTTCTCAAGAAGAACGCCGCGCGCTTCTATCGCGAGAAGCTCGCCGAGAGTCACGACCGCCATCGCAAGTTCGGCGACTCCGTGTTCCTGCTCGAGCCCGAGCTGAAAGAGGGCGCCGGCGGGCTCCGCGACATCCACACCGCCATGTGGCTCGCGAAGGTCAAATACAAAGTGAACCGGATGCGCGACCTCGTCGTGAAGGGCGTCATCAACGAGCGCGAGCGCGCCGAGATCGAGGCGTCACAGGACTTCCTCTTCCGCGTCCGCAACTCGCTGCACTTCATCACCGGGTCGCATCAAGATCACCTGACGTTCGAGTTCCAGGATCGGGTGGCGCCCGAGCTCGGTTTCGGCGACGACGGCAGCCACCGCTCCGTCGAGCGCTTCATGAAGGCGTACTACACGCACGCGAGCGCCATCCGCCGCTTCTCCGACGCGATCATCGAACGGTGCACCGACCGGCCGACGCCGTACCGGTTGATCGGACGCGTCATCGGCCGCGAGATCCGCGAGGGTGTCTGGATCATCAACCGGACGCTTTCGGTCGACGGCGCCGACGTCATCAAGGCCAACCCGACGACGCTCGTGACCGCGTTCCGCGACGCGCAACGCCACGGGGTGAAGATCACCCAAGGCACGCAGCGTCTCATCCGCGAGCATCTCCACCTGATCGGCGAAACCGAGCGCAACAATCCGGAGTTCGTGCGCCCGTTCCTCGACATCCTCGCCTGGAACCATCAGGTCTGGGAGACGCTGCAAGAGATGCACAAGGTCGGGCTCGTGTGTCAGCTGTTTCCCGAGTTCAACCGCATCGATTGCCTCGTCCAACGCGACCCGAACCACATCTACACCGTCGACGAGCACTCGCTCCGCGGCATCGGCGAGCTCGAGCGTCTGCGCCGCGGCGAGCACAAGCAAACCGCGCCGCTCCTCACCGAGGTCATGCGCGAGCTCGATCGCCACGAGATCCTGTTCCTGGCGCTGCTCTTCCACGACATCGGCAAAGGGCATGGGGAAGGGCACTCGGCGCGCGGCGCCGACATGATTCCCGGCATTGCCGCCCGTCTGCCGCTGAACGAGGACGAGGTCGCGCAGTGGGAGTTCCTGGTACGGCAGCACTTGCTGATGTCGCATCTGGCGCAGCACCGCGACACCCACGATCCCCATCTCTTGAGCGAGTTCGCCGCGACGGTCGGCAGCATCGAGAATTTGAAGATGCTGTACGTCATGACCTTCGCCGACATGCGCGCGGTCGGACCGAAGGTGTGGAACAACTGGCGCGACATGCTGCTCGGTGAGCTCTACCTGCGGACGCTCACGCGCTTCGAGCAGGGCCAGCACGTCGTGGAAGACGAGCACGGCCGCGCCGAGCGCATCCGGCAGCGGCTCGTCGAGGCCGTCGATCCCGACCGCCGGACGGCGTTCCGAACCTTCTTGGCCAGCCTCCCCGAGCGCTATCTGACGACGACGCCGGAAGCGCACGTGCCGGTACATTTCGAGCTCATGAACCACCTCCGCGAGGAGTGGAGCGTCCGCCCCGTCGCGGAGCATCCGCACCTTTTCGTCAGCACGCTCCGCCACATGCCCGAGTCGGAGTACAGCGAGATCACGATCTGCACTCCGGACCGGCCCGGGCTGTTCTCGATGATTGCCGGTGTTCTCACGGCCCAAGGCATGAACATCGTCGGCGCCCGCATCACGACCACGCGCGGCGGCGTCGCCATCGACAGCTTCCGCATCAGCCACCACGAGGCCGTCGAGCGCGTGCTCGAGCCCGAGCGCTGGGAGCGCGTGCGAGAGATGCTCGCCAAGGTCCTCCGCGGCCAGGTGGACATCGCGGCGCTCGTGACCGCGTCGGGCCGGCCGTCGATCCTGGAGAAGGTGTCGCCCCACCGCCACGTACCGCCCGAGATCATCGTCGACAATCACATCTCCGCCGACTACACGGTGCTCGACGTCGTGACGCACGATCGCGTCGGCGTCCTGTTCGCGATCACCCACGCCCTCCACCGGCTGGGCATCGTGATCCACCTCGCCAAGATCACCACCCAGGCTCACCAGGTGCTCGACGTGTTCTACGTCACCGACGCCGAGGGCCAGAAGATCCTCGACGAGGAACGGCTGCACATGGCGTGCGACACCATCACCGCCGAGCTCCAATCCCAAGCGAACGCAAAGTCGGCATCATGAGCCGACCGGCCTGATGGAGCACGAGCCGCTCGCCACCGCTCCGACCCCGCTCGATCGCTGGATCGACCGCTTCCTCGCCTACGTGACCGCCGAGCGCGGCCTCGCTGCCAACACGGTCGCGGCTTACGCCCGGGACCTGGCGCTCTTGACGCGCTGGCTCGGCCGACGCGCCAGCGAGCCGACGGAGCTCACGGCCACCCTGCTGCAGGCTTTCCTCGCCGCCGAGCGCGTCCGCGGGTTGAGCGTGCGCAGCACCACACGCCTTGCCGCCACGCTCCGCGGCTTCGGGCGGTATCTGGTGATGGACGGCGTCGTGCCACAGTCGCCGGCCGCCGAGCTCACCATGCGGAAGGTCGCCGGGGCCCTGCCGCTCGCGCCCGACAGTACCGACATGCGGACGTTGCTCGATACGCCCGACCCCGGCACACCGCTCGGTCGACGCGATCGCGCCCTCCTCGAGCTGCTGTACAGCGCCGGGCTCCGGGTGTCGGAGGTGATCTCGCTCCGGCAGACCAACCTCGACCTCGACGCCAACGCCGTCCGGGTGGTCGGGAAGGGGAGCCGCGAACGCGTCGTGCCGCTCGGGAGCCATGCCCGGCGTCGGCTCGACGAGTACCTCGGCCTCGCCCGTCCGACGCTCGCGACGGGGAAGCGCCTGCGTCCGGAGATCTTCCTGTCCCACCGCGGCGCGCCGCTCTCACGCCAGGCCGTCTGGAAGCTCCTGAAGCAACACGTGCGACGCGCCTGCCTCGACAGCCGCGTCTCTCCGCACAGTCTCCGCCATGCGTTCGCCACGCATCTGCTCGACGGTGGCGCCGATCTCCGCGCGGTGCAGGCGATGCTCGGTCATGCCGACGTCGCGACGACGCAGATCTACACGCATGTCGCCCCGCGCCGGCTCCGCGAGGTGCATCGCCGCTTCCACCCGCGCGACGCGGGCCGACCGCGTCCGTGAGCGTTGCGCCTTTGATTCTCGCTTGTTAGGTACACGCGATGGGGCTTCCGGATCACGTGATCGAGATCGTCCATCAGGTCGCCCTCATGGCGTTACCGATCCTCGCCGCCGTGATCTTCCACGAGGTCGCCCACGGCCTGATGGCCCTTCAGCTCGGTGACGACACGGCGTTCCGCCTCGGCCGCCTGACGCTGAATCCGCTGCCCCACATCGACCCGGTCGGGACGATCCTCATGCCCGCCATGTTGATGCTCGCGGGTGCCCCGATCTTCGGCTACGCCCGCCCGGTTCCCGTCGACTTCGGGCGCTTGCGGAACCCACGCCGCGACATGGTCCTGGTCGCGCTCGCCGGACCGGGCACCAACCTCATCCTGGCGGCGCTGAGCGCGCTGGTCCTGCACCTCTTGTTGCCCCACATCTCGCCGGAAGCCGTGCAGACCGACAGCTGGCTCGTGACTGGGTTCCTCCTGCCGCTCGGGCAGATGGCCTACGCGAGCGTCGCCATCAACGTCGGCCTCGCCATCTTCAATCTGCTCCCGCTGCCGCCCCTCGACGGCGGCCGGGTGCTGACGGGACTGCTGCCGTATACGCAGGCTCGACTGGTCGCCGCGATCGAGCCGTTCGGGTTCCTCATCCTGGCGGCGCTGATCATGACGGGCGTGATTGGCCCGCTCGTCCGCGCGCCCACCAACTTCGTCATGCGGGCCCTGCTGTGACGAGCCCCGGCCGTATCGTGAGCGGGATGCGTCCGACCGGGCGCCTGCACCTCGGGCACCTGCTCGGGACGCTCAGCACCTGGCGCACCGTCCAGACCACCCACGAGTGCTTCTTCTTCGTCGCCGACTGGCATGCGCTCACGACCGACTACGATCGCACCGAGGGGCTCGCGACCAACGTCCTCGAGATGGTGACCGACTGGCTCGCGAGCGGCATCGATCCGGCGCGGGTCACGATCTTCGTGCAGTCCGCGGTTCCCGAGCATGCCGAGCTGCATCTCCTGCTGTCGATGATCACGCCCATCGGATGGCTCGAACGCGTCCCGACCTACAAGGACACGCAGCAGCAGCTGAGCGACCGTGATCTCTCCACGTACGGCTTCCTTGGCTATCCCGTGCTGCAGGCGGCCGACATCCTCATGTATCGCGCGACCACCGTCCCGGTCGGCGCCGACCAGGTACCCCACGTCGAGCTGACGCGCGAGATTGCGCGCCGTTTCAATCACGTCTTCGGCGAGCTCTTTCCCGAACCCCAAGCCATGCTCGCGGCTGCGCCGCGCGTGCCGGGGCTGGACGGCCGGAAGATGAGCAAGAGCTACAACAACGCCGTCTACCTGGCCGACGAAGCCGCCGAGGTCGACGCGAAGCTCTCGAAGATGATGACCGATCCGCGGCGCGCCCGCCGTCATGATCCCGGCGACCCGGATGATTGCCCCGCCTACACGTTGCACCGCATCTACTGTACGCCCGAAGAGCTCGCGTACACGGCCGAGGGCTGCCGCACCGCCGGCATCGGCTGTCTCGACTGCAAGAAGATCATGATCGCGCGCGCCGAGGTCGAGCTCGGACCGATCCGTGAGAAGCGCCGCGCCCTGGCCGCACGTCCCGACGACGTCCGCGACGTCATCGCCGATGGCAACCGCCGCGCCCGCACCATGGCGGAGGCGACGATGGACGAGGTCCGACGTCTGGTCGGCCTCGCCAAAGGAGCACGAGGAGCATGAGCTACCGCGTCAAGCTCGAAGTCTTCGAAGGGCCACTCGACCTCCTCCTTCACCTCATCAAGAAGGAGGAAGTCGACATCTACGACATACCGGTCGCCCGGATCACGGACGAGTACCTGCAGTATCTGAATCTGCTCGAGACGATGAATCTGGACGTCGCGGGCGAGTACCTCGTGATGGCGGCGACGCTGACGCACATCAAATCGCGCATGCTGCTGCCCCTCACCGAGGAGGAGGCCGAGGAGCCGGACGAAGATCCCCGTGCCGATCTGGTGCACCAGCTGGTCGAGTATCAGCGCTACCGCGAAGCGGCCGTCGCGCTCGGCGAGCGCTCGGTGCTCGCACGCGACGTCTTTCGCCGCGATCCGGCCGTTCCGGAAACCGATCAGGGGGAGGGCATCCGCCTCCGCGACGTGACGGTTTCCGAGCTCCTCGAGGCCTTCCGTGAGGTCATGGAGCGCGCGCTCCGCGAGAGCTTCCACGACGTCGTCACCGAGGAGATCTCGGTGTCCGAATGCGTCGATGTGATCGTGAACCGGATCGAAGTCGACGGCGCGATGCGCTTCCGCGATCTCTTCGCCGGGGCGCCGACTCGGAAGCGTATGGTGGCGACGTTCTTGGCGTTGCTCGAGCTGATCAAGCGCCAGTTCCTGGTTGCGCGCCAAGAGGAAGACCACTCCGAGATCCTGCTGTTCCCGCGAGGCGAACGTCCGTCGCAGATCGACGACGTGCCGTGAAGGAGAGGACGATGCACGAGGGCGATGAGGACGAGGCGACGGCAGGAGCACCGCCGATCAAGGCAGTCGGGGCAGCGTCGGACACGGTCGAGACGGCGACCGCGGATGTCGTCGCCGAAGCGGCGGACGGCCACGCAACGCCGAACGAGGATACGTCCGAGGCCCCGACGAGCGAGGAAGGCCTCGAAACCGCGGCCGCAACCGAGGTCGATCCGATTGCGGAAGACGTCGAGCCGATGGCCGACGACGCGCCTGCCGAGACCGACGAACGCCTGATCGGCATTCTCGAGAGCGTGCTGTTCGCCTGCGGCGAGCCGATCACCCTCGCACGCCTGTCTGAAGTCATCGCCGGCCCGAGCAAGGCCGAGCTGCGGGCGGCGTTGACGGCGCTCGGCGAACGCGCCGAGCGCGAGCATCGTGGTCTCCGGCTGATCGAGGTTGCGGGGGGCTATCAGTTCCGTACCGCGCCGGAACACGCCGAGTGGGTGCGTCGGCTCTTTCAGCAACGGCCGTGGCGGCTCACCCGCGCGACGCTCGAGACGCTCGCGATCATCGCCTACAAGCAACCCATCACGCGGGCCGAGATCGAGAGCATCCGCGGCGTCGACGTCGACAGCGTGTTGGCGTCGCTGCTGGCTCGGAAGCTCGTGAAGATCGTCGGACGCAAAGAGGTCATCGGCCGTCCGTTGCTGTACGGCACTACGCGGCAGTTCCTCGAGGTCTTCGGCCTCCGGGATCTCGCGGCCCTGCCTGGGCTCGCCGAGGTCGCGTCAGCGATGCCGGACACAGTGGAAGCGGGCGCCGCGAGTAGCGGCGAAGAAACCTGGAGCAGTGATGACAGACCGGACGAAGGGCGTACGCCTACAGAAGCTGCTGGCGGACTCGGGGATCTGCTCCCGGCGAGCAGCGGAGACGATGATCGCGAGCGGCCGGGTGACGGTGAACGGCTCGACGGTCAAGATCCTGGGGACGCGGGCCCTTCCGACTGACCGCATTCGGGTCGACGATCGCGCGCTTCCCACGCGCCGCGATCCGATCCACCTCGTGCTGCACAAGCCCGCGGGCGTCGTCACGACCACGCGCGATCCCGAAGGACGGCCAACCGTCGTGCAGATGCTGCCGCGCAGTCTGTCACGGCTCTTCCCCGTCGGACGGCTCGATCTGCAGTCGACGGGGCTCGTGTTGCTCACCAACGACGGCGATCTCGCCGCGATCCTGACCCACCCGCGCTATCACGTGCCCCGCACGTACCGCGTGAAGGTGAGCGGATCGCCGGACGAACGCGCGCTCGGTCGCCTCCGCCGCGGGATTCGGCTCGAGGACGGTCCGACCGGGCCAATCGAGGTCGTGGTCGACGAGCGCCGCCCGACGAAGACCTGGCTGCGCATCACCGTCCACGAAGGTCGGAATCATCTCGTGCGGCGACTCTGCAGCGCGATCGGGCATCCGGTCGAGAAGCTGCAGCGCACGGCCCTCGGACCACTCGAGCTCGGGAAGCTTCCGATCGGCGACTTCCGTCCGCTCACGCCGCGCGAGGTCATTGCGCTCCATCGGACGGCCACCGCAGCGAAGCGCGGGCAGACCATTCCGGCGCCGCGTCGACCCGTACGAGCAGCAGCCAAGCGCGATCGCGCGTAGCCATCCGCCTCCGGTCCTGCTGCACTGCGCCAGTCAGTTTCCCGGCGCCGTGGTCCAAGATCGTACGCCTTCGCCCACATCCCGCATCGCGACACCCTGCGTTCACCGCACCGCACCGAGGCGCAGCGCGTGGCATGGATGCTGCTCGGACGAGTGCGTCACGCGATCGTCACGCGGCCCGCATTGCAAAGAGATGCCCAACCGATTTACTACACGCACGGTGCTGGGAGGTGAGCGGATGGGTGGTGGTGAAGAAGCACGCGGGCAGCTTTCGGCGTCGGCGCCGACACGTGACGGGTGGCTGTATGTTTCCGGCGCCCTCACGCCGTACGATCTCGAGAACCTCTACGACCAGATCGCGGCGCTCGGTCGACGCGACAGCGGCGACGTCCACGTCGAGTTGGCGCTGGACGGCGCGATGCGCGACAGCCCCGAGTTGCACGCGCTGGCGCGTCGCATGAAACGTTTGCGGCGCCAGGGCGTGGTCGTACACATCCACGCCAACCGGACGCGGAACTCCGGCGGCGGCACGCTCGACAACTGACACGATGGGCCCTCGTCACGCGTCCGCGCGTTGACAGGCCAGCAACGAGCCGCTACACCCATCGTTCTTCGCGACGCCCTCGAGGGCGTCCATGACGCGGGGTGGAGCAGTCCGGTAGCTCGTCGGGCTCATAACCCGAAGGTCGGAGGTTCAAATCCTCCCCCCGCAATCTTCTCAGAGGCCCCCGAATCCCAGCGACACGGATTCGGGGGTTTCTGCTTTTGGGACCGCGGCGCCGAAGGCTTCGTGCAGCGCGGTGTCGAATTGTTTCGACCCAGTATGAGCGACTGTGGCAACGTCGACCCACAAGGGGACACGCACCATGCGCGCTCGGATCGGATTGCTCCTCGCCTTTGCCCTTTCGCTCTCCGCGGTTGCCTCCGCCGCGGCGCAATGTCCGCCAGCCCCTCTGGCCGGCTGCCGGAAGCCACTCTCCTCACGCAAGTCGTCACTCATGCTGCGCGACCGCACGCCGGATACCCGCGATCTGCTCGCGTGGAAATGGCTGAAGGGCGACGCGACGTCGGTCGCGGCCTTCGGGGATCCGACGAGCACCACCGCGTACGCCGTCTGTCTCTACGACGAGACCGCTGGCGCTCCGACCCTCGTGCAGTCGATCGCCATTCCCCCAGGCGGCCTCTGCGCTGGTCAGGCGTGTTGGAAGCCCCGCACCCACGGCTCCAGATACGCGAACAAGGCCGGAACACCTGACGGGGTCGTTTCGATCCTCCTGAACGACGGCGGGCCCGGCACCGCGCACATCTCGGTGAAAGCGACCGGGCTCAATCTGACGCCACCCTCGTTGCCGTTGCAGCAAGATCCGAAGGTGACCTTGCAACTCCAGAATGATCTCGGGGAATGCTGGGACGCCGACTACACTACGGCGCAACGGAACGAGATCGGCAACTTCAAAGCGAAGTCGGACTGAACCGCAACCATTGGTCGCGGGCTCAGGGGAGCCGCTTCGTCGGCATCGTCTGCGCGCGGAGCCGGATCGGCGTCGCCCGCTCCGCAATGAGCGGCGTGTTCACGTCGGAGTACGAGAAGCACGTGTTCCGCATGCCCGGCACGGCGGTCATCACCGCTTCATGGCGGCGCGGTGGATCGTCGGGCGCGTTCCGCACCTCGGGCGGCAACGACCCGAAGAAGCGGACGAAGTGGAGCTGATAGGCTGCCTGCCCGACCTCAACGAGCAGCTCCGACACGCGGTGACATCCACCGACGCCGCCGACGATTGCGCGAGCGGCTTGCGTGAAGCCGCGCGCGACCCGCATGCCGATGAGCCCCTCCATGTTGGGTTGGGTCAGGTTGCAGACGGCCGTGAAGGGACCGTTCCGGACCTCCGAGCGTGCCGCGACGATCTCGAGCGACGGGTGCAGGATCTCGATCTCGACGTGCACGTCGTGCACCTCGTCCTGCAGAATCGCCTCGATCAGGAACCGATCGCCCTCGAGGGGATAGGTGCTGACGGTTTTCGTGCGGTGGAAGACGGCTTCGACGTCGCGCATCGCGCGACCATAGCGACGACCCCACGCCGAGAAAAGGCGCGCAGGCGCGACGCTATGCCAGCCCCTTCAGCGCCCGACGTTCCGCGGCACACGCGGCCCGGCTCGCACAGCCGACCAGGTGGTCGTTCACCAGGCCCATGGCCTGCATGAACGCGTACGCGGTCGTCGGACCGACGAAACGGAAACCACGCGCCCGCAGCTCGCGCGACAACGCCACGGACTCGTCGGTCGTCGCTACGACGTCCGCTCGCGAGCGCAGCGCGCGGGTTGCGCGCGGGGCAGGGGCGAACCGCCAGATCAGGGTCGCGAGCGAGCCGAGCTCTTGCTGCACGGCAAGCGTCGCCCTGGCGTTCTCGATCGCCGCCTCGATCTTGCCCCGATGACGCACGATCCCCGCGTCGAGCAGGAGCCGCTTGACGTCGCGGGCGCCGAACCCGGCGACGCGGGTGGGATCGAACCCCTGAAACGCGCGACGGAAGTTTTCGCGCTTCCGCAGGATCGTGATCCAAGACAAGCCCGACTGGAACCCTTCGAGGACGAGCTTTTCGTAGAGGCGATCGTCCTCCCGCACCGGACGGCCCCATTCGTCATCGTGATACGCCGCGTACAACGGATCGCTCGTCGCCCACCAGCAACGCGCAACCCCGTCGCTACGCTGCAATCCAGGCGTCGCGTCCGGCATGCCGTCGGTGGTCGTACACGACGCGCCCGCGCGGCGGAAGATGCCGCGACCGTGGTTTGAAGCGGATCCCTACCTCGTATACCAACGGCGGACGATGGCGACCCAGTTCATTTTCACGATGAAGGACCTCCGCAAGGTGTATCCACCGGACCGCGAGGTCCTGAAGGGCATCTGGTTGTCTTTCTTTCCCGGCGCCAAGATCGGCGTGCTCGGCTCGAATGGGGCCGGCAAGAGCACGCTGCTGAAGATCATGGCGGGGGTCGAGAAGGATTTCCTCGGCGAGGCCTGGCCGGCGGAAGGGGCTCGCGTCGGCTACTTGTCGCAAGAGCCGGCCCTCGATCCGGCGAAGGACGTGCTGGGCAACGTGACCGAAGGCGTCGCCGAAACCCGGGCGCTGCTCGACCGCTTCGAAGCCGTGAGCACCCAGCTCGGCGAGGTCAGCGACGCCGACGAGATGCAGAAGCTGATCGACGAGCAGGCCCGCTTGCAGGACGCAATCGAGCTCGCGAACGGGTGGGACCTCGACCGCACGCTCGAGATGGCGATGGACGCTCTACGCGTCCCGCCCAGTGACGCCGCCGTCACCACCTTGTCTGGCGGTGAGCGCCGCCGCGTCGCGCTCTGTCGACTCCTCCTGCAGGCACCCGACCTTCTCTTATTGGACGAGCCCACCAACCATCTCGACGCCGAGTCCGTCGCGTGGCTCGAGCAGCATCTGCAGGAGTACAAAGGCACGGTCGTCGCGATTACCCACGATCGCTACTTCCTCGACAACGTCGCCGGGTGGATCCTCGAGCTCGACCGCGGCGCCGGCATTCCCTGGGAGGGCAACTACACCTCCTGGCTCGACCAGAAGCAGACGCGCCTTGCCGCCGAGGAAAAGCAGGAGTCGGCGCGACGACGGACGCTCGCGCGCGAGCTCGAGTGGGTCCGGATGGCTCCGCGTGCCCGGCAGGCGAAGAGCAAGGCACGCGTCAGTGCCTACGAGGCGCTCCTGGCGGAGGAGGGCGAGCAGCGCTGCGCGTCCGCCGAGATCACCATTCCGACCGGTCCGCGTCTCGGCAACCTCGTCGTCGAGGCCAAGAATCTCCGCAAATCGTACGGCGACCGGCTGCTCATCGACGATCTGTCCTTCAGCCTGCCGCCCGGCGGCATCGTGGGCGTCATCGGCCCGAACGGCGCCGGCAAGACGACGCTCTTTCGTATGATCACCGGTTCAGAGCAGCCCGACTCGGGCACGCTGCGCATCGGCGAGACGGTCGAGCTCGCCTACGTCGATCAGTCCCGTGACGCGCTCAATCCCACCCACAGCGTGTGGGAAGAAATCAGCGCAGGCCAGGACATCCTCAAGATCGGCCGCCGCGAGGTGCCGTCGCGCGCGTACGTCACGTCGTTCAACTTCAAGGGCAGCGACCAACAGAAGCGCGTCGGTGATCTCTCCGGCGGCGAGCGCAATCGTGTCCACCTCGCGAAGCTTCTGAAGCGGGGTGGCAACGTGCTGCTGCTCGACGAGCCCACGAACGATCTCGACGTCGACACGCTGCGGGCGCTGGAAGACGCGCTACTCGACTTTGCCGGCTGCGCCGTCGTGATCAGCCACGATCGCTGGTTTCTGGATCGCATCGCGACCCACATCCTGGCGTTCGAGAGCGACAGCGCCGTGACGTGGTTCGAAGGCAACTACGCCGACTACGAGGCCGATCGCCGCCGCCGTCTCGGCGCCGAGGCGACGCAACCGCATCGGATTCGCTACCGACCGCTGACGCGCGGCTGAGCGGCACGAGGCCATGAGCTCCCCCACGCTCACCGCCGGCGTCTACGATCGCACGCCGCCCGTCTGGCGTGGCCCGGGTGCACTCGGCCGCTACTTTGACCTGCTCCACACCCTCGTCACCCGCGCCATCAAACAACGCTACAAGCGATCCGTCCTGGGCTTCGCTTGGACCATGCTGAATCCGCTCATCACCATGGTGATTCTGACCGTCGTCTTCTCCCGGGTCTTCGGCGGGCTCGTCCCGAACTATCCGCTGTTCGTGATCATCGGGCTCCTCGCCTGGAACCTGTTCTCGCTCGGGTCGACGCAAGGTCTGGCGAGCATCGTCGACTCGGGATCGCTCATTCGGAAGGTGGCGGTACCGAAAGAGATGTTCCCGCTCGCGGCGGTCGGCGCGAATCTGGTGAACTTCCTGCTGTCGCTGGTGCCCTTGTTGTTCGTGCTGGTGTTCATGCGCGTCGGCATCACCTGGGCCGTGCTCTGGGTTCCCTACGGCGTGCTCTTGATCGGGCTCTTCACCCTCGGCGTCGCCCTCGCGCTCGGAACGATGAATGTCTTCTTCCGCGACGTCCGGTATTTCTACGAAGCGGGGTTGCTGGCGTGGTTCTACGGGACGCCGATCTTCTACCCGATCGAGGTACTGTCGGAGCGGGCGCGCGCCGTTCTGCAGTGGAACCCGCTCTACGTGCTGGTCGAGGTGTTTCGGACCCCGATCTACGCCGGCGTCGCCCCCCCTACCGGGACGATCGTGACGGCCACCGTCGAGGCGATCGCGATGGTCACCGTAGGTTGGCTCATTTTTCGCCGCTATCACACGCGCTTCGTGGATTTCATCTGACGGGTTCGATGACCTACGACCCGGGCACGACGCGGATCGCCGTCGAGGGCTTGTCCGTGCGCTACGACTTGCAGCGCGAGCGCGTGATTTCGGTCCGCGAGTACGCCATCCGACGACTCCGCGGGGAGCGCTTTCCGACGCAAACGATGTGGCCGATTCGAGACGTGTCGTTCACCGTGCAGGCCGGTGAAACCTTCGGCATCGTCGGGCGGAATGGCGCCGGCAAGAGCACGCTCCTGAAGGTGATCGCGGGCATCGTGCCGCCGACGCTCGGGCGTGTGCAGGTGCGCGGTCAGCTCTCGCCGCTGCTCGAGCTCGGCGCGGGATTCGACACGGAGCTCACCGGGCGGGAGAACGTGCAGCTCTACGGCACGTTGCTCGGACTTCGGCGGAAGCACCTCCGCGAGCGCGTCGACGCGATCGCGGATTTTGCGGAGCTGTCGCCGTTCATCGACGTCCCGCTCAAGAACTACTCGTCCGGCATGGTCGCACGCCTGGCGTTCGCGATCGCGACCGATGCCGATCCCGACATTCTGATCGTCGACGAGGTCCTGTCGGTGGGAGACGCGCCGTTTCAACGAAAATGCGAAGAGCGGCTCGCACGCTTCCGGGCACGGGGCGTCACCGTGCTCTTGGTCACGCACAGCCTGACGCTCCTCAAGGAAACCTGTACACGCGCGCTCTTGCTCGACCCCGATGCACCGATCGTGATCGGGTCCGCGGCCGACATTGCCGAGCGCTACGCCGCCCGCACGGGTGGCTGAAGCCATGAGCGCACCGCTCGTCTCGGTCGTCGTGCCCTGCTACCAGCCCGGCGCGCTGATCGACGGCTGTCTCCAGGATCTCTGCGCGCAAGATCTCGACGGCCCATTCGAGATCCTGGTCGTGGAGAGCACCGGCGACGGGACAGCCAAGCGGCTGACCGCGCGATTTCCGCGGGTCCGTGTGATCGCGCCGCCACGGCGGACGCTGCCGGCGGAGGCACAGAACATCGGCGTCGCTGCTGCCGCGGGACCGTTCGTCGCCATCACCAACCACGATTGCCGGATTCCGCCCGATTGGCTCGGTCGGCTGCTCGCCCGACACGCCTCTGGCACGTACGCTGCCGTCGGCGGCGCCGTCATCAACGGCACCCCGAACAGCCTGATCGGCACCGCTGCCTATTGGAGTGAGTTCAACGAGTTCACGCCCGGGCGACCAGCGGGCATCGTCCCGGGCGTTCCGCAGTGCAATGTCTGCTTTCGCCGGACGGCGCTCGTCGGCGCCACGCCGTTCCCGACCGTGCGCTTCGGCGCCGAAGAGCTCACGTTCAACTACGAGCTCACGCGGGCCGGACAGCGATTCTTCTTCGATCCCGCCATTCCCATCACGCACTTGAACCGTACGACCCTCGCAGCGTTTCTGCGCCATCAGCGCGTCCTCGGCACGGGATCGGCGATGGCCCGGAGGCTGGTGCCGCTTCCGGGTGGCGTTGCCGTCCGCCATCCGGCGCTGATTCCGCTCTTGCCGTTTTTGCGACTGGGGCGACTGCTCGGGCGCGTCGCGACCCGTCATCCCGCGCAGCTCACGAAGGTGGCACTGCTGTCGCCGCTCCTGCTCTACGGCTACGGCGTGTGGGCGGCGGGATTCCTGGAGGGTACCCGCGGCGCCATCGACGCGCGTCCGTCCCTTTGAGCGTTCACCCGACGACACGCCGATAGACCTCGCGCGTCGCGGCGGCAGCCCGCTCCCAGGTGAAGGTCCGCGCGCGCGCCAGCCCACGCATCCGCCGCGCCTCCACGTCAGAGCCCCCACGCAACACTTCGGCCAGCGCGGCCGCCACGGCGGCCTCGTCGTCGGGATCGACCAACGACGCGGCATCACCGACGACCTCCGGAAAGCTCGTTCGATCGGCGCAGACGAGCGGCGCGCCGCAGGCGAGCGCTTCGAGCGCCGGGAGACCGAATCCCTCGCGGCTCGAGAGGTTCGCGACGGCCGTCGCGAGCGAGTACAGCGCGGGAAGATCCTCCTCCGGCACCACGCCGAGATGGCGAATCCGTGCCGCGACCGGGCTCGCGGCGATTGCCTGCTCGACGCTTTCGTTCTTCCAACCCGTCGGGCCAGCGAGTACGAGGTGCGCGTCCCCGCGGTCACTGTCCGAGAGGGCGCTGAAAGCGCGGACGAGTCGATCGACGTTCTTCCGCGGGCTCGTGATGCCGACGAAGAGGATGAAGCGTCCCGGCAAGGCATGTCGGTCGCGTACCCGCCCCAGGACCGTCGGGTCGACGACCGGCGCGAAGCGCGGCTCGACGCCATGCGGAATCGTGATTACGCGGTCAGGCGGAAAATCGAAGAAGGCGCGAATCTCGTCGCGCGTGAAATCGGATCCGGTGATGATCGCGGCGGCGCGCCGCGCCGCCCGCGGCAACACGATCCGCCAGTACGACGCCGACCGAGACATGGCCTCGGGCGTCTGGAGCGGAATGAGGTCGTGTAAGGTGAGCACGTAGGGACGGGGCGCCGCGATCATCCCGGCGAAGATCGGGGTGTGTACGACGTCGACGCGCGCGCGCCGCATGAGCATCGGCCAGTACGTCTGATCTTGCAGCATCACCTTGAGCAAGAATTTCGGCAGCGTGGCCACCGGTCGCGCTTCGGCCTCTGCGGGGAGCAGACGCGGACCGTACGTCCGCTCGATGAAGGCGACCATCTTCGGCGGGTCCGGCAATCGAACGAGCGCGTGAAGGAGCCGGCTGGCGTAGCGCTCGTACCCCCCCATCGGGGCCTTGAGACACGTGAGGTCGAGTCCCACCCGCATGGCGCGTCGCTACGAAGGAGTGCCGAGTACGTTTGCCAGACGCTGGAGCGTCGCGTCGTCGAAACTGGTCCGCCAATCGCAGCTCCACGCGACGCGCGCCCCGGCCGCCCGTGCGGCGAGATCGTCGACCCGACGCACCGCGCTCGTCAGGGCCGCGGCGATCCCTTCCACAGTCGGCGGCGCACCGATGAGATTCTCCGAAAGCGCATGCAAGGCGTCTGCCGTCTTGTTGGCGAACGTATTCGTCACCGTGAGCATGCCCGCGGCGGCCATTTCGAGGGGCACCAGACTCGGATGCGGTGTCAGCATCAGGCTGAGTCCGACGTCGTACCCTGGGAGCACGCTCTGGTACTCGGCCAGCGTCATCCGAGGCAACAGCGCCAGCCAACAGCCTCGTCCGAGCGGTACGGGCTCGAATGCGCGACCGGCCCCGATACCGTCGATGGTCCACGCATCACCATCCAGCCTCCCTTGCTCGACGACCCGCCGGAGCGCGAGGACGCCGAGCTCGAACATGTTGCGGGCCGCGTGCTGCTCGGGCCGCGCGTAGAAGAGTAGTCGCCGCGGGCCGGAACGGATGAGCGTCTCGGGCGTCACCGTGAACGACGCGATGGCGTTCTGAAACGCGAAGGCCGCGGGGTCGCCGCCCGGGTCGCCAGCGGCGTAGACCCCGATATGCTCCTGGCGGAAATAGTCGCGCAGGAGCTCGCTCGAGAAGAGTGCAACGTGGGGGAGGGTGTAGGACTCCGCCGCGAGGGCGTAGAGCGAGCCCATGGGAAACGTCATCGGCTCGTATTCCTGGATCAGATACACGAAGCGGTCGCCCCCGAGCTCGCGGACCGCGCGATGCGCAAGGTGCGCCGTCCACCAGGTCGTGGCAATGAAGGCGTCGCGGGGATGCACGGGCAACGCGACCTGACGATCCGCGGCGTCGACGATCTCCACGCGCTCGAAGAAGCGCTCGAGACCGGGATAGTCGGCGATCGCGCGGCGCCATGCCACCGGGTCGTAGTCGCAGGCGTCCACGATCACGAGACGAACCGCATGGCCGGCATCGGCCAGGCGCAGCGCCAGGTTGAGCTTGCCGAGGTAGCCCGCGAAGAGATGCTGAAAATCGATGGCCGGCGTCAGGAGGTTCACGCGCCGGGGCTCGGCGGCCCTGACCGCGAGACGGAGGGGCGCGATCTTCTGCTCGACGATGCTCAAGCCCGCCGTCGCGCTCGCCGCGGCACTGGCACCGGTGACCTCGGCATGGACGATGCGCTCGGCAAAGAGCCGCGTCCGATTCCATCGGTAATACGCGTCGAGCAGCTTGGCCGCGAGTGTACCGCCGAGACAGCGCCACTCTGACCCCGACCGCAGCCGACCTCCCCATACGGCCGCAGCGACCTCGTACGTCATGCCCAGGGGTGTACGCTCGAGCGCTGTTACCCGATCGAGCACGGTCCGCTTGGCGACGGAGGTCTGGATCCCGAGCCGGAGGCGCAAGACCTTCGCCATCACGATGCGGGCGACGAGCTCCTCATCGTACCCCGGACGGCGCTGCCAGAGCTTCGCCATCGCCCAACGGCGAAATCCGCCCGACCCGACGGCGCGACTCGACTCGTACCCGGCGTGGGGCGGCTGCTGAACCGCCGGCAGGCCGTGGGCGGTGGACCCGAGCGTGCCCGTAGCGACAGCCACGCACGCGATCCAGTGCGCGGCCGTGGTATCCCCGATGCGGGGCGGAAACGGCAGGAGATCACGCAGCAGCGTCGCGCGAAATACGATCGTCCCGGCGATCGGAGGCGCGCTCGCGAACATCAGCCGCGCGAGATCGTCGTCTGCGGCCAACAGCTGCTCCGACACGAGCGTCGTCGCCGGGTGAAAGGCCGCCAGCGCCCGCGCGATCGTCGCGGGGTTCCACGCCACGCCCGGCACCGGGAGGACGACGAAATCGGCATCGTCGGGAATCGCCGCCAGCGTTCGCGCCAGATTCTCGTATGGCCCGACCCGGTCTCGGTGGGCCACCAGCCGGAAGCGATCGTCGTCCGGCACGGCCACTCGCATCTCTCGGAGACCCTCCGGCGCCGAAGCATCATCGCCGACGACACAGGTCCACCGCTGGTGCGCGTGCCCGGCTATGGCGGCGATCTGATCCGCGAACCAGGTGGGTTCGGGATTGGCCGTCGTCAGGCACACGACGACATGGGGCACGGCAGAAGTGAGGGGCGTCGGACGCGACCATCCTGGCCGAAGCTCGATCGCCCCAAGCGACACCTCACACCGAGTTCCATCCTCGAGCAGCGCGCGAACCACGAGCGCGACGGGCCGCGTATGCGTGACGCGCGCGAGCGATACGGCCGCCCAAAAGCCGCTCGTCAAGCTGTGCGGCGTCGTGTCGCCGAGGGCAGGATCGGACGATGGAACGTCGGGTCGTGTCGTCGAATGATTCCAGACCAGGTGCTCCATGCCGTCAGACACTACACGGAGCGCGTGCAATGCCCGCGTCGGATGGTAGCAACGCCCCGTCAGGTACAGGACGTGACCGCGGCCCACGTCCATGGAGGCGGGCAGGGCGCGGTCGAGATGCACGATCAGCCCTCCGCCGACCATCAGGGTGAGCTCGTCACGCACCGGTGCGACGCGCGCCCATAGAGCTGGAAGACCAGCGTGCCGTGACTCGGGGACTGGTTCACGAAACAGGGGCCCATCACGTCGCTCACGAGCGGTGTGCGGCGGAGGGAGAGCTCGTCGCCTCCTCGGCTCTCGATCACGAAGTACCAAAACCGGTCGGCGGATTCAGCGATCGGCTCGAAGCAAAACCACAGCTCGTCACTCGTGCGTCCGCCGATGTGACGGGAGATGGTCCGCACCGCGACACCCGAGGTGGGAGACTCGCGAACGGTGAGCCGCAATCCGTCCGGGGCATGGGGTCCGGGCCCCGCGGCTCGCACGACGACCGCACACAGATTCGCGCCCGTAGCGTAGAAGCGTTGCCCCACGCTGCTACCGGCTTCGACCCGTACGAGGCCGTCGGCGCGCCGTCCGCCGGCATACAGGCAGACCATCCCATCGGGTTTGGTCATGTCGACGACGGCGGCTTCGTCACCGTGGTCCACGTTCGGATTGGAATACGGGTCAGCCCGCAGCACATCGCGCCATCGACGCATCATCAGCCAGGCATCGTCGGGTGCGGCGCGGAAGCCGCGCGTCTGCGACTCGTAGTGATGGAGGATGGCGTGCGGCGTGTAGACCACCAAGTATCCGCGCTCGCGGAGCCGGAGGCAGAGGTCAACGTCGTTGGAGTTGACGGGCAGGCACTCGTCGAAGCCGCCGATCGCGTCGAACGTCTCGCGCCGCATCAACAAACAGGCGGCGGTCACCGCGCTCACGTTGCGAATACTCTCGGGAGCCTCGCGCTGGAAGCGATAGGGATGACCGGCGAGCCCTCCGACTCCGAGCGCGATTCCAGCGTGCTGAATGCGACCGTCGGCGTACAGCAGCTTTGCCCCAACAGCGCCGACCTCGGGACGCTCGGCATGCTCGACGAGTGCGCTCAACCATCCCGCATCGCACGGCTCCGTGTCATTGTTGAGAAACAGCACGTAGGCACCGTCGGTCTCGCCCACCGCCAGATTGTTCAAGCGCGAGAAATTGAACGGACCGGGCGCGCGTACGACCTTGTGCGCCGTCGTAGCGAGGAAGGCGAGCGTCGAACCTTCGACGCTGCCGTTGTCCACGATCACCACCTCGAACGACGGGTAGTCCGTGGCCTCGACCGCCTGCAAGCAACGGCGCAACATCGCCAGCCCATCACGCGTGGGAATGATGATGGACACCTTCTTGGCTGTCGTCGGCGTCCTCCACACCCGATACACCTGACCGTCGGCGTGCCACTCCACGCGACCGGAGATACTGCGGCGATCGAGCGCGGCTGCGAGCGCTCGGAGACCGGCGTCGCGCTCCTTGGTCGTCAGCGTACCGGCAGTCGCTGGCGGCGCGTGGACGTGCGCGAGGATCCTGGGCACGTGAACGATCCGGGTTTCGCCGTCCGTCGCTCGCAGGGCGAGGTCGTAGAGGTGGGCACCTTCGAGCTCGGATGGCAGCGGGAGCAGACGGCTCAGAAGGTTCCGTCGATAGAACACGAGTCGCGACCAGTACATCCACGACAAGAGTAGATCCGGTGACCAAGCAGGCTTGAGATCGGGGCTCTGGCGTCGCCCAGCATCGTCCCGGAGATCCTCGTCGCTGTAGAGCACGTCGCCATCGCTCGCCGCGAACGTGTCGACCGCGACGCGGAGGGCGTCCACGGCCAACTCGGCGGTCGCCGGACAGAACGCGACGATCTCTCCGCGCACGGCGCTCAGCGCGGCGTTCGTCGCAGCGGCGTGGGACAGATGACTCTCGGGGTCGATCGTGATCCGGGCATCATCGGAATGCCGCCAGCGCCCTAGGGCGTGATCGTCGAGCATGCTCGCCGTACCCACGGTCGCCACATACAGCTCCCACTCCGGATAGGATTGCGTGAGGATCGACGACACCGCCGCGTCCAAATCGGGACGAGTCCCGACGTCGACCGTCATGACGATACCCACCGTCACGCCGGTTGGTGTCAGAGCTGGAGCCGTCGCATCACGAAAGCGATCGGAGAAGCGCGCCCACGCTTCGTAAGGAGTGCGCGCATCTTCGCCGGCGTTTCCACGCCACTGCTGCAGCAGCGCGCGCAGTCGCCGCCACCAGGGACGCACGAAGCGATATTTGTAGGGACCGTAATACGCCAACAGCCGCCAGCCGAGGCTCCCCTCGATGGCATCGATCTGTTGTTCGCGATGCAACAGCGCGACGAGAATATCCGTGTCATCGGCCCGAGGATCGCGTGCCGAAACGTCCCGCGATACGCGCAGGGTCACGCCCGAACCGCCTCCACGGGCGTTCGCAGCGGCGGTCGTACGGGGCCGTGAACGACAGTCACCGCTGCCGGTGTACCGCTTTTCGGGGATGGAACCAAAAGCGCGCAGAGCGCGCGGCAGCTTGCGCGGGGCGCCTAGATCGAGCCGGGAGTGCGCCCGGGAGCGCATGGCGCGACCGCGCCGTTGCTCACACTGGAGAAGCCCTTCGCCAGCGCCTCACACCGATCGTCGCCGGCTGGCTGCCGATCGCACTCCCTGGCCTCACACATGGCCACGCAGAATACGAAAGAGAGACCGTCGAAATCCTCGCACATTCCGGCACGAGTCTCGTCGGTCCCGGGCTCGAGAGCCGCACCGGAAATCGGGCTGATAAGGCAGATCAGGGCCAGCGCGATGGCGATGGCGTGTGCAGAGCGCATGTCCCGAGCGAACAGCAAACGTCATGCCGAACGCAACGATGATGCGCATTGACCAGGTTGGGCGCGCACTGTTAACTCTTTCGTCAGTCGTCAAATTCCTGCCGCTCGCAGTACGGAGCCCCTATGACCCGCCTCGATGTTTCAGTCCTCGCCGCCGCCTTCCTATTCACCTCGTCCGTCTCCGTTCAGGCGCAAACGATCTATCGCTGGCAAGACGCTCGCGGGGGATTGCACTTCTCCAATCAAGTCGCACGCACTCCGACGAATGCCGCGGCGATCGAGCTGGAGCCTCTCGGATCGATCGTCGGTCCGTCCGGGGCTCGTCATGCTCCGCAACGGAGGGGCTATCGGAACCGTCACGACGTGCCGTCGGCATCCCCGTGCGGCCCAGCAGATCCGACTGGCTTGCTCGACGCCGTGAGCTCGGGCGTTGCACCGGAAGCACCTGCTGACAGCCTCACGCTCGTCGTCGGAGGCATTCCGCTCGAGACGAGCGACACGGCGACCGTGCAAACCTTGGTCACCGCCTGGGATCCCGATGCGCCCCAAGCGCATCTCAGCCAGTCGGCCATTGCGTATCCAAGCGGGTCGTCGTGCCCGACTGCACCCCCGCTGGTCCGCTACTCGACGAACGCACGACATGAGGCACGCTCGCGCGGGCTTTGCGACGACTACCGGCGGGCGTTCGCACAAGTGGGGGTCGCCGCTAGCCGCGATGCCGGCATCGCGCGATCCTTTCACGATGTCGCAAGCGACTTCGTGCGGGTCGGACGGGAAGAGAACGTCGCGACGGCGTCAGGTTTCCGAGCGGCGGTCGCGGACGGCATGTTCGTCTCCGATGCACGGGCGCTCGCCCCGTTCATGACGGTTCCGCTCGATCCGTGGATCGTCGCCGCGCACGTCTCGCAAACAGAGAGCCTCGCGACGGAGACCGACGAGCTCGTGGATCAACTGACGGTTGCCCTCGAAGAGATCGATCGAGCCGCGCGCGCGACGGGGTGCTGGAACTAACGACCTAAGTTAGTTCCACACGCCGTGGCTCTTCGTGCGGAGCACGCGAGTACACTCGGGGCAGGGGATGTCCGCAGCCATGCCTTCGAGGAGTTGCAACTGCCCCTGACACTCCTGGCAGCGATGCGTATCCAGCTTGGCTGCGAGATCCACGACGGAAAGGCGTTTGCAGTTGGCGCAGACCCCGAGCCCACCCCAGAAGCGCGTGCGTCCGGCCCGACCCCATCCCACACGCAGGTCACCAGTCGTGAATCCGCAGCTTTGGCAGTTGAACTCGACGATCGAACCCATGACGCCTCCCGAACCTCGGAATGGAGCGCACCGTACGTGCGGACTCGTCAGCCGTCAAGGAAATCGTCGATCGCAATCACATATCGACAAACGCTAGCTCGATTGGTATACGGATCGCGCTGTTCTCCCGCCGTGCGCTTGGCCCGTGCTCCATTCTGGGTCGAGTTGGTTGACGGATTTCCCTCTCATCTTTAGTGCTCATTCGGGAATCAGCGGAAAGGTTTTTTAGTGGCAAGAGACGACCTTATTCAGATCCAAGGAAAAGTAGTGGAAGCACTGGCCGGTGGCCATTTCCGTGTACAGGGTGATCAGGGACACGAGTTCCTTGCGCGGATCAGCGGCCGTCTTCGCCGCTTTCACATCAAGGTGGTGCCCGGCGATCGCGTGACCATCGCGGTCTCGCCCTACGATCTTACGCACGGCTTCATCGTCTACCGCAGCAGCTAACCCATCTTCGGCCGAGATGAATTACTCGGCCGATCCTTCCACATCCTTCGTCGCGTCCTCGGCTGCCACCATCTCCCGCAGCCTCGTAAGCGCGCGTCGAACCGTGACCGCATAGCGCTGCATCGTCCATGACTCCTTGGTGCGCATCCGGAGCCAGCCGAGTTTCACTGCGTCGGGTTTGTTCCCCATCTCACCCGTCGCGGCCTCGACCACCGCTCGTTCGTCGGAATCGAGACGCGCGACGAGCTCACGCTTCAGGCCACCGCGAAGCTCGCGACCTAAGGCGATCCCGAGATCACTCATGGCGGCCCTACAGGTGCCGCTGCGGTTCCTCGCCGGCCGCAACCAAGGACGCCGGTCGTGGACGTGCGCTCAACGTCTGCATCAATCGACGCCGCACCGCCGACACCGACCAATCCATCTGGCGACAGACCGACGGAAAGCTCAGCACGTGCGTCTCGGGGTCATTGAAGAAATACTTGACGGCAGTGTCGCGCTGACGCGTGTCGTGTCCGCGTAGATCGTCGAATGCCGTGCTCACCACCGCGATCATCAAATGCTCGATGCCGCTCATCTTCTGGAGCGAACGTCGAGCTTCGAGCGCGGGTGGAAATGGCGGGATAGAGCTCCGACCCATAGTCGTCTTGCCTCCTCGTGGCGCTGCGATCTGAAACGAAAGACCGTACGTCGTTTCGCGTCACCCACGACACGTCGGATGGGGAATCCGGGACGACCGCGAAGACCGCCTGCGATACTACGCGCCATCAATTACGAGAGTCAAACCCACAGCGATTTGTGTTGACACTCACAGTCGCCGCCAACTAGGTTCGCGCCCGTACCCGACCTCGGCAGCGAAAACGCACTGCGGCTTGAGGGTTTTCCGGCTGAGGTTCGTACCTCTGGAGGAATGATGGGCACCAAGCTGTATGTCGGGAATCTTCCGTTCAGTGTCACCTCGCAAGAGCTCAGCGATCTCTTTTCGCAAGCAGGCGAGGTGGTTTCGGCGAACATCATCACCGACCGGTTCTCCGGGCAATCACGCGGCTTCGGCTTCGTCGAGATGGCCAACGAGGATTCGGCTCACACCGCCGTCGGGCAGTTCAACGATTTCCAAATGAAGGGCCGCGGCCTGAAAGTGAACGAGGCCAAGCCTCGTGAGGGTGGTCGAGGTGGTGGAGGCGGTGGCGGAGATCGTGGTGGCGGAGATCGTAGCAGCGGAGATCGTGGCAGCGGTCGTCGCTGGTAGCACGTAGTCTTTCGCTTCCCCGCTCCCGCCGACAATCGCGGTTGAGCATTCCGCGGCTCTCGAGCCGCCCTGTAAGGTGCGTCCCGCAACATCGCATGCTTCGTTTTGGCGCAGCTCGAGCGCGGGGCTGTCGAAACTTGACACCCCACTCGCCGCGGGCTCTAAGGACGCGCGCCGCCGCAAACCCCCAGGGCGGCAACGGGGAGGGTCGTCATGTTCGGTCTGTTCCAGCGCCCGAAGCTCGAGGCCAGCTTCACCGCATCTGAAGCCGTCAGCAACGAGTTCACGCGCGAGATCGAATTGGCCGGACGCGTGGTGCTGACGAATACCGGCGCCGACGCCGAGATCAGCGCCGTCGAGATGATGATCATTGCTGGCTTCCGCCGAATTCCTCTCGATGTCCCGGCCGCCTGGAAGACGATCGTCCTCGGCAAAGGGCAGACCAAATCAGAAGATCTGCGCTGGAAGCTCACGCTAGATTCGCCGCTGCGCGCACAAGCAGGCCAGCTCTACGTCAGTGCCCTGGACCAGAAACGTCAGACCTGGCAGTGGCGGTTGCCGTTCACCTTCGAGCTACGCTGAACACGAGATGCTGACGGTCGGGGACATCGTGGTAACGATGTCGTATCCGGGCATGTTCACGGTCGTTGCCCTGAACGGTGATCAGGTCGTGATCGAGGATGGCAGCGGCGCCACCCATACGGTGCTGACCGCCAATGTACGGCGGGTCACGCGGGAACCCGGCTCCTCGTAGACCTGGGCATTGGGCCCCCGTTTGACGCTCGGGCCCCGGGGAGACCCCGGGGCGCTCGCGTTCGGTCGCAACGTCGCGTGCGGCTTGCGACTACTTCTTGGTGCCGAGAACGTGCTGCTTGAAGCTCTTCGCAACGGTGAAGCCGACCTTCTTTCGGGCCGGGATCTTGATCGCTTCCCCGGTCTGAGGATTGCGACCCATGCGCGCCTTCATCTGCCGCATGCGCCAACCCCCGAGATCGGGAATCTTGACCGTGTCGCCCTTCTTCACGCTCTTCCGAATCGTCTCCACGAGCGCGCTGAGGATCTCTTCCATTTGCTTCCGGGAGATGCCGGTTTCCTCCGCCAACTTCCCAACCAACTGTGTCTTCGTCATGTGCACTCCCCCTATGGTGTGGTGAAAAGACGGCGCACCCTAAGTTAGTCATCGGGAAGCTGTCAAGCATCGCGAGCCCTCAAAACCGCGATTTTCGCGGCCCAGAGGGTCCTCGACCCGGCCTCACCCGAGCGCGGCGACGGGGGTATCGCGATCGTTCAGCGTCACACGGCGTCGCAAAAAGTCCCGCAAGAGAGCATTGAACCGCTCCGGTTCTTCGACGTTGGGACTGTGCGCGGCGTTCTCGAACACCACCATCTCCGCACCGGGAATCGTCACCGCGAGGCGCTCGCCGAGCGCCACCGGTGTCAACGGATCGTGCCGCCCCCATACGACGAGACACGGCATAGTGATGCGCTCGAGATGCGCGTCGACGTGCTCGTCACCATACACGAGGCGCTGGAGCAAGGCGGTCCGCGGTACGGCATCACGCTTGGCCACGCGCAGCAGATCACGAAGGACGAACGCGGGAAGTCGTACCGGCCGCTGAAAATTGGCGCGAATCAACATACGCATGTCGTCGATCGTTTCCGGAAGGAGCGCCCGCTCGAGCGTCAGGTCGGGATCGAAGCGAAGACCCGCCGCGTCGACGACGACGAGCCGCTCGACGCGATCCGGATGCGCAGCAGCGAACGCGAGGCTGATCCATCCGCCCATCGAGTGTCCGACCAACGACCACGCGCGGAAGTCCGAGGTCGTCGAGTAGCGCGCGGAGACAACGCACCTGGAGCGCGATGCAGTTGCTGTCACCGAGACGTTCCGAGCCACCGAAGCCCGGCATGTCGGGAGCGATCACGTCGTACTGGGACGCGAGCGTTACCAATTGCTCGTGCCAATTGACGGCAGCTTCGGTACCGAACCCATGGACGAACACCAACGGAGCGCCGTGCCCACCACGCCAGTAGTGGACGCGCGCGTCGGACAGGGTCACCTGCCGGCTCGCGAACTTCCGCAGCCGAAGCCGCGTGCGCAGCGCGATGCGGAAAAGTTCGGTGGGGCGCCGATACCCATACGCACCGGCCAACACCACGCCGATCATCCACGGAAACGGATCCACGTGGCTACTGTGGCGCTCGATGCGGACGGAGGCAAGCGGCGAACGTCCACCGGCGCTCGACATTTGACGGTCGAAACCACGGTCGCTAGAGGAGGCGGCATGTCGAACATTCTCTGTCCGTGGTGCGGTTGTCCAATCGCGGTCGACCGCGGAATACGCCGGCGCGGAGTCGTGTACTGCTGTCAGGGATGTGCGACGGGAACACGGTGCGAGATGCCTGAATGCCCGCGTCCGCTTCCGAGTCAGGCGGGTCTCCCGGACGTCAGCCTGCCTGAGACTCGTCAGAACTGAGCGGGCTCGCGCCCAACCACCTTTGCGCACTCGCGACATCCACTATAGAAGTCCCGCGCATGAGTGACGACCAATTCCTGGTCGCAGGACGCCAGCCAGGCGACGACGACATGAAGAGCGTCAGTCGCGCGTTCGGCGACACTTTCGCGATGTCGCGACTGAACGATGCGATCCAGTGGGCCAGGAAATATTCGTTCTTCAGCTACCCGTTCGTGACTGCGTGCTGCGGGATGGAATACATGGCGGTCGCCGGACCACGGTTTGACCTCGATCGCTTCGGCGCCGCGCTCCCGCGCTTCACTCCGCGCCAGGCCGACCTCCTGATGGTGGTCGGAACGATCACGCATCGCCAGGCCCCAGTGCTCCAGCGCGTCTACCGTCAGATGGCGGAGCCGCGTTGGGTGATGTCGTTCGGCGCCTGCACGAGCTCCGGCGGGCCGTACAATAATTACGCCGTCGTTCAGGGCATCGACACCATCATTCCCGTCGACGTTTACGTTCCGGGCTGCCCCCCGCACCCACAAGCCGTTCTCGACGGCCTGATGAAGTTGCAAGAGCGGGTGCAGCACGAACGTCCCGGCACCCCTTATCCCGGACGTCACGGTAGCGGTCGTCCACTCCAGGACTGACGGCATGGCCAAGATCACCGTCGACGGCACGACGATCGAGGTACCGGACAACAGCATGTTGTTGCCGGTGTTGCTTGACCGCGGCTTGCAAGTTCCTCATTACTGTTACCACCCGAAGCTCTCGATCGACGGCAGCTGCCGCATGTGCCTCGTCAAAGTCGAAGGGCTGCCGAAGCTCACGATCTCGTGCAACACGCCCGTCCGCGAGGGGATGGTCGTGGATACGCAGGGGCCGGAAGTCACGAAGGCACGCCAAGGCGTCCTCGAACTGTTGTTGGTGAACCACCCGCTCGACTGTCCCATCTGCGACCAAGCGGGGGAGTGCTACCTTCAGGACTACGCTTTCGAGTACGGGAAGCGCGCTGCTCGCACGCAGGAACCCCGGCGGAAGCTCCTGAAGCGCGTCGACGTCGGTCCCCGCGTAGTGCTCGATCAGGAGCGCTGCATTCTCTGTCGCCGCTGCGTTCGCTTCTGCAAGGAGATCACCGAAACGCGCGAGCTCGGCGTGTTCAATCTCGGGGATCAGTCCGTCGTGGACATCTTCCCCGGCGAGCCCCTCGACAACGACTACTCGATCAATACGGCGGACATCTGCCCGGTCGGGGCGCTCCTCAGCAAAGACTTCCACCACAAGATGCGGGTGTGGTTCCTCGACGAGACGGAAAGCGTCTGCCCGGGCTGCTCCAACGGCTGCAACGTCAAGGTCGGCGCAGCACGCGGAAGCGTCTATCGCTTGCTGCCCCGGCGCAACGACGAGGTGAACGATACCTGGATGTGCGACCAGGGACGGCTCGGATACCGCTTCGTCAACGAGCACCGCGTCCGCACCCCGCGCGTACGCCGCGGCACCACCCCCCCCGAGAACGCGTCGTGGGACGAAGCTCTCCAGCAGACCACGACCCAGCTTTCCGAGCTGAGTCGCCGCGACGGAGCCGGAGCGCTGGCAGCGGTCGTGTCTCCGCACCTCACCAACGAAGAGCTCTTCTCGCTCGGGCAGCTCCTCGCGGGCGGCCTCCGCATTCAGCAACGCGACGTCGCCGTGATCAGCGGTAAATCCGACGACTTCCTGATCAAGGCCGACAAGGCAGCCAACGCGCGCGGCGCCAGCGATCTCGGCCTCGCTGCGACCGCTGGCGCAGCGGACCTCGCGGCGATCCGGGCCGCGATCGAAGCAGGCACGATCCGAGGCCTCTTCGTCACCGGGACGGATCTTTGGGAGGTGTGGGGTGAGGCGGCCGCGAGGATCCTCGGGCGTCTCGAATTTCTGGTCGTCGTGGCGAGCAACGAGCATCCCCTGCTGGACCTGGCGCACGTCGTGCTCCCGGGTCTCACTTTCGCCGAGAAGAACGGCACCTTCACCAATCACGCCGGTCGCGTGCAGCGTATCCATCGCGCGCTCGATCCCGGGACGCAGCCGAGCGACGGCGAGATCTTTCTGCAAATCGGGCGGCGCCTCGGCATGGAGATTACGCCCGGACTCTTCGATCCGCGCCAGATCTTCGGCGCCATTACGCGTCGGGTTCCCCGCTACGCTGCACTCGGCTGGGATGACCTCGGCCGCCAAGGCCAACCGACGGCGGACGCCTGAGTGGCTGCGAAGGTCGTCACAGTCCAGCGTCCCGCGCGTCCCCGCGCGATGGACACCCTCGGACCCCTGGCCATTCTGCGCGGCCTCTTCGTCACGTCGTCGCATTTCTTCCGGAACCTCTTCGGGTTCATCCGAGGCAAGCCGACGATCTTCACGGTGCAGTATCCCGAGGAGCTTCAGCAGTTGGCGCCGGCGTTCCGCGGCATGCCGGTCCTCGTGCAGATGGCCAACGGCAAAGAGCGCTGTGTTGCCTGCGGCCTCTGCGAGTGGGCGTGCCCCGTCGATTGCATCACGATCTATCCCGCCGAGACCGAGGATGAGATCGAGCGCTACCCAGCGGTGTTCGACATCGACATGTCGCGCTGCATGTTCTGCGGCCTCTGTGAGGAAGCGTGCCCCGAGGAGGCGATCGTCATGAGTCAGCGCGTTGCAATCGCGACCACCGACTGGCGCGGCAGCGTGTGGCACAAGAGCGACCTCTTGATGCCCGCGACCGAGCTGCAGACGCGGCTCACACACATTCGCCGCGGGTACGAGCGCACCGGTGCCGCCGCAACGCCCGTGGCGCGAGGCAAAGCGTGAGCACCGAAGAGCCCATCGATCATCCGATCCTCGTCAAGCTCCGCGAGCGCTTTACGGACGACGTGAAGGCCGTTCACGCGTGGCGCGGCGACCTCACGGCCGAGGTCTCTGCCGCTCGCCTCATCGAGATCTGCCTTTGGCTCCGTGACGACGCGGCCCTCGCGTTCGACTATCTCGTGGACGTCACGGCCGTGGACTATCTCGGCAGCACGCCGCGCTTCGAGCTCGTGTACCACATGAAGTCGCTCACGCACGGCCATCGTCTCCGCATCAAAGCCAAGGTTTCTGAGGACGACGCTCGGATTCCCAGTGTCGTCTCGGTTTGGCGCGGGGCCGACTGGCTCGAGCGAGAGACCTGGGATCTCTACGGCATTCGTTTCGACGGTCACCCCGATCTACGCCGCATCTATCTGTACGAAGAATTCGAAGGCCATCCGCTTCGCAAGGACTACCCGAAGGAGCGGCGTCAGCCACTGGTGACGAGGGCCGATCTCGATACCCCCGAGGTTCGACGTCAGGAGGAGCGCGATCGTGCGCGATACGGACGCTGGCACTAAGGACCTCGCGCTCTCCGACGAGCTGCACGGAGAGCCGCTCGAGATCCAGATGGGGCCGTCGCATCCTGCGACGCACGGCACCGTCCGCATCAGCCTGAAACTCGACGGTGAACGCATCGTCGACTGCGACATTCAGGTGGGGTACCTCCACCGCGGCTACGAGAAAGAGTGCGAGAGCGGGGAGTGGTCGCAAGCGGTCCCGTACACGGACCGCCTGAACTACGCGAGCCCGATGATCAACAACGTTGGCTTCTGTCTGGCAGCTGAGAAGCTTTTCGGGATCACCGTTCCGCCGCGTGGGCAGTACATCCGAACCATCGCCAGCGAGATCTCGCGCCTGAGCGATCACTTCACGTGCCTCGGCGCAAGCGCCATGGAGCTCGCAGCCATGACGCCGTTCCTCTACGGCGTCCAGGCGCGCGAGCACATGTGGGATCTGCACGAGGCCCTCTGCGGCGCGCGCGTCACCACGAACTACGTGAGGATCGGCGGCCTGCAGAGCGATCTCCCTCCCGGATTCGTCGAGCTGTGTCGTGAGAAGCTGCGGCTTGCGCTCGCGATCTTCGCCGACGTCGATCGGCTGCTGACTCAGAATCCGATCTTTCGTGAACGCATGGAGGGAACCGGCAAGCTGCCGGCCGCCGACCTGATTGCGTACGGCGTCACCGGGCCAGTGCTGCGCGCCGCCGGCGTCGGGTACGACATTCGGAAGGCCGAGCCGTACCTCGTGTACGACCAGGTCGATTTCGACGTGCCGGTCGGCACCAGCGGAGACAACTACGATCGCTACCTCGTACGCGTAGAGGAAGTGAAACAGAGCGCGCGCATCATCGAGCAATGCCTCGACAAGCTTCCCGACGGACCGGTCGACGTCGACGATCCTCGCTTTCGTTGGCCGGCGAAGGGCAAAGTCTTCAATCGCATGGAAGAGCTGATCGACCAGTTCAAGCTCGTCACGGAAGGCATGCGCCCACCCGCCGGCGAGGTCTACCAGGCCGTCGAGGGCGCCAACGGCGAGCTCGGCTTCTACCTGGTCAGCAACGGCACCGGGAAACCGTGGAAATGTCGCTGTCGCGCACCGAGCTTCAGCAACACCCATGCGATGCGCGACATGGTGCGAGGGGCGCTACTCGCCGACATCGTGCCGACATTCGACATGATCAACATGATCGGTGGTGAGTGCGACCGATGAGCGACGCCGTGTTCACGTTGTCCGAAGCCGTGAAGCAACAGATCCTGTCCGAGGTGCCGAGGTATCCCGAGGCACGCTCCGCGCTCTTGATGGCGCTCCACCACGTCCAAGCCGAGATCGGTCACGTTCCGATCAACGTGCAGCGCGAGCTTGCCGCCTTGCTCGGCATTCGACCGATCGAGGTCCGCGAAGTCGTCACGTTCTATCCGATGTACCACGAGCACCCAGTCGGGAAGCGCAACATCCAGGTGTGCGTCAACATCGCCTGCGCACTCGCGGGTGCACGCAGTGTCGTACGTGGCCTCGAGCAGAAGCTCGGAATTCGTGTCGGCGAGCGCACCCCCGATGGCGCGTACTCGATCGAAGAGGTGCAGTGCCTCGGTTCTTGCGGCACCGCCGTGTGCGTCATGGTGAATAATCTCCCGTTCATCGAGAACGTCCGACCGGATGGGCTCGATGAGCTTCTCCGTACGGTAGGCTGATGCTCGAACGCTATCTCTTACCGCCGGAGGGAGCCGACTGGCGCTCCATCGACGCCTACCGTCAGACCGGCGGGTACGAGGCCGCGCAACGCGCGTTGCAAACACTCACGAGCGAGGCGGTCATCGAGGAAGTGAAGGCGTCCGGCCTGCGCGGTCGGGGCGGCGCCGGTTTCGGTACGGGACAGAAGTGGAGCTTCATGCCGAAGCCTGGCGGCCCGAAACCGACCTTCATCGCCTGCAACGGCGACGAGAGCGAACCCGGCACCTTCAAGGACCGCCAGATCCTCGAGCGCAATCCGCACCTCTTGGTGGAAGGCCTGATCATCACCGGTCACGCCATCGGAGCGCGCGCGGCGTACGTCTATCTGCGCGGCGAGTACGTCACCGCATTCCGGACCTTGGTGCGGGCCGTCGAAGAAGCCCGCTCCGCAGGCTTGCTCGGGCCAGGCCATCTCGGAAGTCAGCGCGAGTTCGACGTGCACATCATGCGCGGAGCCGGCGCGTACATCTGCGGTGAAGAGACGGGCATGATCGAGTCAGCGGAAGGCAAGAAGGGCCAACCGCGCAAGCGTCCACCGTTCCCGGCCGTCTATGGTCTCTGGGGTTGTCCGACGACCGTGAACAACGTCGAAACCATCTCGCAGGTTCCCTCGATCATTCGGCGCGGTGCCAACTGGTTCAAGACCATCGGTACGCCGACGAGCACCGGCAATACGCTCTACGGGATCAGCGGCCATGTGAATCGTCCCGGCGTCTACGAGCTCCCGCTCGGAACTCCGCTGCGCGAGATCATCGAGATACACGCCGGCGGAGTCCGCAACGGGAAGCGCTTGAAGGCCATCATTCCCGGTGGGGTCTCCATGCCCGTGCTCTCGGCCGAGCAGATCGACGTGCGCATGGATCACGAATCCCTGAAGCAGGCGGGAACGCTGCTCGGGACGGGTGGCATCGTGGTCATGGACGAGACCGCGTGCATGGTTCGCGCCGCCATCGTGATCGCGCGCTTCTTTCGTCACGAAACGTGCGGGCAATGCACCCAGTGTCGTGAAGGCACCGCGTGGCTGTACAAGCTGCTCCGCCGCGTCGAGGGCGGGGAGGGGACCATGGCGGATCTCGACACCATCAACGAGATCGGCGGCTACATGGAAGGCCAGACGATCTGCGCCCTTTCCGATGCTGCCGCCTGGGCCGCCACCGGCTTTCTCCGGCGCTTCCGCGCCGAGTTCGAAGCCCACGTGACGGGTGGCGGCTGTCCGCTGCCGGAGAGCTTCGAGGCATGAGCCACGCTGCCGTCGTGCGGAACGTCGTCGTGCAGTCCTGGGGCACACCCAACGTGACCGTCGGCAGCGTGAACGAGCCTCGCGAGCTCGAAGAGAACGGCCAGCGCTTCAACGAGAAGTGGGTCTACCGCCTCTCACAGGCCACACCCGAACAACCCAAAGAGCGGATCATCTACTGGCACCGGTACGATTTCGTCGCGTCGTTTCTGGTGATGCCGGGCGGATCCGCCATACCCGAGAATCTCGCCGAGGTGCTCGCGGGTCTAGGGGATCGCCGCTACCGTCCGAAGCTCTGATTCGCGGTTTTCATCGCCGCGCCATCGTGCCATTCGGATACCCGCACCCCTTTACGCCTTCTTGCTGCGCCGTCGACCTTTCGAGCGGTGATAGCGGTCGAGGCCTTCGTTCAGCAGGGCCAGAATGACTTCCCGCTTCTTGGCTTTGAGATCCTTCGCGAGGCGATCGATGCGGGTGGTGAGCTCTTTCGGTACGTAGAGCGCGAGGAGCTTGGTCTCTCCCTCCTTTTCCCTTCCGTACAGATCCTGCAATCGCAGATTCGCGTTCATGCTGCCCCCTCTCAAAGCAGGCGCCGATCACGGCACTCGACTCGAACACGGCGCCTAGCGAGGGAGTGTAGCGGCGGCATAGTACCCAGACAAGGGTAGAGTCGTAGACTCGAGCATGCGTAATTCCACAAGCAATCTGCGTTGTCCGGAACGTTCAAAAGCACGTACGAGGACGATATGCGACGCGTATCGAATCCGAGGCAGAGCGCCCTCGCGGACAGTGCTGCCATCCTCGCGAGGCCACCGTCATCTCGGCGACGCTCCGCCGCGTTTCCGCCACCAGCTCCTGGAGCGTTTGTCGCGGCATCGCACAGGATGTCGCGATTTCACGGCGCAAATCACCGCTGCGATGGGGGCATGAGGCTTGCTTGGAACCGTCGCATGCCTGCCACCGTTTCCTTCCTCCTTCCCGTCCACAACGTCGTCGACACCTTCGACGAAACTCTCACACGGATCGTGCGCGCCGATCTCGGCCACGCGGGACTGAACCGTGAGATCATCGTCGTCGACGACGCGTCGAGGGACGGGACGACCGAGCATCTTCGCCACATCGCCGCGCGCGGCATGGCGCGGATCTGCTTTCACGCCGAGACGCTCGGGCAGGGCGCTGCCCTCTCGACAGGGCTCGCGCTCGTGACTGGCGACATCGTGGTCGTCGTCGACGCGACGCTGGCGTACGACCCAGCGGAGTGCGGCAGGCTGCTGGCACCCATCCTCGCTGGCGAGGCGGACGTGGTCTACGGATCCCGGTACGTCGCGACGAGTCGGCAAGTGCCCCGCCTTTGGGACCGCCTCTCCGACCAGGTGCTGACGGCCGTCTCGAACGGGCTGAATAACGTCGCGCTCACGGACGTCACCACGTCCTATCAAGCCTTCCGCTCCGACGTCGTTCGAGGGGCCGTGCTCCGAGCCGATGGCTGCGGAATTTCCGGCGAGCTTGCGGCACTCTTCACGACCCGACAGTGCCGCATCTACGAGGTGCCCGTGTCGTATCGCATGCGACATCACGCTTCCGCCGGCACCCGATGGTTCGAGGGCCTTTCTCAGCTCACCATGATGGCGCGCTCGCGGCTGCGGTCGTGGCACCTCGATCCGATCGCGCCCCATGCGCCTTATCGCGAGGCGGTGCTGGCCGCTCCCCGGGCCCGTCTGACGCGCCTCGTACATCCCGACCTGATGCCGATCTCACCAGCCGCCGTCCGCCCGACGCTGCGGGCGAACTAACCTCAGGGTTCCAAGCGCAGGGTTCCCGCGGCGAGATCCACTGAGAAGCGAAACTGCGTCAGGAAGTTCAGCCCGATGATGCCGATCAGGGGTGGCTCCACGGCGTCCATGATCACGGCATCGACGCCCGCGAGCCGCGCGTCCCGGATCTGTAGCGCGTCGAGCGCCACGAGGTCCGCTTCGACCTGACCATTGGCCGTCGCGACGGGGATGGTGCGATGTTTGCGGGGCGCGATCCCGAGCTGCCGCGCCGTTCCGTGCGTAAGGACGCAGTACGATGCGCCGGTGTCGATGAGCATGGGGCCGGTCACCATTCCGTTCAGCGTGCCATCGACGATCAGGTGCTTCCGATCACCGTGCAACGGAATGTCGTGGTGCGTACCCGTAATCCCGGTCGCCAGTGATCGGGGCAAGCGACCGGGCTCCTCCACCGAGGTCAGGCGATCGAGTCGCACGGCGTCGAGTTCACGCCCCGCGTGCGGTGCATAGGCGATCGGGTCGAGCACCAGCGCGCCGACGATGATCACGGCGCCGACCAGTTGCCGCAACATCAGCGTCAGGCGCCAGCGGCGTGACTGACGCGGTGTTGCTCGAGCAAGATCTTCACCTTCCGCACGAGGTCGGCACCGCTGAACGGTTTCGTGATGTAGTAGTCGGCTCCGAGTGCCAGCCCCTTCTCGATGTCGTCCTGGGCCGATTTCGCCGTGAGGAAGATGACGGGGACCTGCGACGTGCGCTCCTGACTCTTGAGGACCTTGAAGACCTCGTACCCGTCCACTTCGGGCATCATGATGTCCAGGATCACGAGATCGAAATCGGCGTGCGCGAGCACCTGAATGGCTTCACGCCCGCCGAGACACTTCGTCGGACGCATTCCCTCGATCCGCAGACGCGTTTCCACGAGCTCGGCGATCATCGGGTGATCCTCGACGATGAGCACCCGTGCGCCCGATTCGCCTGATCCTGCCTGTCGCTGCAGTTCCATCAGTCCCCTCACTACCTTCTAGCTCCGCGAGACGAGCCCGAGAAGATTCGTTCTGTAACGAATCGCCATCATGCGACGGATATGCACCCGCGCGTGTTGCCCCTCCGCGCTCGTCGGCGCACGCCACATGTCATGCGCACTGGGTGTAGTTGCCTTGCGAGCCTCACGTGATCCCGTACTTGTCGAGCTTGCGGTACAGCGTACGTCGACTGAGACCGAGCAGCCGCGCCGCTTCCATGCGCTTGCCACCAGCGGCCCCCAGCGCTTTCCGAATCTGATCGCGCTCGGCCGCCTCGATGCTGAGGTCGAACTGCGGAGCTGCCGCGATCTCCGGGATGGCATGCCCACCCGTGGCCAGGACCATCGTGGTCGCCGGTACCGCCCCCCCCAAGAAAGGTGCCGGGAGATTGTCCGCCTGAATGCTCGGACCACGCGCCACGATGAGCGCGCGCTCCATCACGTTCAGGAGTTGGCGAATGTTCCCGGGCCAGGCGTGCGCGCGAAACATCGCGAGCACGGGCTCCGAGATCTCGACCACCTCGTCCTTGCCGAGCCGCTTGGCGAGGCGCTGGAGAAAGTGACCGCAGAGGAGGTCGATGTCCTCAATCCGCGCACGCAGCGGGGGCAGGGTGATCGACCCGACGTTCAGTCGATAGTAGAGATCCTCGCGAAACTCGCCGCGATCCACCATGGTCGCGAGATCGCGATTTGTTGCGGCGATGATTCGGATGTCGATGCGAATCGGCTCCGGTGAGCCGACTTTCTTGATTTCTCGGTTCTCGATCACCCGTAGCAACTTGGCCTGCACGGGCATCGGCAATTCGCCGATCTCGTCGAGGAAGATGCTGCCACCGTGGGCGGCCTCGAACAGCCCCTTGCGGTCGCGATCGGCGCCCGTGAACGAGCCGCGCACGTGGCCAAAGAGCTCGCTCTCGAGCAGCGTCGGCGCGAGCGTCGTGCAATTGCAGAGAATGAAAGGCTTGTCTTTGAGGGGGCTCAGCTCGTGGAGCGCGCGCGCGACGAGCTCTTTGCCCGTACCGCTCTCCCCGGTGATGAGCGCGGTCGTGGGATACCGTGCCAAGCGCTCGATGAACGAGAAGATCTCGAGCATCTCCTGACTGCGGGCCACCATGCCCTGGAATTCGACCCGACCCTGCAGCTGCTGTTGCAGAATCTTGTTCTCGCGCGCCAGACGTCGACGCTCGAACACCACGTCGAGGATGCGTTCGAGACGGCGGAAATCGATCGGCTTCTCGATGTAGTCGGTCGCACCCGCCTGAATCGCCTCGACGGCATCCTTCACGGACGAATAGGCCGTCATCAGCACGAGTTGCACGTCGGGGTCATGCTCTTTGATGTGATGCAGCAACTCGATGCCGCTCATGCCCGGCATCCGCACGTCGGAAAGGATCAGGTCGACCGGAACCTGACTCATCAGATCGAGCGCGGTCGACGCGCGGTCGGCCGTCGTGACCGTAAAGTCACGCTCGGTCAGAAAGAGCTGCAGAATCCGACGAATGTCGGGATCGTCCTCGACCACCAGCACGCGGTATTGATCACGCAACGCCATCCGCCCTCCGAAGGCGACGCGACACGAGGACGCGTCTGCCACGGAGCAGAAGGTCGCAAGACGCATGCCAGGCGGTGAGCCACGATGACACAGTCCGCCGACCTAGCACCTGCGGCGTTTTTCATGGCGCGTGCGGATCTGCATTCGGCCGAGAACCGTCACTGCGATGACGAAGGGGGACGTTCTCGACACCCTGAGACGGTACGGAGCCTGTGTATCGCGCCAAGGTCGGGGGCACGCTCCTTGCTGCTTCGCATCGCGCTCTCGCTGGCGATGTGCCCGCGGGACGCGACACGCATGACGAGCTCCCACTCTTCGAGTCTTCGGTTCGATTGGACGCGCATCCTCAGTGCGCTCGGCGCCGTGACGCTCGCCGCCGTCGCAGCCTGGGTCGCACCGTCCATGCCCGCGCTCGTCCTCGCAATCAGCGCCGCTCTCGCACTGGGAGTGACGCTCGGCGTGACACTTGCCATGCGCCGATCCGCGCGTCCGGTAACCAACCCCCTGGGCGGCCCAAACAACGACCTGACGCCGGCGCCGTTCGCAGAGGTGATGCGTCATTGTGAGAACGCGATCGTTCTCACCGATCCCTCACTCAGGATCTGGTATGCCAACGAAGCCTTCTCGCAGCTCAGTGGACGCACCATGTGTGCGGCGGCTGCGACCTCGCTCGTCGACGCCCTGGTGCATCGCATCTCGGACGGCGACGCCTTCGCCCGCCGGATCCAGGAGCTCGCGATGCACGGCGATCACGACGGTCATGGCGAGATCACACACCTCGGGACACCGCCCCGCGCATTCGAATGGCGCAGCGTTCCCCTCCGCGACCGCGACGCGAACGTCCAGGGGAGGGGATTCGTCTTCTACGACCGCAGCCAAGCGAACGAGCTCGCGGGCCTCAAGAGCGACTTCCTCAGCACGGTGACCCACGAGCTGCGGACGCCGCTCACCTCCGTGAAGGGGTCGCTGCAGCTCGTACTGGGGAAATCGACCGCCCTGTCGCCGATCGACAGCGAGCTGTTGCACATCAGCTTGAAGAACGCCGACCGCCTCATTCGGCTGATCAACGATCTCCTCGACATCTCACGGCTCGAGCTCGGAAAAATCGAGCTGACCTTCGCCCGCGTGCCGACGGCCTCGCTGGTCGAGGAAGCCGTAGCGGGTCTGCGGGCCTACGCCAGTGGCCGCGAGATCACGATCGGCTGCGAAGTCGATGCGGACGTCCCTCCCGTCGAGGGCGATCGCGATCGGCTCATCCAAGTCCTGACCAACCTCATTTCGAACGCGGTGAAATTCTCTCCGGCGAGCGGCCACGTCCTGGTACGTGCGACCCGCGAAGCCGACGAAGTTGCGATCGCAGTACGGGATTGGGGCATCGGCATCCCTGTCGCCGATCAAAGCCGACTCTTCCAGCGCTTCCAACGCGTCAATCCCGGCCATTCGACGGAACCGGGAACGGGCCTGGGGCTTGCCATCTCGAAGGCGATCGCGGCGCGCCACGGCGGCCGGATCACGCTCGCGAGCCGAGAACAAGAAGGCTCGACCTTCACCATCCTCGTGCCGGCCGCCAAAGAGCATCCAAACGCGACCGCGAACCTGTACGTGACAGACGGCGGCGGCCACACGCCGCCGACGCTTTTGTTGGTCGACGACGACCCTGAGCTGGGAACGACGCTCGAGCGGGCGTGGCAGGGGCGCTATCGCCTGCTCCGCGTCGCGCGTGGCGTCGACGCGCTGGACAAGGCGCGCGAGGCGTCTCCCGACCTCGTGCTCCTCGACGTCGTCCTGCCCGACCTCAGCGGCTACGACGTGCTGCGCATCCTCCAGACCACCGCCGCAACCGCGAGCATCCCTGTGATCATGCTGACGGTGCAACCAGAGCGGGCGCTCGCTGCCAACCTCGGCGCCGTCGACGTGGTGGCGAAACCGCTCGACATCGCGCTGCTGACCAATGCAGTGGAGCACGCGCTGATGGAACGCGCCCTCGATCTCGGGCCGCGCCTCGCTGTCGGTCACTGACTCGCTACGCCGCGTCAGCAGGCCGCCCTCTCGTCACTCCCGCGCTTTGCCGCCGACGGTCGTGCCACGTTTGCGTGCGAGGCCCTGAATGGCCCGCCAGGCCAGCTTGCTTGGATTGGCATGACCATTCTCCCACCGATTGACGGTCGAGACTGTCACGGCGATCGCGTGGGCAAACTCCTCTTGGGTCATGCCCAAGCGAGCACGCAGCTCCCGAATCGACTGGGAGCCCGGGGCACCACCCTCAGGAAGCACGTCCAGGGTCTCTTCTGAATTTCGATCCATCGCTGCTGCTACCTCCTACGCATGACGCTTGGAATTCAGCCGGGGGTTGCCCACGGCGTCCGCCATAGCGATCAGCAACCGTCGTGCCACGCGGCCCCCTACGTCCGCGCAGCATCTCGCGCCCCGAGAGTGCTGCGAAGCGGCAGTCCGGTGTCGCAGGGCGGCGTGGTCGTGACGTATCTGCCGAGTGGCGTTGCCTTGATGCACTACCATTCGCTATGGAGACGTATGCGGCTTCGCACGGCAAGGAGGAGGTACTCGTGACCACCATCGGAACGTTGAAGATGCGGCTTACCATCGGGGTGTTGTTGCTTCTCAGTGGCATGTGGCTCGCCACTCCCAGCGCGGCAGCTCCCACACCAGAGGATACGGTCAAAGCCTACCTGACTGCCATGAAAGAGCAGAAGTTCGACGAAGCCTACAAGCACATCTCCAAGGGAATGGCCGCCAACAAGGACGCTGAGGCCTGGGGCAAGGAATATAAGTACATCTTCCAGACCAGTGAGATGAAGATCTTCAAGTTCGAGGTCTATGCGGGGAAGATCGAAGGCGAGACCGCCAAGGTTCCCAACATCCTCAGCTCGCAGGACAAGTTCCTCAACCAACTCGGTGCCGACGAATACGAGCTCTACACGCTGGTCAAAGAGGGCGGTGAGTGGAAGATCGATCAGCAAGAGATTGTCGAAGGGTCCGAACAGTCGAAGTGGTTTGCCAAGAAGGCCACCTGAACCCCTTTTGGTTGACTCCCAAAACGATCTCAGGCACTAGACGCGCGTCGCAATTCCGCGAGCGGTCAGCCGCCCTGTTCCCTAGGAGGATGTAATGGAAAAAACTCGACGCGTCCTGGCGACGGTGGGCATGGTTGCGACCCTGGCGCTGGGCGGCTGTCACCCTGAAGTCGAGCTTCCACCCCTCCCCGAACAAAAGATCTCGCTCCTGGGCGATCGCTTCTTCGACGTCAAAGCCCTCACCGCTGACCACGTCCTCGTCGCCGGCTATCGTGGCAAGATCCTCGAGACGACCGATGCGGGCCGCACCTGGAACGTGAATCAGACTCCGACGGATCGCGCGCTCTACAACATCCGATTTGCCGACGCGCAGAACGGCTGGATCTGTGGCCAGGCAGGCATCATTCTCAACACCAAAGACGGCGGAAAAACCTGGACCGAACAGAAGAGCAACACCGACCAGTACCTGTTTGCGATCTACACCCTGAGCCCGACCCACGTGTACGCCGTCGGCGACAAGTCGACGCTGCTCGAAACCACGGACGGCGGCGCCAACTGGAAAACGCGGAAGATCGCCCAGGACACGCAGGGTATTTCCGAAGACATTGCGCTCGCCGTCCAAGACCCGATCTTCTACGACATCGAGTTCACGGATAATCAGCACGGCTGGATCGTCGGCGAGTTCGGTACGATCAACGCGACGACCGACGGCGGTCAGACGTGGAGCGCGCAACAAGAGAGCCTCCTCGGAGAGGGCATCGTCGACATCCTCGACCTTCCCACCTTCTTCGGTGTGCACTTCGTGAACGCGCAGGAAGGGATCGCGGCCGGTCTCGAGGGCAAGGTTGCTCGCACGAAGGACGGCGGCCAGACGTGGGCCTTCGATACCGTGGACGAGAAGATCGCGGTCGAAGATCCGCTCTACTCGCCGTTCCTGTTTCCCGATGGGAAGGCGTGGGTCGTCGGAGCCGGGGGCGAGGTGCTCACGCGTGAGCCCGGTGAGCCCGCATGGAAGCGCGCGAAACTCGGCATGAAGCTGTTCACGTGGCTGCGTGGCGTCGACTTCTTCGATCACAACAACGGTTGGATCGTCGGCGGCTTCGGCACCATCCTGAAAACCAAGGACGGCGGGAAGACCTGGACGCCGAGCCTGGCGTAGCTTCGAAAGCGCCCGCACCACCTGACGAGCCCCGAGTGTCGCCGCGTGATTGCATCGCGGCGACGACATTGAATGGCCGGAGCTGATCGGCCTACGATGCCTTCGATGCGGGTCGTTGGGTCGTGGGTATCGTTGATCGGTTTCGCGACGCTCGCGATCGCGGGGGTGGGCTGCACGGCAACCGCGAAGCGAGCGCTGGCTCCGGGACGAGCGCCCGGCGACTACTTTCCGCTGACTCCGAGCTCGCGTTGGGAGTACCGGCTCAGCCGCCGTTCCGACGGACTCCCGCTGCGATTCGTGGCGACCGTACGGTCCGATCCGTTTATGGGGCCACACGGTCACGGCTGCCGCGTCGTCGATGAACGTTACGGTGATCGACCGGCAGGCGAGCGATCGCCGATCGTCTACTGCGCGGAGGGAGGATTCCTGCACCGCGTGATGTCCCTCGAGTACCGGGGCGAGCTGCTCGAGGACAACGGCCTTCGTTCCGGCGAGCTGCGGTTCCTCCCTCTCGACCTCGTGCACATCAGCAACTGGGAAGGTCGCACGAACGCCTATCAGCTCGCGGATGGGTCGGGCTTTGAGGTCCGACAGATTCATCAGGTGTCCACGCAAGCGGAGCCCGTCGAGGTTCCGGCCGGACGCTTCACTGGGTGCGCTCGCGTCGAAACTACCGCGATTCATTCCGCGACCGGCCCCGACGGCTCCGCCGTCGGACCCCGGGTCGTTTACTACTACTCGGACTGGTATGCGGCCGGCGTGGGTCTCATCCGTACCGAACAACGCAGCGCCACCGCGGAGGTGCTCGCCACCATCGAGCTTCTGAGCTACCAGGTCGCGCCGGAGACGACGCAGCAGTGATCGACGTTCAGGGGCTCGTGAAAGACTTCGGCACCACCCGTGCCGTGAACGGCGTCGACTTCTCGGTCCGCCCAGGCGAGATCATGGGGCTGCTCGGGCCGAACGGCTCCGGCAAGACCACGATCATGCGCGTGCTCACCGGTTTCTTTCCGCCGAGCGACGGCCGCGTCACGATCGACGGCCTCGACGTCGAAGAGCACTCCCTCGCCGTCCGCGAGCGCATCGGGTACCTGCCGGAGAACGTCGTGCTGTACCCCGACCTCACGGTACGGCGCTTCCTCACGTTCTGCGCCGAGGTCAAAGGCATTCCCGCAGCCCAACGCCGCGGCCGCCTCGACGAAGTGATGACGGCCTGTGGCCTCACGGAGGTGGCCGGGAAGCTGATCGGCAAACTCTCGAAGGGCTATCGCCAACGGGTCGGGATCGCGCAAGCCGTCATCCACCATCCGAAGGTGCTCGTACTCGACGAGCCGACCGTCGGCTTGGACCCGCGACAGATCGTCGACATCCGCACGCTCATCAAATCGCTCGGCGGCTCGACGACCATCCTCTTGAGCACGCACATCCTCCCCGAAGTGAGCATGACCTGTGAGCGGGTCATCATCATCGACTACGGCCGCATCATCGCCGAGGACACCGCCGAGGGCCTGACCCGCCGGCTGCAGGGCTCCCACGAGACCCGCGCGCGCATCGCCGGGCCCCGCGAGCCGATCCTACGCATGCTCGACGGTCTACCCGGGCTGGACGACGTACGCGAAGAGCCGACGACCGACGGCATCGTCACCATCGTGCTCCGCTCGTCGCTCGGCGACGAGACGCGACGGACCCTCGCGGACCATGTCGTGCACAACGGCTGGGGATTGCTGGAAGTGCGCCCGCTGCCCATGTCGCTCGAGGACCTCTTCGTCCGCTTGGTGCGAAGCGAACGGGAAACACCGGCGTGAGAACCCTCGCGTTGATTCGGAAGGAGCTGGCCTCGTACTTCGCGGGGCCGCTCGTCTACGTCGTCGTCGGGGCCTTCCTGCTCGCCACCGGCTACCGCTTCTACACGACGCTCAACAGCTATGTGACGTTCGGGTTCGGCATGAACATCCTCGAGCACTTCTGGGAGGATTTCTTCGTCAACCACATCGGATTCTATCTCCTCATCGTCGTGCCGCTGTTTACGATGCGGCTGATCGCCGAGGAACGCCGCCTCGGCACGATCGAGCTACTGTACACGTATCCCCTGCGCGACGGCGAGATCATGACGGCCAAGTTCGTCGCGTGCCTGCTGGTGTTCCTCCTGTTTCTCGCCGGGACGCTCGTTTATCCGGCGATCGTCTACGCAATTCAGCCCTTCGATCCGACGCCCTTCATCGCCCGATACCTCGGTGCCTTCTTGTTTCTGGCGAGCTGCATAGCGTGCGGGCTGTTTGTCTCCTCGCTCACCGAGAGCCAGGTCGTCGCTTCGTCGTGCACCTTCGTACTGCTGCTCCTCTTCTGGATCATCACGTGGAACGAGGCCGCCGTCAGCTCGTCGTACCTGATCGCACTCAGTCAGTTGTCGACCTTCGACCATTTCTTCAGCTTCGCGCGCGGCGTCATCGACCTGAAGGACCTCACGTACTTCGTCCTCTTCATCGCTCTCTTCCTCTTCCTCACGCTGCGCTCGATGGAGTCGCGGCGGTGGCGAGGTCGGCGATGAAACAGCGCGGACGCGTGCTCTCGTTGCTGATCGGCACCCTCGGCTTGATCGGCTGCGGGGCCCTGATCCTCGTGCTCACCTATCGGCACAACCTCCGCCTCGACCTGACCACGCAGCGCAACTACACGCTCTCCTCGCACGCCAGGAAGATCCTTGGCGAGCTCCATCAAGACGTCCGCCTGACGGTGTTCGTCCGCACTGAGGATCCGCGGACCCCTGACCTCAAGGATCTTCTCTGGCGCATCACGCAAGCGACCAAACGCATCACGTACGAGTTCGTCGACTTGAACCGATCGCCGGCGCTCGCCAAACGCTACGGGATCGATCGGTACGGCGCGATCGTCGTCGAGAGCGGCGACAAGCGCCGCGACGTCTCGAACCCGAACGAATCGCTGCTGATGGGCGCACTGCTTTCGGTCACCCGAGAGCGCGAGCGCTTCGTGTACTTCGTGACCGGACACGGGGAGCGCTCACCCGACGACGGCGATCGCAAGACCGGCATGTCCGTCGCCAAGAGCACGCTCGAGGACGAGCAGTTCGTCGTACGAAGCCTGCCCCTGATGCGCACCGAGTCGATACCGATCGATGCGACGGTGGTCGTCATGGCGGGGCCGCGCAAGGACTACCTCCCCGGCGAGCTGGAGCAGATCCAGGGCTATCTCTCGCGCTCCGGCAACTTGCTGATGCTGCTCGATCCCGAGACGCCCGCGTCGGTCGCCGCATTCGCGGCTCGCTTCGGCATCACCTCACCCGACCAGGTCGTCATCGACCCCGAGAAGCGCCTCGCGGGCGGCGAGGGCGTCACCCTCATGGTGGCAGATCTCCTGCCGTCGTTTCTCGTCAGCGGAACCCTCGAGGCTCCGCCGGTTTTCTCGTATGCGCGCCCCCTCACCGTGGCCGCCGCGAATCGCGACTCGGTAATTCGATTCTTGACGACCAGCGCGGGGAGCTACCCCGTTGCTCCGACGAATGTGCGTGAGCGCGGTAACGCACCGACCGCCGCTCAACTGGTAGGAGCCGCGGTCGTCGGCAGCGAGAATCTTCCGGGCCGTGCCATCGTGCTCGGCGACAGCGACTTCGCCACCAACGGCATCATCGACTATCTCGGCAACAAGGATCTCCTCATCAACAGCGTTAATTGGCTGGCGCGCGACGAATCGCTGCTGGCCGCCCGCGCACAGTCGAAAGAGGTCGGGCGCGAGCAGTTCTTCGTCACCGAAACCCAGGGAGCGTTGTCGTTCTGGCTCGCCACGGTGCTGCAGCCCGCGCTCTTTTTCGCGGCCGGCACCTGGGTCTGGTTCCGGAGGCGCGCCCAGTGAGTTGGCGCCGGGTCGCCGTGATCTACGCCGTGCTCGCCGCGCTCGCCGGGTGGGTGTTCCTCATCGATCGGGGCGCGCCCGATCCCGAGGTGCCCGCGTCGGTCGCACCGGCCCCGTCACTGCTCGACACCGAGGCGTCCGCCGTCACCGCGCTTACCTTCCGGAAGGAGGGCAGGGTCGTCCGGGCACAGCGGGTGGCGCAGCGGTGGAGCGTCATTGAACCGGCCGGGGTAAAAATTCCCCCCGATCTTTTCGACGCCACGGTCGCAACCCTCACGACCGGTCAGCCCGCCGAGGAACTGTCCCAAGAGCCTGCGAGCGCTTACGCGGCCTACGGCCTCGCAACGCCCGCAACCACCCTCGAAGTGAGTTTCGGGGAAGTCCCGCCCATTCTGGTTTCCCTCGGCGACGAGAACCCGACCCGCACCGCGGTGTATGCGCGCCGCAGCGATCGCCCGGCCATCTTCTTGGTCGGCCTGAATCTGCGGTACTACGTCGATCTCGTCTTTGGCGCTGCCAAGCCCTGAGACGACGGCGCCGTTGCCCGGCGCACGAAGGTGAACGGATACAGTGGGCGGCCGGCGCCGCGATACTTGCGCGCGAACGAGGTCGTCAGTCCTGGATGATCGTCACCGACCGCGACTTCGATGAAGCGACCGTCCGCGAGGACGCTCTGGCGGGCGACGACCGAGTAGGCCTGCACGTCCGTCGCAAAGTGGAGCCGGCCATCGTCCCAGAGGGTTCGCGCGACGCCCGCCACGAAGGCGGGCGTGAAGACCCGGCGCGGCGCATGGCGACGCTTCCACCATGGATCCGGAAAATACACGTGGTACGCCGCCACCGACGCCGTCGGGATGACAGCACTTACCAGGCAGACGGCATCGGCTCGCAGGGAACGCACGTTCGCAGTCGCGAGGCGCTCGACACGCTCGGCCAGGCGCCGGGCCTTCGCGGGTGAACGCTCGAGACCGAAGAAATTGCGCTCGGGATGGCGGCGCCCCACGGCCACCAGAAAGGCTCCATCACCACAGCCGACCTCGATCTCGACCGGAGCGGGAAGAGGGAAGAGCGCCGACCAGAATGCCGTGGCGTCGATCGATTCAGACACGGACAACGCACTCACCCGCGCGGCAGACGCAGGGCGCGCTCACCGATGATGTTGCGCTGAACCTCCGACGTCCCCCCGCCAATCGTGAAGGCCCGTGCCGCGAGGATGCGGCGCAACCATTTATTAGATTCCTGCGTGCCGCCGCGAGCCCGCTCGACGTACCCCTCGGGGCCGAGCAGATCGCTCGCGAAGCTCATCATGCGGAGGTTCAGCTCCGTCCCGAACAGCTTCGCCACCGAAGCCTCGGGGCCGGGCTCACCGCGCGCCCGCTTGGTTACATGTCGATATTGCGTATAGCGCAGCGCTTGCGCCTCGATCGCCAGTTGGGCCAGGCGCTGGCGGATGGCGCCGTGCTCGATCGCCGAGCGTCCATCGATGGAACGGCTCGCCGCGAGCGCCGTCAGCTCACGGATCAGCCTGTCGAATTGGTAGACGTTGCCGAGCCCAACGCGCTCGAACGCCAGGGTCGTCATCGCGACTTGCCATCCTTGGTTCAGCTGACCGACGAGGTTCACCTTCGGAACCCGTACTTCGTCGAAGAACACTTCGTTGAACTCGGCGTCACCCGTGATTTGGAGGAGGGGTCGCACGGTGATGCCCGGGCTCCGCATGTCGACGAGCAGATAGGAGATTCCGAGATGCTTGGGCGCGTCGGGATCGGTGCGGCAGAGCAGGATGCACCAATGCGCGCGGTGGGCGAGGCTGGTCCAGACCTTTTGACCGGTCACGACCAGATCGTCGCCGTCCTCCACGGCCCGCGTCTGGAGCGACGCGAGGTCACTGCCGGCGTTCGGTTCCGAGTACCCTTGGCACCAGATCTCGTCGGCCGAGAGCATCGTCGGAATGTACCGCCGCTTCTGCTCCTCGGTGCCCCACTGCATCAGCGTCGGGCCGACCATCATGATCGCAATGGGGTTGACCGGAGCCGGTGCAACCGCCGCGCCCATTTCCTCGGCGTAGACGACCTGCTCCATGATCGAAGCACCTCGGCCGCCGTAGGCCGGTGGCCAATGGATGCCGACCCAACCGACCGCGTGCATGGCGCGATGCCACGCCAACATCTTCTCGGAGCGAGCATCCGGATCGAGCTCTTCGGTGAGCTCGCCCGCAGCGAAATGCCGAGGCAGGTGCTCGCTCAGCCAACCTCGGAGCTCGAGACGAAAGCGCTCCTCGTCTTCGCTGTAGCGAAATTCCACGGCGCGCGTTGCGAAGCTATTCGCCCTTGGCGCGCGAAAGGTAGCTGCCGCTCTCGGTGTCGACCTTGATGAGGTCGCCTACCTCGACGAAGTTCGGCACGGGAACCACGAGTCCGGTCTCCGTGGTGGCGGGTTTGAGCGCGTTGGTGACCGTCGCGCTCTTGAGGCCGGGCGCCGTCTCGGTGACTCGCAAGTCGACGGACTTCGGCAAGGTCACGCCGATCGGCTTCGCTTCGTAGAAGTCCACGGTGACCCGCATATTGGCGAGCAGGTAGTGCACGGCATCGCCCAACCATTCGCCGGCGAGCGCGATCTGCTCGAAGCTTTCGGTATTCATGAAATGGTACCCCTCGCCGTCGCCGTAGAGGTACTCCATCTCCTGTTGGTCGAGCGTGACCCGGTCGACCTTATCTTCCGAACGGAACCGATTTTCCGACTGCGTTCCCGACCGTACGCTCCGCATCTTGGTCTGCACCATGCCCCGCCAATTGCCCGGCGTGATGTGGGTGACCGCCATGATGCGATAGAGATCGTTCTGGTAGTTGATCAACATTCCGACGCGCAAATGCGTTGCAGGAATCAGCATTGAACCTCCCCGGTGGACCAGCGCGTTTACTATTCCGCGTCATCGAACGCAACGCGCGTCGTCGCCGCTGCACATCGCCAGCGAGCTCCGCACAACGCCGAGCGACGTGAGATAACCTCGCGTCGTTACTGCGACTTCGCCTTGACTTGCCGCGGCGACCACCGATAATGACAGGCGGCCTGCGGCACCATCCATCCGAACCAATCAGAGGAGAACGAACGTCATGCTAGGTCCGAGTGATCGCCAGCTGCGCGACGGAATCGCCGGTCATCACGGCCGCGTCGAGGGCTATATTGGCGGCACGGTCACACCCGACGAGTTCCGGCCGATGCGTCTCAGCTACGGCCTGTACTACCAGCTCGATCACACGAGCTACATGCAGCGCATCAAGATCCCCGGCGGCATTCTGTCCGTCGCCCAGATGAACTGCCTGAACGACATCGCGGACGACTACGGACGCGGCGTCGGTCACCTCACCACCCGTCAGGACATCCAGATCCACTGGGTACCGCTCGGCGAGGTCGGCACGATGTATACGCGCCTGCACGAGGTCGGCATCACGACCCGCGGCGCGTGCTCCGACAGCGTCCGCAACGTCACGGCCTGCCCCCACACGGGACTGCTCGCCAGCGAGCCCTTCGACGTCGGGCCGTACGCGCAGCTCGTGAACGACTACTTTCTCTTCAACCCGCTGAACCTGACGTTGCCGCGGAAGTTCAAGATCTCGTTCACCAACTGCGACCGCGACTGCGCGCAGGGACCGATCAACGACATCGGCTTCTACGCCCACGTCCGGAACGAAGGTGGGAAACAGGTCCAGGGCTTCGGCGTCGCCGTTGCCGGCGGGCTCGGATCGCAGCCCTACCTCGCGGTCCGGCTCCGGGACTTCGTACCGGCCGAGGACGTGCTGATCGTGGCCGAAGGCCTGTTGCGTCTCCAGCACCGCGAAGGCGAGCGGAAGAATCGCAGTCGCGCTCGCATGAAGTACCTGATGCGGAAGCTCGGCAAGGAGGGTTTTGCGAAGGCGCTCGATCGGGAGATCGCCGGCGTCGAGGCCAAGCGAGGCGACGCCCTCCGGCGGGAAACGCGCGAGTACGTCGCCGCCGCCGCAGTACCCAAGCCACGCCATGCCGGCGCGCCCAACCGTGGGGGCGATGCCGCGTACGATGCGTGGTGCGCCACCAACGTCGTGGCCCAACGCGACGACGGGTACTTTCTCGCGACGGTGACGGTTCCGGTCGGCGACTACACGACGCAGCAAGGCCGTGCCGTCGCTGCGCTCGCGGAGGAATACGGCGACGGCACGCTCCGGCTTTCCAACGAGCAGAACTTTCTCTTGCCGGCCATCAGCGGCGCGTCGCTGCCCGCGGTGTATCAAAAGCTGCGCGAGATCGACCTCGCGGAGTCCGGTGCCAATCACATCACGGACGTCGTCACGTGCCCCGGCGCCGACTACTGCAGCCTCGCGGTCACGCGCTCGATGGGCATGGCCGAGCGCATCCGGCAGCATCTCGCCGAGACCGGCCTCTCCGCCGCGGCGATCGGTGAGCTGCACATCAAGATCAGCGGTTGCCCCAATTCGTGCGGCCAGCATCACGTCGGCGACATCGGCCTGACCGGCATGATGATCAAGGGCAAAGACGGCAAGGAGCGCCCCCACTACTCGATCCTCGTGGGTGGCCACGTCGGCGAGGTCGACTATGCGGTCGGCAAACGCCTCGGCGGGCGTTTCCCGGAAGCGGCAACGCCCCGTGCCATCGTCGCGCTCGCCGAGTGCTTCCGCTCCGAGCGGACCGCCGGCGAGCCGTTTCACGCGTTCGTGAAGCGCTTCGGGCTCGATCAGCTCAGCAAGGTCGCCGTCGCCGCCGCGCCCGACGACGTCCGGTGACGTCGGCGTGAGCGCCGCCGCGCCGAAGACCGACGAACGCTACTATCGCGGCACCATTCTCAGCGTACACCCGGGCCAACAAGTCGGCGTGCTCCGCACGAGCAGCGGCCGCGAGGTCGCCTTCGCCGCACGTGACTTGCAACTCGTCGGGGCTGCCCGCGGGTTCGCGAGTCTCCGGCCCGGTCTCTCGGTAGGTTTCGACCTCGGGCGCACGTCACGTGGGCTATGCGTCTCGCTGATCCGGTTGTACGAAACGTCCTGATCCGCGCCCGGCCTCTCGCCATTCACTCCTCTGCCTGGGAACGACATGCCGACCCGCCCCCTCCTGTCCGCGCTGATCCTCCTGGCACTCAGTGCCGAGGCGAGCCTCGCCTACCAGGCCGTGGCTGTCGTCGACGGCGGTTCCGTCACGGGCACCGTCACCTTCATTGGCACCGTACCGCCCCGCACCACAATCACGGTCACGAAAGACCCCGAGGTCTGCGGCCGGGAGAAGACAGCATCCAGCCTGCTGGTGAGCTCGAAGAAGGGCATTCAGAACGTCGTCGTTCGGCTGAATGACATCCGTGCCGGGAAGGCGCTCGGCAAGCCCCGGCGGGTCACCGTCACGCAAAAAGGCTGCGAGTACTCCCCCCGCGTCGTCGTCTTCCCCGCGGGCTCACGCGTGCAGATCGAGAACGAGGACGGCATCCTGCACAACACCAACGCGACCGCCGAAGTGAACGAGTCCTTCACCGTCGCGCAACCGAAGTTCCGGCGCGTCATCGAGAAGCGCATCGAGGATCCGGAGATGCCACCCATCCGCGTACGCTGCGACGTGCACTCGTGGATGGCGTCGTGGTGGATTTCTCAGGAACACCCGTACTACGCCGTCACCGACGTGGACGGCGCCTTCATGTTGACCGACGTCCCAGCGGGCGACTACACGCTCGAGTCGTGGCACGAGACACTCGGAACGGTCACTCAGAAGATCGCCGTCGCGGCGAAAACCCCACTGCACGTCGCCATCGAAATGACGAAGAGATAGGCCACCTCCCATGCCAGAGACTACCGATCGGCTCCTCCCACGCCTCCCGACACGATTCGCTCGTGCGCTCGCCGCCATCGCGCTGATGGCCATCGCCTCCAACTCGGCGCACGCCGCGGATACGACGCCCCCGCCCGGGGACAATCCGCTCCGCGCCGCCGACGAGGCGACACGCCAACAAGCCACCGCCGAGGCCTGGGGAACCTTCCAGCACTCCTGTCGTCCGTGCCACGGGGCACTCGGCGCCGGCGACGGACCGTACGCCAACACGTTCCCGCGCGCCGCCGCAGATCTCCGCCGCCCGAGTCGCGACATCGCCACCGATGCGGCCCGGTTCACCCGCATCAGCGACGGGGCAGCCGCACTACGGGAGCGGCCTACGGATTCCAACATGCCGGCGTTTGGCGGGAGCCTCGATGACCGTCAAATCTGGGGCCTCGTATTGCTGCTCGAGGACTTCGGCAACCGTGGAACCGGTCTGCCAGCGGAGGCCAGCGGCGCCGACATCTACGCGGGCCGCTGCAGTGTCTGTCACGGCGCCACGGGCGTCGGCAACGGTGCCTTGGCAGCGGAGCTCTTGCCGGCCCCAACGGATCTCGTCCACGGACCCTACCGATTTCGCTCCACGCCGTTTGGCGCAGCGCCCACCGAGAACGACATCATGACCGTCACCGCGAATGGACTCAGTCACACCGCCATGGGGGCGTTCAAGTCGATCGGGCCCAACCAGCTCGAAGACGTAAATGCGCACGTCGTCACACTCGCAGCGGCATTGCTCGCGACGCCGGTCGAACCGATTCCAGGCAGCCCGCTGCCAACACAGCCCATTGGCGAAATGGTCACGAGCGGACGGGCGGTCTACGCGAAGGCGGGCTGCGCCGACTGCCACGGAGCGGTCGGCCGTGGGGACGGCGCCAAGGGTGTGGCGCTCACAGACGCCGCCGGCCACCCCGCCATTCCGACGGATCTCACGAAACGCTGGCGCTACAAAAGGGGTGGCGGTTCTCCCACCACGTTCAACGTCCTCACCAGCGGCGTGAACGGTACGCCGATGGTCAGCTACGCCGAAACCCTGAGCGCCGACGAGCGCTGGCAGGTGGCGTACTACCTCGAACGCCTCGCCCGCAACGGGGTTCGATTCAATACCAAGGTCTTGGCTTCTGTCGGGAACGCCGACGTTCCGTCCGATCCCGCGGCAAGCTTCTGGGACACCGTCGCGGCAACCGCGGTCCCGCTCGGTCCGCAGCTGGAGCACGTTCCGTTCTGGACGCAACCGTCGGTCGACGTCGTCGACGTCAAGGCTGCGGTGCACGGGGACGATATCGCGCTCCTCTTGACGTGGAATGACCGCACGAAGGACGTCAAGACCGACGACGCGGGTAAGGTGTCCAGCGTCGCGGCCGCACTGAAGGGGTACGGCGGCTGGCGTCTACCCGATCAGATCGCGATCCAGTTCCCGGAGAAGCCCGATCCGAAGGGATCGCTACCGCCGCCGTATGCTGGGGACTCGACGCATCCCGTCCGGCGCTGGATCTGGTCGGCCGAGCGCATGGAACGCGGCGAGTCCAATGCGGTGATCGATCGCGGAGTCGGTCCACGCACCGAGCCTGAAGTCGTATCCGACGCTCCGCCCATCGCGACGAGTGCCATGTATGCCGATGGTCAGTGGCGCGTCCTCTTTCGCGGCAAACGGCCTCCGAAGGCGACGGCCTTCCCGATCGCCTTGCAGGCCTGGGACGGGGCAGCCGGAGAATCCGGCCGTTGGCAGAGCTTCTCGGGTTGGCTGATGGTCACACTGAAGTGACGGCCAGCGCGGACGGCAGGCGCTCAACCGAGACTTCGATCCAACCGAGATAGACGCCCTCCGCTCGCACCAGGGCGAACGTCGTTTCGACGACCGCCCCGTCGCGTCCGGGTCGCCGGACCGGAATGGCGCGCTCCATCGTGGCCGTGATCGTCCGGGCTAGGGCCGTGGGCTCCTCGATCACGAGCACGAGGGTGCCTTCCGTCGTCCCGAGATGCACGTCGACGCGTGCCCGGGCGCCGACGACGTCCACCGGCAAGGCGATCTTCCCGACGAGACTCCCGGTAAGAGACCCGTCCAGACCAGCAGCGAGCGTCGTACCGCGCTCGACACCGAGCAATGAGGATCCCCAGGGCGCCGTCGGCAACGTCAACCGACACGTGGGCAACGCCTGCCCCATGTGGGTCTCGCTCCGATTCGTCGCCACACCTCGCACCGCGACAGCTTGTCGTCGCCCATCGACGACGATCTCCCCCCGGACGTCGCCGAATCCCGCGATGCCCACACGATCCGGTTCGAAGGTCAGATCGATCCTCCCTTCGATCAACGTGCCTTCCGCCAAGCCGCGTTCCAAGTCGAGGAACGGCGTCAGGGTCGGGAATCGGACGAGAGGTCCATCGTAGGTCACCCGAGCGCCATCGCCAGCAAGCGACGCGATGGCGAGTGGCGGCATCGCGTACCTGTCCGCGGGATGGCTGAGCTCACCCGTAAACAGTACGAGCTCGCCGGCACTCGGACTGACGACGACGCGACCCGCCACCGGCCCCGTCTCGGCGCCGTCGAGGGCCACCATGATCAACGTGTCTCCGGCCACGCATTGCAGGCCACGGCGCTCGGTAATGCGCCCCGCGACCGTGCGCATGGGGCTTTGGATCTGCCGGTGGGAGCGGGTCGTCGATGGCGCCGCACCGAAGACCTCGGCCAGCAGCGCGACGAAGCGATCCCGACGCGGCCCCGGCCATCGCAAGGGAATCGCGAGCTCGAGCTGCGCGGCTTCGATCGGCGCACGCCGACAGAGAGCTGCGATGGGGCAGGGCACTTCAGAGACGTCATCCGCACCCGCACGAAACATCTGGAGCGCATTGTTGGGATGCGCGGCGGGATAGCGGCTCCCGATCGTGACGGGGATTCCTGCCTCGGCCGCCAATGCCTGCAACGGTCGCAATCGCGTCGCGACGAAGTCCTCCGACACCGTGACCGCATCTGGCCGCACGGGCACGAGGACGGCGGCGTGTTCGCGAAGACCGACCCCCACGTCGCACGCGGCTTGGGTCACGTTCCAGCCGTGCATCATCAACACGATCGCATGACCGTGACGGGCGACCAGGCACGCCAGCGTCTCGGCCAGCAAATCCACCATCCATGGCGCGTTCCGCCTCAGCTGACTCACGCGGTTCAGATCGAGCGTGTTGCGGTCCAGGTGCCCATTGACGATCGTACTCGCGCCGCACGCGGCAGCAAGCTCGCGCGTCACTGCGGCGGTCAAGAGATCGTTGACCTTGTGCTGCCCAGGAATGCGAACGTCGTAGCGCCGCCCGCCGTGCGGGGCGACGAGCAGAATCGGCGCCGACCCGTGCGTCAGCTCTATCCAGGATGGAACGTCGAAGCTCACCACAGCGCGCGATCCTACTCCGCTCGTCGTCGAGATGTCATGCGTCCGTCCTCGCTCTGCCATCGCTGCGACATTTGACCTGCACGCGGGCCGGTCTTTGACGGGCAGCGCCGCCACCCGATAGAGGAGGACCTCACGCATGACCGGTCTCACGACCCCGCACCCGTATCCCGGCAAGCTCATCATCGTCGAAGGTATCGACGGCTCGGGCAAGTCGACGCAGATCGCACTGCTGCACCGGTGGCTGTTGGCGCAGGGGCACAAGGTCTTCTTCACGGAATGGAACTCCTCCGCGCTGGTACGGCGCTCCTTGCGCCGCGGCAAGAAGAAGGACCTGCTCACACCCACCACGTTCAGCGTCCTACACGCGGTCGATTTCGCCGACCGTCTGACATTCAAGATCATTCCGCCGTTGAAGGCGGGCATGACCGTCCTCGCCGACCGCTACGTCTACACCGCCTTCGGCCGCGACGTCGCCCGCGGGGTCGACAACGAATGGGTCCGGGCGCTCTACAGCTTCGCCCCAAAGCCGGACCTGGCGATGTATTTCCGCGTCCCGATCGAGGTCTCACTGCAGCGGATTCTGAGCGGTCGGACGAAGCTCAAGTATCACGAGGCGGGCATGGATCTCGGCCTGAGCCGCGAACCGGCCGAAAGCTTCCGGCTGTTTCAGAGCCGCGTGCTCGTCATCTACGACGAGCTCGTGCGCGAGTTTGGCCTCGACGTGATCGACGCCACCGCGGACATCAGCCAGCAGCAGCAACAAGTGCGGCAGCTCGCCGCGGGCGTGCTCGGCCTGGAGGGGAGGACGCCTCGTGCACGACGCGGATAAGGCGTTCTACGGGAACGGTTTACCCTATCTGAACATCAACCCGTTGCGCGGCAGCTTGATCGTGATCGAGGGCACCGACGGCGTCGGGCGCTCGACGCAGATCGAGCAACTCACCCGCTGGCTCGAGGTCCAGGGCTACGGCGTCGTGAACACGGGGTGGACACGGTCGCCGCTGCTTGCCGAAACGATCAACGAAGCAAAGGCCGGCCACGAGCTCAACGTCACGACGTTCAGCCTGCTCTATGCCGCCGATTTCGCCGACCGCCTCGAGAACCAGATCATCCCGGCGCTCCGCGCGGGGTTCATCGTCGTCGCCGACCGCTACATGTACACCGCGTTCGCGCGGAACGCGGTCATGGGCGCGGATCGCGAGTGGACGCGCCAACTGTTCGGCTTCGCCGTAGTGCCGGATCTCGTAATCTACCTGAAGATCGACGTGAAGCACTTGGTGCCGCGCGTCCTCGAGTCGAAGGGCATGGACTATTGGGAGTCGGGCATGCACCTGAAGCTCGGCAGTGACATCTTCGACTCGTTTCGCCGTTATCAAGCCCGCATCCTCCGAGAGTACGAGCGTATGACCGACGAATTCGACTTCGTCACCGTCGACGCCCAGCAACCCGTCGACGCGATTCAGCAGGATCTGCGCGCGACGATCGGTCGTTACCTGGCCGGAGAGTCGATGCCGCCCCGGCAACGCCTCGCAACCGTCCGTGCCAAGCGACCTCCCCGTCGCGTCGCACCGCGACGACGGCGCTGAGGCATGCCGATGCTCCTCCGTACCCTCGCGCTCGGCGCACTCCTCGCCGCTTACGTCCCGGCGAGCGCCGACGCGCGCGTACTCTTGATGGTCGTCGACGGCCTCGACGCCCGAGAGGTGACCGCCGACGTCATGCCGACTCTGGAGCGCGCATGGCGCGAGTCGGTCTGGTGTCCGAACGCCCGGAGTCTCGCCGCCATGCCGACGCGGACAAACACGAATCACGCGACTCTCATCACGGGTGTGCAACCGGAAGCACACGGCATCACCGGCAACGCATTCTGGGACCGGAAGCTCGGAAGTCGACGCAAGCTTGGCACAGCGAGTGATCTGCTGACCGAGACGATCTTCACCATGGCGCATCGCGCGGGACGCGGGCTCCGCACTGCGGCCGCCGTCGGCAAGCCGAAGCTCGGTGTCATGTTCGCCGCCGATGGCGATCGTCAGCTCGGCCCCGACGAGCTCTGGGACGCGCGGGCGGCATCCGACGCGGCACGAGACGACGTCACGGGATACGCCTACGACGGCACGACGCTCGCGGCGGCGCGCGCGCTCGTCGAACACGCCGGCGCCGATTTTCTCTTCATCAACTTGTCGGACGTCGATCGGGTCAGCCACGGATCCGGCCCGCAATCGCCGCAGGCCATCGAGACGCGGCGTCGCACCGATGCGGCCCTCGCCGCCTTTCTCGATTGGCTGACGAGCCGCGCCGATTGGGGATCCACGACGGTCGTCATCACGGCCGACCACGGCTTCGATGCGGTGAAGAATCTAGCCCTGCGCTTCGGGGACGTCCTTGACGCGCACGACTTGGACGAGCTCGTCGCCGTCGGCGACGGCGGGGTTGGGCACGTCTATCTTCTCGCACCAGGCCGTGCTCCCGCTCACGACGCCGGAACCTTGGCGACGGCCCGTCGGCTGGCGCTCGAGCAGCCCGGGATCGCGGACGCCGTGTACTTGCGCGCAAACGAGGCCGACGGCAGAGAAACCCACACGCTTGCCAAGCGCTACCCGGATTGGCACGTCGGGCACGAGCGGTCGGGCGACCTGATCCTCATCGCCAAGCGCGGCTACCATCTCGTCGACGGCAGCACCGAGGAAGCGAAGCTCGTCGGGAATCACGGCGGTCCGGGCGAGCGCGACGTGCCGGCCATCGTCCTCGGCGGCGGACTCCGAGGAACGCGTGAGCGCTGCGACGACATCCACGCGGCGGATCTGGGACGCACGGTGCAAGCGTGCCTCGGCCTGCCGGAGGTTCGCCGTCTGGACGGCCGCCCGATCCCGGCGGACGACCGCGGTCGCATCCTCGACGGCATGTGTCCGGTCACGCCTTCACCCGGCGTCACCGTCCCGTAACGCGCCGCCCTCGGAACTTTGCGCCGCGACAGCCCCTCTTCACACTCCCGTCATACTTCACCAACGGGAGCGTAACCGGCCTTCCGCTACCTTGCGGCGCGTTGCCGAGACAGCGTCTTCATGGTCAAACGCAGGAACATCGGACCCACGAACCCATGAGCCCAGTCCCCCCTCGCGGCGATTCCGGCAACAAACGGAAGGTCCTCGTCGTCGAAGACGAGAAGGACATCCGCGATCTCATTCGGTACAACCTCGAGCAAGACGGGTTCGCGGTCCTCGAAGCGGACGAAGGGGAGCTCGTGCTGGCGCTGGTCAAGCGCGAGCGACCCGCACTCGTGATTCTCGACATCATGTTGCCGGGCATGTCCGGCCTGGACATCTGCCGCGCCATTCGTCACGACGACGAGACGGCCGCCGTCCCCATCTTGATGCTGACCGCGCGTGCGGCCGAAGTCGACAAGGTCGTCGGGCTCGAAATGGGCGCGGACGACTACGTCACGAAGCCCTTCAGCCCGCGGGAGCTCCTTGCGCGCATCAAGGCCGTCCTCCGGCGCACGCACGGACCGGACGCCAGGCGCCCCCACGAGTTCTACGAGCGCGGCCGGCTGCGCATCGACTTCGACACCTACCAAGCGTTTCTCGCCGGACAGGAAGTGAAGCTCAGCCTCCGCGAGTTCGAGCTGCTCTCGTTTCTGGTGCGGCACCCGAATCGGGTCTTCGAACGCACCCAGCTGCTCGACCTGGTGTGGGGCCGCGATACCTACGTCGAGCCCCGCACGGTCGACGTCCACGTGCGGCGACTGCGAACGCGAGTCGAGCGCGACGACGCGAAGCCCGAGTTGATCCTGACGGTGCGCGGCGTGGGCTACAAATTCAACGATGCGGCGCTGGACACCTAAGCTCGTCCTCTATTTTCTTCTGCCGTCGCTGCTGACCTTCCCACTGTTGGTCGGCGGCGGCTATCTCCTCGTGCGGCACGCGCTCAAGAACGTCGCCGACGAGGTCGTCGGGGCTGCCGCCATCGAGGAGGCGCGCGCGATCGGCGCCCGCCTGCCGGCCGACCTCGCAGCCGGGGACGTCCAGCAGCGCTGTCACGACCAGGTCCGCGGCAGCGTCGTCCGGCTCACCGTCATCACCGGCGACGGCCACGTCGTCTGCGACACCGAAGCTCAGGCTTCGAGCATGGTGAACCACCTCTCGCGTCCCGAGGTCGCGACCGCGCTCCTCACCGGCTCCGGCATCGACCGCCGCGAGAGTGCCACCATCCATCGACCCTTGCTCTACGCGGCCGCGCGCATTGGTGAAGGCGCCGGCACCCGGATCGTGCGAATCGCGCTACCGACCGAGCTGATGGCGGCGCCGGAGCGTCGCCTCGACTGGATCGTCCTCCTCACCATCTTGGCTACGGCGTTGCTCGCCGTGGTTCCAGCGCTCTACCTCGGACAAAAGGTCGCCCGTCGGCTGGAGCGTATGGTCGATTTCTCGCGTGCGGTTGCTGCCGGCGATCTCACGGCCCACCTCGCCGTCAGCCAGCGCGACGAGCTCGGCGAGCTCGAGGAGAGCCTCGACGAGATGGGGCGCCAACTTCGCATGTGGCTCCGCGGGATGCAGTCCGAGAGCGACAAGGTGCGCGGCATCCTCGGCGCCATGATCGAAGGCGTCGTGGTGATCTCGGCGACCGGCGACGTCATCTTGATGAATCGGCGTGCGGAAGAGATCTTCGCCCTCGCGCCCGACACCGACTACCACGGTCGGCCGTTGATTGAGACCTGTCGCGATCCCGAGCTGCAAGAGCTCTTGCGGGAAACGATTGCCACCGGCGTACAGCTGTCGCTGCGCGAGATCACCTTGGCAGGCGAGGCGAAACGTAGCCTCGCGGTGAGCGTCGCACCCCTTGCCGACCGCATCGGATTCGTGTTGGTGTTCCACGACATCACCGAGATCAAGCGCCTCGAGACGATGCGGCGCGATTTCGTCGCGAACGTCAGCCACGAGCTCCGGACACCGCTCACGGCGATCCGTGGCTACGCTGAAACCCTGCTCAGCGGTGCGCTGGACGATCCGACCCGCGCCCGCTCGTTTCTCGGGGTGATCGATCGCCACTCCGAACGACTGAGCCGCTTGATCGACGATCTGCTGACGCTCTCGGATCTGGAGCTCGGCAAGTCGCCGCTCAAGAAGGACGCGGTCCTCCTCGAGACTCTCGTCGATGAGGTCCTGGAGGTGCTCGGCGAGAAGGCGGAGCGAGGCAAGGTGCAGCTCGTGAAAGCCCTACCAACGGGTCTTCCGCTCCTCCGCGGGGACAGTGATCGTCTGCAACAGGTCCTGATCAACCTGGCCGACAACGCGGTCAAGTACACGCCCGCGGGCGGGACAGTCACCATTGCGGCCCAGGGCTCCACGAACGGTGACACCCCGTGCGTGGAGATCTCCGTGACCGACACCGGAGGTGGCATACCCGCCGAGGAGCTGCCCCGGCTCACCGAACGCTTCTATCGGGTCGACAAGGCGCGCTCGCGGGAGCTCGGTGGCACCGGCCTCGGCCTCGCCATCGTCAAACACATCGTCCAGGCGCACGGCGGCAAGCTTCACATCAGCAGTACCCTCGCGGTCGGCACGACCGTCCGATTCACCGTGCCGAGCTGGGCAGCAAACGAGCACACCTGACGGGGCAGGGCCGGCGACGGCTTGTTGCCGCCTTGCCAGCGAGGTCCGCTACGGCTTGCCGACCGTGACCTCCGGAGTACGAATCTGGCCTGTGACCACGAAGGGCACGGTCGCCGTCCCTCCAGCATCACGGAATGCACCGAGCGTCGGCTCGTGGGGCGCGAGATCGGCCACGATGTCGGCGGGCAAGCGGAGAGTCCCGTGGCCGCGCAACTCGCCCTTGCTGCTCACGCGTGCTCGCCCACCGGCGATCACACCATGGGTCGCCAGATAGAGGCGTTGCAGACGCCACCAGCCGTTCCGCCACGCGAAGATCGCCCGGGCATCCTCGAACGGAAGGTCGTTCCCGCCGAGGGATGCATCGCGAGCCACCAGAGCCGCGCGGCTCTCGGCGCTCAGGTGCATCAAGGTGGCGGGCCCGCGATCGAGTAGCGCGCCCTCGCGCACCGAGATGCGGCCGTCGGCCCGCATGTCACCGCGATTGGTCTGGACGTCGAGCCGCACATCCACGCTACCTCGGAGACCCGCGCGGAGGATCGGCAACTCGCGGGCGTCGAGACCACGGCCCCCGATCGTGAGCTGCACGTCGCGCTCGTCGCCGTTCAGGGTGCCGACGAGATCGACGTCACCATTGGCGACGCGGCCGCGAAACGCCAGCTTGGCGCCCTGGTCGGTTCGTTCGATGCCCCCGGTGACCCCCTCTACCGTGAACGGCATCCCATCGGGACCGGCGAGACGCACGCGCGCGTCCTCGACGTCGACGCGTGTCGCCTGCCCGAGCAGATCAATGGCCTTGTCGCGTTCGCCACGCGACACGATGATATCCTTCGGATCACGGCCCACGAGATCGACCGTCGGACGAGTCACTCGTACGTATTGCACGCTCGAGTCACCGGTAAGTGACGCGGCGAGCGCCAACGTCATGCCGACCTCGTCGGCCCGGAAACGCCGCCCGACGCGTCCGATCACGACATCCTGCAACGCGATCACCAAGGTGCCTGGTTCCGTGCCCAGCCGAAGTTGCACGCTACGTGCTTGCAGCGGGAGTCCGAGCAGACGCGCGCCGAGGCGAGCCATCGATGGGGCGATGCGATCGCCGGAGAATCGTTCTCGCATCGTGAACAACGACGCGGCGAACGTGAGCATCACGCTGGCCGCGATCGCCCAACGTTGCCAGGCACGGGGAGCAGGAGTCGGCGAGCGCCGCGGCGGTGGAACACTCTGGATCACTGTCGCCGAGGTCTCGGGGCTCGCGGCCAAGCACGCCGACACGACATCGAGGCACGTTGCGCACGCTGCCACGTGATTCTCCACTGCGCTGAGCCGCCCGTCCGTGAGGCCGTGCTCGATGAAGGCGGCGAGGATCTCGTCGCTCGGGCACGCGTCCAACGTCACCACTTCCCGACTCATCGTACACTCCCCAGCGTGCGGCGTAGCCGCTCCAGCAACCGGCTCTTGCGGACGTACGCCGCGTTCATGGTGACACCGAGCACCTCGGCAACGTCCTCGAGCGCGCGTCCGCGCACCAGGTGCAGTTCCGCCAACAACCGATCCTTCGGGCCGAGCTCTGCCATTGCGAGGGAGAGACGTTCGGCCGTCTCCGCTCCTTGCAGGTTCTCCTCGGGACTCGGCTCCTCGCTCCGGAGCGAGCGCCGCAGCTCCAGCATCCCAGGCGTGTCGTCGTCGAGCGCGACCATTCGCGAGTCTCGCCGCAGCCGATCGATCGTGAGCCGGACGGCGACCACCTTGAGCCAGCCGGCCAACGAGCATCCGTCGCGCCCGGCAAAGGTGCGAAGCTTCCGGCCATTGTCACGGAAAAGGGCAAGAAAGACCTCATGAGTGAGGTCGTCGGTCAGGTCGGCGCGACCACGCACCTTGAGCGCGAGGAAGCGTCCGATGGCCTCGCGTACGACCCCGCCGAAGGTCGCCACGAATCGGTCCGCTGCCGCCACTTCCCCGCCCAAGTACGAGGCAAGCACTGGGTCGACGGCCGTTGCGGCCGGCGCTCGATCCTGGACGTCACGCATAGGGGCCAGTCGTGTAAGAACCGCCACCGTGGCGCGTCTGGGTGGCATGGACTTGACCGTCTGGATCATTCTCGGGCGCACGGTCGCTGCCTGTCCCTTGGTGTCGATCGCGGCATATCGGGCAGGTCGGCGCACCGGTGGAAGGAAGACGATGCCGTGGCGCCCGATCTTTCAATTGGTCGATCACCGCACCCATTGTCTCGGTCACGAGCCCGCCCAGGTGCAACGAGATCTCGGCGCCCTGTTGCCGCTCCCACCCGTGGCCTGGCGCGAGCTGCTGGCGATGCGGCGTCCGCTTCCCCCGATCATGCGACCTCGGGTCGCGGCAGGGCTGTCGTGACGGCCATCCTCACGGGGCTTGGCGCCGTGCTGATGCTGGTGGCGACCGGGATCGCGGCATACCACCACGGGCGTCGTCGCGGCCGGGTGACGTTGCCGACCGACCTGATCGCGGAGCTCTGCGAGCACAAGCTCGGGTGTATCGGGGAACCGAACGACCGGGTCGCGCTCGAGATCGGGTTGCTCTGCGACACCGACCCGACGTCCAGCCGCTGAGGCGCGCGCATCACTCGCGCCAGAGACCACGAGTGCCCTATCTCCGCAAGGGATCGCGGGCTTGAGCGCTCGAGCGGGCTCGCATAAGGACGCGAGCCTCGCCATGGGGATCGCAGCGGTCATCTTCGATTGCGACGGCGTCCTCGCCGATACGGAACCGCTGCACCTCGCCGCGTTCAATCGCGTG
>Ga0163144_10000111_pt1 | contig 185039 bp, 172 predicted proteins | sample OliLak19BULKMAT1_FD_123175 | JGI IMG/M metagenome (GOLD analysis project Ga0163144, IMG submission 123175) | Freshwater microbial mat bacterial communities from Lake Vanda, McMurdo Dry Valleys, Antarctica - Oligotrophic Lake LV.19.BULKMAT1 | ecosystem: Environmental > Aquatic > Freshwater >...
CGATCCCTTCCATGAATCTCCATCTCTCTAATTTCAATCATGAAATCAGAGAACCAGAAGACCCGTTAAGGGGACATTTTCGCCAGGAAATAACTAGGGGACAAAATCGCGGGGAAAAAACATACCCAAAAGAATTTCTATGGCTCGTCCGATCAGAAATAGAAATGTCAGGAATTTCAGTGCAGACGTGTCCCCAGTGCTCGTCGGAGATGATTCTTCGCCTTGCAGGAAAGGGACGCAATAAAGGTAGCCACTTCTATGGGTGCTCGCGGTTTCCGCGATGCAAGGGCACCCGTCCGTACACGGGCGAGCCATCAGAACGCGAACCTTCTGTTGCCCTCTCGCCCGCTGCTCCAACAAATCCCAACGGGGCACAAAAGACGACCGTCGTAGCCCCGTCAGAATCACCCAAGGAAAAACGTCCGCTGACGGAGCAGCAGCGCAAAGAACTCGTAAAGCTCAGAGATCGCCTTCTAAACCTTTCATCGCGCAATCGGTCGATCCGACTTAACCGGCTCGATGCGAAGTGGACCTTCGATCTAAGTACCCTAAACCCGTTTGGGATCGAGGTAGCCAACGAACTACTACAGCATTGTCTCAAATCTCAAGCGCCGAAGCCCATCTTGCCAAAGCCCAAGGATGATCCAACCGCCGAGCTACAGCAAAAGCTGTCGTTGAGGCTCACGCACTTACATCGGTCGATCACCGAGCTTCAGCGAGAAAAGGGTCTTCACGACCTTTACATTGGATTTCCCTTCCTCACCGGAATTCCACTCGGCAGTGAAACGGTTATCCAAGCTCCCGTTTTTCTACTTCCAGTAACACTTCAAAAGGTCACCCCGAAGAAGGGCGCTCCGAGTTGGGTACTTTCTTCATCGAAAGATATGCCGGTCGCCTTCAACAAGACTCTCTTTCTCGCACTCTCCAAGATGTGCAACCTGACTATCAACCCCAGTCTCTTTGAAGAAGACATCCCAGACGAACTCTACGGAGCTACGTCTTTCATTCAGAAGACGCACGAGCTTCTAAATGAGTATGGAATCCGTTGTGAAGTCGCGTCGGACGCAAGTGACCAGGAGTTTGATCGAGTTCCAGAATTTACGATGAAGGAGCTTCCGCCACATCTCGTGACGGGTAGGCTCGAAGTTTGCCAGTACGCCGTACTTGGTCACTTCCCGCAATCCAACAGCAGCATCCAGCGCGACTACGATAAGTTCCTTGAACTCGATCAGGACTCTCTTGACTCCGTGATCTGCTTTCTTTCATCTGAACAGATGCTTGAAGCTGAGGCGATGGAAGCCGCAGGCGGCGGGTCCACGATGGGTGTTCAAAACGTCGAAATCCCTGGCTCAGAGTTTCCTGACGACTCAGCTTTTGCGAAAACCATCGACGACCGCAAGGAGTCGGAGAACTTCCTACTGCTTCCATCTGACTCAAGTCAGGACCGGATTCTTCTTGAGCTTGGGGATACCAAAAATCAGGGACTAGTCGTTTGGGGACCGCCCGGAACGGGCAAGTCCCAAACGATTGTCAATCTGATCGGAGATTGCCTCGCACGCGGTAAGACAGTTCTTCTCGTATCTCAAAAGCGTGCGGCACTCGACGTAGTGTATGACCGATTAGGCTTGAAGCAGCTTTCAAATCTCGTAGGACTTGTCCATGACTCAAAAGCGGATAGGAAGCCACTCTACGAAAAGATCAACGGTGAATCTGCGCAGGGATGGAATCTCGAAGGACGCCCAGAGAGTGTTCCTATCGACCCGTCCCAAGAAATCGACAGGATAGGAAACACCCTCAAAGATGTTTCCCGAGCCTACAACGTCAATTCGTTTGGAGTGAAGTTAGGAGAACTCTACCGAAAGCTCGGCGGGCGTAAAGATGGACTTGTTACCATCGACACCGAGTATTGGAAGACAAAGCTATATTCTGATCTTGCCCCCGTGATGATGCAGCTTCGCTCGCTTCAATCGCATGTGAGGATCGAGTCAAACTCGGCACTCATCAAACACCGAAAGCCGTTCTGCAATATTGAAAACCATGAACTTTCAGTTCTGAAGTCGGCACTCGACTCCCTTACTGTGGGTGAGCAGCTTCTTGAGGCTTCTGCCATGGTCGGACTCCAGCCAGGGCAGGGATCGCAGCCTTCGACAACGACTGTTTTGATTAGCACAGTAAGGCTCAGGGACTTCTCCGATGCCCTGACGCTGTATGGATGCTTTTCTGGCTTCGGTCGGTACTTTAAGCTCCCGTACTGGCAAACATATCTGCGAATCAAGAAGCATCTGACCCATGCCAGATCAGAACTCAAGCGCCACGCCGCCATCGCGCACGAGACTCTGCATCGCCTACTGGACAAGAGCATTGCAAGTAAGCTCGTGGGCGAAGTGCTCTCAGCCCGTCACGACCGAAACTCGCTCAGGGAGTTTGCTACGACAATCGCGGATCATTTCTATGAACTCAAGAGCTACGACATCGCACTTGAGTCGCTGAGTCCAGAAGTGAGAGCAGTCGCAGACGCACTGGATAAGGCTGTATCTGATGGGACGCTCGCGCGCTCGGAAGATTGGGGAACGGTCTTTGAGCGATCAGTTTTCACGGTCTGGGTCATGGAGATAGAGCGCAGGCAGCCCGTCATGACACTCGTGCGCTCGGGTCAAATTGACTCGCTTCGCCTGCAATACAAAGAACTCTTAAAGAAGAAAGTAGATTCTTGCATTCATCGCCTAAAGCAACGGCTCGGATTTGATCTCCTGGGTGCAGAGGGGCAGAAGTTTAAGCGCGAGATCAATACTGACGTGAACAAAACTCGCAACACTCTATCCATTCGCAAGCTCAACGAGAAGTACATTGACCGGGACATTTATCGCTCTTTGATTCCAGTTTGGCTCGTGTCGCCCGAAGTAGTTTCCGACGTATTCCCGCTCAAGCAGGGGCTCTTTGACGTGGTGATCTTTGACGAGGCTTCTCAATGTACCGTGGAACACGGCTTGCCTGCCATCTTCCGTGGAAAACAAGTCGTAATTGCGGGCGATGAAAAGCAGCTTCCACCGAGTAAGCTCTTTGAGTCTTCTGTCGAAGAAGAAGTAGAGGTTGACGAAAGCGCGCACGCAACAGACGAACCAAGCCTTCTAACGCTTGCAAAGAAAACCTTACGCTACAAATCCCACATGCTCGAATGGCACTACCGGAGCCAGCATCAAGAACTTATCACGTTCTCAAACGAAGTTTTCTATAGCGGGCGGATGAAGATTGCACCAAATGTTATCCCATTCAAGCGTGGTAACAAGCCCGCGATTCAATGGCACAACGTCAACGGCTATTGGGAGGATCGGACTAACCGTGAGGAAGCACAGAAAGTAGTCGAACGAGTCCGTCAGCATCTTTCCCAAGAGAATCCGCCGACAGTCGGGGTCATCACCTTCAACGCACCTCAGAAGGAACTGATCTTAGATTTGATCGACGAACTTCGAGCAAGCGATCCTGAATTTGACGAGCTAATGCAGGAAGACCAAAAGCGACCCATCGACTCACAGCTATTCGTTAAAAATATCGAAAATGTCCAAGGCGACGAACGACAGGTCATCATCTTCTCTGTCGCCTATGCTCGCTCAGAACCAGGAGGCAGGGTTAACCAGCTCTTTGGTTCTCTCAATGCAAAGAAGGGTGAGAACCGCTTAAACGTCGCAGTCACTCGGGCGATCAAGAGAATTGAAGTGGTTTCTTCCATCGACCCTGAGCGAGATTTAAATGTTTCGATGAGCGTAAACGCTGGACCAAAGATTTTGAGAAACTACCTGCGTTTTGCCCACGCTGTCGCTGCTGAGGATTTCGACCGTGTAGAATTACTTCTGAGCGAGATCAATCCGAATCTTCAGGCGCGATCAAACGGCGGTAGCAATGTGATCGAAAGCCCCTTTGAAGCGGAAGTTCTGCATGAGTTGAAACGCATGGGCTACGACGTTCACACCCAAGTTGGACAAAGCGGTTTCCGAATCGACATGGCTATCGTTCACCCGAGCGATCCAAGCCGCTACCTTCTAGGAATTGAGTGCGACGGTGCGATGTTCCATTCCGGTATTTCGGTGCGCGAGCGTGATGTGTTCCGCCAACGCTTCTTGGAAGACAGAGGTTGGACGATTCATCGCATTTGGTCTACGTGTTGGTGGGACAACAAGGACAAGGAACTACGTAGGCTAAAAGCCGCTGTAGAGATAGCTGCAAAAAAAGCTGCGTGACCTATAGAGCACGAGCGAGTTCGACGAAGTAACTGGGCGCAATCAAGTCAAGCGGTGCAGCGCCCTCATCGTACAGCTCAATAATATATTCCGGCATCGCAGCACGGAGCTTGCGAACCTTATTTCTGACAATTGTTCTCTGTCGGTCGGTTACACAAGCGCGCAGTTTTGTTTCATATACAGCAAGTAGTATCCAAGGACGGAAGTACCGCGCTAGTAATGCTACTGGGGGAGCGCATCTCGAAGGCTCACGAAGCATGTGGCAGCGGCGGCACCACGTTTCGCCCTCTAGGACGAGCAAGACTTGTTTGCGTTCGTCGCAAGACGGACACAGCACGCGGAGCTTGTCGAAGCCCTGCTTGTTGATGACAAATTGGAGCGTCCGACCTTCGACCAGCAACGTACTGAGAAACGAGGCGGTGCGTTCGTCCTGGCGCTTGAACCCCAAGCCACGAACGGCGTCGTGGATGCTGCGCACGTCGAGTGTGGGAAGGTTGGTCGCTTTGATCCGATGTGGTCGGTGTCCCATTCCCATACGGGATAGTAGTCGAAAAACAGGTTTGGGCGACCCTGTTCTTTATCTCAAGCTGCACGCATGACGCAACGAATTATTAGTTGATTGCCTTTCCCGTGCTCCCGCATATCTGAAAACTTTGCGTCCTGAACCTTCGTCAAGTGGGCGTAATAGCAATCCAGGGAAGTTTCGGTCCCCAAGCACTTAACGATGAAGGCAGCTTCTATTAAAATTCGGACTTCAAATCAGGAAACCCAATTTTTCCGAAAATACCTACAATTCAAAAATCCACATTTCGTTCTTGGACCTGCGACGTGACCTAGACTCGGTAATCGTACCGTGAAGAAGCGCATCAAGAACGTCGTCACACTGCCAATTGGATTTCAGGACGCGAGCAGTGAACTCGATTCCAGACTAAGGTTGCTGAGTGAACTCCTTTCGAGCGTGAGCGACCGTGACTCACTGCTGGATGTTGAGATGGTCCAAGAACTCGGATCAGAACTCCGCCGTTACCTCCGCTCGCGGAATGCCCTTGAGGTCTGTATCGGTAGGTTTGCTCTGTATGATGACAACGACTTCTTGGATGAAGTGCGTGCGTATCGCAAGCGGTTTAAGGGACTGAATGACTAAAGCTGTCGCCCTTCGCATCAACGCCAGCGAAGTAGTCTCTGCTTTCCTCGGCGGACGCAACAAGAACACGTTAGCCGCATACCGTGCAGACTTAGAAGCCTTCGCTGAATTTGTCGAAGCAACTACAATCCCTGAAGCCATTGGAAAACTCCTGGGTGCTGGTCAGGGCAACGCGAATCTGCTCGTACTCAAGTACAAGAACGCGATGAAAGAACACGGGCTACAGCCGACGACCGCGAACCGTAGGCTTTCAAGTATCCGTGCTGTCGTGAAGATGGCAAGAATGCTCGGGCACGTACCGTGGTCTATTGACGTACAGAATGAGCGAGTCGAGAGCGAGGGCAACGTCAAAGGCGTTGGCACTCCAGGCGTGAACGCAATTCTAACCGATCTCCGTAAACGCAGTCGCCCCATCGACATGCGTAACGTAGCCATACTCAGACTCTTTTACGACATCGGCTTGAGATGCAGCGAACTCATCGGCATTGACCTGGACGATTTGCACCTGGACACAAGCGAGGTCAGCATCCTCGGCAAAGGTCGCACGCGGAAGGAACGCCTGACCTTGCCCGAACCCACGATGGAGGCAATCAAGGACTGGATCGCTGTCCGCGAGAGCACATCACATGCGGTCTTCATCAATTTTGACCGAGCAAAGAAAGGTAGCGGGAGAATTACCCGATTCGGATTGTATCAGGTTGTTCGGTGGCTTGGGGAGCGCGTGAATCTCAAGACCGGACCTCACCGCCTACGTCATGATGCCGTTGGAGCCGCCGTTCGACTTTCTCAGGAAAATGGAATCGAACTTCCTGCGGTCATGCGGTTTTCGAGACACAAACGGCTCTCGACGCTACAAATCTATGTGGACAGTATCTTCAATAATCGCCAGGGTGAAATCGCCGTTTTGGTCGCGTCGAGCCTGAAGCCAAAGAAATCGAAGCCAGACGGGTCGAATTGACATTCTACCGATTCACAACGGACAGCACGGTTGAGAGCAGAATAGCCTGAGAAGCACACATGAAGCATTATGTGTATCTTATAACTCGGGTATTCGGACACCCTACGGAAGCCTCGGTACATGGTAGAAAAGGGTCATGGACGACCAAAAGCCCAACAACAAGAACGATGCGGGCGGTGCCGAAAGGCAAAGTATCATCCATGTGGGCGACGTTCTCCGCGCGGTCCATAAGGCGTTCGAGCCGGGTTCCGCTCTCAACAAGCGCATTCAGGAGCAGATGCAACCCGTACTCCAGGCGATGCAGCTAGTTCAGCCCTACCTCGACGGACTCAATGAACTTGCACGTCGCACGCAACCCGCGATCCTGGCGCTACAGAGGCTCGAAGAACAGTATCGCCCCCACATGCTTGCCATCGCAGAGGGGATGCGACGGTTTGAGGAATTCAACGCAGGGCTCGTTGAGCGGCATAAGAATGAAACGCTGGCGCTGCCCCCGTTCTTCAATGAGATCACGTTACCCGACCTCTACGAGATTTTTAAGGAACGCGAAAAGCCAGCACTGGAAATCTACCGGGAGTTCTTTGCTGATAGGGAACACGTCAAGCTACTGTTGGAGTCGTGGTCAGAGAACAGGTTCTACGAGGACCGGAAACCGATACTCCGCGATGCACTGGACGCGCATCTGGAGGGCAAACACACCCTCTCTATTCCGGCGTTTCTGGCTCAAGTCGAAGGAATCCTTTGTGAGATTTTCGACGTGAGGGACCACGGTAAAGTGAAAGGCAAGCTCAATAAGGTCCAGTTCAAGACCGAAGAAAACCACAAGCTCTTTGCCAACGCCGAACTCATCGCCCGCATTATTACGGATCAGGTGTTCCACTCGTCAGACGACGATCAGCAAGCAGACTACCCAAGCCGTCATCGAGTGCTCCACGGATCGAACCCGTTTTACTACAGAGACAAGAACGCCTCGCTACGGTGCATCCTGCTGCTCGACCTTCTGCGCTCGGAGAAGTTCTTGGCGCTGAACGAGAAGAACGTGGCGAGCGGCGAGTCAGAAACCACTTAAAGAGCATCGGGAACAGCGACCATTTGATAGAACCTCCAACTACAGGTGAAGGCAGTTCTCAAGCATGGCTGGAACCGAACCAGATCACATTGACTTCGACGATTCCGCTCCAGCAATCCCATTCTCAAATCTGGAATCCCTGCTTCACGAAATCAAGTCCCGCTATCTTTGAGAACAGTCAAACGACGCGAGAAATAATTTCCCTCGCTTCCATACGCGATAGAACTTGATGCCATTCGATGGGACTACTTTTATTTATTTATTTCTATTTTATTTTCAAACAGCCCTCAAAGCTCAGATAGAAATAAATAAAATAAATAAAATAGTGCCATTCCATGGCATCTCGATAATTTCATCGCTCACTATTGAGTATCACCTTCGTCACCTTCGTTTGATTCATGGTCATCACCTTCTTCATCACTTAACTCGCTTGTCTCTCTGGTTAGACGGCGCGTCTTCTCGGATTCGCGCTGGACCCTCAATCTATGTGCGAAATCTTGATCTCGGGAGGATGTTTGCGGTCGTAAGGAATCCAGTTTAAATCCAAGTACCTTTTCGTATTTATCTCTCATCGGACTTGATTTTAACAACTCCAGATTCTCCAGACTCCACTGCTCAACCAACTCTTTGTCGTAGGAAATCTTTCTAAGAGCAGCTTCCGCGCCCTTAAAATAATTCTTATGAGTGAAGATTGCGATGTGATGCTTTGAAAAACCCTTGATACGAACAGTGTTTGTTTCGCGATAGTATTTAATCAAACCGCTGCCATCGAGTGATCGAAGCGTATCAACCAACTCATGCTCGTCCATTGGAAAGAATCCGCAGTATTCATCGGCTGGGTATACGAAAATCCCAATCGCGTTGCCTTCACCGTAAAGGTAGAGATGAAGAAATACGAGCTTCTCCACGATGCTCAAACGCCTGAAACGATCACGATTGAGCTGCTCTCTGGGGAATAGGATGTTGCTCATTGTACCTCCGAAATGTCGGCTGCACTTGAGTCGTGACCCGAAGAAGACTCGTGCTTTTCAGGTTCGCTTGGATCACTACTATCTAAAATGCCATCAATCGTTTTCCTGAGCGACCCGAGAGCATCAAAAAGTTCGATTCCGTAGCTTCCTTGAAGAATGTACTTATTCGGACCTCTGATGAGCCCAACGAGGACATCATCGAGATTGCTGACGCGTTTAAATAGCTTTAAGACCCTTTCATCGCCCTCGGACTTCTTGTCGTCTTTGCGGGCATCAGCCTCAGCTCCTTGGATAGAATCGCGTTCCCTAGATTTCCACGCCTCTAGCTCCGCACGAGTTTTAGTGCCAGTCATATCCTGTCCAATGATCTTGTCCAAAAACTTGTCCTGCTCCGATTTGTCACCGAGTCCAAGGGCAATAATTTCAAGTTGAGCCGAAGACACTACACCTTTTGCCTCAGCATCTTTCAGACTATCGCTCGCTTGCGTCTCCGCTTGAACAAGTTGAGAAATCCGGCGCTTGCTGAGGTTAAGTTTTTCGGCGGCGTCCTCTCTAAAGGATTTAGGCGAAGACTCTTGGTTTGCGCGAGCTTGTCCACCGATCACACCTTGGACCGACTCCGGATAAAGTTTCTCGTAAAGTTCCTTTCGCGTGACCAACAACCTCCTGAGAACGGACCCGTCGAGCTGCTTGCGACAAATGTTTTCATCAATATTTAGAAGGCGCTTCTGTTCGTAAATTGAACCTTCGACGATACGCACAGGGATTGTGGTCATTCCGAGTTCGATACATTGAGCAAGTCGGTTTTTACCTGCGATGAGATAGAGATTTGGGTCGCATGTGATTGGGTTCAGAAGCCCATTTCTTGCGATACTAGCTCGCAAAGTTTCCGCGTCAGCAATCGGGTCGTTGGGATACCAAGATGGAATCTTGATGTCATGGATGGGGACGTGCTTGAGGTTGAGGCTGTATTGAGGCGATGCTGCAGTCGCGCCGACCTCCCCCTCAGCAGGTGAAATAATTTCACTCGATGATTGATTGCTTTGTTGTGGTAGTTCCGGTTTTTGATTTTGTTCAGTAGCCATATTTCGTACTCCTTGGTTTCTGCGCGGGCGATTCCGTGCAAAAAGAAAGTCCCTTGAAGCATGGCGTCACCAAGGAAAGAACGGTCCAATCACCCCACGGGGAGACTAGATTTACTGGAACTGCTGTTCGGAATTGGCTCGGAGCGGTAAGGTTGAAAATATGCCCAAACTGAAAGACCCCTACGCCTGGAATCCTGAATACGGCTGGCAACTGCTCCGGCGCAACAAGACCTATCAAAAGGTCGAGCAATGGTTCTATCAACAGGCACTTCGAGACAAGTACGGGTCTGCTAAAGCCATCTACGAAATGCTTTCGCATGAGGGTCCGTTTCCGAAGGAAAAACGGAAAGACGCGATGAAGACGCGAAAGTTTGAAGCTGTCTCGACATTTACGACAGACTTGCTGTTTGACTCCGGTCCAATGGGAATGAATTTGAACGCTTGGTACTACCGGATTTTTTTAGGTTTATACGGTGATGTTTTACTTTTCCCAATTTCTCACAAGGTTAAGTCTCCATTGCCTTCGAGTCTCAATACGGCATGGCTGCTTCGCCCCGTGATCCCAATGAATGAAGAAATGGAACGCTGGTACACAGGCGTCAGCTCGCTTGGGAATGTTCCTGAACCGCGTGATGAGTTTACGGACTCCTTGCTAAAGAAGGCACGCAAGTTGCGCGAGCGGGTCCACACAGTTTCCTTCGCTGTGAATAGTAACTTCGATCACGGCACTATTCTCGACGAGGCAAAAACTAGTATGCGGGAGCATCTCACCGCGATCCCTAAGAAGTCGTCAATTATTCAAACGAAGCTACCGCGTTGGAAAGATTTTGAAAGCGAGTACCTTCAGGTTCAGGAATTGTACGAAGATGCACTGAATCGCGGCGATACTCCGAACAAGGCGGAAATTGCTAGAGCAGTTTTCAGGGGTACTTACGCTTCAACCGCGACTACCAAGGTTAATAAACGGCTCAACGCCATGAAAGACTGGATTGCAATATTTGATCGCTAGTTACTGATCCGTTCTCCCCTTGGGAACTTTGGACCGTTCATCTCGGCGCAATAATCCGTCAGCATGGGTGCATGGGAGTACCCAGAACCCACCCCCAAAAAAAACATGAACGGCGACGCTGTAGATCGTGCAACGACGAACACCCAACTTCGTTCTTCCGAAAGAACGGAAAGGGACGGAACGGCGAACAGCGGTACGAGGGCGTCTGCAAATACGCGCAGATGGGCGTTACTCCGCCCGAATCACCTGAGCCGAAGGCAAAGCGGATCATCGAACCTGAAGGCGAAAAACAGGAAACCGGGATCATCGAACCTATCCGGCATGAGACTAATTCTCTAGCAAATGATATTGATTTTGCTCCGCTGGAAAGCGTCTGCGGGCGAGAACTAAGCTCGTCCGATAAAATCGAAGCCGTACAGCGATTCAATGAGTTCATCTCTATCTTGAGATCAGAGTTCGGAAAGGTTGTTGAAAGTCGTGTCTACATCAAGCGGTAAAGTCAACGATCTGTCGAACTCTCCACTCCGTAAGCGGTTCTTCGAGTCTGAGTTTGTTCCAGAAAATAGCAATGCAGTTACGTGCGGTCGAGTGAGCCGAAAGAAGCAAGAGGACGGCGGCTCTCCCGAGGAACAGACTGAAATCAACAATTCCTACGCCAAACGCGAGAAGCTGAACGTATTGAAGAAGTACCAGTTCGCAGAAACGGCTTCTGACCACAGCAAGAGGAAGCAATGGGATGCGATGATGGACGATATACGTCGAAGTCAAACATCGGCGAAACCCATCAAGCATGTCATTTTTGCGTTTCAGTCCCGCTCGAATCGAAACAGATACTCTGCTAGGGAACTTGAGGACTTGGTTGAAATCGGCGTGACGCTTCATTTCGCTAGAGAAGGTCGCAAGCTGACCTGTAGAGCGGACGTTGGTCAATGGATGGTTTGGCATGTTGAGAACATGCGTAACGCCTCCTACATCGACGAACTCCGAAAAAACGCGATGAGCGGCATCATGAAAAGTATCGAACACGGTGTTTTTCCCGGTAAGCCCAAGTTCGGCTACAAGGTAATTGGAAAGAAACGTGAACGTGGTTTCGACTTCGATGGCGACAAAGCCGATTACATGCGTCGCGCATTTCAGTTGGTCCTCAAACACGAAGCAAGGATCGCCCTGCGGGAGTTCAGTGATGAACAACTCAAGGCGTTGTTGGACCAGGAATATCCACAGATCAAAAAGACGCCTGATAAAAAACGATTTTGCGAACTACTGCGTAGCCCGTTCTACTACGGGGACTTTCTTTTCGATGGCGCGATTTATAGAGGCGATCCTGACCATCACCCTGCTCTTATTAGCAAAGCAAACTGGCTGAAGGTCCAAGATATTTTAGAAGGTCGCCACAGGAAGCGGCGGCTCTCAAAGGCACACCCTTACATCGGCTTGGTTAGCTGCAATGGGAAGATTCTCGACGATGTCTCTAACGTCACCGATGAGCGGTGTGGGTGCTCGATCACCGCCGAAACAATCAGGAAGAGTTACAAAAGCGGGGGCACCCAGGAGTTTCATTACTATCGGTGCTCAAACACCGAACGTCGGTGCTCCCAGCGGGACAAGGAGTACATGCGCGCGGTGGTCGGCAGGAATGTCAGCTACCGCGATCACGAGGTCGAGGAGATTTTTCAAGACATCTTCAGATCGTTCAGCTTCGACGAACTGACCTATCACCGCATGACGAAGTACCTATGGGAAGAACACTTCGAGGCGAAGAAACAGGATCACGCCAACCGCGACCGCCTTCAGGCACGCCAGCGCGAGCTTGCCTCATTCATCGACCAGTCCTACGAGGACAAACTAACCGGCAGGATCACGGAGGAGCTTTGGAGCAAAAACAATCAGAAGTGGCACGCCGAAAAGCAGAAAGTTACGGCGGAACTTGCGTCGTTGGAAGACGCGAAAGACGAGTACATGCAGAGAGGCGTGACTCTCATCGAACTCATGCAACATTCTGAAATGGTTTATAAAAAGGCGACACCTGAAATTAAGCGGAGAATGGTCGAATTGGTGTCATCGAACCTGCTGCTTGGTGACGGAACCCTCCAATATTCTTGGAGGATTCCGTTCAACATGCTTGCCATCAAAGGCAATTTGGATATTTGGCTGGGGTGCTAGGATTCGAACCTAGGGATGCTGGAATCAAAATCCAGTGACTTACCACTTGTCGACACCCCAACTTGATTGAGAGCTAACATAGCTCGCCATAGGGGGCCACTCAAGACGTGTAGTTGGAATCGGAAGTGCGTTCGGCCTGCTCCGCCGACTGCGTCAAGGGGCCACTTCCCTGCTCTTTGACCTCCGCCAGGTACGCATCGAGGATTCGTTTTTCCATTGTGGCACGGGTCGATTGGTTCAAGGGATGAGCGATGTCTTTAAAGGCGCCGTCCTTGCGTCGCTTGCTCGGCATCGCGACGAATAAACCGGCAGTTCCGCTGATGATCTTGAGGTCGCGTACTACGAAGCAGTGGTCGAGAACGATGGTGATGTAAGCCTTGAGCTTATCTTCAGTGACCGGGAAAACTTTCACTTCTGTGATGTCCAAGGTTGCATGTCCTATGGGGAGGAAAAACCATCGCCTCGATTATTCCAACCCTCATGTTAACCGAATCCCCTCGTCACTTCAAACGGATATTTGATGATAAAATTGAAGTACAACTACTCAGTATTCCTAAGAAATACAAGATCAGGCCGTGGCCCTCGTTTGAGACTTCGAGAGAGCGGCAGGGGATGAAACGATAAGTTTCAACGTTTCTTTGAAAAAATCGAACCGTACCACGGCAGGCGAAATCGCCTGCCCCGCAAGAATCGCCATGGACAATGGATCTTGCACCTCTCGCTGAAAAACTCGCTTCATCGGTCTGGCTCCGAAATCTCGGTCGTAACCTTTTTCCGCCAAGTACTCGATCGCGGCTTCCGAGAACTCGACTCGCATTTTACGTTCCTCCAGCATCTGATTGAGGCGGTCGACGTACTGACCGAGAATCTGGCGGAGTTCCGCGGGCGAGAGCTGATGGAACGTCACAATCTCATCGATGCGGTTCAAAAACTCGGGTCGGAAACTCCTGCGTAGTTCGGCGAGCAGCTTCTCTTCGCGTAGCTCCGGATCCTGTTCGCCCAGTAACAGGGTGCTCCCGAGATTGGACGTCATGATGATGATCGTGTTCGTGAAATCGACAGTGCGACCCTGGCCATCGGTTGCTCGCCCATCGTCCAGGATTTGTAGAAATACATTGAATACATCGGGGTGCGCTTTCTCAACCTCGTCGAGAAGAATCACGCAGTACGGGCGCCGGCGCACCGCTTCAGTGAGGCTTCCTCCTTCTTCATAGCCGACGTAGCCGGGAGGCGATCCGAGGAGACGCGAAACGGAGTGCTTTTCCATGTATTCGCTCATGTCGATCCGAACCATCGCGTGCTCGTCGTCAAAAAGAAACTCCGCGAGTGCTTTGGCGGTTTCAGTTTTCCCGACGCCCGTCGGACCGAGAAACAGAAATGAACCGGTGGGGCGGTGCTTCTCTTGCAGCCCCGCCCGCGCGCGCCTCACGGCGTTTGAGACGGCTTCGATGGCCCGGCGCTGACCGATGACGCGTTTCGCGAGTCGATCCTCCATCGTGACGAGCTTCTGCTGCTCGCTCTCAAGCATTCGCGAAACCGGAATTCCCGTCCAACGAGAGACGATCTCCGCGATGTCGTTTTCCGTGACTTCCTGCCGAAGCAAAGATTCCCGTGTGGTCTTTTCCTGAACCGAGCGCTGGAGTTGCTCGAACTCCTTCTGAAGTGCGGTCAGCTTTCCGTAACGGAGTTCCGCCGCTTTCTCAAGATCGCCCCGCCGCTCGGCTTCTTCGGAGTCCAAGCGAACCTGCTCGATCTTTTCTTTAATCTCCTTCAGCTGCTGCAGCGATTTTTTCTCGACCTCCCATTGTGCCCGCAGGGCCGTGCTCTTGGACTTAAGTTCGGAAAGCTCCGCTTCCAGGTTTTTGAGTCGCTCTTGAGAGGCGGGGTCCGGCTCCTTCTTCAGAGCCTGAATTTCAACCTCGAGTCGCAACGATCGCCGCTCCAGCTGGTCAATCACTTCGGGACGGGAATCGATCTCAATCCGAAGTTTGGCGGCCGACTCGTCGACCAGATCGATCGCCTTGTCCGGAAGAAACCGGTCCGCGATATAGCGGTGAGAAAGTCGGGCGGCGGCGACGAGGGCGGCATCCCGAATCGAAACGCCGTGATGCACTTCATAGCGTTCCCGGAGCCCGCGGAGAATGCTGATCGAATCTTCAACTGTCGGCTCTTGCACGAGCACCGGCTGAAAACGGCGTTCAAAGGCGGGATCCTTCTCGATGTGTTTGCGGTATTCGTCGAGCGTGGTCGCCCCGATACACCGGAGCTCGCCGCGTGCCAGCGCCGGCTTCAACATGTTCGAAGCATCCATGGAACCTTCGGCCGCGCCTGCTCCGATCAGCGTATGAAGTTCGTCGATGAAAAGAATGATTTCGCCTTCGGACTTTTTGATCTCGTTGATCACCGCCTTCAAGCGCTCTTCGAATTCTCCGCGGAACTTCGCACCGGCGACCAAGGCGCCCAAATCCAGGACGAGGAGACGCTTGTCTTTAAGGGAGTCCGGGATGTCCCCGTTGATGATTCGTTGCGCGAGCCCCTCGGCGATGGCCGTCTTGCCCACGCCGGGTTCGCCAATCAGAACCGGATTATTCTTCGTCCGCCTTGAAAGAACCTGCATCACGCGCCGGATTTCCTCGTCGCGACCGATGACCGGGTCAAGTTTTCGCTCGCGGGCAAGCACTGTCAGATCACGGCAATATTTTTCAAGTACGCGCTGCTTTGCCTCGGGCTCTTCCGAGTCGACTCTCGAACTTCCGCGAATCTTTCCATAAGCCGCTAAAAAACCATCGTAGGTCAGCCCGCTTTCCTTGATCGCCCGAGCGGCGGACGTGTCTGCAAACGATTTTTGCATGAGGGCTAGTATGATGTGCTCAGGCGCGACAAACTCATCTTGAAGCCTTTTGGCTTCATCCTCCGCAAGGATCAGAAGTCGATTGGCGGCTGGCGCCAATGCCGGGACTTGACTGTTGGCGATGCTTCCCATTTGAGGGAGCGCGGACAACGCCGCCTTCAATCGCTCGCGAAGCGCGAGCGGATTCACTCCGGCAGTTTGCAATAGCCAGGGCAGCGAGGACTCCTCCTGCGCGGAGTCGGCGAGCAATGCATTGAGCAGATGTTCCGGCTGAACTTCAGAATGATTGGCACGAATTGCGCCGGCCTGCGCCTCTTGCAGGGCTTCCAACGTTTTACGGGTCAGCTTCATCGCCATGGGAACTCCCTTCTCCCGAAAGATGGGGGCGAATGAGAGCCCGTCAAGCCCCGCCTACTTTAAATCCAATATGACGACGCTGAAGAGATCTTTTCCTTGGCCTTCCGGGTCGGGACGCCGAACTCGAAGCATGTAGCTTTTCCGCGCGATCACATGCCCGAAGAGCTCGTCCACGCGCCGAACCGGCTTGCGATCCACCTCGAGAATGACGTCGCCTCGTAAGAGCCCGGCTTTGTCCGCCGGACTTCCGTACGCGATCGACTCCACGAGGACTCCCTGTAATTTATCGGTCGCTCCGATTTCTTTGGCCAACTCCGGTGTCAAATCGATGAATTCCGCGCCGATATCGATTCGGGGCTTCTTCTTTTCCAGCGTCCCGCTGCTGGGCTTCACGGGTTTTTTAAGCGGAGATTCCGCGCCCGGTCGCTGACCCACCTCGAGATTCAACGCGATGTCCTTGCCGCTTCGCCAAACTTTGACGGGCACCGCGCTCTTGGCCTGTACAGAAGTCACCTCCCGCACCAGGTCCGAACCGCTCAAAATCTTCTTGCCGTTGAATTCGAGAATGACGTCGTAGATTCGCATCCCCGCTCGTTCGGCGGGCTCGCCGGGAATGACGTGAGTCACGAACGGCGCCGGACGATCCTTCGAAAATCGCATATTGGCGGCGACTTCCGGCGTAAGCTCATCGACCAGAACGCCGATATAACCGCGGCTGACACTGCCCTTGGTCTTGAGCTGAGGAAGCACGGTCTTGACGAGATTAATTGGAATCGCGAAACCGATTCCCTGCGCCCGCTGTTCGATCGCGTTATTGATCCCGATCACTTCGCCCTTCATGTTGACGAGCGGGCCTCCCGAGTTTCCCGGGTTGATCGGCGCATCCGTCTGAATGTAACTGGCAAGTTGAAAGTCGGGCGCGCGCCGGCCTTTGGCCGAGATGATCCCGTGCGTGACCGAGTGACCCTGACCAAACGGATTCCCCACGGCCAAAACGTATTCGCCCACTTCGACCGCGTCCGAATCGCCGAGCGCAATGGGTATCAGCGATCGTTTCGTGTTCACCTTGATCAACGCTAGATCCAGCTCCGGATCGCGGCCAACGACTTCGCCGTCCGTTGGCTTTTCATCGGGCTCTTCGGTGAAGTAGATTTTAATTTCGTCGGCTTCCGCCACCACGTGATTGTTCGTCATGATCAACCCCGAAGCATCGATCACGAATCCCGTTCCCAGCGCCAATGCGCGAGGTGGACCACCCCTACCATTGGGAGGCGGCACCATCTGACCGCCGTCCTCACCGCCGTCCGGGGCGCCGCCGCGACCGTGCTGCCGAAGAAAGTCTTCGAAGAATTTACGGAAAAGATCATCCTGACCGCCCCGGTACAGCGGGCTCTTGACGGTGGAGAGCGTGGAGATGTTCACGACGGACGGGACCACACGCTTGGCGAGCTTCACGAATCCGCTCGATTCCGCCGGCGCCGCCTGAGGTTCGGCGGACGCGGGATGCGTGATCGGCAGGGCCGTTACCGCTACAATGACCAACAGTGAACAGAAATTGGCATTACGTAATTTCATGAGATTACCTCCGATTATGCGAGCGTCGGTTTCTTTTGCATCTCGACGTACTTCATTCGTGTTTCAAAAAGTAAGTGCGTCAACAGGCGGTCTTCGTCGGGGGTCCGATTGCCTTTGGTTTTTTCCTCGATGAGTTGAAGCAGGTCGATGTTTTGTCGAGCGAGCTCGAGATTGAGCTGCGGCTTCAGGTCCACTCCCAAAGGAACGATGCCCATGCCCATGTAGGCGGCCGATCCTATCGATAGGATAAAAGTGGTGAAGTCGATTCTCTGAGCTTCGGTCATGCCACGGTTTAAATTGAAATGACCGAAAGCGGAAGGGCGATTGAGCGAAGGGCTCGATCTTCCCGGTAGGATGCAAGACCGGACAAATGCACATCTCGGGAAACCTTCCGCATGGCGTTATTCCATTCCTGGCTTTGCTTGAAAGGAACGGGCAACGCACGTACGCCAGATATCCCCCGAAGCACGACGGTGGCCGCCGCGACCAGAGAAATCATGAAGGCGTCTCTCACCCGGCGTGGAATCGGGCGCGGCGAAAAGTGTTCGGCGAAATAGGCGAGCCAGGCGCAGCTGGTGCGAAGACTGAGCGCGGGGTCACCCAGCTCAAGGCGCGCGGATTGAATCAAGGCGAGCCATTCGCTTTCGTGAAGAGTCGAAGTGAGTCCCTGAGAAATGTAAATCGCACCTTTGGAAAACATCGCGCTCCTGGCGACGAAACAAAGAGGGCGCGGGTCCGACCAAACCAAAACCCGAACTGAAGAAAAACTCGAAAGCGAAGGCGACGGCGTCGCGCGGAGCGCGCGCGATATTCCCCATTCCGATAACGCTGAGAACCAGGCTCCGATCGCGACGACCCAGATGGCGGTCGACATCGCGGCGTTCCATCCCGCGAAAGAGTACGCTGCCAACGCGAACGGTGCGGAACCAAGTCCTGCTAAAATCGTCCAGCGGAAGCCGGCACCTATCCAGTTGAAGACCGTCATTTACGAATTCAGTGTATGCGGTCCGCAGCCGAGGATCAACGGTCGCCGTCTTTCGGCGGCTCTGGTATTTCGACTAAGTGATCCAGGTTGGTTTCGTGCGTCAAAGACTGGACTGAGGTCAGGCTCTTCGTATCCGTCTGGTCGTTGGTATCGCCGCGGATGACGCCGGAAAAACGCAGGCTCAGGTCCGCAGGATTCGGCGAATTGCGCGTGGCCTCCTCGAGCGTGATGATTCGCTCATTGACCATCCGTTCGAGCGCCATGTTCATGGTTTGCATTTTGTAATACGAACTCGAGTTGCCGATGATGTCGGGAATCCGCTCGCGATCGTTCTGAATGATGCATTGTTCAATCGTGGGGCTCTTCACCATGACTTCACAGGCCGGAATCCGTCCCTTGCCATCCGCACGGAGGAGCAAGCGCTGCGAAATGACTCCGATGAGACTCGAAGCGAGCTGCACGCGAACTTGGTCTTGCTGGTCGGAGGGAAAGACATCGAGAATACGATCGATCGTGCTGCGCGCATCGTTCGTATGCAAAGTCGATAATACGAGATGTCCGGTCTCGGCCGCGGTGAGGGCGGCTTGGATGGTGTCACGATCCCGAATTTCTCCGATCACGATGACGTCCGGATCCTGCCGGAGCCCGGAGATCAGGCCGGCTTGGAAGCTTGGCGTATCCGAGCCGACTTCACGTTGAGTGATCGACGACTTTACATCGCGGTAGACGAACTCGATCGGATCTTCGATGACCAGAATGTGCGCGTGACGGATCTCGTTCAGATACTGAATCACTGCGGACATCGTCGTAGATTTTCCCATGCCGGTCGCACCCGTGATGAGCAGCAGTCCGCGGTGGCGCAGGCAAAGTTCTTTGAGGACGGGAGGCAGGCCAAGCTTGTCGAGGTTCGGCGCCACCACCGGAATCGAGCGGATCGCCGCTGAAACCGTGCCACGCTGATAAAAGACATTGCAGCGGAATCGTCCAAGGTCATCGAGGCTGAAGGAAAGGTCGATTTGGCGCTTCTCTTCGAGCATGGAGATCTGCCGCTCAGTCAACACGTCGAAAATGATCTTCCGCGCCTGTTCGGCCGAAAGCTCCGTCATCTTCGCGGAGATCAGCTTGCCGTTAATTCGATAAAGCGGGGGGCGTCCGGCCTTGAGGTGCAGATCGGAAGCGTTGTACTTGACGAGCGCGCGCAGCAAGTACCGCATGTCGGCTCGCTTGGGATCATCCGCTGCCGAACCTTCGCCGGCCTCGGCTATAGCGGCGGAGTTTTTCACGCTACTTGTCCGGACGTGCGATTTAACGCCCAGGCCAAAGTCAGGCGGGCTTCGATCGCTTTCCCCGCGCCCTCGCAAAGGTAAATGAGAAGTTCCAGGTCGGCTGGAGTGTAGTTTTCTTGTCCGACCCGGTTCAAGAGTTCGAGCACTCCGAACAGTTTTCCATGAATCTGGATCGGCACCGCGACCAGGTTCCGAGCCTCGAAACCGACCGCTTCCTGAATCGCCCGGAGGTGTCGTCTGTTCTCTTCGACGTTCAACACGAGCATCGGCTTCCGCGTTTCAGCGACTTGTCCGACGATACCGGTTCCGAGTGGAATCGTAAATTTCTTGATCGTGTCGGAGGCTTGTCCGACGACACTGCGAAAGAAGAGCGTTTGATTGCGGTGATCGAATTCGAACAGCGAACCCGCTTCGCTGTGCACGACCTTCATGACGACGAGAAGCATGTCCCGCATGAAATCATCAAACGGCTGATCTCGAACGATGAGACCGAGAAATGCCTCGAGCGCGGCGATCTTGCCGGCGTTCTGAAAATCATTCCCGGAGTTGAGCAAAATGCCGCCGGTTGCGGAAGAATGCTCGGAGGCCGGGGGCTCTTCGAGTACCGGTTGAATGATGAACGGCGTATCTTGATCCGACACTCGTGGCCTCCTTGTAGAGTTATCGGCATTATGTGAGACTGCATTGAGAAGCTTATGTGTTTGACGCAGCAAATTAAGTCATTGTTTTTGTACGTCTTTTTGGCCGCCGGGGCAGCTGCCTGCGGCATCCCGCTGGGCGGCGTCATAGTCGCCAATGACCCGGCCCCCACTGGGAATGTCGTGGTGGTTTATTCAGGCCAGCTCCTGACTCAGAATGCCGCCGCCCATCCCACGGTCTCGGTCAGTGGCACCGCAAAAGTCTATCGCGACTTCGACAGTGGCATTCATTGGGTGCGAATCGAAAATCTCGTCGGGCCGAATGAATCCGGCCTTGTCGTCATCGTTGAAGCGGGAGGTACGGTGCTCAATGCGGGTTTGCGTGGCACCCGGGGACATATGACCTACTCGACGACGGTGCCGAGCACTGATACCCGCATCTGGTCGTCGGTCAAAATTCGTTCAACAACCTGGCCGGATCCCATCACGCGGGACTACGGCGAAGCACTTCTTCAGTAAGCGCTTAGGGAAACGACATCTCGTTCTTGTACTCGATCAGTTCCTTGATGTTCCGGATCTCCGCGATGAACCATTTGCCGCCCTCTTGCACCATCGAAGCAGCTTTCAAATTGGTCACCTTGGATTCGCTAGTCTTGCTCTTGTCGAGATACGACAGCTCATACGTGATGGAGACTTCGGCGGTAGAAACTGCTTTTACATCGCGAAAAACCAGCTTTAAAAAATCCCGCTTGGTTTCGATGAAGGCCTGCTCAAACTGATCATCTGTCCAGGCCGCGAGACGCGTTTTGGCGCGAGTCGTGAGAAAATCCATCAGCCTAGTTCGGTCATCGAGCGATTTCACGCTGAAGGTGGCGGTGATGTAGGAGTTTAGTCGGTCCTTGGGCTCGATCCCGCTTTTTTCTCCGAAACAACCCGTCAACAAAGCCAGACACACGGCTGCGACCGTCCGGTTTCCGAATCGCGCGCACTTTTCAAGCATGTCCTTCACCTCTTAGATATTCGACAAAATCTCCCAGTTCCTTCCGGGCATCTGGGGCCATTCCGCGAAACCGAAATCCGGCAATCGTTTTCAGCGCCCCGCCGCGACCTTCCTGCGCAATCGTCATGGCGGAAGCTTGGCAGCGGACTTCTCTCTCACGGTACGAGAGAATCATCTCAGCTTCATCAGCCGCACGCAGCCTAAAAATCCCGTTCGCATGGATGCAAAGCCCTTCCTCGTCGATTCGCGAAATGCGAGCGCGGATTTCCGGCATTTCGGAGCCGACAAAGCTGATGCGGCAATCCGCGCCTGGCACCGCCTGAGGATGCCCCTGAAACCAACGCATCGGGAGTTCAAAAAACGACTTGGTCATTTCGAAGCGCACCCAGGACAAAATGAGCGCCCAGAAGGCGATCAAAGAAGCGGTGAAAAAGCCCAACGCCGGACTCGTCAAGCGGAACGCCGCTATGCCCGAGAGCAGGCACCAGAAAATCGCGACCACTCCCAATAGGCCGAAAGCCCAGGCGCGCCCGCGCTGAATCCAGACCACAAGCGGCAGTAGGACCAGGGTCGACGATGCAATCCAAACCTCGAGCGACTTCAAGGGAAGATTCCACCACGGCGCGCGAGTGACTAGCACTACGTGCACTGCCACCAGGGGCAAGGCGATAAAAACCGAAAGTGTCGCTAGTCTCAGTCGCGGTGGAACTTGGAGTACTCTCATCCCTCTCAGATGATACGCCTTGCATCTGACTTAGTCAGCCCACTTGTCAACGCGGGGCGACGCACATTACTCTGATCCTATGGCCCATTTGATCCAGGCGACTTGCACGAAGTGCGGCGCTTGCCTCGCAGAATGTCCCACCGGATCCATCATTGACGGACCGGAACAGTTCTTCATCGACGCGGATTCGTGTGCCGATCATGCGGCCTGCGTTGCCGTTTGTCCGGTGGATGCGATCGTGCTGCGGCCGAAGACGGCGGCCCCGAGCGGAGCTTCGACCCGCAAAGAAGACGAGGAAATGTGACGATCCGAGTCCTCGGGGTGATGACCGGCACTTCGTGTGACGGACTGGACGCCTCCTGCGTCGCTTTTGATGGGGATCCCTCCGCCGCGGGAAACGCCGACTGGAATGCATCCATCTCTTACCCCCCGAGCCTGCGGACCCGAATTCTCGACATTCAGCGGGCGGGGGCGCGAATCTCGATCCGTGACCTGCTCGGCCTCGAAGCATCGCTCAGTGACTGGTACGCGACGAGCCTCAAAAAGATCATCGGAAAAAAAACCTCAGATGCTCCAGATCTCATCGCGCTGCACGGCCAGACCGTCGCGCATCATCCGGACCTGCGTTCGACGCTTCAGCTGGGAAATGCCGCCCGCGTCGCGGAAGCGACTGGAGTTTCCGTGGCCTCGCGATTTCGGGACGGCGATCTCGCGGCGGGTGGACAAGGAGCGCCGCTCCTTCCGCTCTTCCATCTACATATAGCCCATTCGATCGGAAGCGCCGTCTCCATTCACAACATCGGCGGGATCTCGAATCTGACTTACGTTGAGCCAGACGGAACTGCGCTCGCGTTCGATACGGGTCCCGGAAACATTTGGATAGACGAAGCGGCGCGAATCGCGACTCGCGGACGGCTCGCGATGGACCGTGACGGTCGCCTGGGGAAGTCGGGAATCGCCGATATGAAGGCGGTTGAACACGCCTTGAAACATCCTTTCTTTAAAAAACGTCCGCCGAAGTCGACGGGCCGGGATGACTTTCCTTTTTCGATTCTCGCGCGCGCGACTCGGGCGAAAGGCGCCGACCTCGTCGCGACCAGCACCGAAGTGACTGTCGAGTCCATCGCCAGGGCCTATTCCAAGTGGCTGATGAAGAAGCCGCTCAAGGAAATCCTGGTTTGCGGGGGCGGGGCAAAAAATCGGCACCTCATGGAGCGCCTCAGTGAACGACTCAATCCCGTCGCGGTTCGCTCGATCTCCGAACTCGGATGGGATCCGGGGATGATCGAAGCGCAGGGTTTTGCGCTCTTCGGGTTTCGTTCACTTCTCGGCGCTTCTCTCGGTGGAAAATGGACCGGCGCGAAGCGTTTCGGCCCGCCGGGCTGGATCACGCCGGGCTCCAACTGGCCGGCGCTCCTTCAGAAAGTAGTGGCCGTCCAGAGTCCTTCGTAAGAAATTCCGGGGCGGTCGGCGAGCGGGGTCGGCGAATTCCCATAAATCACGGAGTTCGGCCCGAGGACTTCCGGTGGCGCGCCGAGACCGGGAAACCAGTAGGCCGGACCAGTCCATCCGGAGTTGTTTAGCCAAGGTTCCGCGGTGTGATGAACCCAGACCCCGTCCGTGACTCGGCGATTGATCGCTTCGATTTTTTTTCGCCAGTCGGATGAAAGCGCTCCGCGCTCATTCAAGCGAATCAAAGATAGATGTGTTTCGAGCCACAGCTCGGGCGAGCCGATGTCGAACCAAAAGCCGTCTTTCACGAAGGCTCCGGCTTTCTGATCGCGAACCGCCGGCTCCAGAATCGTCGGGACGAAATCCGAAGCTCCGGTCGGGAGCGTTGCAAGCACTTCGGGTTCGATCACCGCAATGCCGGTGAAAAGCGGTCGACCGGGCTTCTTTTCTCCGAGACCCGTAATCAGTCCGTGTCGGGCATCCAGTTTTATTTCGCGATAAAGACCGGCACCAGGAGCCGCGGGCAGTACTCCCATCGTCAGCCGGACGCCCCACTGCGACCGGAGCCGCTCATGCTTGAGCATCAATGCGCGGATATCCAGATTGCAAATCGTGTCGCCGTTTACATAGAGAAACGGTGCGGATCCCAAAAGTTTTTCGGCTTGCCGGAGTCCGCCGGCGCTGCCCAGGATTTCGGTCGACTCATCACTGATAACGAGCTCCATGCCGTGAAGCTCCAGCCTGGAAAGCCCGTGGGCGGTGGCGTGGGCTAAATGATGGACGTTCGCCACGACCCGGCGAATGCCCGCCTTCGCCAGCGAATCGAGGGCCCATTGCGCGCAGGCGATTCCCAGAACCGGAAGGAGCGGCTTCGGAGTCAAATCCGTATACGGCCGCATTCGCGTGCCGAGTCCCGCGGTCATGAGCATCGCCGTTTCGATCATCTAAAAATAGTAGTAATGAAAAAGCGCTTCGCGCAGCTTCCCGTACTTCGGGTATTTCAAGAGCGTACGCCGAATGTTTTCGAACGTGTTGCCGATGTACTTGAGGTAAGTCGGATTGCCTCGTCGGTTATTGAACGAGGCGAAGCTTCCGATCGCTTTGAAGTTTCTCTGTACCTGCATGAGGTCGAAAATTTCACGGAATCGTATCCGATCAATGCGCGAACCGGAGACCGCTTCCCATCTCGCGATATAATAATCCAGAAGGCGGTCCACCTGGCGATCTTCGAGCTGGTAATAACTGTCTTTCAGGAGGGAGGCCAAATCGTACTGGGGCGGACCCATGCGAGCGTCCTGAAAATCGATCATCACGAGGCGTCCCTCGCCGCTCGCGGAACCGGCCGCGTTTTTCTCCGCGCCGGCACGACCGGGTACCAACATGAGATTGCGGCTGTGAAAATCCCGATGCGTGAGCACCGTCGCCTCCGAAGCCAAGCGATCGCAGATTTCCCCGAACGTATCGACCATGATTTTGCGATCGGCCACCTCGAGCTTGCGGCCCAAGTGAAGTTCGTAGAAGTGTTCAATCGTGAACTGCACCTCCCACATCAGTTTTTTGGCATCAAATCGCAACTGATAGGCGGCGATACCGGCGGGTGCGCGCTCCGGGGATGCAAACCACTGAAGTTGGACCAGACCGTCGATAACACGCTCATAAAGATGGCGCTCCACTTCGGGACTGGACACGTCTTGCAGGCACCTGAGCAGGGTCACATCGCCGAGATCTTCGAGAAGAATGAATCCTCGCGCGGGATCGGAATCCATCACCCCCGGGACATCCACGCCGGCCGCGGCCAGATGCTTTTGCACGACCAGAAACGGGAGGGTCCCCACCTGGTCCGCGAACGGTTCCATGCTCATCACAATCCAGTTCCGCTCGCCGGTGACTCGGTAATAACTCCGAGCGCTGGCATCGCCCGGAATTTTATCGATCGCGTGGGCGGGCCGGCGTTGCCTGACCCAGTCGACTATTTCCTGTTCGCTCGGCATGATCTCCGTCCTCTCAAAGTTTCTTCAGCCTGGCGCGCACTTTTATGAATTCTTCCGATCGAACGATCGGATTTCGCAACGGACTGTACTGCGCGATTTCCAGTCGGGTCGTTTCGATCAGGCGGTCCAGAGTGGAGCCGTCGAAGGGGCTTTGATCCGGTGTCGCCTGAAACCGCTTCCAAATTGCATTGAGTCCGCGGGGATCATACCCGGCCGCGTACATGAGGCCGACCGCGGCGCTCACCGCGTGCAGGCGTTCGTCCAACGGAAATGCGAAGACTCCGGCCTCGCCGAAAAAATCATTTTCGCCATACTGATTCTCGCGCCGTCGAGACTCGATGCCGACCAACAAACTTCGGCGCCGAATATGCGCAAGCTCATAGGCGATGAGCGCGGCGGCTTCGTTCTCAAACTCCACCGCTCGAAGCAGCCCCGACGACAAATAGATGCGGTTGCCCGGAAAACCGAAACTTCGCCAGCGACGGCTCCGATCCTGAATCGGAATCACGCCCACGGGCGTGCCCCTCAGATCGGGCGCGGCCTCCAGCAATCTCTCCGCGATCCGGCGTAAAAAACCCGAAACCTCGACGTCCCGGGAGAGTACCGCGAAGCGATCGAATCGGGCGGAGAGCTGAGTCCCCGCACCTCGATCCAACTTCAAGCGTTCTTGCGGCGATAGCTCCGGCTGCACCGGCGCGGACGAGCACCCGAACAGCGCGAGTCCCAGGGCTACAAGACTCAATTTTCGGCGGAGATGGAGCATTCGTCCCCAGCATATCTGAAACACGAAAGCCCAGCACGTTGTCGTGCCGGGCTTTTTTCAGGTCCCCGCGCCTTCGCGCGGGGCCTGGTGTTATAGATTAGCCGCCGGTAACCGCGGCCGGCGAACGCTCATCCGCCACTGGCGGTGCGGCATCCATCGGCGCGCCCGCGAGCGGTGGCGGGGTTGCATTCCGCTGCTGCTTGAGCTGATCCGATTCATTCTGTTCGTCGGGCGTCATAGTGTAGTACAGATAGAACCCGGCGAAAATACGGTTGGGATCCTTGATCAGCTGGCGGTTGTTTTCCCAGAGCTTGCGCCATTTGGCTTTAGTCCCGTAAAGATCGTCCGAAATCGTACCGAGCGTATCGCCTACCTTGATGAGGTACTTGTCCCCGTTCCGGTCGATGGCGATGGGAGACGACGGCTTTTCCAGCTTCAAGCTGACGCCGGGAGGAACCGCATTGGGGTCGCTGATTTTGTCGCGATTCCATTCGAAGATTTTCTTCCACTGATAAAGATCGCCGTAAGTTTCAAACGCGATCTTCATGAGGGTGTCGCCGGCCTGGACCTGATAGCTGTCCGAACCGCCGCTCCAGGAGTTGTTCTGCGTCTCCGGAGCTACCTCGTTCGAGGCGGGCTCACTGGGTGCCACTACGTCCGGATTGGTCATCGCGGTGTCGGTCGTCGCAGGTGCGGCGAGCGGGTCCGTGACTGCCACTGGAGCCTCCGAAGGGGCGGTTTCCGGTGGCGGCGTCAAACCATCGCTGGAAGCGACCGCTGCGGTGTCGAGGCTTCCCTCGATCTGTTCTAGCTCGCCAATCGGAACCGCGTCGGTTCCCGCGTCGAGATCCGGAATCTCCTCCGACATGGCCGCGTCGCCTTCACTCTTTACAGAGGAAGAGCAGGCACCCAACCCAAAGAAAAGGGTGGTGCAAGCGATCAGCACCCATTCGCTGTGAACGTTAATTTTTTGCTGTCTCAGCATATCTAGTTCCTCCGAACGCCCGGCTAAAACGCTCCATGGGTGTCCATTGGAAGTTTCGGCATCGTCTGCGAAGGACTTGACGTTTTTCTTCAGCTGCTGCGCGTTACAAGAGGCGCGGCGCGGATACTTCGTCTGCCCGAGCTTCAAGGAATATGTCGCGCTGTGGCAGTGAGTGGACAATCGACTGGCAGATGCGATCAAAGTGTTCAGAATTATGAAGAAAATCAATGTCATCGCTATGGATGATCAGCTTCTTCCCTGCCGTATAGTTTTCCATCCAGTCGTCGTAATAGCGGTTCAGGTTGGCCAAATAATCATCTGGAATATTCTTTTCGTAATCTCTGCCGCGGAGCGCAATTCGCTCTTTGAGTCTCGGTAAGGATTTTCTGAGGTAAATCACCAGATCTGGAGGGGTGAGGAAGCCCGTCATCACCCGATAAAGCTCGAGGTAATTCTTATAATCACGCTCTTCCATCATCCCCTGCTCGTACAGGTTGCGAGCGAAGATATTGGCATCCTCGTAAATGCTCCGGTCCTGAATGGCGCTGTCCGTGCCTTGCGTGACCGTTTGATGGGCCTTAAATCGATTATTGAGAAAGAAGATCTGAAGCGGAAAGGACCAGCGCTTCATGTCGGCGTAAAAATCCGCCAAATAGGGATTGTCCGCAACCGCTTCAAAGTGGGCCATCCAGCCAAAGCGGCGCGACAGGAGATTTGTGAGCGTTGTTTTTCCGGTGCCGATATTGCCGGCGACGGCGATAAAGATTTTTTCGCTAGCCACTACAGAACCCCCCACCACATCTTTCCTATTAGGTTGATGCGAGCGCTTTAGTCAAGTCGGTCAAACGACTCAGGTCGCCATACTCGGTTGCTTGCTGAACGCGGGATGTGTCTGTAATGTTTCTGGCATGTCGCAAATCCCTGAAACCGCTAACAAAGGTCTCGAAGGCGTGGTCGCCTGCACTTCGGAAATCAGTACCATTCATGACACCACGCTGATTTATCGCGGCTATACAATTGAAGACCTGGCCGCAAATTGCACCTTTGAGCAGGTCGTTTATCTTCTTTGGTACGGCGAGCTTCCATCGTCCGAAGCGCTGTCTAAATTCAAATCCGAGCTGGCCGCGAATCAGGCGCTTCCCGCCGAAATTCTTCCGGTGCTGGAAAATATCGCCAAGTCCAACGCGCATTCGATGGCGAAATTGCGCACGGCGGTTTCGTATTTCGGATTGCTCGACCCTAAAGCCGAAGACATCACGCCTGACGGAGTGCGCGCCAAAGCAACGCGTCTGACCGCGTCTTTCGGGCCGATCGTCGCGGCGATTTCGCGCTTTGAGCAGGGCCAACGTCCGGTCGCCGCCGTCGCGGGTAAATCCATCGCCTGGAATTTCCTCAACATGGTCCGAGGCAAGGAGCCCACGTCCGACGAGGAAAAACTTTTCGATACTGCTCTCGTGTTGCATGCGGATCACGAACTCAACGCTTCAACCTTCACCGCGCGAGTGGTCGCCTCGACGACCTCCGATTATTACAGCGCGGTTACGGCGGCGCTTGGCTCGCTCAAGGGGCCCCTCCATGGCGGCGCCAACGAACAGGTCATGCTGATGCTCAAAGAGATCGGCTCCTACAGCAACGTCGACGCGTTCATCGACGACGCCGTCAACGCAAAGAAAAAAGTGATGGGGATCGGGCATCGTGTTTACAAAAATGGCGATCCCCGAGCTCGCCTCCTGAAGGAGCTTTCACTCCAGATCTGTAAGCGTGCGGGCCTCGAAGACTTCCACCGCATGCTGGTTCGCATTCAGGAACAGATGGAAGCCAAAAAAGGTTTGATGCCAAACGTCGACTTTTACAGCGGCTTGGTCTACACGGCCCTGGGACTCCGGCCTCGAGACTTCACGCCGATTTTCGCCGTGAGCCGCGTCTCCGGTTGGACCGCCCAGGTTCTCGAGCAGTATGCGAATAATCGTATTTACCGGCCGCGGGCTCATTACACGGGTAAAACCGACCGCAAGGTCCGTTAGTTCAGAGCGGTTCCGGCGCTGAACTCGGTTCGGATGCCGGCATCTGCTTGGCCTCAACTCGTTGGAGCAGCGCCTCGATTTCAGATTTGAGCGTCACCGCATCGCGGAGATCGACTCCCAGTTCACCTTCGGACGTCTGCGTTCGGGCCGGGGCGTAAAGCTCGATCCGGCTCATCGCCAGCTGCAGTTCGCGACGGACGCTCCAAAGCGATTGCGGTTCTTGGAAGTAACGCTGCCGCGCCAGCTCGAGCAAAGCTTGCACGTGAAGTGGATTCGTCTTGAGGTGACGTTCCAGCATTGGAATGATCAACGCGCGCTTGCCGGAAGCGACCCAGGCGTCCGCCAGCCAAACGGCGGCCAATTCGGAGTTGGGCAAACTCGTGAAGGCGTCCTGCAGCTCATTGACCGCGGCCGCGAGTTCTCCTCGTTGTTGCAAAGCCCGACCCAGCCATAGCCGGATCTCCGGCTGCCAGGGATTCAGCTTTCGCGCGAGCTTGAATCGCTCCGAGGCGCTGTCAAAGTCCCCATCGATCAACGCGCATTGCCCCAGACGTTGCAGAACTTCGACGTTGTCGGGTTCGCGTTTGAGGACGACTTCAAACCGTTCGTTGGCATTACGAAACTTTTTCGCCTGCAGGAAGTTGATGCCTTCCTGGTAGATCTGGAAGCTGTCCATGGTCAGAAACGCGCGCGAGATGACTCGCGCGCGTCGAATCAAGACTTCCCTTTTGCGGTCCGGCCGATTGGGCTGTTCGCGCTCAGAGGCGGCCGACAGGATGCTGAGGGCCTCCTCACGCCGACCGGCATAGACGAGCGCCCGCGCCAAGTCGATTGCCGCGGGCGCGTATCGGGGCGCTTCTTCGATGATTCTTCGCAAGACGATGGCCGCCTCGGGCCACTCCTTGCTGTCGAGAAGTTTCTGCGCTTCTTCATACTTCAGCTGCAACTGAAACGAGATCTCGGGCGCCGCATAGACTGGTAGCGAAGCAGCTAAAGCGAGCGTCAACCCCAGCGAAAACTCGACACCCCTGAAGGAGACCGATAAACTTCGATATCGACGGTATGGCATCCGAACGGATTCAATCGGAAGGTAAACGCTTTGTCAAAACCCTCGGTGTTTTGATCGGCGCTTTCGCGTCCATAGGCGCCGCCCCGGTTTCATCGATCCCTCCCTACAGTCAGGACGCCATCTTCCCGAGAACGCTCCCGCAGATTGCCGCCAAGCACTACAATGTGCGTGTCATCGGGCGCGGGCGGGCGAATACCATGTATCTGCTGGAAGATGACTCGAGCGAACGCCCCCGGATCGGGAAAATTCTTCTTTTGAAGGAAGGGCTGTTCCCCGTCATGGCCTTTCGCGTGCTCAAAACGTACCCAGGTAAGCGACGTTTTGTCGGCCGCAAGGTCCGTCGGTACCGGGACTTCCGAATACTCGCGCCGGGATCAAGCTATCAAGTCGTGGAGAAGCTGGCCAACCTCGATCTCCCTCCCCCGACCGCGGTTGTGCCGACCGTCGCCGAGCGCAAAGAAATCCGTGAACTTGAAGCTACGGATTTCGAAGAGGTGAAGGCTTCGACCGAAGGCAGTCCCAAGGTCGTGAGACCGCTTCCGCCTGCACCGCTTCCGCCTGCACCGCTTCTGCCTTCCGATCCCGTCATTCCGCCCCCCGATATATCCGAAGAGGCCAAGGCGAGCCCGGCGGTCGATACGGGCCTGGATGCTCTGGACCAGGCGCTCGAGAGCAAACCTCCTCCGGCCCCCGAGCCGGAAGCGGCACCGGAGCCCGAAGCACTCGTCGAAGAGACCGATCCCGCGGCGAGTGCGGAGCTGGATGATCTCGAGGGCGTCCTGAACACCAAGAAGTTACCCCCCGCGTTGGACGAGGACGCGGCGCCGGCCGAAGAAGCTCCCGCCGAAGAAACCCGTGAACCCGACGACGAAACTCCGGCCGAGGCAGCAGAAGCTCCGGCCGAGGAAGCAGAAACCTCGGGAGAGGAAGCCGAGACGCCGGACGAGGACGATTACGACGATACGCGAGAAATCCGTGAGGTCGAAGCGCTCGACTTCAATCGGCACAGTCTCTCGGCCGAAGTCGGATACTTCACCAACTGCAGCGCCGGCAGCGGCACCTCGTGCGTTCGCGCGAGCTTCGGGGGCGCCGGAGTTCGGTACGGACTCAAGCTCGCCCACATGATGATCCGGAGCTCCCGGTCCACGCAGGACTCCCTCACGGCGGAAGCCGGGATGTATCTTTACCGAGTTCTCAATTATCCCGCCGGATCCGGCATCAGCTTTTCCGTGATGCCGCTCACCGGGACCGGCCGTTATACGATTTTACTCGGCGAAACCTTCGGGGTCTTCGTCTACGCGGGCATGATGTATAATTACGTGCTCTCTTCCCAGGGGGACACTGACGGCGTCGGCGCCTCCAACCTAAATTCGCTTTTCATCGCCGGAGGCGCGGGCATGATTTTCAGGGTCGGCCCCGGCTGGGAAGCCCGCGTCAGCGTCGGACTGGATATGACGACCCTGGGAGTTGTGCTACGTTTCTGATCCGTGAAGATGCACAGGATTCTACTTGGGTTAGTGGCTCTGAGTACCGGCGCTTGCGGTGTCACGGGGCCACCGCTTCCGCCCCTTCGGGCCGAAGGCGCGGATAATTCGGTCGCATTGCTGCCGATGCCCTCGCCCCTGCCCAGCCCTTCTCCCTCCCCCGTTCCGAAAAAGAAGCCCCGAGGTTCGCGATGAGTTCGCCGTTCGATCACTTTGACTATAAAAATGGATCACTGGCCTGTGAAGACGTGCCCTTGTCGAAGATCGCGGATGCGACCGGCTCTCCGGTTTATGTATATTCATCCAAAGCGTTTTTGACGTCGCTCGCGCAGCTGCAAAAGGGCCTGACCTCGGTCTCCAGCCGCATTCATTTCGCGCTCAAGTCGAACTCCAATCTCGCGCTCGTCAAGCTGATGGTTGACGCGGGCGCCGGGATCGACATCGTGTCGGGCGGCGAGCTCTTCCGCGCTCTGCGTGCAGGAACCCCGGCGGATCGCATCGTTTTTTCGGGAGTCGGAAAAACTCCTGGCGAGATGAAGGCCGCGCTCGACGCCGGCATTTACTCCTTCAACGTCGAATCCTCAGCGGAACTCGCGGTGCTGAATCACGTGGCGACCGAACTCGGCCGCAAGGCGCCGGTGGCGCTGCGGTTCAATCCCGATGTCGACGCCAAAACCCATCCCTATATTTCGACCGGACTCAAACGGAACAAGTTCGGAATTCATCGAAAGGAAATCCTGGACCTCGCACGCTCGATCGATGCTTATTCCGGAATTTCGCTTCAAGGGATCAGCATTCACATCGGCAGTCAGCTCCTCTCTCTCAAGCCGCTCGACGACGCATTCAAGCGTCTTCGAGAGCTGGTTGAGGACCTCGACGGAATTCTCACTGAACCGCTTCGGTTCGTCGATCTCGGAGGCGGCGTCGGCATTCGATATAATAAGGAAAACCCGCCAAAGATCGCCGACTATTGCAAGCTGATCGTCAAACACTTCGGGCCGAAGTCGAAGCTACGGCACCCTCTCGAAGTTCTCCTCGAGCCAGGCCGGTCCATCTCCGGCAACGCCGGGGTCCTCGTCACCGAAGTGCTTTATCGAAAGGCGCGCGGCAAAAAACAGTTCGTCGTCGTCGATGCGGGGATGAACGATCTGATGCGGCCTTCGCTCTACGGCAGCTATCACGGGATCGTTCCGGTCGAGAAGTCTCGCGACAAGGGCGCCAGGGCGGACACTGATATCGTCGGGCCCGTCTGCGAAAGTTCGGATTGTTTCGCAAGCGGGCGCAAATTCCCGCTGTCGGTCGGACAAGGCGATCTATTGGCTATTCTTTCGGCGGGCGCTTACGGCTTCACGATGGCTGGCCAGTACAATTCAAGGCCACGTCCTCCCGAGGTCCTGGTGCAGGGCGGAACGTTCCGCGTCATTCGCGATCGCGAGTCCTACGAAGATCTGATCCGCGGCGAACATTTGTAGTCCGTTCGCGACCCGAATGTTATGACCCTTCCATGCGCGGAACTTGGACCGCTCTCGTCACACCATTCAGTTCCACCGGGAAAATCGACGAATTAGCTTGGGCCAAGCTTCTCCGTCTGCAGCGCGAAGCGGGCGTCGCGGGCGTCGTTCCTTGCGGCACGACGGGAGAGAGTCCCACGCTCTCGGTTGAGGAAAAAAAGTTTCTCATCTCCTCCGCCATTTCCGAGTTTAAAGGCACGGGCGTCGGAGTGATGGCCGGAACCGGTTCGAACAATACCTCCGAAGCGATCGAGCTCTCCGTCTGGGCGGCCGGCGCGGGCGTCCGGGCGCTTCTCATCGTCACGCCCTACTACAATCGGCCTTCGCAGGCGGGACTGGAAAGTCACTTTCGCGCGATCGCGGATGCGGTCGACTGTGAAATCATGCTTTACAATGTCCCCGGCCGGACCGGGGTCTCGCTGACCGCGGACACCGTCGTGCGGCTTTCCGCCCATCCCGGAATTCGATCCATCAAAGAAGCAACGGGCAACGTGAGTTTTTCGAGCGAGATTCGCGAACGCCTTCTGCGCGAAGACCGGCAGCTCGATATTCTTTCGGGCGACGACGCCTGTTTTCTTCCTCTTCTGTCCGTGGGCGCGACCGGAGTCGTGTCGGTCGCGAGCAATTTGTTTCCTGCGGAAATGGTCGCGCTCCAGCAGGCCTACGAAGCGGGACGCTGCAAGGCCGCCCAGGACGTTCATGACCGGTACTATCCGCTTTTTCGGGATCTCTTCGTGGAATCCAATCCGTCACCGATCAAGGAAGCGCTTTCCTACGTCGGCCTTTGCGGATCCACGGTGCGCGCCCCGCTGGCACCCCTGACGGAAACGTCGCGTGACCTTTTGATAGCCACGCTGCAGCGCTGCGGATTCAGAGAAGGAATGTACGCGTGAGCGTGAAACTGGGAGTGCTCGGATCCACTGGCCGGACCGGTTCATGGGTCCAGACGCTGCTTGCGAAGGAATACGCCGGAAAAGCTGAGCTTGCGGCGACCGCCCACAAGAACCAGGACCTGAGCGCATTCTCGAAGTGCGACGTCGTCATCGACTTTTCGACGATCGAAGCGTCACTTGCCTTGGCACGCGAACTGGAAAAGCATGCGACGCCTCCGGCGCTCGTGATCGGCACCACCGGCTGGAAGATTGACGAGCGCCGGGAGCTTGAAGCGCTCGGAGCGAAGACCCCGGTCCTGATGGGCTCCAATTTCTCGACGGGCGTATTGGCCATGCTTCACGTGCTTCGTCAGTCGACGCCGCTCCTCGAAAAACTCGGATATACGCCGGTTATTGTCGAGCGCCATCACAAGCATAAGAAAGATTCGCCGAGCGGTACCGCCATCTCGTTTCAACGGGCGATCTCGCCTGCGGGTCCCGGCAACGTGCAGACTCACAGCATTCGCGCGGGCGAAGTCATCGGCGATCACGAGGCGACGTTTCACGGACCCGGCGATCATATGACGTTCGGCCATTTCGCGCAGGACCGTTCGATCTTTGCGCGCGGCGCGATCGAAGCCGCCCTCTGGCTCGCCGGCCACCGATCCGGCGCGTCCCCGCTTCGCGGACTGATCAGCGTCGATACCTTTTTCAAGGAGCGGTACCTGTGAATTTTGAGATCAGCGAGCGCCTCAAAAAACTTCCGCCTTATATTTTCGCCAAGATCGACAAAATCAAGCAGGAAGAATCCGCCAAAGGTCGAAAACTCATCGCGCTCGGCATCGGCGATCCCGATCTCCCGACACCCGAATTCGTAATCGAAGCACTCGCCCGCGCTTCCCGTAAACCGGCCAACCATCAATACCCGAGCTATTGGGGGATGATCGAGTTCCGGCGCGCGGCCGCTAGCTTCATGAAAAGCCGCTTCGGCGTCGCCGTCCGTGCAGAAAACGAGGTCCTCGCACTGATCGGCTCCAAGGAGGGAATCGCGCATATTCCGCTCGCGTTCGTCAATCCGGGCGATAGCGTGCTGGTTCCGGATCCGGGTTATCCGGTCTACAGCGCCGCCACTCACCTCGTCGGGGGAGTTCCCCTGCCCTTCAGGCTTCGCGCGGAAAACGGATTTCTTCCGGACTTCCGAGAACTCGAGGCTCTCGTTAAGAGCGGACCGAAGGCGCGATTGCTTTTTCTAAATTATCCGAACAATCCGACCGCCGCGTCCGCATCGCTCGAGTTTTTTAAGGAAGTCGTCGCGTTCGCCAAAAAGCACGAACTCATCGTTTGCCACGACAACGCCTACTCGGAAATCTACTTCGACGGCAAAGTGCAGCCCTCGTTTCTTGAGGTGCCAGGTGCCATGGACGTCGGCTGTGAATTTCACAGTCTTTCAAAAACTTTCAATATGACAGGATGGCGCGTCGGCTTCGTCGCCGGGAATTCGCGAATCATCGACGCGCTCGCGCAGGTCAAAACCAATATCGACTCCGGCATATTCAACGCCTGTCAGGAGGCCGGGATCGCCGCCCTACAAAACCTCGAACCCTTTAGCACGGAGCTCCGAAGTATTTACCAAAAGCGTCGGGATATTTTGGTTCCAGCTCTGCAGAGGGCCGGCTTAAAGTGTCAGACGCCACCGGCCACGTTCTACGTTTGGTGCGGTTTGCCGGGCAGCGTCACGGGCGAGCAATATGTGCTCGATTTGATTCGCACCAAGGGTATTGTTTCCACGCCCGGAACCGGTTTTGGGGCAGGTGGGGAAGGCTTTGTCCGCTTCACGCTTTGTTCGCCCGAGGCCATCCTGAAACAAGTTGCGGAAGCCCTCGCCCCCTCGCTATAGCGTTAGCATTATGAATATTTACGTGTGCATCAAGCAGGTCCCCGACACGGAAACCAAGATCAAATTGAACGCCGACTCCAGCGGCATCGACACCGCGGGCCTCAAGTGGATCATGAGTCCGTATGATGAGTTCGCGGTGGAAGAATCGCTGCGACTCCGGGACAAAAATGCGGGCAGCCAGGTCACGGTGATTTCCGCCGGACCCGTACGCGCCGTGGAAACCATTCGGACCGCGCTCGCCATGGGTGCGGATAACGGAATTCATGTCGAAGTGCCCGAAACGGCCGACAACAATCGCGTGGCCAAGGCGCTTGCCGCCGCCCTCAAGAAGGAGGCTCAAGTCGACATCGTGTTCACGGGCAAAGAGGCAATCGATGATGGCGCCGCGCAGGTCAGCCAGCTGACGGCGGAATATTTCGGAATGCCTTACGTGACCGTCGTTCTCGGGGTCGAGTACAGCGCCGGTTCCATCAAATGCAAACGTGAGATCGAAGGCGGCGCGTTTGAAATGGTCGAAGCCAAGCTTCCGGCGCTGGTTGCCGCGCAAAAGGGCATGAACGAACCACGCTACGCGAGTTTGCCGAACATCATGAAGGCCAAGAAAAAAGAGATCAAAGTTCTGAAAGAAGCCGACCTGGGCGTCGGCGAAGGCGATCAAAAAATCCGATATAAAAACTATCAACTCCCGCCGCCCAAGCAGGCGGGTAAGAAAATCGCAGGCGACGCCGCGACCCAGGCTCACGAATTGGTCCGTTTACTTCACGAAGAAGCAAAGGTGGTTTGAGTATGGCAAAAGTATTCGTAATCGCCGAACAGCGTGACGGCCGTCTCAAAAAATCGACTTTCGAGCTCCTCGGAGCTTCCGCGGCGGCGGGCAACGAAACTCATGCCATTCTCCTCGGAGACGGCGTGGCCGGCCTAGCAAACGAACTCGCGCATTACGGCGCGACTCAAGTGCACTTGGCGGAAAGCCCCGCGCTCAAGTTTTACACTTCCGAAGCCTACGCCAAGGTGATCATCGATATTCTTAAGAGCGCGGCCGCGGACGTCGTCTTGGCGACCCATACGCCGACGGGACGCGACCTCATGCCTCGAATCGCGGCACGCCTCGGCGTCGGACTCGCGAGCGATTGCACGCACGTCGGTCCTGATTGGTCGAACTTCTCGGTCCGCCGCCCGGTTTATGCCGGTAAGGCGACGGTTGAAGTCGAGTTCGTCGGCGCGGGTCCTCGCGTCGCGACCATGCGCGCAAACGCCCTCGGCGCTTTCAAAGCGGATCCATCAAAGACCGCGAAGATCATTCAAGCGACTCCGGATTTGGGCGAAACCAAAACTAAGGTTCTGGAAATCGTCAAAGGGTCGAGCGGGCGGCCTGACGTGACCGAGGCCTCGATCGTGGTATCGGGTGGCCGTTCGCTGAAGAACGCCGAGAACTTTAAGATCCTCGAAGAAATGGCGGACGTGCTCGGGGCCGCCGTCGGAGCATCGCGCGCAGCCGTCGACGCAGGTTACCGTCCGCATCGCGACCAAGTCGGGCAAACGGGCAAGGTCGTCTCGCCGACCCTGTACATCGCATGTGGGATCAGTGGCGCAATTCAGCATTTGGCGGGGATGCGCACGTCAAAGACGATCGTGGCGATTAATTCCGATCCGGAAGCTCCGATTTTTCAAATCGCCGATTACGGGATCGTCGGTGATCTTTTCGCGATCGTTCCTTTGCTCAAGGACGAGTTCAAGAAAGTTCGCGAGCATTCTTAACTAGCCCGCGGGCGGGGGTTTGTTTACACTTTCTTCATGCACGGCGTCACTTGGCAGACATACGTATTTTTCGCGGTTGCAGCCGGCGCGTTCGGCTATTCCGGATATCGCTTTCTGATTTTGTTTCGACTGATGACGTCGCTCAAGGATCAGGCCCGCCCGGTCCGGGATATCGGAAAGCGAATCGTCACGACAATCGTCAACGTCCTCGGGCAAAAGGCCGTACTCCAGAAGCCCGCGATCGGAATCGCGCATGCGCTGATCTTCTGGGGATTCATCGTGATCACGGTCGGCACGCTCGAGCAGTTCGTCTCGACGATCTACGCAGGCGCCAGTTTCGCATTTCTCGGACCCTTCGTTTACTCCACGCTTTTATTTTTGAACGAATTCTTCGTCGCCGCGGTTTTACTCGGCGTCAGCTACGCTGCTTATCGGCGCTTCTGGGTGCGCCCCGAAGGCGTGGGAAAATCGACGGACGCTTCCCTCGTTCTCCTGTTCACCGCATCATTGATGGTTTCCATCGTTCTGATGAATTCGTTCCATCTGTTGTCGGAAGATCCGATGATTTTGCAGTATTCCGGGGCGTTCATTGTTTCGGGTCCGGTCGCACGCGCACTGTCTGGCCTGGGAACGAGCCTGGAGACTTACGGGACTCTCGCCTTGGTCTTCAAGTGGGTTCACATGTGCCTCGTGCTGGGATTCGCCATGTACATCCCGCGCTCCAAACATCTGCACATCGTGGCTGCGGGTCCCAATACTTTCCTCAAGCCCCTGACGCGCGAAAAGGGAATGCGGCCGATCAACTTCGAAGACGAGAAGATCACCCAGTACGGCGACGCGAAAGTTTCGGATATGAGCTGGAAAGACGCACTCGACACTTACGCATGCACGGAATGCGGTCGTTGCCAGGACCTTTGCCCGGCCCACAATACGCGGAAACCCCTGAGCCCGAAAATGTTGATCCTGGACCTCAAGGACAATATGTACCGGAACAAAGCGGCGCTCCTCGCTGGTAAGACCGATGAGGTCACCCCGCTGATTGACGACAACATCACCGAAGACGTGATCTGGGCCTGCACCTCTTGCCGCGCGTGCGAGATCGCGTGTCCGGTCTTCATCGAACACACGGACAAGATCTACGACATCCGTCGAAATCTCGTGATGATGGAGGCGCGTTTTCCGCCGGAGGTTCAGACCGTTTTCAAGAATCTCGAAACCAACGCGAGTCCCTGGGCCTTCGCGTCCGCGGATCGCGCCGCCTGGGCGGACGGACTTGAAGTCAAGACCATGGCCAACGTTCAGAGCGCGTCGAACATTGACGTCCTCTTGTGGGTCGGATGCGCCGGCTCGTTCGATGACCGGAATAAAAAAGTCGTTCGCTCATTCGTCAACTTGCTCAAGCGCGCGGACGTGAAGTTCGCCATTCTCGGCACCGAAGAACAATGCACCGGAGATCCCGCGCGCCGGATCGGAAACGAGTATCTCTATCAAACGCTCGCCAAGGCAAACGTCGAGACGCTTAATAAATACGCCGTCACGCGCATCGTGACCGCCTGTCCGCATTGCTTCAATACGCTTAAAAACGAGTACAAGGACTTCGGAGGCACTTACGAAGTTTTCCATCATTCGCAGTTCATCGCGACGCTGATCGCCGAAGGTAAACTCAAGCCCGCGAAGTCGCCGACTAAGCTCTTGGACGAAACGATCACGTTTCACGACAGCTGCTATCTCGGGCGCTGGAATGGAATCTACGATGAACCTCGCAAGATCCTGGCTTCGATCCCCTCGACTCGCACCGTGGAAATGAAGAGCCACCACGATCAGAGCATGTGCTGCGGGGCTGGAGGCGGGCGTATGTTCATGGAAGAGAAAATCGGGGATCGCGTCAACGTCAAGCGCACGGAGCAGGCGCTCGCGACGCGCGCGGGGATCATCGCTTCAAGCTGTCCGTTCTGCATGACGATGATGACCGACGGCGTGAAGAGCAAAGACATGCTCGACAAGGTCAAGGTCATGGACATCGCGGAGCTTATCGATCAAGCGACGAGCTGATTTCAGTTTCCGTCGCCGCGTCGAGAATCGGTGAAGGCCCCGGAGTCGGTCGCGTTCGCGTCAGCACGACTTCGATTGATTCCAATTCATTTTGAATGGTGTCGAGGACCGTGGCGTCAACGCCGGCCCGAACGGCGATCAAAATTTCGGCCGTTCGGAGCGGGCGCACATCGAGCTTGAACCGTTCCAGGCGGCGCGAACGAACCTCGCGCTTGCTGAGATTGACTCTAAAGATGAATTTGGCTGAGTCGAATTGCGCGGCATCCGCGAGATTCACGCGAATTCGGCCGGTGGCGCGAAATTCCTGAATCGCAATCTCGTCGAGACCGATCATCTTTTTTTCCTGCCGGGGATCCGTAACGATCGTGTCATCGGTTTCCGTATCGAAAACCGAGCGGACTTCGGCTTCAAATTGGAAGTACATCGCCAGCGTCGGTTGCAGCGTTTGCGTCAACCCGCCGCCCGGAGATTCCGATCCGAAGGCGGTCTTCGAAAGACTCTGCGCCAAAGGGCTACAGCGAGACACTGCGAATCCGAGAGAAAACATCCCCGCGAGAGCCAAACCTATTTTTACATCATTCCGTCTAACTTTTTTCATCATGCCGGGACCGTGCATTCCAAGTTTGATGCCACGTATTTAACGGGGCCGGGGCAAAGCGGCCCCAAGCGGATCAGGCCTTTGAGCCGCAACTAGGATTCGTATTTCGGGTGAAGTGTCGAACCTTTAGTCGGGTGACGATCTAGGGCGCGCGCCAAGGCGTTCGGGCGAAGCTGAAGGTCACTTGGCTTCAGGCGGCAGAAAGTCTTTATGTTGAACGATAAAACGCTTCAAAGCCGTGTTGGCAAGCTCGGATTGCGTGAACTTGGAGTGTTTTTCCATCTGCGCGAGCTTGTCTGCGATGTCCTTTTCCACTTCCACTTCGATCTTTGAAACCGGGCCTTTAAGCTTATAGTCGTCGCGCATAGGGGCTTACTTTAACCGAAGCGGCCACCGGATCAAGAGCTTCTGCCGCGGAGGAGGTCCTTGACCACGCCGTACATGACGCTCGGCAATGTTTCGAGGTCAGGTACTTCCCGCAAGCGCCCGTTCCCGCGATGGGCGAGCTCCCTGCAAAGATCGAGGCTGGCTTTTTCCCGGCCCATCTTGAGGACGACCAAATGGGGGAACCGGGGAGCGAGATAGGCCGGGTCGCGGCCGGCAGTGTACTTGCCGTCCGTAAGAAGCACTGTGGACGGACGCCGATAAGTCCGGCGCGCCTCGCGCGTCAGGACCAAGCTGAGTGCCGACTTAAGACCCGCTTCCAGATGCGTGTAGCCCTGGGCGGGTACGTCGATGAAGCGTTCGATCAACTCCTGAAGACTGAGCGATTCATCCGTTCGCTTGATCACCTTGGCTTCATTTTCGAAAGCCACAATTCCGATCGGGTCATCCGGGAACTGCAAAAGCACAACGGCCAGCGCGACGGCCGTGAGAGCGAGCTTCTCGCCCGTCATGGAGAGGCTCGTATCGACGGTCAAGATGACCGCTTGGCGTCGCTTGATCTGATAGGACATCCAAATATCATCCGCGGTAAGCGCCAGCTCATCGACGGGTCTCGTCCTTCCGAGCAGTGCAAGCGGGGAAGCTTCGAAGGTTTCATCGACGTCCATCTCCATCTGGAGTGCGTCCGGTTCGATTTCACTGAGGGGCGCAAGTCGACCCTCGACCGGGCGTACAACGGAACCGAGGATCACTCGCGCACGCTCAAGAATCGCTTCCACCGAAATCCGGCGCAGCTCGCGTGCGACATTCGCGTACGCCGGTTTCGCTTTGAATTCATGATAACGGGTGGCGACGTCCCAGGCACTTGCATGCGCGAGGGCGTCCGGCTGATCTCCCTCGTCGAGCGACATTCCCTGGCCGAAAGCTTCGGGTGGCAAAAACACCGGCAACCGCTCCGGCTTTATAGAAGCCGGAGGCCGCTCGAAAATACTCTTGAACGGGCTCGATTCACTAAGCCGAACTGACTTCAGTACTTTTTTTTTAAGGGCGCTGAATCTCCCTCAAGTGCCGCGTCGGCCCACTCTTGAAGAAGCGTTTCCATCGACTCACTGTCCACCCCCCCTTCGACGTCGCGTTCGATTTCAATCCGAGTCGGAAAGGCCAGGAGCGTCGCCGCGAGAAACGCATCGCGAAGGGACTTGCCTTCGGCGATCATCACGACCGTGATCTGAGCGACCGCTTGCGCGGCGCGCACGGAGGCCCCGCGCTTGACGCGTGGATGGGAGCGCGTGATGCGAGCCAAGCGGACCGCGGCCAGGGCAAGCGCTTTCGGGGCGCCTTCCAGTCCGCCGTTCACGATCGCGGTTTCTTCGTCTTCGTTTTGATACTCGACCCGAACCAGCTCGAAGCGATCCAAGATCGCTTCGCTCAAATGAGATGTCGCAACGAATTCCTTGGGGTTCTGGGTCGCGATCACCGCGAACCCCGGCTTCGCTTTAATCTCACCCAGTCTCGGAACCGAAATGATCCGCTCGTCGATCGCAGGCAGCAACACGTTTTGCACGCCTTCGGGTAGGCGATTCAGTTCGTTGATGAAGAGAATTCCGCCCGCGCGCATCGCTTCGACCAGTGGCCCCGGAATGAACGACTTGTCCCCGAATCCGTTTTTGATGACGCTCGGAGGGTCGAACCAGCCCGCGAGTTTTTGTTCCGAGTAGCGGCTGTCCCCGTCGATGCGGAAGGTGCGGCGCTTAAGCTGCTCCGTCACGTAAACCGCGAGCTTGGTCTTACCCACGCCGACCGGACCCTCGAGCAGAACGTTTCGGCCCGCCTTGATGCAGGAACCGATCTGCCCGATTTCTTTTTCACGACCCACTAGATTCGGGGTTCGGGCGCTCACCGGCGTCTCGCTTTCACGGATTTCTTCGCATTCTTGGTGCGGCGTTTTATAAATTCCTCGACAATGTAACTGGCGACGTCCGACGGCTTCGTGCCGACTCCGAAGCCCGCGTCAAAGCCGCACTCGAGCGCCATGGGATGCGTGACGCGCGGACCGCCCGCAACAAATATGACTTGATCCCTTAATCCCGCTTTGTCCACTCGTTGCATAAGATCTTTAAAATCCTTGATGTGGATATTGTGCTGGGACACGACTTTGGAAACAAGGACGGCGTCGGCCTTGTGCTCAACGATCAGGCGAATCAGCTCTTCGTTTAGAACCTGTGCACCGAGATTTTTTGCCTCCAGCCATTGATAGCGCTCAAGGCCGTAATCACCAGCAAATCCCTTCATATTCATGATGGCGTCGATTCCGACCGTATGGGCATCGTACCCGGTGCAGGCTCCCAAGACCACGAGCTTGCGGCCGATTTTTTCCTGAATGATCGCATCAATCTCTTCGCGGGAGCGCTTCTTGGCTTCCACTTTAAGAACCTTGATCTGCGTGAAGTCGACAGTGTGCCTCATGTTGCCGTAGATCACAAAAAGCGAAAACCCGTCGGCCGCCTTCTCCATGGTCGCGACCTTGATCGGATCAAGCCCCATTTTTTGACAGAGCATGACCGCGGCTTCACGGGCTTCGGGACCCGGATTTACAGGCAGAGTGAATGCGACCTGAATGGTCCCGTCATCCATGATGTCGCCGTAGGGGCGGAGCTTCTTAAGATTGACCTTGGCCGCTCCGAGGTTCGTCACTTAGAGAACCTCAAAAAACGGGTTGAGATAATCGGAAGACCGGACGATCACGCCGTCATGCCCCTTACCGCCGAATTCGGTGCGACTGACTTCGGCGAACGCCTTTTGCTCAATGGCTCGGAACAGACCCTTGGACTGAATCATTTCGAGATGCTGGTGGGTATCGTCCAGCACCTTCGCCGCCCACGACTGAATGATGCCGCCCGGCTTGTAAACGAGATCCTGCCCTAGATCGCGGGCTCCGTTGAAAATGTACTTCGCGTTCTTGATGCTCATCCAGCGGTCTTGAAGCAACGGCGTATGCATCGCTTCGGTGGCCATTCCGAGGAGCTGAATCGTCTGCCCAGTCAGCACGCCAACGAAGTTGAACATCGCGTCCATGAGATGGCTGTAGAAGATATCTCCGCACTTGTAGCGCGTAGGCGGCATGAACTTGATCGGCGATTTCGGGAATATATCTCGCGTCATCTGGGCGCGCGCGATTTCAAGCAAAAACACGTTGGGGTGTTCCGGATTCATTTCCTGCGCGTGACCCAGGCCCAAAAGGTCCTGGGTCATCTTCGCATTCAAAGCGAAACGCTCGTTGATGAACTGGGACGCCAGGACTTGGTGTCCGTTTTCGACGGCGTCGGCGGTCGTGAGATAATTGTCTTCCCCGGTATGAATGACGATCCGGGAGGCCGCGATGATTCGACGAGAAAAATGCTGGTCGATCAGCGTTCGTTTCATATTGATGTCGCGGAAAAGGATCCCGTACATCGCGTCGTTAAGAAGAAAATCCAGCCGCTCCATGGCCCCGAGCGCCGCGATTTCGGGCATGCACAGACCGGAACAATAATTGGTGAGCCGGATGTAACGTTTGAGACGGCGACTCTCGTCGTCCAGCGCTTCGCGCATGATGCGGAAATTTTCCTGCGTCGCATAGGTCCCGCCGAATCCTTCGGTCGTCGCCCCGTGTGGAACATAATCCAGCAAGGACTGCGCGGTACTTCGAATGACCGCGATCGCATCCGCCCCGGCTTGCGCCGCCGCTCGCGCCTGGATAACATCGTCGTAAATATTGCCGGTCGCGACGATCACGTAGAGGAGCGGACCGTTCTTGCCTTCCGGATCGAACGGATCGCCGGTTTCGCTCCGAATCCCATCACGCACTTCGCGCGCCTCGACGATCCCATCGCGGCCTTTTCGGCAAAGTTCGTGGGCCATCTTCCGAACTTCGGCTTCCGGCGCCCGCGCGAGCTTCGTGAGATCGACTTTACCGCTCGCGACCGCTTTGCCCAGCTCGGCCGCAGGCATCTTTTTCTGAATCATCCCATTGATGAACCAGTGAAGGACGCCTTGGGCCAGAGACCCCGACGCGCGCAGAGTCTCGACGATCGCATTGACCTCGGGGTAGAGCTGCCCGCCGCGAATCAGGGCCCCGTTCACGCCGAGCATGCGCAACGTCGCACGCTCGATCGCCACTGTCGTATGCGCCTGAATCATCTGCTCGACGGGACGCGCGACCGTCTCCGCCAGTTCACGGCAACGAGCCACGGTTTTCTGATTCAGTTCGACATGAGCCATCTAGGTTAAATGTAAGTCGTTTCGAAAATTTTCCGAAGCTCCGGGCTTTCCCTAAGGAGCTGCAGCGCAAGATCCGCGTGTCCGGCAGTATAGCCGTTGCCGATACGAAGATCCACATCGGCTCCGACCCCCTCGGCGCCCAGCGCTGCGCGCGTAAAGCTCGTCGCCATGCTGAAAAAATAGACGATTCCTTTGTTTTTGGCGGCAAGGACGCAGGACATCTCCGTGTCCGGAATGTTGGCGACGTTGATCACCAGATCGGCCATTCCGCCCTTCGTCACGTCCCAGACTTTTTCCATGACTTCGACCGCATTGCGGGCGTCCGCCTGGATCACGTGGTCGACAAACGAAAGTCCTTCGAGGCGCCGAACGGCATCAGCGGAATATTCGACCGCGACCGTCTTGACCCCGAGCTTCCGTTTCGCTTCATAAAGGCAGAGCAGACCGGACTTTCCGCCGCCGCCGATAACCAGTACCGTCTGATGCGGCTGCACTAGCGCCCGCGTTTGGGCAGGCGCCCCCGCCACGTCCAAAACGGCCAAGGCGACTGTCTCGGGCAGGTCAGTTGGAAGCTTGGCGAAAATTCCCGACGCGAATAGGATCGCGTGGCCCTCGATATCCACTCGGTCGATCTTGGCGTGAATCTTGATGATCTTCCGAATCAAAAGCGGGGTAAGGGAAAGCGAGACCAGGGTAGCGATCCGATCGCCGACGTTCACGGGCTTGCGGTCGACTGGAAAGGACGGGCCCACGGCGGCTACTCGCCCGATCAGCATCCCACCCGATCCCGTGACGGGATTATGATGTTTGCCGCGCAACGCGACGAGCTCGAGGATATGCCTTTCGATCTTCGTTTCGTCGCCGCCACAGACCGAACTGATCTGGTGAAAGCTTGCGGAATCAATGTTGAGGCTTTCAACCTCGATCAGCACCTCGTCGTCCGCGATCGGAAGGTTGGGATCCACGCGTTCGGCCTGCTGAGGTAGAACGCCGACGGGTTCCAGAACTCGCTGAATGCCGAGCGGATCAGAAGGGCGAAGACGCTCGGACAGTGTCATTCAGCTTCCGATCATGGATGGCGGGCACAAGGACGGACGTAAGGCGCGAGCGCTTTCAACGCGTTCTTCGGCCATCTTGTCGGCGATCAGGTGCGGCGGAATTTTTTCGGATTTTGCGCGATTTAAAATCTCGGTGATCGTGGCGGCGATCTGCGCCACATGGTCAAATGCGCGGCCACGGTCGTAACCGCCCTCGATCATGCGTTCGTGATAAATATTGATCAGGCCGCCCGCATTGAGGGCGTAATCCGGCGCATAGACGATGCCGAGGCGCAGGAGCTCTTCGCCCATCACGGGTGTCGCCAACTGATTGTTCGCGGCGCCGGCCACGACCTTCGCCCGAATTCGTCCGACGGATTCGGGATTGATCGAGGCGCCAAGTGCACTTGGCGAAAAAATATCGCAAGCGACGTCATGGATCACTTCGGGGCGAACAATTTGGATCTCGTATTTTTCGGTCGCGCGCGCGATGGCGCCCTGACTGATGTCACATCCGACGAGCTTCGCACCTTCGGCCGAGAGGTACTCCATAAGGTGGAAGGAGACGCTGCCCAAGCCTTGAAGGGCGACCGTGAGTCCGCTCAGGGAATTCGAACCGAACGCGAATTGCGCGGCCGATCGCATTCCGTGGTAAACGCCAAAAGCGGTGGCCGGTGACGGATCACCGCTCGAGCCGGCCTGTCCGTCAATGCCGAGAACGTGAGGCGTGCGGGTCTTCACTTGCCGAAGGTCTTCGGAATTGATGCCGACGTCTTTCGCTGTGATGTAATTGCCGCCCAGGCGGTTCACGAACTCACCGAATCGATGAAGCAATTCTGGCGTCTTTTGCAGTTGCGGGTCGACGCCCGGCTTGGCGAGAATCACCGCTTTGCCGCCACCCCAATTGAGGCCCGAGATGGAAGCTTTGTAAGTCATGCCTTGAGACAGGCGGAGCACGTCCGTGAGGGCTTCTTGCTCGCTCCCGTACGCCCACATTCGGCAACCGCCGGTCGCTGGGCCGAGCACGGTGGAATGCATACTAATGATGGCGCGAAGGCCGGTCCGCGAATCACTGCAATAGACGAGCTGCTCGAAATCGCTCGATTGAGTGGCCGTCATGCGATGGAAAACGTCTGTACCGTTGAAACCCATAAAGATATTTCCTGTTAAGGCCCGGACCCTAACATGGGAGCTTTACCTGTCCAAGCGTTCGACAGCCTAACTCCGCGCTGACATAGGCTCCTGAATTTAGAGCCCGTTTGGGCCTTGGGGGAACGGGGCTAACCCTTGAAACCACACGAAAAACCGGTGGCGACCCCCACTGGGTCAGAATTGGCCCACCCCTTGCTTTATCGATCCAGAGAGAGAAGGTCCGTGGCCTTTAGCCCGGAACTTCTGTTGCACCAGTTGTTGATGAGCACGGATCCGAGAGGTCTGTGCCGTAAGGAGTAGAGTATGGGCCGCAGCAAACTTCATTGGATCCTTTTTCCCGCCTTGACCCTCACGATGCCTTTTGCGTCGCTTGCGGACGACGTGCAAACGTCCCTCGCCCGCGACCTGACTCTCGCGGAAGCCGGCCAAGCCATCAAAGGCTTTGCGGTTCGAGGGGTCGGCGAAGCACCGAACGAAAAACTGAAAGTTTATGGAATGCTCGACGCTCGCTGCGCAAGCGCCATCGAAATCGCTCCGATCAGCTGGCAGGATCCGGATAACCGGTCCCGAGTTCTATTCGGCGTTAGGATCACGGATCGCGGCGGCGGACTTGAGTGCGCTAAGCGCTCGTTCAACGAGCGCTGCACAAACTCGAGCTGCGTCCGTCTTTCCGATCTTCCGTCTTCGACCATCGAACTCGCCGCGAACAAAGACGGCGAAGCCCAGCTGCTTCAGCGCGATGCCGAAGGCGATCTGGTTCCGGTGAAAGCCGAATCCTTCGCGCCGAAGGTCATGCACGTCGGTCACGAGACGATCGCCGCCCGCCAGCGCGCCGAGGCCAAGGCCGAGTCCGATCGCATCAGCAAAGTTTACCGCGCCCAAGTCACGGTCTGTCGCAAGACTCGAGATGACTTCCAAACCGCGTTCTCAGCCCTCGAGGGCCTCGACGGGATCGGCGCCCTTCGCGAAGGCGAGCTCGAGAAGATCACCCGCGAGCTTCACGAAAAAGAACTCCTCATGATCTGCCGCGACGCGCTTGATGAGAAAAAAACGTCGGACGACGAACTCGAAACCATCCGTGAAGAAGTTCTTGCCCGCTCCTTGGATTTTCCGAAGCGCGCCTCTCTTTGCATGGCGGACATTTCAAAACGCTACAAGCGAAACGGTAACTTTGAAGCGTCCAAAGACACGATCGAAGAAACCAAGGGCATCGAAGGCCTGAGCGAGCAAGATCTGGCCGTTCTGGATCAGGCTCAACACAATCTGGTTTACGATGAAGCCAGCGCCGCCTGCGCCGCGGGATTTCAGGGCAACACCGCCTGCATGAACATGCTGAACTCCGTCGCTCAGAACACCATGAAGTCCGTGCAGAACGGCTGCTACGCTCAGAACGCGAGCACCGAACTGTGTTCGATCGCGATGAAGGACTACCAAACGCTCCAAGCGATTCCGGTCGCGGCACGCAGCGCGGATTACGGACGCTGCACGAGACAGATCGAAACGAATCTCCAGCTCGCGCAGATGCGGGGTCAGCAGATTCAACCGCAGCAGCGCCAGGCGATGCTCGGACAGTGCGGTCAGGACCCACAGATGCAAATGGGTGCCGGACAGTTCACGCAAGGCCAGCCAGGCGGGATGAGCACAATGCCTCAGCAGGGAATGCCGCAAATGATGCCTGGTGGGATGCCAGTTTCGAACGGCCTGCCGGGCCTGGCTCCCTTCAATGGTTAATTCTTGAATTTTAGAATCGCCCAAGAAGCGCCATTGCCGGCCTTTTCGGGTGATGTTGAACACCCTCGCTGAGCTGAAGCTGCCGTGACACAACACGCCAAAGCGCGCGTGAACTGACGTAGAAAAAATTAGATGACGACTCTAAACAGGGTCACCCGGGCCGAGTGAAGTGCTCTTTCACTCGGCCCTTTTTATTTTTAGAGTTTTTCTCCATTGACGCCGCGTCTACTCCGCGATTAGTTGAATGAATCGTTGCTCTTCTTTTTTTTTGATTTCGTACAGGGGGTATCCGAATGGCAACCGGTTCAGTTAAATGGTTCAACGACAGCAAAGGTTATGGCTTTATTCAGGCTGACGGCACCGAGCGTGACGTTTTCGTTCATTACTCGGCGATCGCCGGCGACGGCTTCAAAACCCTTGCTGAAGGTCAAAAGGTGGATTTCGAATTGATCGAAGGCCCGAAGGGTCCCCAAGCTGCGAACGTCGCCAAGGCGATTTCGCAGTAAGGCTCTGCTCCGCGAGACTCGCGTCGAGCTGGAGTAAACAAATCTAAAAGGCGGGACGCGAAAGCGTCCCGCCTTTTTTACGTTCTTACTTCCAGTTCAGGCCGGGGTAAACCGTGACGGCCGGAAGTTTCGGCTCCGCCACTTCGAGCGAAGCGACGGGCGACGCGCAATAAAGCGCCGCGGAAAGTGCGGTCGGAAAGTGATTCCCACTCTTCTTGAACCCGCCGAACGGGAGGCGCGAAGACGCCCCGACAGTCGACTTGTTCCAATTGATCAACCCGAAGTCCAAACCGTCCCGCGCCTTTTCATAAACCGCGCGGTCCTTCGAAAACACGCTCGCGACCAATCCGTATTGCGTGCAATTCGAAAGCGCGATCGCGTGTTCGAGATCATCAGTCGTCAAAATCGCCGCGTTGGGGGCGAAAAGTTCGTTTTGTTGATAAACACTTTTTTTGGCGGCTTCGACCGAGCTGTCCTGTACGCGGCAGATGGACGGCGTGACGTAGTTGCCGCGCTGGGCGAGCTCGAGCACTTTTCCGCGCATGATGAGTTCACTGCCCTCGCGCACTCCGACACCGATAAACTTGAGGTAACGATCGACGGCTCCTTGTTCAACCAGCGGTCCCATGAAGGGATTGTCGAGCGGATGCCCGATCGAGAACGACTTGGCGCGCTCGTGAAACTTCTCCACGAAGCGATCCACGAGGGAGCGGTGAACGATGATCCGACTGGTGGCGCTGCAACGTTGCCCGGCGGTCACGTAGGCCGCGACTAGAGTCTCATGAATGGCGAAGTCGAGGTCCGCGTCTTCCCAGACGATTGCGGGATTCTTGCCGCCCATCTCGAGCGCGAGGAGCTTCCAGTGCTGTTGCAAAGTGTCCTGCTTGATGCGCGTTCCAACTTCGTAGGAGCCCGTGAACAGGATCCCGTCCACCCCTTCATGAACGCAAAGGCGCCGGCCGACCTCCTTTTCGCCCTGGATGAGATTGAAAACGCCGCGTGGAAATCCCGCTTCGTGCAAACATTCAGCCATGATTTGGCCGGTTAAAGGGGTTTTTTCGGAAGGTTTGAAAACCACGGTGTTTCCGGTCAGAAGCGCGGGAACGATGTGGCCGTTAGGGAGATGTCCCGGGAAGTTGAACGGGCCAATGACCGCCATCACGCCAAGCGGGCGGTACTGGCAGGCTCCGTGGGTGTTCTCCATGATCTTTTCGATTTCAAAATTCTGCACGAAGCGCAGGCCTTCGTTGATCGTGACGTCGATTTTTCCAAGCATCGCCGCGAGCTCGGTTTTGGACTCCCAAAGAGGCTTGCCGGCCTCCCGGGAAATCGCTTCGATCAGCTCGTCTTCTTTTTTCTTAAGCGCTTCCTGATACCGCTTGAGAAGCCCGGCGCGCTCCGAAAACGGAAGCCGACGCCACGCCGGAAACGCCGCACGCGCGGCGCCCACTGCCGCTTCGATCGAGGCGTACGAGTAGGCGAACTTACCGAGCTCATCCGTATAGTCGGCCGGACTGCGGTGAAGCCAATCGCCATTCGGTTCCTCGGGCCGCGTGAACTGCCCGGCAATGTAATTTCCATGGGCTACAAACTTGAATTTCGGTTTAGCCATTTTCCGTCTCTTTCAATAATAAGGCATGAACTGAACCGTGTCGCCGGGAGCGACCCCCAGCGCGCTTGCAAGTTCCTGCGCGCCGTTGCCGCTCCAGCTGATCTTCGCGCCCTGGATTGCAGTTGACCCGGCGCAGAACACCGCTTGGATCGCCGCGGCCCGAAACATTCCGCGGGGCTGGTCCACGCGCGCGATCAAGCCCCCCTCCGGATTACCGGCAGCATCCGCGGTCAGTCCGGGGTCATAAACGGCGACTCGCATTTTTTTTATCGGAAGAACGCTTTCGAGCTCCGCCCAAAGGTGCGGACCGCCGTCGAAGGGATCAACCTGATTTTTGTAGGTGAATCCGATTTTAGTCAGCATGTGCCGGACCGGCTCCGTCTCCTTACCCACCTTTCCGATCGCGTTTCGCGCTTCGGCCGGAAGAAACGTCGTATAGATTTTTCCCGACGGGAACAGCGAAAAAATGAACTCTTTGTTTTTCTGACAAAGCTGATCGGCCTCCCAATAGTCCATATTCGTGAAGCGGCGGCCGATGGCCTCCCAAAGGGGCGACTGGCCCTTTTTGTTCAAGGGCGGGAGCAGTTCAGCGATGATCTTCTTTTTGAATCGCGTGCGATTCATGCCGGCGAAGAGAAACCGTACGAACGAAATCTGTCGGCCGATTCGAAGTTCCGAATTCCGGAACTCGGGGTCCATGACCAAACCGCCGATTTCGGACGGGCCATTGGTGTCATACTTGAGTTTAAGCGTCCCGTGAATGAAGCCAGTGTTGATGGTTTCCGAAAACTTCTCTTCGTTACCGACCTCGAAATAGAAGTGCGGGGAATCAACCGTGCCGTGCTGGCCCGCGATCATGGAGGTCCCGAGAATCCGCTGCGTCTCCGTATCCTCCGCGACGAACACGTACTTTCCGTCGAACTTATTGTCGACGGTCGAGGTGGCCGGCGGTGCCGCGAAAGAAGTCGCGGCCTTGATGATTTTTTCCCGCAGCATGTCGCGGTCATTAGGCAGATTGATGAATCCGGGAATTTGCGCGAAACGCTCCAAGGTATCCAAATCCTTTTCTTGAATTTCGCGCAGCAGGATCACAGGCACGCCCTTTCGATGACGTTTTCGTAAAACGCCACGGCTTTTTCGATGTCCGCTATCGAACAATGTTCATTAGGCGCGTGCGCGTTCCCGGTCGCTTTGCCGGGCCCGAAAGCGATCGCTTCGTATCCAGCGGCCTGGAACTGCGCGGCCTCGGTCGTGGCGGAGCTTTTGCCGAGCTCCACGGGAAGGCCGGCGGCGGCGAGCGCTTCGCGGCTCAACTTCACCAGCTCGTGATTGGCGGTCATCGTGAGCGGTCCGTTCGATCGCTCCGGTGTCGCCGAAAGATTGAACTGCGGGTACTGAGCGGCAATTCGACGAATGCCTTCTTGAATCTCCCGGTTGAACTCTTCCAGCGCGCGGTCGGGCAGGAGTCGAACATCGAGCAAGAGGTCCACGCCGCCGAGTCGCTGCTTGACGGCGCCCCAAGAAACCGTCGAGTGCGGAGGCGAAAAGGTGGCATCCAGCTGCTTTGCGAGCTTGTCCGTGACGCCTCCGACGAACGCGTTGATTTCGAGGAGACACGGGAAAAAGGGTTCGGGCAAGAATCGCACGCCCATATCGCCCAAGCCGCCGAGTTCCACTCGAAACGCACGCTCTTTATTACGCTGCTTGACGATCTCCCGAAAGAAACGCTTAAAATCCTCGAGCTGATGCGAGGTCAGATAAAATTCGGCCTTCGCCTTGTCCGGAACGAGATTCACCATCTCGCCGCCGTCGATCTTGGTGAAGCGAATTTCGAAGCCGTTGTCGACCGCTTCCTTTAAAAAGTCCGTCGCCTGCTGAATCGCATTCACGCCCGATGCGGGATCGGCGCCATGCGCGGAGCGTCCGAACGAATGCAGGTCGATGCGGCGATTGAACCCCTTTGCGTCACGTTCGACCATCTGGAAGCCGAGAGAGATCCGATAGAGATGAAATGATTTATGAGAATAAACCGTTTTGAGTCCCGTCGGATCACCCACGATCGTGAACTTGGGGTTGAGGCTCATGGACTTGATCAGGTAACGCGCGCCGAACATTCCGAGTTCCTTGCCGCAAGTTCCGACCAGGTAGATCGGCATTTTTAATTTTCGCTCACGGAACTTTTCAATCGCCTTCAGCTTGCAGGCGAAATCGATCTTCGCGTCCGCCGAGCCGAGTCCGTGGATCTGTCCCTCTTTGACGATGGCGGCGTACGGGTCACCCTGAGTTTCCGTCCAGTGTTCGGGCAAGCCCGGGATCGTCGTATCAAGATGAGTCAAAAGCAGCAGTCCCTTGCGCGTTTTGCGATCAACCAGCGGATCACCGAGAAAACCAAGGACGTTGAACTGTCGCTTGGACGCGGATTCTATCGAATGCGTCACTTGTTGAAGCTGGGTCTTGAGACCTCGATCTTGCATCAGGGCGACGCAGAAATTCGCGAGCTCTTCATTGCCCGAGGCGCTGATCGAAGCGATGCGGATCATTCTCCGCGCTTCTTCGATGAGTTTTCTCAAGCGGGCCTTCCGGACTCGACCAGGGCTTGCCCGATCATTCGACAAACTTCATCGACGTCCTTTTCTTCCATGACCGTCAAAGGCGGAAGCATGCGCACGAGATAAGGGTCGTGCCCGCAGTAAAACGCGACGCAACCCTGATCAAAAAGCCTCATGAGGAGGGCCTTCACCTGGTCCATTTTTCCCGTCATGGGCATGAAGGCGATCATGCCGCCCAGGACCCGAATTTCCGAAAGGAGGCCCTTGCATGACCCGTCGGCGAGCTTTCGAAGATTGGCTTCGAAGCGCCCGGAGAGGCGAGCGATTTTTCCGTTCGGGCCCAGATTTCCGCCCGTGACCAAAATCTCTAGCGCCCGGCGCGATGCGCGCAGCTGCGTGGAGCTGCCGGTAAAAGTTCCGGCCACGAGCCCGGCTTTCGGGTTGTATTCCTCGCTGAAGAGCACGACGGACGCCTGCAGCGCTTTAGCGACCGTCGCGACGTCGATGTACGGTTCGAGCTCGAATTTTTGATACGCGAAAAGCGCGCCGGTCCGACCGAACGTCTGGATCTCGTCGGCCCAGATCGCCAAACCCGCTTTTTTCGCTTCTTCGAAAACCGCGACATAGAATTCGCGGGGCGCGAAATTGAACCCGCCCTCGCCCTGAACGACTTCGAGCATCAAGGCGGCGAACTTGCCGGGATAACGGGCCAAATGTTCCTTCATGGTTGCCAGCGTCCGCTCCGTGCTGCGTACGCCTTGCTTTGAATCGTAAAACGGAAGCCAGTGCGCTTCGCCGTAGACCGGCTGGCCTTCGCGATATTTCGGATTGTCGGTGATTTCCTGCATCGCGGTCGATCGGCCCGCGAAACAGTCTTGAAACGCGAGGACCTTGGTCGCCGGGCTCTTTTTCTGCCGAATGATTTTCAGTGCGATCTCGTTCGCCATCGTGCCGCACGTCGTGAGCCAGCAATGCTTGAGCTTCGAGCTGCTTCCAACCTGCTCCAATAACTCGTGAGCGAGATCCTTGGCTTCGAATCCGGGTTGCAGATTTCCCTGCATGACGTCGGCGCCGAGACCATCGATCATGGCGGCCATGAGATCCGGGTTCGAATGCCCGAAAAAGTTCACCCCGATCCCCGCGATCATGTCGTACTTGACGCTCCCATCAAGCAGCTCGATGAACGGTCCGCTGCCGAGGCCGGACGCGAGGTACGAGAAGTAAAGTTCCCGACCGCGGTCCTTGGCGAACTCTTGGATCGTCTCGAGATACTCTTCGCGGACGCCGGCCTTCTGACTGGGAGGGCGTACGGCATGTACGCGTTGCGCCGCTTGACTGATCGTCGCGAGGAGTTCTTTCTTGGCTTCCGTAAATCGGGCCGACGTCGCGAGTGTGCGCGCTTCGGTGTCGAATGAAGTTAAAGTGGTACGCATAGAAGAGGGACTCCTGGGAATTTCCAAACAATATCAAAAGCTTATTTTTGTTGCAAGGAGCCCGGGGCAAATTGTCGCAGCGCAGCCAAGCATTCGTCCGGGTTGCTCTTACGCCGCGTATGAACTAAATCCTGGTTATGCGCCTTCGACTGACAGCCGTCTTACTCTTGCTCTCCGCGTCTACGATTCTGCCCATGGTTTTAGGCGGTTGCTCGAGCACCCCCATCGACGAAAACGATCCGGCTTCGCTCATGGCCGATGCGGAAGATGACATTCAGAGCAACCACTATCAAATCGCGATTGAAAAGCTGCGCACGATCAAAAATAAATTTCCGTACTCTAAACATGCGACCGATTCGCAAATCAGAATCGCGGATGTCTATTTTCTTCAGGAAAGCTTCGCTGAAGCCGCGCTCACCTACGAGGTTTTTCGGGACCTGCACCCCAAACACGAAAAGACGGCTTATGCGATGTTTCGCATCGGCAAGTCATACTTCAATGACATGCCGGGAACGGTCGCGCGCGATCTCACTTCCGCGCAACGCGGACTGGATGCGTACCGTGATTTCATGAAACGTTTCCCGACGGACCCGCAGGCCAAGGAAGCGGAAGCCGACATCGTCACTATTCGCGACACACTGGCCGCCAAGGAGCTCTACATCGGGAATTTTTATTACCGGTCAGCGGATTGGGACGCCGCGAAGGCGCGCTACATGAAAATCCAAATCATGTATCCGGAAACTGAAACGGCCAAGCAAGCGCTCACCAAGCTTGAAAGCATTGAGAAGCTGCCTAAAAAAGCCCCGTGAAGAACCAAAAGAGCGACAAGCTGATTCAAGACTTGCTCGCCAAGAGCGACTTCACCGCCGCGGACCAGCAGATCCGTGAGCGCCTTGAGAAACAGCCCGATGATCCGGATGCGTTTTATCTTTCTGGCGTTTCGCTTTATTTGCAGGGTCACTTAGGTCAGGCGGTGGAAAAACTTCGACGTTCACTCGCGCTCGATCCGCGCCACACGGATTCGGCGATCTGCCTTTCCGTCCTTTTGAACGACATTGGCAAATACGAAGAGGCCAAAAAAGTTTTTGAGCGGGCCAACCTGTCCGTCGCTCATCGTAAAACCGGCGAAGACATGGGTGTCGACAAGAAGTTCGCGGTGAAGCATCTGGAGATCGCGGATCTTTATTTTCGTTACCGCCGCTACGACGAAGCGATCGACGAATACGGACGCGCTGCGCTTCTGGACCCCTCCACTCCCGACATTCGCGTGCGTCGGGCGAAAGCCTTCGCCAAGAAGGGGTTTCTCACCCGCGCCATTCAGGAACTGCAGCAGCTGAAGAACGAACACCCGAATGACGTGCAGGTACGGATCCAGCTCGGGCTTTTGCACTATAGTCAGGGGAATATTCTCGACGCGGAAATCGAATGGGAAGCAGTCGCCCAAAGCGATCCCACGAATCGGGAGGCCCTCGCCTATCTGGAAATGGCGCGACAGTCGCGAGAGAAGCCGAACGCTCGCCGCCCGCCGACGCTTTCGAGCTAAGGCTTCGGCCGAGGCGACGATTCACTAGGCCGTCGACGATAATCAGGGCATGGTATCGCATGAATTCATTTTTTGGCCGCCGCCTTCAGCTGTATTTTGGACTCGCGTCGCTTTTACTCGCGAACTCATCGGCCTTCGCCGCCAATCAAAAGTTCGGCCTCGGAATCGTGCTGGGGGAACCCTCCGGCCTGACGGGCAAAGTCTGGTCGGATCACCGCGCGGCGATTGATTTCGGCCTCGCGTTCGCGTTTGACGATTACATTCTGATGTACGCGGACTATCTCCATCACTTCCCCGGAGCCTTCGGCAGCTCGTCTCCGTTCGTGGCGCAACTGAATCCGTACCTCGGCATCGGCGCGATCGTGGCATTTGATACGAACAATAACTTCAACGCCAATCGTCGCTTCTTTTCCAGTGGCTCGGGGTCCGTCGGACTGGGCGCGAGAATTCCGCTCGGGATCGAGTGGAGACCGTCACATCCTACGATCGGAGTCTTCGTCGAACTGGTGCCCGGTCTCGCGATTCTGCCGGCCACCGACGGCCTCGTCGAAGGCGGGGTCGGCGTTCGCTATTATTTTTAACGCGTGCTTTAAGCTTGTAGGCTCTTGACGGTCAGTGACGGAGGAATGTTTTTAATCGCGATCGGAGCGATCGGCGGCTCCGCGCTCGGACGTGAATCGCTGCCGGCTCGCTGCGCCCGAATCGTCGCCAAATGCGCGCGCAACTCTTTGAACATCAGATGCTTGATGCTGTATTCGTTCTCCTGGAGAACGACTTGCTTGGCGAGCTGTTCCTTCAAGTTCACGACGATCGGTGCTTTCAGGTTAACGGTCATCTGAGTCACGTCTTCCGGAATCGTCAGGATGCTGAAAACCGCCGAGTGATTCACATTGTCGAGCTTGAGCTCCCGAAGTTCGGCGGCCGAGAGGCGGGCGGAGTATTCAGGGCGAAAAACTTTCGGTTCCAACACTGGAAACGCGATGTCCGGATTCTCGATCGATTGCAGCCAGAGAATCAGTGTGTCATCGCCTGGATCGACGAGGCAGTATTCCTTGAGCTCAGGGAATCCCAAGAGTCCCTGAGGCAAGCGAACGCGCTCACCATCTCCAACCGTGATCTGTCCAAAACGTCCTGTTTTTACGATCACTCGTCTTCCAACCTTTCTGGTAGGGTGCCCCGGTTTGGGCCGCGTTACGCGTGGCTCACACCGTAATAACTTAGGTACCACATCCTATGGTTCACCCGACAAGTCCAATTTTAGTCGATTTAAGATAGTTGAGCAAACTGCGCGGCAGATATTGCCTATGTTAGTTGCGGGAGACGATCAACCCTTCAGGACTTTAGAAACCTGCTCCATTGCAGCCGGAGCTTTTGAGGCCTCTTTATTCTGCTCTTGGATCGCGGCGTATACTTCTTCGCGGTGAATCTTGGTCTCTTTTGGAGCCTGAATCCCTAAGCGAACTTGTTTGCCTTTGATTTGAACGACAACGATTTTAATGTGGTCGTCGATGGCGATGCTCTCGCCTAACTTCCTGGTCAGAACCAGCATGGTAAAACCTCGTAGTAATCCGTTACCGGTCTTGCTTTAGACTAACGCCCCGCGGAGTTCAACCCCGGAATCACTTTAGAAACTCCATCAGTGTGGGTTGGACCAGTTTGCTTGAGCTTTGAAGAGCACTCCGGAAGACCGTTTCTTCTTTCGCAAGGTCGCTCACGACTCGGGCCATGTCCGCGTCTTCAATGGATGAAGTCAGACCGGCGTTCGTAATGTTGTGGCGTTCAAGCGATTGCATGGTGCCCTGCAGACCCTGAATCCTCGACCCGACCTTGGAGCGTGTCGCGACGATCTTGCTGTGAATGCCGTCAAAGCGTTCCAGCGTGTTGTGAATTCCGCTGAGGTCGCCCGTAAGAAGTGCAATCCGTAGGTTTTGCAGCTCATCGAATACATTGACGTTTTCTAGGTTTTCGCCTTTAGGCATTTCCCGCTCAGCGGCCGATGCCGGTGTGCGCCCGCTTTGGACCTGGTAGGCGTCAAACGAACCCTTAGGATTCGTGTTGAAGGCGTCGAGCCCGGGAATGTTCATCGACAGGAAAACATCGCGTGCGATCTCAACCATCATCTGGCCGTCATCGCCCAGATATCTACCGTCGGCATCCACCGGAGGACGGTGAGTTTTGAAGCCGCCGAAGAGATACCGATCGCCGATCCGACGATTGGCGGTAGCGACCGCCGACTGATAAAGCTGGGTGATCTCCTCCGCCACGCCGATGCGCGTGTCTTCGTTGGAGCTCGCTCCGCTCGACTGTCCGATCGCGATCTCTTTCGCGCGCACGATCATGTCCGAGAGCTCGGACAGCGCGTGGTCGGTGTTATTGAGATACGTCTCCGCCAACTTCGCGTTCGTCTGGAACTGATCGTTGTTCACTTTATCCGTCCTCACCTCAAGCACTTTGGCAGCGCCGACGGGATCATCCGACGGCGTATTGAGTTTTTTCAACGTCGCGTGTTGCTCTTGAAGATTCGTCATGCGGGTTTTCGAGCGGTCTATGCTGTTGCGAACTGTATCGAAGTTACTGTGCTCGGTTACTCTCATCGCTTCAGATCCAGCACGGTTTGCAGGCATTCGTCGGCGACTTTGATGACCTTGGCCGAAGCGTCGAACATATGCTGAAACTGAAGAATGTTCGCGGTTTCTTCGTCGAGCGAAACGCCAGAAATCTGATCGCGCATCTTTCCGAGCTGCGTTTGAATGTCCTTGGTTTGGGACATGGTCGAGCGATTGCGCGAAGTCGCGACCCCCACGTCAGAAACGATCGAGTTGTAGAAGTCATCGAAGGTCGACGTGCCTTCGTTCAGCGCCTTGATGTTCTGAATCCCGGAAATCGCGATCGCGATGCGGTTGTCGCCCGGAGAGTCAAGTTGCGCGGCAGCCGCGATGTTGTTCGCGCTCGACGAAACCGCTTCGGAGAGCTTTAGAAACTCGGCCGCACGTTCGCGCTGAGCAAGCGGCTTGAAAAACGCGACCCCGGTCGCGCCCGTGCGGGTGAATCCTTGCGCGTGGATGCTATTGACGGCGTCCGCGACGCCGAAGGCCAGCGTGTCGAGGCGTTCGAGCACGGTCGATACGGTTTGGTCACGCGCTTCGAGAAGCGCCCCGATCTTGCCGCCCTTGATGACATGGGTGACGGTGCCGAGCGCGTGCCCGGTCGAGTGGATGTCGAGCGCATTCTCGGGCTTGCCTTCCGCGTCGGCCGGAGAGCGGCTCACGGAAAAGAACTCGGCGCTGGCGCCGTTGATGAGCGGGCCCATACCCTTCACGTCGACGTTGTAATGTCCCAGGCCGTCCTTGTGCATGGAAACATCCATAAACTCGGAAAGCTTTTTAAGCGCGAGATCGCGCTTGTCATAAAGATCGTTAGGTACCCCGCCGCCGATTTCGACGGATTGAACCTTCGTATTGAGAATGCGGATCTCGTCCGCGTAGCGGTTGAACTCCTTGACGTGCCCTTCGATGCGCGAATCCATGTGCGCTCGCGTGTCGTCGACTTCCTTGCGGAGGCGATTGAAGTCGTTGACCATCGACTGCGACGCTTCGCGAACGGACTGGCGAATGGCTTCGCTGTCGGGGTCATTCGATAGCTTTCGAAATTCGTTGAAGAAGCGCGCGACCAGGCGGTTGAGCCCTTCGCCGCCCATCTCGTTGAAGATGTCCTCGGTCTGACGAAGGACGATGTCTTTTTCTTCGAGGTGCGCCATGTCCCGACCGTTGTTGCGGATCTGCTTGGCGATGTACTCGTCGTTGATGCGATCGACGCGCGAAACCTTCGTCCCGGTTCCGATCTGCGCCCTGGAGCCGGCGCCCGCGTTCGGCTTTTCGGCCTCCTGCTGAACGCGTTGGCGCGAATAACCCTCGGTATTCGTATTCGCGATGTTGTGGCCCGACGTCGCGATGTTGACCTTGGCGGCCACCATCCCCGTCCGACCCGTATTCATCACGTTAGGAAGACCCATGTCCGTCCGGGTTTCTAAATCTCTTTGGAGAGTAGATTCGATGCGGCTGAACTCGACAGGTTCGTGCGCTGGCCCTTGGTGTTGTAGGTCGAAGTATGTGGCGACTTGGAGCCAAGGACGTTCGTCTTCATCGTTTGAACGTGTTCGAGTGATTGATCGACCAGCACCTGATTGGCTTTGTTCTGTTCGATAATCCGCTCGACTAAAACAATCAGCGCCTGCTGTGAAACCCGCAGGGCTTCCGACAGCTTCACATCCGGGCCCTGGGCCTGGAGGATGATTTGCGTGATGGTGAGGTCCTTGAAGGGTCGGCGCCACTCGATGGCAAGCTCGCCGGTAAGCCGCAGCCGATCACGCTCGGTGAGGCGAATTTGTTCGATCAGCGCCTCTTTCCGAAGCGTGACATCGTGAATCGACCTCTGCTCGGCCTCGACCAGCGCGACGCGCTCGGCGCGCACGAGTTCCAGGAGCTGCCGATGCAGCCCGGTGAGCTTTTGCAGTAATTGATGAATTTTTCTGACTGTTTCCATTTCGCAATCCTCCTGACTGCTGATGGCCACCGCTTACGCGAGACATCCTGTCTCGCGTTTTAAAGCGAAAGGGGACTCAGCCCATGGCTCCGGATTTACCCGTTTCCATGTGCTCGTCGACCAAGCGATCCGCGACCGCTTTGGTATCGACCTTGTAACTGCCGTCGGCAATGCGGCGCTTGAGCTCCGCGATTTTTTCTTCGCGTACGTCGGGCGCCGACACCGCGACGGTTTTCGCTTTCGCAAGCTCGCGGCCCTTGCTTGAAATTTCCGTGTTGGTGCTACCGAGAATAGTCGTCGCCGATTGTGCCCCTTTGGCGCCCGCGGCTTTGTCCGACTTGACGGCGGCGGATCCCCGTTCGGCTTTTTTAGCGGCCGCGGTTTCCGGTGACTGAACGGGGTTACTTGATTGTCCGACTCTCATGAGTACCTCCTGTACTAACTACCGCCCTGTCTGTCGATGGGCGGACGGGAACTGCATGTTCCCTCCTCGAATTATAGCGTTGTGATTGAAGATAGGCAACGATCTGCTCCGCCAAGCCGATGCCGCCTTGCTTGGCGGCCTTCTGCGCCATCTCGCTGTCGAGCATGCTTTGGTAGAGTCGCGTGCCGGAATTATGGAGACCCGCTTCGGATTCGGGAACGGTTTTTCTCATCGCGTTCATCACATAGTCGAGGAACATCGCCTCCATACCGCGGGCGGCCTCTACGTCGCGAGGATCTGCTTTCGCCATGTCGACCTGGGGAGCGCGAAGCTTGGGCGAAGTGGGCGCCGCCAACGCGCTGTCGCCCCACGCCATTTTATCGAGCGGAGCCCGGCGCATTCTGCCGGGCTCGCGCGCGTTGTCAGTAGGGGGTGAGGAGGGAAGGAGACGCACTCCCGAGGCGATCGGGATCGTCACCCTTCCCCCCTCTGCCGCAAAACGCGATTCGAACGGCCTCGAATGGCTTCCTTGCCAAGCGGGTCGTTTTCAAGACTGGATAAGCCTACCATCCTAGCGGGCCGTGGTCCCTGTCTCGTTTCCTGGATCGACCCGGTGTGCGTATCATCCTTGATACTCGTACCGTCCGAATCCGTCGCGCGGACATCTTTTAAAACGGGTCCTACTACATCGTCGAAAATGAAATCTGTCCAAGTAATCACATGAGCTCCAGTTCTGCCTGCAGCGCGCCGGTTTGCCGGAGCGACTGGAAGATCGCCGTTAAATCTCTCGGCTGCACGCCGAGCGCGTTGAGCGCCTTGATGAGATCCGAAACATTCGCGGCACCCTTCAGCTCAAATAATTTCTCGCTCTTTTTATTGGCGCCTTGCGCGGTGGCCGGCGCATTCGCGCTTTGATCCGCCTTGATTTCGATCGAAAGATCGCCGTGTGCGAGCGCGATCGGCGTGATGCCGACCCGGTCGCCCATCACGATGGTGCCGGTGCGTTCGTTCAGCACGACCTTGGCCCGGCTTTCGACGTTGACCTGAATATTCTCCAGGCGCGCGAGGAGCTCCACGGAGTTCCCGTCATAGTTGAACGGAACGACGAGATCGATCGTCGCACTGTCCCGCGAGGTCGCAAATTTTCCGCCCAGTTCCGCGTTGATCACCGCGGAAACGCGGGCGGCGGTTGTGAAGTCGGGATTATGGAGGGAAAGCCGGAAGCTGCGCTTGCCGGCGAAGTTGGTGTCGACGTCCTTTTCGATCGTGGCGCCGGCGACCACGCGGCCTACCGTGGGGAAGTTTTTCGTCGTGCCATCGGCGATCGAACCGATCGAGACCGGCCCTTGCGAAACGGCGTAAACGTTCTGGTCCCCCGCCCGCAGCGGAGTCACCAGCAGCACGCCTCCCTCGAGGCTCGCCGAGTCGCCGATCGAACTGACCGTGACATCAATGCGATTTCCCGTGCGTGCGAACGGTGGAAGCTTTGCGGTGACAATGACCGCGGCTGCGTTTTTGGATTTCACCGCACCCGTACCCACGTCGAGACCCAGCTTGGTGAATAGCCGGCCGAGAGACTGTCCGGTGACGTCCGTGCTGGAGTCTCCAGTGCCCTTCAAGCCGACGACGATGCCATAGCCGATGAGAATGTTTTCACGCACGCCCTTCACTTCCGCGATGTCCTTGAGGCGCGCCGCCTCGGCCGGGCCGCTGAAGAGCAGAATCACAAAGAACAAATGTAGTTTGAGCGATTTCATTTCATGACCTCGACCCGATATTCGTAAAGTTTGGAAGAAGCGAGCGTGTCGTCTTCGGCGATATCCTGTCCGCGCACGACTCCGAGCACGTTCAGCTGTCGAAATCCGTTTCGATAACGAACGCGTTTCGTGCCCCGGATTTTGTAGTTGCCGTTCGGATAGCGCTCGATGATCTCGGCCATGACCGTGTCTTTTTCTTTGATCTCCAGCGACTTGCCGACATCGATATCGGCGTAGGTCGCTTTCGGCACCATCGCCTCAAGGTCTTCGATCGTTTTCTTTTTACCGTCCGAGGCCGCGACGCCCCGCTCGGGCGCGGCAGCGGCGGATCCCACCTGGTCTTTATTTTCGCCACCGTCCAACCCGAGGACTTTCCGGCGCATGCGATCTTGCGCGAGATTGAGTTCTATCTCCCGCTCGTGACCCGTCAACGAACGAGTCATCTCCGTCTTCACGTCTCGGAAAAGCTCAGGCTCCACGTTGATCGTGACGATGTCGCCAACTCCCCGAACCTTGTTTTTTGTGAAATAGTAATTCGTCTGGCCGTCCGAAGCCCATAGGGAGCCTTCCGGCGTGCCTTCGTCCATGAAGTCCGAGCGCGTCGCGCGTCCGCCGTTCCGATACTTACGTTTTACCGGCGGCGGTACGTTGGGACTTCTGGAAAAGCTGTCGTCAGACGCCGGTTCGTCAGACGATCGAACCCCGGCGCGATCATTCGCCTCTTCTTGCTCGGGTGACACCCAAGAGCGTCTGCCGCGTGGGTTGCCACCGTCACTGGCGGGCCCCCGTCCACCGCGGCGGAAATCTTCGCCGTTATAGTCATCAAGCATTCCACGATCCGCCCAGATTCCACCCGTCGTCGCGTGGATGGACTCATCGGGCTGGTCGTCGATGTCGCGGCGAAGACCGTCGATGAACGTCGAACACCCCGCGGTAGCGGTGGTCGTGAGCAAAAGCGCGATTTGCAGATACTTCATAACTTCACTTCGACGATCCCGTCTTTACGAAGCGTCCCGAGGAGCACGCGCTTAGACTTTTGCGTCATCACGCGAACTTGTTGATCCAAGTACGCGGGTTCTTCCGCGGTTCCGGGCGTCGAAATTGCGACATCGCCGGATACCAGGCGAACGCGGACCGCCTCTCCGCGGCGGACGTCGGGGACGCGCTGGACGGCTGAACTCAGAATGAACTGGCCCTCAAGGACCGTCTGACGGGATTCCATCATCGAAAGATCAATTTCCTTACCGAGGATCAGACCTCGTACGTCGCGCGCCATTCCGGCTGCGATATTTATTTTTTGCGGGACGAAGTCCTCAGCTTTTAGCCGTTCGCCGGGCAGCACGCGGCGTTTGGAAATCCAGACTTCCTTCCAGGCCGCAAAAGTCGCGGTTCCGGCAGCCACGCCACCGTTTACTTGAAATTGAATTTCGCCTCGCGGCGACTCGGACAAAATCTCGAGGGCGCTGATGACCTCCGGCGGCTGTCCCGCCGTCCACCGCGCGGGAGCTGAAAACGAAATCGTCGCGTCCGTGTACGTTTTCGCCAGTTCTTGGCGGAGCCGCGGCTCCACGGAAACGCCGGCCGACGCGGTGACCGCGAAGGCAAACAGGCTAAGCACTCCAACTGAAAAGAACTTCACAATCGTTCGCCCTTCGGGGACTCGAGTCCCAGTTCAAAACTATTTGATGTTTACCGTCGCGCCGAGCATTTGGTCGGCGACACCCATGACTTTGGTGTTCATTTCATAAGCTCGCTGAGTCTGAATCATTTCGACCATGCTGTTGGCGACGTTGACGTTCGACCCCTCGAGTGCGCCCTGTTGAATCGTTCCCAAACCGTTCTCACCCGGCATACCCTGAAGCGGCGCTCCGCTCGCGGGCGTCGGGAGGTACATGCCTTCCCCGAGCGCGTTGAGACCTTGTTCGTTTTGAAATCTCAAAAGCTGAAGTTGCCCGATCACGATTTCGCCTTCGTTAGGCGTAGACGCCTTCACCTCGCCCGCCGGCGTGATGACTACGTTCAGGGAGTTGGACGGAATCGTGATTTGCGGAACCAACTTCGCGCCGTTCGTCAGCTGTAGAACTCCGGACGCATCGATGTGCAGCGCGGCCGAACGCGAATACGTGATCTGGCCGTTCGGCATTTGAAACGGAAGGAAGCCGGAACCTTCGATCATCAAATCGTAAGGGTGGTAGGTCATCTTCGCGGGACCCTGTTCGAAAATCTTGTGCGTGGTCCCCACCTTGACTCCGAGACCGTTTTGAATGCCGACCGGACTCACGGTGTTGGCGCCGAGCGCGGCCCCCGGTTCCTTGATGGTTTCGTACATGAGATCTTGGAACTCGTTGCGTGAGCGCTTGTAGCCGTCCGTATTGACGTTGGCCAAATCGTTCGAAAGTCGTTCGATGTTCGCTTGCTGCGCTTCGAGGCCGGTCGCCGCGGTCGTGAGTGCTCGTATCATCGCTTAGAGTTTCCCAATGTCGTTGACTTCGCGGCCCATGAGTTCGCCGAAAGTTCGCATGACTTTCATGTCGTGCTCAAAGAGCCGGTTGTTTTGAATCAAGTTCGTCATCTCTTCGATCGGATTGACGTTGGACGTTTCGAGCATGCCCTGGCGAACCTGCGTGCGCTCCGGGAGCTTCGCGTTGGCCGCGTCCATGTTTTCAAACAGTTGGTTGCCATATTTCTTTAGTTTGTTGCCGTCGTGAAACTCGGTCACGCTCAGCTTGGCGATCAGATCCTGGCCGACATACACTTCTCCGCCCGGAGTCAGCGCGATCGGACCTGATCGATCTCGAAGATTGATCGCCCGTGCGATTACCTCGGGACTTCCCGGTGTACCGGGCCCAGCCGCGACTCCTCCTTGAGTCGAAGGGGACCGTCCCTGGTCCGCCGGCTGAGTGTTAGAAAGCGGCTGCGCAGCAGCCAGCCCCCCGGGTTGCGCGGCCAGTACGGGGTATCCTTCGGAAGTGACTAACCGGCCATCCATGGCCAATTTGAAGCTTCCCTGCCTCGTGTAGCGGATTCCCGAAGGCGTACTGACCTCGAAAAAACCTGGACCATCCATCGCCGCATCAAGCGGCGACTGGGTTACTTTGAGATTTCCTTGTCGGAAATTAGTGTAAATGCCGTCGACAACGACGAACGATTGATCCCGTCCGTCGAGGGGGTAAAAATCTTTGTCTTTGATCGGGCCACGCGGAATGTCCATCGAGGCGGGCTCGCGTTCGGCTGCGGACAGATACGCCTTGAAGGTCGGTGCGTCCTTCTTGAATCCGTTCGTATCCTGGTTGGCAAGATTGTTGGCGACGGTGTCAATCGCCTGCGCTCGTGCGCTCGCCCCCGATACGGATGTCCAAAGTCCTGTGGCCAATCCTTGTGCCCCCCGGGAGACCATCCTGGTCCCCCATCTGGGCAAGAATGAGCAATCGGCATGCCGGTGGAAAACTTTAGCTTATTTCGGTAGGCAAAAAGCACCGCGTCGTGAGCCGAGGTGCATCAGTGAGGTGAAACGATGAGTCTTTTGTTGCGTTTTGCACCCGTGAATACTTGTACGGTGCGGGCGGGTTTTTCAAATTGAGGCGCGCGCGACCCAGCAGAATTTTCCGCATGGGGGAAAAAATAGCCCCATTTGCTAGAACATTTTACCGGGCATGGGTGCGTTGCCCATGCTAATTTCCACCCATGCTGCTGCTCGCTGCAAAGCCCGTAATCGAAGCTCGTCGCGCCCGCCTTCGGGAAGCGGCGGAGAAGATCCGGCAGCGAATCGGCCGCCCGCCCCACTTGACCGTGATTCTGGTCGGTGACGATCCCGCAAGCCAAGTTTATGTCGCTCAAAAAGGTAAGGCCGCGCTCGACGCCGGCATGACCCACGACACGATTCGGCTGCCCGATACCACCGGCGCGAGAGAGGTCCGCGAAGTCGTCGCCCGGCTCAATGCGGACGAAAAAGTGGACGGGATTCTGCTTCAGCGGCCGCTTCCGAAATCCTTCGCAGAAGAAGAAGTCGTTTACTGGGTCGCGCCTGCCAAGGACGTTGACGCTTTCCATCCAGAAACCACGGGCCGCTTGCATCTCGGGCTGCCGAGTTTCGCGCCTTGCACGCCGGCCGGCGTAATCGCGATCCTCGAACACTACCAAATCGACGTCCGCGGCAAGCTCGCTTGCGTGATCGGCCGGAGTGCCATCGTCGGCAAACCCATGGCCGCTTTATTACTTCAGCGCGATGCGACGGTGATTCAGGCTCATAGTAAAACCAAAGATTTGGCGAAGCTCGCCAGCAGCGCCGACCTTCTCGTGGTCGCAGCCGGAAAGCCCCGACTGATCGGCACCGAGTTTGTGAAGCCGGGTGCCGTCGTCATCGATGTCGGCATCCATCGCGGGAGTGACGGAAAACTTTGCGGTGACGTCCGGTTTGACGAAGTATCGCGTCACGCGAGTGCCATCACGCCGGTCCCCGGCGGAGTCGGCCCCATGACGATTCAGATCCTTCTCGAAAATACAGCGCTTGCCGCCGGTCGCGCGACCCCATAAAACCATGACAATGCTTAAACGAACGGCGCTTTTTGAAGAACATCAGAAGCTCGGGGGTCGCCTCATCGACTTCGGCGGCTGGGAACTGCCGGTTCAATACTCCGGCGTACTCAATGAGCACACGGCCTGCCGGACTGCCGCCGGGATCTTTGACGTGAGCCATATGGGTGAAGTGCACGTCGAAGGCCCGGGCGCCGAAGCGTACTTGAATTATCTCGTGACGAACAACGTCGCCAAGATCGAGGTCGGGCAAGCCCAATACACGGCGATGTGCAACGGACGCGGCGGGATTGTCGATGATCTCCTGATTTACAAACGGTCTTCCGGCCGCTTTCTAGTCGTGGTGAACGCTTCGAACACGGACAAAGACTTCACCTGGATGAAACAGGTCCGCGAACAGAGTCGCACACGGTTCGGGGCGTTCACGCTGACCAACGAAAGCGCGCGCTACACTCAGATCGCGGTGCAAGGGCGCAAGGCACAGGAGATTCTCCAGCCCCTCAGCTCGGTCCCGCTCGCGCCGATCAAAACCTATTGGTTTGCCGAAGGTTCACTCCTGGAGAACGTACCTGCGATCATCGCTCGCACGGGTTATACCGGCGAAGACGGATTTGAACTTTACGTTCCCTGGGAAAAGGGTCCCGACGTTTGGCGCGCGATCCTCGATAGCGGCAAGCCCCACGGCCTCAAGCCCTGCGGCCTCGGAGCACGCGATACGCTTCGGCTCGAGATGAAGTACGCGCTATACGGCAACGAGCTCAGTGACGAAACGAATCCGATCGAAGCCGGACTCGGCTGGGTCACAAAATTCGACAAGGGCGACTTCGTGGGGCGGGCGGCGATCGAGCCGATCAAGCAAGCGGGCGCCAAGCGTCAGCTCGTCGGCATCAAACTTCTGGATCGCGGGATTCCGAGACATGGCTACGCGGTGTTCGGCGCGGATGGCCAGGAGCGGGTGGGTGAACTCACGAGCGGCACGATGTCGCCTACCCTTTCGATCCCGATCGGCATCGCCTACGTCGACACCAAAAGTGCGGCACCGGGAACTCGCATTACCGTCGACATTCGCGGCAATAAACTCGTGGGCGAAGTCGTCCCCACTCCGTTTTACAAAAGACCTTACTGAAGGAGATCTCATGGCCTACCCAGCGGACCGCAAATACACGAAAGAGCATGAGTGGGCGATGAAACAAGGGAAAGACATCGTCATTGGCGTCACGGACCATGCACAGAGCGCGCTCGGTGACGTCGTCTATATTGAGCTTCCCTCGGTGGGTCGAGTGCTGAAGTCTCACGAAACTTTCGGCGTTGTCGAAAGCATTAAGGCCGTTAGTGACCTTTTCTCGCCGCTCGCCGGCAAAGTCACCGCCGCGAACGACACGGTGAAAAACGATCCCGCCCTTGTCAATCGAGCCGCTCACGGCGATGCGTGGCTCATCAAGCTCGAGCCCTCGAACCCGGCCGAGTATGACGCCCTGATGGACGCGAAGGCTTACGAGGGGTTCGTTCAGTCCTTAAAGTAGTTTGCCGCACCTGGCATCAAGCCGTGCCCGAGTACTCTTCCATCGGTGGGCACGAGCAAACTAGGTTTCGATCCCCGTAAACACTGTCGATCCGAGAAACCGGCGGCCAGAACTTCGCGTCCCTCACCCATGACAGCGGGAACGCCGCACGCTTGCGGGCATAGGGCCGGGTCCAGGCATCTGCCGTCAACGTTTCCGCGGTGTGCGGCGAGTTCTTCAACAGATTGTTCTGGCGATCCGCTTTGCCGGATTCGATTTCCCGAATTTCTTCGCGGATCGCAATCATCGCCTCGCAAAACCGATCGATCTCGCGCAAAGATTCACTCTCCGTCGGCTCGATCATCATCGTACCCGCAACCGGGAACGAAACCGTCGGAGAATGAAACCCGTAATCCATCAGGCGCTTGGCGACATCTTCGACTTCTACCCCGCTCGTGCTCTTGAGTTGCCGCAGATCGACGATGCATTCGTGGGCCACTCGGCCATTTTTCCCTTTGTAGAGAACGGGGTAATGGGGCTCGAGGCGATGGGCCATATAATTGGCGTTCAAAATCGCGACTTGCGTGGCCCGCTTGAGTCCCTCCTCGCCCATCATCTGGATATAGACGTAAGGGATCGTTAGAATACTCGCGCTACCCCAAGGTGCGGCCGAAACCGGCCCTATCGGCTTGTCGCCGCCCGTCTTGGTCACTGGATGCCCCGGTAGAAACGGCGCGAGGTGCTTTTGGACCCCAATGGGACCCATTCCGGGGCCGCCCCCGCCGTGCGGGATGCAAAACGTTTTATGTAGATTGAGGTGGCAGACGTCGACCCCGTAGTCACCGGGCCGACAGATCCCCACTTGGGCGTTCATATTGGCCCCGTCCATATAGACTTGGCCCCCGTGGCGATGCACGAGCTGACATATCTCGGCGATCGCCTCTTCAAAGACGCCGTGCGTGGACGGATAAGTGACCATCAGAGCACCTAAGGTCCCGGCGTGCTCCTGAACCTTGGCCTGCATATCGGCCAGGTCGATGTTTCCGTTGGGATCGGTCTTCACGACCACGACTCGCATCCCCGCCATTGCGGCGGATGCCGGATTCGTCCCGTGGGCTGACTGCGGAATCAGGCAAACATCACGATGCGACTCGCCTTTGCTTTCATGAAATGCCCGGATTACGAGCAGGCCCGCAAACTCCCCTTGGGATCCGGCATTGGGTTGAAGCGATACCGCCGCAAAGCCCGTGATCTCGGCCAGATCCCTTTCCAGCCGGTGAATCATCTCGAGATATCCCACGACCTGGGAGACCGGCGCGAAAGGGTGGGGTTTGGAAAACTCCGGCCAGGTCACGGGGAGCATTTCGCTCGTGGCATTGAGCTTCATCGTGCAGGAGCCGAGCGGGATCATGGAGCTGGTCAAGGAAAGGTCTCGCGACTGTAGTCGGTTGATATAGCGGAGCATCTCGGTTTCGGAGTGGTAGCTGTTGAAGACCGGATGTTTGAAGAATTGGCTCTTGCGCTGAAGTCCGGCTGGGATCACCTCACCCTTGAGACTGCTTTCGACCTCGCTCCAGCTAAATCCCGGTGCCCGACCGCCGGCAAAGACCCAGAACAAATCGTCGAGATCTTGGGGACGAGTGGCTTCGTCGAGGCTGACGGTCAGAGTTTTCGGGTCGAGCTGCCGTAAATTGATTCGCTTACTTTCCGCCGCTTCCAGGATCTGCGCGACCGGGATCGGCCCGGCCGTCACCCGAACGGTGTCGAAAAATGGCTGGCTTCCCACGGCGTGGCCAAGGCGCTGACAGGCGGCCGCGAATAGAGCGGCCATCTTATGGGTTCGCTCGGCGATTCGACGGACTCCCCGGGGTCCATGATAGATCGCGTACATGCTCGACATGATGGCGAGTAGAACCTGGGCCGTGCAGATGTTGCTTGTCGCCTTGTCGCGGCGAATATGTTGTTCGCGGGTTTGGAGAGCCAGGCGAGCGGCCGGGCGTCCTTCCGAATCTTTTGATAAACCAACAATTCGGCCGGGGATCATTCGTTTAAATTCGTCTCGGGTGGCCAGATAGGCCGCGTGCGGACCGCCAAAGCCCATCGGCACTCCAAAACGCTGGGCGCTGCCGACCGCAAGATCCGCTCCCCACTCGCCGGGTGCCCGGAGAATGGCGAGCCCAAGGAGATCCGCCGCCGCGATGACCATCGTATCTTGGGCATGCGCGCGCTGTGCAAGGGCCTCATAATCGCGGATGCTCCCATCGGTCCCTGGATATTGAAGGAGAATCGCGAACGGTGCCGGGGCCGAGGGTAAAGATTGGATAAGGGACGCTGGGTCCATTACGACGACGGAGATCCCCAGCGACCGCGCCCGCGTACGGACTACTTCGCTTGTTTGCGGGTGGCAATCGGACGCGACCACGAAGCTCCGCTTGAGATCACGGAGCTTGATCGTAAAACACATCGCCATCGCTTCAGCCGCCGCAGTGGCCTCGTCGAGGAGTGATGCGTTGGACACGTCCAGCCCGCTTAAATCCGAAATCATGGTTTGGAAATTTAACAGGGCTTCTAGTCGGCCTTGCGCGATCTCAGCTTGATACGGCGTGTACTGAGTGTACCAGCCCGGATTTTCCAAAATATTTCGCTGAATGACGGCGGGAACCAAGCAATCGGAATAACCCATTCCGATGAAGGATCGATAAGAGATGTTCTTATTCGCGATGGCCCGCAATTCGCCGATGACATCCGTTTCGCCTCGAGGCGCGCCCAGTGCCAGTGGCTTTTTCGCACGAATCGACGAGGGCACGGTGGCCCCGATCAGCTCATCCAGACTTGCAAAACCCAATTCTTGAAGCATTCGACGAACGTCGCTTTCAGAGGGGCCGATGTGTCGCGCGATGAAAGAATCTGTGGGCTCAGAGATCGTGGTGGAGTTCATGCGAGAACAGTATCAATTCTTTTTTTCCCTTGACCACTTTTTTCACGTCGACGCTTGAGTCTCGGGACGCGCTGACGGTATGGTCCGTGGGCTTGACGCCTACCACCGCCACCCAAAATCAGACGTTCAACTCTCCCGCCTCATCCCTTGATGATCTGGCCCGTGTTTTCAATACGGCGCTCATTTCAACTCGAGCCGATTCGTCGACGGATGTCGTGAAAGAGCTTTATTCGACGATGGCGACGCCGGCCTTTCAGGCGATTCTCAATTCCGTTCGGGTCCACGCCAAAGCGACGGGACTCAGTGATCGGGAGGCCGCGGACGCGATCGTCCAGACCTTCCGAAAGATCGACCGCTTGTGGAGTGATTACCTGACGCTCGAAGGCGCGGACCGGCTCAAAAACGCGCTCTGATCAAGTCTTGAGAATGAAATCCCAGCGGATCTGAATGAGACCCCCGGGGTCCACGATTCCGTTCGGCGGATTGGGGAACGGGCCCGCCTGATTGAAGGCGTGAACCGCGGCATCATCGAGATCCCGGGTTCCGGATTCTTCCAGCACCTGAACTCGAACGATTTCGCCGCCGCCGTTCAGGGTCACGAGTACTTTGGTCGTATGGTCCATCTCGCCTGCGAGCTGACGGCCGCCCTTGTAAAACTTCGCGAGCTGCGAACGAAGTGAAGAGGTCCAGGCCATGTCGAGGCGCTCACGGATGCGCTGGAAGTATCCGTAGAAGGCGTACTCCTTGGTGTTCAATACGGTCTTGTCGGACTCGTTGATTCCCCGAATATAATCTTGCGGCGAAAACACATCCGAGGCGCGCCATTCGCCTTCCTGCGCCCCGCGAATTTTATTCGGATCGAGGATCGGCAAACCGAGCTGACTCAGCTTCGGCTTTTCCGCGCCCTTGGTTTTTTCGTTAGGTGATTGGGCGGTCTTCGCCATTTGAGTTTTCTGTTCGCGAGAAACCGTTTGACGGTCAACCGTCTGCGTTCTTTCGCCTAGCATCGCGTCTGGGGCGACTTCTTTCGTCGGCAGGGCCGCGTCCGTCTGCACGACTCGGCGGTCATTCGCGAGGTCCTGCACTTTGCGCTGCTTTTGCGGCTGCGCGATTTCGATCTGGATCCACTCAGGTTTTTTGGATTTAGGTGCGTACTGATGCCCAACGAACAGCCACGCGAAAAGCAGCGTAAGGTGGATGAGGACTGAAACTGAGACGGACCTTGAAAGGCGAACCGAATCCATGTGGGTACTGCCCCCTCATGCTACTCTTCGGTTTCATTCAATGTCTTCTTTAAAAAAGTCGCTTTGGGTGCCTGACCCAGCGCCTCCCGCGTTTTCCCCTTCTTTGGGCTCCGTTCCAGAAATGAACGCTTCTTGAATCGAGTTCGCGGAATTCGCCGGCGCGGTTCTGCCGGTGTTCGGATTTATATTTGTGAACGTGACGCCCGGGGGTGCGGCAAAATCTTCCACCGGAAACGGCTTGACGGCCTCGTGCATGAACGAAAGCCAAATCGGTAGCGCCGCTTTGGCGCCGGTCTCTCCGGGGCCCAGGGGTTTAGCGCTGTCATAGCCTACCCAAACTCCGGTCACGACGTGAGGAGTAAAGCCCATGAACCATGCGTCGATGTAATCATTCGTCGTTCCGGTTTTTCCGGCGGCCGGCCGGCCGAGCGCTTTCGCCTCCGCTCCGGTTCCAAAGCTCACGACTTCCGTCATGAGATGAGTCATGACGTACGCGACGCGCGGATCGAGCAAGCGGAACGGCTCTTTGGGGTTCGGATATCTCGGGAACACGACCGGCGGCAGTGCGGGAACCGCCGCAATCGGTGATATCTCCGGCGAAGGCGTCGGGACCGGAGCGGGCGGCGGCAAAGCCGCTTCAGCTTCCTCGAGCGCGGCGACTTCTTTCTTCAGATTTGCTTCGTTCTCGCTGGCCCGGGTTTCCTCGGATTCCAAAATCTTTCCGTCCCGATCGCGGATCGAAGTAACGAAGATCGGCTGAATGCGTTTCCCGAGTCTAGGAAAAAGCGCGTAAACACGCGTGAGATCAAGAAGCGAGACCGTGCTGCTTCCGAGCGCGATCGACAAATCGGGGCTGAACACCGAGTTCATCCCGAGCTTCTTTGCGAAGTCGATAAGGTAAGGGACTTGGATCGATTGGACGATTTTGATCGTCGGAATATTTCGCGACTTTATGAGTGCCTGTCGAAATGTCGTGTCGCCGTAAAATTTTTCTTCAAAGTTCGCCGGCTTCCACTTGCCCTGGTCGCCCTCTTCGTAAACGAGCGGTGAATCGACGATGATCGTCGCCGGCGTGAAGCCCTTGGAAAGTCCGGCGGCATAAATGATCGGCTTGAAGGCCGATCCCGGCTGCCGCTTGGCTTGCTCCGCCCGATTGTACTGCGAGTCTTTGAATTCGTAGCCGCCTTCCATCGCGATGACATTGCCCGTCGTCACGTCGAGCGAAATCAAGGCGCCTTCGATTTCCGGCCGCTGGTCCAAGGCCACGGTGACGCCTTTATCGGAAGCCAGCAAGATCTCGACCAGTATGACGTCGTGTTTTTTAAAAACCTTCGAAGGGACAGTCGGCTCCGCGCGCCAAGCCTTGGGGAATCGCTCATCAAGCGGCGCGCGCGCCCATTTCATCTTTTCCATGGGGAGATCCGCGATAATGGATCCAATGCGAACACCGACGCTTTTTTTCTTATCGTCTATCGATTGAACCACCGCCTCATACTGCTCGCCGGCCACAAGCAGCTGCCAGTCCGCGTAGATTCCCGCCTGCTTCAACGCGTCAACCAGACCCAGCGACCCATCCGGCAGCAGCAACCGGTGCTTGAACTTCCGCTGCGTGAGGTCCAGCCGCTGCTTGGAAAGTTCCGCCTCGACGTCGGGCTCTTTCAGGTTTCGAAGCGCGCCCCGATAACCGTTTCTTTTGTCGGCGGCGCGAAGACCTTCTCGCAGAGATTTGCGCGCGACTTTCATCATTTCTAGCGAAATCGGCAGCTCGACAGTCAGGCCTTCTTCAAACAGCTTTTTTTCACCGTATTTTTCAATCAGCTGGCGGCGCAGGTATTCGACGAGGTGTCCGCCGACATCCTTGTTCAAGTCTTCATCATCGAAGATTTTAAGCGGCTCCGCGGCCGCTTCGCTCATCTGGGCTTGGGAAATATAACCGTTTTCGTACATGCGTCGCAGCACGTAGATTTGACGTTCCTTGGCGCGTTTCGGGTTCTGGTTCGGGCTAAACTTTCCGGGCGCGGTGGGCATGCCCGCGAGCAGCGCGGCTTCGCCGATAGACGCGTCCGCGACGTCCTTGCGGAAGTACGTGCGCGCCGCCGCCTGCACGCCATACGCGCCATGGCCCAAGTAGATTTGATTGAGATAGAGATACAAAATCTGCTGTTTGCTGAGGTTTCGCTCGATCCGGTTGGCCAGAACGATCTCTTTGAACTTTCGGGAAAAGCTGCGCTCCGGCGTCAGGAGCAGCGACTTCGCCACTTGCTGCGTGATCGTGCTACCGCCCTGAACCACCTGACCCGCGCGAAAGTTCGCGATCGACGCGCGCACCATCGAAGCGAGATTGATGCCTTGGTGCTGAAAAAACTGGTCGTCCTCCGCCGAAATGAACGCCTTGATCACGAGGTCTGGAATGCTTTCGTAAGGCGTGATGTAGCGCCGCTCCAAAAAAAACTCACCAATCACCGGGGCTTTCGCGGGATCCGCAACCCCTCCGGCGGCCACCACCCGAGTCACGATCCGGGGTCGGTAATCACTGGTGGTGATGATTTCGGGCAAGCCGCGCGAAATGTAATAATAGACGCCGACCCCGACCAGCGAGCCTACGACGGTTCCCGCGAGCGCCAGGATAAAGAGCCATTTTGAAATCCAGCCGATGTTTTTATTCATGGTGAGATCAGGGTTCCTGGCTCGGCATTCCGACCAAGCGGCGAATTTCCATGAGCTTTGCTTTCACGGCGGCTTTGCCCTTGAAGGAGGCTTCGTTGCGTTTTGAGTAATCGAGGAACGCCACTCCCGAAAGGTCGGGGCGAATCACAAGGTCCGCGTCGGCCAAATCTCGCGCCCCGGATTCCTTGGCCTGCGCGAGTTCTTCACGGATCAGGTCCGACTCCTTCGGTTCCGTTTCGTTTCTCGGAGGCTGCACGGAGGACAAAAGATCGATGACCACTACCGGTCCGTTCGCGAGAAGTTTTCCTTCCGAAACCGGATACGGCCGAATCGCAGCCGCGGAAGCCCACTCTTCGGCGGGATTTTCCGTTTTTCCGGGCTGGACCATTCCGGGTACCGCGAGCGCGCCGCGAAGGATGCCGGTCGCGCTGCCGCGGTCCTGCTCGGCGACTGCATCGGTGGTGGCCTTACGAATGATCACTGCGAGCCGCGGTGTGCCGTCTTGAAGAAGTTTAGTGCCCAAGGCTTCCGCAAGCGCGGCTTCCAGGTTTTTCCCCCGAGAGGGTCCCGGCACGATCGACGAAAGGAGGCCGCCTTTGTCTAAAAACGTGGAGTCCTTGAAGCGAAGCAGAGCCCATTCGAATCGATTGATGGAGCCACTGAGAGCATAAAGTGAGCCGATCAGAGCTCCCATTTCGGTACCGATGATCGCGCCAATCGGGATCTTCGCGTCGGATAACGCCCGTAACACGCCCGCATGCGCGAAACCTCGGGCCATCCCCGGACCGAGCACCAAAATGACCGGGCGATATTGAACGGGTTGCGGCCCGTAGGAATCGTCGACGACCGCGGGCGCCGGAGGCGGAGGCCCGAAGGGTTCGGGTGGGCCCATGATTTCGGACGACGTTGGCGGGGCGCCCGGGATATCACTGGCTGGCGGATGTTTTTTCGCACTCGCGCAGCCCGCGATCGCGGTGGCACAGAGAACGGAAAGTACGAAAGCTTTTACAAATCGCGTGCAAGTCGCCAATGAGCCAAAAACTCCTTATTACCTCGGGTCCCTGTAATAGGAGAGCCTACCAAGCCCAAACGTGCGAGGCCAATCTCTTTGCCGAAGGTTTCAAGCCTTGCAATGACGGCAACGTGATCGTCCGCATTATTGACGATGCCGCCCTTCCCGACTTTTCCCCGGCCCACTTCGAACTGCGGTTTAATCAGCGTAATCCAGTCGGTCTCTGGCGTCGAAAAAACGACGAGTGCGGGTAAAACCTTCTCCAGTGAGATAAACGACACATCGATGACGATGATGCCGACAGTTTCCCCAAGGGTCGCGAACTCAAGGTAACGGGCGTTGGTCTTTTCAAGCACCCTCACGCGGGGGTCGGTGCGAATTTTCCAGTCAAGCTGGTTGTGGCCCGCGTCGACCGCGTGAACTTTCAGCGCCCCGCGCTGCAACAGCACATCCGTAAACCCACCGGTTGAAGCGCCGACATCGAGCGCGGTTCGACCTTCCGCCGAAATTTTGAATTGGTCGAGCGCGTGAACCAACTTGAGCCCCCCGCGCGACACGTACGGAATGGCTTCGCCTCGAAGCCTGAGCACGGCGTTGGCGGGGATCGAATGCCCGGGTTTCGTCATCGGCTCGTCATTGACCAAGATCTGGCCGGCGATAATCAGGGCTTGGGCTCTTTCGCGGCTCGGGGCCAAGCCCTCTTCAACGACTCGAACATCGAGTCTCAGTTTTCCCGCGCTCATAGCGCCGCAAGGTCCTGCCAGGTCAGATGTATTCGCTTCTCGAGTTCGTCGACCGCGCCATGGGGGATGAACTCATCAGGATACGCTACGGCTTTCACCGGGCGATTGAGCTCTCCACGCAAGCGTTCGCCAAAGCCTCCGATTCGACTGCCATCCTCAACGGTCAAGATCATCGCGTCGGAGCTTTTCGTTAAACGTTTCACCAAAGCGCTTGGGATTGGCTTGGACTGGGTTACCACCAAAATCTCATGTGCGATTCCGCGCTTGGTCCATTCCGCGGAGGCCTTGAGCGCTTTAGGATAGGCCGCACCGAGTGCGGCGAGAATTCGGCGGGGCGCGGGATCGGAGTGAAGAACCCGTACGGCGCTCTCGTCATCGATCGGCTTGGGCTCGAGGGTGCGACTACCTCCCCCGCGTGGATACCGAATGGCGCACGGCCCGGATGCACCGTTGCCCCGAACCCAGTCGGTCAGGGATTTTTCGAGATCATCATAAACCGCCGGTGAATACAGGCGAAGTCCAGGAATGGCGGCCAGGAATGACAGATCAAAAGCCCCGTGGTGCGTGGACCCGTCGGCGCCGACCAGGCCGGCCCGGTCCACTGCAAAGCAGACGGGGAGTTTTTGAATGGCGACGTCGTGAATGATCGAATCGAGCGCTCGCTGCAGGAAAGTGCTGTAGATGGCCACCACAGGAAGGAAGCCGCGCGCCGCCAGCCCGGCCGCGAAGGTCACGGCGTGCTGCTCGGCAATTCCGACGTCAAAAAAACGATCGGGGAATTTACGCGCGAAAGCCTGCAGGCCCGTGCCCTCCGGCATGGCCGCGGTAATCGCGACGACGTTTGGATTTTCTTCCGCCAACCGACACAGGACTTCACCGAACTGTTCGCTCCAACTGGTGGCCGCCGGTTTTTTCCCCGAAGTGACCGGCGAAACGCCGTGAAAGGATTCCGGTCGTTCTTCGGCCGGCGCGTAGCCTTTTCCTTTTTGCGTAAGCACGTGCAACAGGACCGGGCGGCCCGAATAATTAGCGCGAATGCCCCCGAGGGTCCCGACCAGCTGATCGAGATTATGCCCGTCGATCGGGCCCACGTAGTCAAAGCCGAAAAGTTGAAAAAAAATTTCCGCGCGCCCGTCCGCGAGAAGCTTCGAAATGGCGCCGACATTGGGCGAGATCGACATCTGGTTGTCGTTGAGCACGACTAAGAGCGGGCCGATCGGCCGGGCCTTGACGTTGTTGAGCGCTTCGAGCGCGAGCCCTGCGGTCATGCCCCCGTCGCCCACCACGGCCACCGTCCAGCCGGCGGAGTCCTGGCCGCCTGCTTCGCGCCCACGCCCCCAGGCGCATGCAAGCGCGGCGGAAAGTGCGGTGCTGCTGTGGCCCGCGCCCCAGACGTCGTGCTCGCTTTCGTCGCGGGAGAGAAATCCGCAAACTCCCTCAAGTTGCCGAAGCGTTTCAAAAGATTCCGCGCGGCCGGTGAGCAGTTTATGCGCGTACGCCTGATGGCCGACGTCCCAATAAATGGGTTCCGTGGGCGAGTCGAAAACCCGGTGCAGCGCTATCGCGATTTCGACCGCACCCAGGCTCGCGCCGAGATGGCCGCCATTTTTGAGACAGGTTTGAATGATGAGATGGCGGAACTCTTCCGCGACCGCCGGCAGGTCCTCTTGCGCAAGGCCCTTCAGTTCGGCCAGAGTGGGAAAACGAGCGCTCACTTGCCCGCGCCGAAAGGCGCGGTCTGCGGTATCCCGGCGACCGAAACGCCCATCAGCTGCTCAACCCGGGCCTCCGCATCCGAAAGCTGTTTCTGACAAACGCGCGTAAGCCGAACGCCTTCTTCAAAGCCCTTCAGTGCGTCGTCCAGGGAAAGCTCCCCGCTTTCCAGTCGCTTGACCGTCAGCTGCAGCTTTTCCAGCGCCTGCTCAAAGCCGAGTTCGGGTGTCGTTTCTGGCATGGCTGCTGACTACCATGCGACCGCCAACTGTCCAATCCTTTGACAGTGCCGACCTCCATTTACTCGTGTTTTCGCTGCCATTTCGTCTCGGATGCCGTCCCGGTTGGGCAAGCTATTTGCTCTAAAGAGGAAGGAAGACGGAGCTCTCATGCATGGAAATCTCGGTAAAAATCAGCAGCGGCCCCGAGTGATTCGAAAGTCGCGATCCTCGTCTTGGCGAAGCCTGGTACTGATCGCGTCGAGCATTTCTTGCGCTCACTTCGCGCTTTCGGCTTATGACCGACCGGTCAGCTGGTCCGATATCAGCGCGATCGACGTGCGACCGGTTCTGAAAACTTCTTACGCTTCGCCCGGCAACCTCTATGAAGCTCAATTTCCGCCGTCCGCTTTTGACATCGCACTGACCGACGCGGACCAGCGCATTAGCCGCGGCTTTTCGATCGAGCCCGGCATGCGCGACACCGTCGCCTTTTGGCTTCGCGTATACGCCGAGTTCAGCAGTCGTCAGATCGTCATCTATGACGAGCGGCATCCCGAGATTGTTTACGAAGTCGTGGACCTCCGCGAAATTGAGCGTAAGGCGCGCAATCGAATGGTTTACGAAATCATGGCCGAAGCGAAAGTGAAAAAGACCCTGCGCGAGTACCGCGCGGCGTTCGCCCAGCTCTCGCGCAAGGTCAAGCCGACGGTCCTGAGTGAAACCCATAAAAAGATTCTCTCGGCCATACAGAAAACCAAACACCGTCATCCGATGCCGCTTTACGCGAGCAATCTGCGGTCGCAAACCGGACAGCGCGATAGCATCATCAAGGGTCTGCTTGCGGCAGAAACTTTCTTTCCCCAGATGGAGCGCATCTTCGCCGACTACGGCGTACCACCCGAAATCACGCGCTTGAGCTTAGTGGAGAGTTCGTTCAATCTGCGCGCAATCTCCCGCGTGGGCGCGACCGGGGTTTGGCAGTTCATGCCGGACTCCGCCCGTGAATACATGACGATCAATCCTTACGCTCAAATTGACGAGCGTTTGTCGCCGCTCAAGTCGAGCGCCGCGGCGGCCAAACTGCTCAAGCGGGGCCACCGGATGCTGAATCACTGGTCACTTGCGATCACCTCGTATCATAACGGATATCGTGGCCTGACCAAGATCGCGCAACAGGCCAAGCGGGGACAAGATCCGTTTTCGTTTCTCTCCCTGTGCGGAGGCCAGCGTTCTTCAATCGGCTGGGCCAGTCGTAATTATTACGCCTCATTTCTCGCCGTCCTACATGCCGAATCCTATCGGGACTTGTTTTACGGGGACGCTCCAAAGCCGCAGGTGCGCGCGGTTACGTTTCAGCGTCTGCTCCGGTCACGTACCGGTTTGCAACTCACGAAAGATTTTTCCATCCCGCTTCAGGAGTTTCGCTTCTACAATCCGGACATTCGGAATATGAGCACGACCTTGCCTCGTGGATTTTGGATCGCCCTTCCGGGCGGAAGTCAGGACGACCTGACGGGAATACTTGCCAAGCGCGACTCACGTAAGGGCAAGTCCAGAGCCGATTCCGGCTAATTCACCCTTCGATCATCCGTCTGTCGGTTTAGTACGGGCCGACGACGTTCACTACGCCGGGCGATGAGTAGACGACTTCGGAGATTATTGATTTTTCCGCTCGGGTCTCCAGGCTCACGATGGACGGTCCTTCAGGAAGCTGTACGGAGATGAATCGGGGCGCCGCGGGTTCCAGCCCGACACCCACCTGAAGCGCGTCGTCTGCCGAAAGGCGATAACTTTCTGGAGTTAGCGGGGCGTTCGCGGTGATCACGCGAACGGCCGGGAAAAGGGGTTCCGGACTCCGGGCCGCGATGGATTCCGGGGCGGCCGCAACTACGATGCCGCTTTCCGCGCTGACCCCGCCTTCGAGCTGCCTGACCCAGTTTTGCACTTGGGTGGAACCGAATCTGAAAAGTTGAATGGCGCCGCCTGTTCGCAGGGCCGCCTGGTCCAGCCGATAACGATGAACAAAGGCGCCCGCCCCGGAACTCTCGAGGTAAACCGCATGGCGGCCAATGGTTCGAACGTCGGATATGCGGAAGGCGCCGTCTTTCGCCGTCGTCGTGGACCGACCGGACTGGCCGACAACCCGCACGACTGAGGCGGCGACGCCTTCGGCATTGGCCGAGCTGCCGTTTAAAATGCGTCCCAATATCTCACGGCTTTGGATTGCCGTCGCGTCGAGATGGGTGGCGCTTCCTTCAGCGACCGGTATGGCCGCTACTGCGCGTGTCACTCCGTCGGCCGCGACAGCATAGAGGAGGTGTGCCCCGGGCGCGGCGTTGATGAAGGCGAAGTTACGTTCACGCATCGAGTCCGCCGCTGTCACGGACTGCCGCTCATCATTTAGATAAACGACGCGCTCGGCACGGCCCGAAGTTTCAACGGTCCAGCCTTTAGCAATCCGCCCGAAAATGATCCCCGCCTGCGTTTGCAGTTGCACCCCCGTGAGTTTGGCCAAAAGCAGAGCAGTATTATTATTGATCAGGGAAACGGGCTGGTCTGAATCGACCCGGCCTGCCTCTTTGAAAGATAGAGTCGGCCAATGCTCTGAAGCGGCGCTCTCCACCCATTGCGACTGTTCCCCGCCTTCACGGCCTTCTGCCGAAAAGATTCGGTGCCGCGAATTCGCGACCTCCGCTGAACGATCAAAGGCTTCTACAGTCGTTGCACCCGTCAGACTTTGAGAGACGTTCTCTTCTGGGGTAGCGTCGGGGATTCGCTTCGTCGGCGCCACTGGTTGGCCTTGAGTAGTCTGACTATCCGTGGTGGCCAAGCCGAACGTTGTCGCCCCGCCAAGCGTCGCGGCTCCGCCTGCGCCAATGGCCACTGAAGGGGAATCCACCGGGTCGATGGCGTCGGGTGAAGTTAGGTGGCGAATGGGCGGTGCAATCGGCGCAGTAGGTATCCGCGTAGCCATCGGCTCAGGGGGCAAAAAGCGAATCGGCGCCGCTAGTCTTGCGTGAATTACAGGTTCGGGTTGAACTTTGGCCCAAGCCCGGCCATCCATCGCCGTCTTTAGAGCAGATGCCAGCAGAAGACTGCGAGTGGTGGCTAATTGAGCGGCTTCCCGCCGTAAATCGAGCAAATCGGGCGCCAACGGAGTCGGCGCAGCGATCGCGGGTTGCACTTCCACCGGCAAGGCTGCGTCCTCGATCGTGGGTTCGATAGTTGCCGACCTAATTAGGGGGTTCTTAACCGGGCGAGCTCGCTTAATGGTCGGCACGCGCGCTGAGGGCACCGGGTCAACCAGATAGGCGAGCTCGATTGCGGGCACCGCCGCCTGAAGACTCTCGTGAGTATTCACGCTAACCAGCCACTGCGAGCGAAAGGAACGGTAAGCCGAAGTCAGGCGCGTCCGCTCATCCTGCGTAGTCAAGGGAGGTGCGATGACCGTCACCGGGATAACCGCGGCTGCGGCCGCAACTACCGAAAAGCCCGCGGCTACTCTCGCCACCGGCGGGGTGGATCGCGCGGCTGGAACCGAAACCTTGGCAATCCGGCGCCGAACAATTTTTCGAGCAGCCTTTGGGGTCAGCTTCAGTACTGGAGCCGCGATCGGCGAGCTCTGTGAAATGACGATCGGTTCTTCGATCAGGCTGATGGGTGTCTCCGCGTGGGCCACGGCGGCCAGTTTCACTTCTCGGATCCAGGTGAGAATCTTCGGGTCTACCGACACGCTCGGGCCGGCCGTCCAAGCGTTGAAAACTTGCGCGGTTGAAACCACCGCAACGCCGGCAAAAAGGGCGGAAATCGCAGCAAATACCACGGTTGAACGAGCGGCCGAGAGGGCGCCTTGATTGCGCCGCGCGAGTCTCGTGAATGAAGAAATGCTCCGATCCTTGGAGTTCATGCCGTCCTTAGACTTACCCTTCAGTATAAAAGGATAAGCAGGTTGCCTTGCGCGCGCAAGGCTAGCGGCGGAACGAGTCGAGAAAAATCAGCCGCTTCCGGCGATTTGTTGACGAATCATGGAGCGCTTGAGCTTGAGCTCGTACTTTCGAAATTTCGTCTCATCAAGATCCGCGGCCTGCAGCATCTCTTCGGACTTCCGCTGAGCGGCGCGCGCACGGGACAAATCGATTTCGCTCCGAAGCTCGAGCGTCTCTGCCAGAACCGTGACTTCATCATCCTTCACTTCGGCAAACCCGCTCGAAGCAAACCCCGCTTCGGCTTTGCCGCCGCCGCTGAACGAGAACTCGCCCGTTTCAAGCGTCGTCACCATCGGCGCATGGCCCGGTAAAATCTCGATCAGGCCTTCGGCACCCGTCAACATGACGGAGTCGACTTCCAGGCCGGTGACGAGCTTGCGTTCGGGCGAGAGGATATTGAGCTTCATGGTGTCCTCTAGACGAGGGTCTTGCCTTTTTCGATGGCGGCTTCAATCGTGCCTACCAAGTAGAACGCCTGTTCCGGCAGCTCGTCGTGTTTGCCTTCGTAAATCTCGCGGAAGCCACGGATCGTGTCTTCGATCTTCACAAACTGTCCTTTGATGCCGGTGAACTGTTCGGCGACGAAGAACGGCTGCGACAGGAAGCGCTGGATCTTGCGGGCGCGCGAAACCGTCAATTTATCTTCTTCGCTCAACTCGTCCATGCCGAGAATCGCGATGATGTCTTGAAGGTCTTTGTAACGCTGAAGGACCAGCTGAACCTGGCGAGCCACCTTATAATGTTCTTCGCCGACGATGAGCGGGTCGAGAACGCGAGATGTCGAAGCGAGCGGGTCGACGGCCGGATAAATTCCGAGCTCGGCGATCTGCCGGGACAAGTTGGTCGTCGCGTCCAAGTGAGCGAAGGTCGTGGCCGGCGCCGGATCGGTGTAATCGTCGGCCGGAACGTAAATCGCCTGAATCGACGTGATCGATCCCTTATTGGTCGAGGTGATGCGTTCTTGAAGTTCGCCCATCTCCGTTGCCAAGGTCGGCTGATAACCGACGGCCGAAGGAATCCGACCGAGGAGGGCAGAGACTTCCGAACCGGCCTGAGTAAAGCGGAAGATATTGTCGACAAACAGGAGAACGTCTTGGTTCTCTTCGTCACGGAAGTATTCCGCGACCGTGAGCGCCGAGAGTGCGACGCGGGCGCGGGCACCTGGAGGTTCGTTCATCTGACCGAAGACGAGCGCGGTCTTGGCTAAAACGCCCGACTCTTTCATCTCATGCCAGAGATCGTTTCCTTCACGGGTCCGCTCGCCGACGCCGGCGAATACGGAGTAACCGCCATGCTGGGTGGCGATGTTGTTGATTAGCTCTTGAATCAAAACGGTCTTGCCGACGCCGGCGCCGCCGAAGAGGCCGATCTTACCTCCCCGAGCATACGGAGCCAGCAAGTCGACGACTTTGATCCCGGTCCAGAACGGCTGCACCGTCACGGACTGATCTTTGAAGGCGGGCGCTGGACGGTGAATCGGATAAGTCTTTTTAGTCATGATCGGACCGGCTTCATCGACCGGCTCACCGACGACGTTCAAAATACGGCCGAGCGTCTCGCGCCCCACCGGCATTTGAATCTGATCGCCCGTGTCGAGGGCGGGCTGGCCGCGGGTCAGACCTTCCGTCGAATCCATGGCGATGCACCGAACGGTGTTCTCGCCCAGGTGTTGCGCGACTTCAAGAATCAGATTCCAGTTGCTGTCATTGATCGACGGGTTCGTGACCTTGATTGCGTGATAGATCGCCGGAAGGCGACCGCTTTCGAATTCGACATCGAGAACGGGTCCGATGATCTGCTTGATGCGTCCCAAGTTCTCTGGTTTGGCGGATGCTGACATTTCGACTCCTTGATTACTGAGCTTTGGCGGATTCGGCACCGCTGATGATTTCTAAAAGTTCTTTGGTGATCCCGGCCTGGCGCTGCTTGTTGAATTGCAGCGTGAGTTTGCGGATCATCTCGCCGGCATTCTTCGTGGCGTTTTCCATCGAGGACATTCGCGCGCCGTGCTCGCTCGCTTGCGAGTCGAGCATCACGCGAAAGGCTTGGACGGGAAAATGTTTGGATAGAAGCGCATCAAAGAGCTCGGCGGGCGAGGGCTTCACGATGGCGCCGGACATGGATTCGGCCGCGGCATCGCCGGATTCCGACGTCGTCGGCGCAAGCGGCAGGAACCCCTCGACGCGAACGACCTGAGTAACGGCATTCTTGAATTCGTTGAAGATGAACCTCACCTCATCGAACTCGCCCGCGAGATACTTCTCGATCAATTGGTCCGAAAGCTTCTTCGCCTTCGTGAACGTCACCTTTCCGGTGAGCTCCACGAAATTCGGGCCGATCGTGTAACGGCGAGTTTTGTAAAAATCAAAACCCTTGCGTCCCAGGAACCCCAGTGTGATCGCGTTTTGCGCGGGATCCTGCGTTTTGATCCACTTCATCGCACCCTTGATCACGTTCCCGTTGAAGCCGCCGCACAGACCTCGGTCCGACGTCACGACGACCAAGAGGACTTTCTTCGGACCTTCCGTGACTTCGCGGGACAGGAGCGGAGACTCCATCGAAACACCCGGCGCGTTCGCAGCGAGCTTCAGCATTTCGCCGAGCTTCTGCGCGTAGGGACGCTGGCTCTGAATCGCTTCCTGCGCGCGACGCAACTTTGCGGCCGAAACCATTTTCATGGCTTTCGTCGTCTGCTGCGTGTTTTTAACGGAGCCGATCCGTTTTTTCAGATCTTTAATGCTTGGCATAAACTAGACCGCGAACACTCCGTCGAATTCCTTCAGCGCGCGCTCAAGCTTGCCCTTGACGTCGTCGTCGAGCGCTTTTTTAGCCGTGATGTCGCGAAACACTTCCGGATGCTTTTTTTCGATGAAGTCATAAAGCTGGGTTTCGTAATTTTTCAGCCGGTCGATTGGAAACTTATCGAGAAAGCCGTGGGTCGCCGCGTACAAAATCACGATCTGTCTTTCGATCGGCATCGGCACGTATTGGCCCTGTTTCAGAACTTCAACCAAGCGCGAACCGCGGGCGAGCTGCCGCTGGGTCGCCGGATCGAGGTCCGAACCGAACTGGGCGAACGCCGCTTTTTCGCGGTACTGCGCGAGTTCGAGCCGGAGCGTGCCCGAGATCTGACGCATCGCCTTGATCTGAGCGGAGCCGCCGACGCGCGAAACCGAGATGCCGACGTTCACGGCCGGACGCACGCCCGAGTAGAACAAGTCAGTCTCAAGAAAAATCTGTCCGTCCGTGATCGAAATCACGTTGGTCGGAATGTAGGCCGAGACGTCACCGGCCTGCGTTTCGATGATCGGAAGCGCCGTGAGCGAGCCGCCGCCGAGCTTGTCGGAAAGCTTTGCCGCCCGCTCGAGAAGCCGTGAGTGGAGATAAAAAACGTCGCCGGGATAAGCTTCGCGGCCCGGAGGACGGCGAAGGAGCAGCGAGAGCTGGCGATAGGCCTGCGCTTGCTTCGTCAAATCGTCATAAACAATGAGGGCGTGTTTGCCGTTGTCGCGGAAATACTCGCCCATCGTGACGCCCGTATAGGCGGATAAAAACTGAAGTGGGGCCTGTTCAGAGGCAGTGGCAGCGACGACGATCGTGTGCTCAAGTGCGCCGTGTTGGCGAAGTTTGTCGACGACTTGCGCGACCGTGGATTGCTTTTGGCCAATGGCGACGTAGACGCAGGTGACGCCTTTGCCTTTTTGATTGATGATCGTGTCGAGCGCGACCGCGGTCTTGCCGGTCTGACGATCGCCGATGATGAGCTCGCGCTGACCCCGGCCGATCGGAATCATTCCATCGATGGCCTTGATGCCGGTTTGGAGCGGCTCTTTGACCGACTGCCGAGCGACGATGCCCGGAGCTTTGATCTCGACGCGGCGAAAGTGCTTGGCCTTGAGGTCGCCCTTACCGTCGATCGGAACTCCGAGCGCGTTCACGACGCGGCCACAGAGTTCTTCGCCGACGGGAACCTGCACGATCTTGTTCGTGCGGCGAACCGTGGTGCCTTCTTTAACGAGCGTATCGTCGCCGAGGATCGCGATACCGACGCTCTCTTCTTCCAGGTTGAGAACCATGCCCGAGACGCCGTTGCCGAAGTCGAGAAGCTCGCCGGCCATCGCCTTTTCGAGACCGTAGACTTTCGCGACGCCGTCACCGACTGAAACGACCGTGCCCGTTTCCGAAACGTCGAGTTTCTTCTCGAAGTCGGCGAGCTGCGATTTCAGAATCTGAGTAATTTCTTCTGGGCGAATCTGCATGAAGTCCTCTTTATACGCGTTGCACCCGGCTACGCCAGATGCCTCGACTTAATTCTCTTGCTGTAACTTGCCGTAAACGAGCTTTTCGCGGAGCCGCTCGAGCTGCGACTTTAACGATCCATCGTAGGTCGTTCCGCTGACCGTAACCCGCATTCCCGCGAGCAGCGACGGATCCGTTTGCGTACGAAACGCGACCTTGCGGCCGAGCTTCTGTCCGAAGGCAATCGCGAGCTGCTGAATGTCTTCCGGCTTGAGCGGGTCGGCTGAAACGATCCGCCCCTGAATTCCACCCTCCGACGCAAGCCGCGCGGCGGAAAACTGTTCGCGGATGTCGTCGAGGAACCGGATGCGGCCCTTGCGCGCGAGCAGCTGAAGAAACTGAGAAACGAGCGGCAGGAGATTCGCCCGGCGCGCGAATTCCTGAATGACGGCTACTTTTTCTTTTGCCGAAACCACGGGTCCAACCAGCGCGGCATCGAGATCCTTTGACTGATGCATCGTCTCCGCCATCAGATCAAGCTGGTTTTCGATCGCGTCGAGGTCCTGTCCACCCTTGGCTTTCGCGGCCTCCAGAAGCGCTCGAGCGTAGGATTTAGCGACACTCATTATGCGCTCCCCACCTGAGTCGAGAATTCGCGGCGAATTCGAATCCGGTCATCGCTCGTTAGCCGCGACTGCAGCGCCGCCTCCGCGCGATCCAATACACGATTGGCCAATTCCGACCGAAGCTGGCCCTTGAAGTCTGAGAACATCGCGGACGCGGCGGACGTCGCGTCGACCACGATCACCGCGCTGAGGCGCTTGCTCTCTGTGATCAGGCGAGATTTCATCGCCTGTGCGTCGGCCACTGCTTGCTGATGCAGCATCGCGGCTTCGCTTGAAAAGGTGGATATGCGCGCCGCGAACTCATCGAACTTCGCGCGGGCGGACTTCAAATCTCGCGCGGACTTCTCGACTTCGTCGCGCACGGTTGCGTGACGAGTCCGGACGAAGCTCTTCGCCGGCTCCCGCAGTTTCCAGAACAAAAACCCAAGGAGGAGACCCAAGTTGACCGCAGGCGCAATGAGTGGGTGCATCGGTCAGTCCTTCCTCGATAAAAGTTTTTCGGAAATTTGTTGAGCCAGCGACTCCACGTCCGCATCGAGCTGTTTCCGAAGCGCTTCGCGTTGTTTTTGAATGGAGTCCGCCGCTTCCTGCGTGATCTTCTTCGCCTCCGCGCGGGCACCGCCGAGGATCAAGGCTTCTTCCTTCTTGGCTTGGTCGACCAGGAGTTCGTATTCATGGCGCGCCTTTGTGCGCTCGTCCGCCATTCGCTTTTTGTATTCTTCAAACTTGGCTTCCGCCTCGGCCATCAGCTTCGCCGCTTCTTCACGATCATCCACGGTCCGCTTCCGTCGCTCCGCGAGCAGATTCATGAAGGGCTTGAAAAAGAGCGGGCCCAATACGGAAAAGAGCGCGGCAATAATGAAGAACTCCACGAAGAAGGACTGATTCAGTTCAAGCTGCTGAAGAATTGCTTCGAATTGGGCCAAGAGGCGTGTGTCCCTTTAGGTCGAGGTTTTTTAGGGAATTAACATGCGCTCTTTGGAGCGGTCAAGCGGCTAACTGCCGGACGTCTTGGTGTGAACGTAGAACGGGCGCGCCGGCTGGGCGGGCGCGTGAACCATCTTGCTGGAGCCTTCGAAAATAACGCCTTCGTCGACCTGAAGGCTGGGTGTTACAATGTCACCCTTGAAAATGGCGGGCTTGTGGATTTCTGCGCGGTGTTTCGCGCGAACGCTTCCCGTGACTTCGCCACTGATGATGACCGTCCCCGCGTCGATTTGCCCCTGCACCCGAGCGCCTTCACCGATGATCAGCGTATCCGGAGTGAAAATCTCCCCGCGAAAGGTCCCGCTAATTCTGACCGTGCCGCGAAAGCACAGCTTGCCCTCGAACTCGCAACCCGGCTCAATGACCGCGGTCACATCCGAATGACTGACGGGAACACTCAGGCCTGGGGTGCTTGCCATTGCTTATCAGTCTGCATGGCCTCGAGGATTCGTTCAAGGTCTTGCCTCGAGGAGTAATGGAGCAAAATTTTCCCGCGGCGCTCATTGCCGCGAATCTCAACGCGGGTCGACCAGGAGCTCGTCAACCTTTGGGCGATTTGCGCGAGCCGTTCAGCGACCGGCGTTTTGGGTGGGGCCGGCAGGGTTGGCGGCAGCGCTCCAGTAGCCCTTCTTTGCTCGATCCAGGCTTCGGCGTCGCGCACGCTTAACTGATTTTTTACAATCGCGTCGCAAAGCGTCATCTGCTCGTCTTTGTGCTCGAGCCCGCCGATCACTTTCCCGTGGCCAAAGCTCAGGGTACCCTGCCGAAGATATGTAATCGCGATCTCAGGCAACCGGAGCAGCCGAAGGTGGTTTGCCACCGTTGCGCGATCCTTACCCACGCGTTGCGATACCTCTTCTTGTGTCAGCTGAAAGTCTTGGGCGAGCTGAAAGTAGGCCAATGCCTCATCAATGCAGTTCAGGTCTTCGCGCTGAATGTTCTCCACCAAGGCCAGCTCCAGCGATTCCCGGTCGGTCGAGCGGCGAATGACGATCGGCACTTGTTTGATGCCAGCCATTTTGGCGGCGCGAAGCCGGCGCTCGCCGGCGATCAGCTGATAGCCCTCGGGTACTTTGCGAACAATAACCGGTTGGATCAACCCGTTCTCGCGAATCGACTGCGAGAGCTCAGCCAACGCCGCGGGTTCAAAGTCTCTCCGGGGTTGATACGGATTGACGTGGATGTCGCCCACCGCCGCAAAGCTGATTCCGGGATGCCGATCCCGGTTGGCTTCCGGGGCCGGCGCCTGCACGGGTGGGGAAGCGAGAACTGCGCCCGGCAATAAAGCTGAGAGCCCTTTTCCTAATACTGACTTCTGCACTACAGTCTCCCCCTAAAAAGTTGGCCGTTTACGCGGATGATCCGCCCGCTTCGACCGCTGCCTGCGCGATCGCCGGCTCCTCGCGCTTGAGCGCAAAGGGCGGCGGTTGCGTGGCCGCTGGCTGCGCCATCGGTTGCGGTAAATGTTTATTCAAAAGCTCTTTGGCCAGATTCAAGTAGGCGAGGCAACCCTTGGAGTCGATGTCATAAAGCAATATTGGCTTCCCGAAGCTCGAGCACTCGCTCAGGCGGACATTCCTCGGGATCATCGACTGAAACACCTGCGCCCCAAAGTGAGTTCTCACCTCGTTGACGATCTCGTGCGCCAGATTGTTCCGGCCGTCGAACATCGTTAGAACAATCCCCTCATGGATCAGGCCCGGATTAGTGCTCTGACGAATCAAAGAAACGGTATGCAGAAGCTGCGTCAAGCCTTCCAGCGCAAAAAACTCGCACTGAAGAGGAACAAGAAAGCTGTCGGCCGCCGTGAGGGCGTTCACTGTGAGCAGACCTAGCGAGGGCGGGCAGTCGATCAGGATATAGTCGTACTGACTGCGAATTTCGGCCAGGGTGGCCTTGAGCTTCTGCTCGCGGGCAAACGCTGAAACGAGTTCGATCTCGGCGCCCGCCAGGTCGCTCGTCGCGGGGGCTACAAATAGGCAGTCCATCTCGGTCGGATGAATCACTTCGGAGAGCTTCGCCTCGCCAATAAGAGCGTGGTAGATCGTTTTCCCATCAGCAAGGGCGGCCTTGTCAACGCCGAGGGCTGAGCTGGCGTTCCCCTGGGGGTCGAAATCCAAGACAAGTGTCTTTTTCTCCGCGATCGCGAGCGAAGCCGCCAAGTTGACCGTCGTGGTCGTTTTGCCTACTCCGCCTTTTTGGTTGGCCAGCGCAATGACTTTGCCCATGAACATTTTCAGATTTTCATCCCTAGAAACTCTCGGGGGCGCCAAACTTCAGCGCCCCCGGATCTCGATCGCTTTGTGATTGTGGTGGATATTCAACGGCTATGAACTGATGGTAAACGTCTTGAGTAACCCGATCAAGGGGTCTCGAAAGTTTTTTTCAACGCTTTGTTCCACGTGGAACACCGCCCGTGCGGGTCAGTAGAATGATTTTTCGCTTTTTAAGCGCTTTCGACACGACGTAATCGTGTGTTTCGCTGATCACGAGCTCTTTCTTCCAGGGTCCCCGTTGAAACTGTGACCATTCATCGGGCCACGACGGCCCCTTGAGGAGAACAAGATTGTTCCACGTGGAACGCGGCCGAAGCCACGCATAGATTCGCTCCACCGGACCAACTGCTCGCGCGACAACCGACTCTATCGACTCCACCCGGAGCATATCCTCCGCGCGCTCGGGCGCGACGCGAACGTTGGACAGCCCCAGGGCTTCGGCCGCGGCGACCATGAAGGTCGCCTTCATCTTTTCCGAATCGACAAGAATCCACTGGGCTTTAGGCTCTAAAATCGCACAAATCATTCCGGGGACACCGGCGCCGGAGCCCAGGTCGAGCGCCGGAAACGTAACCTGTTTAGACTTAAGCAGCTCGACCGAATCGACTACGTGGCCGTCGAGAAAGTCGACCGGCTCCAAAAGCCGCGTGAGGTTTTGCTTTTCATTCTCTGCGCAAACCAGTTCGCGAAATTTTACAATTTGGCCGTGCGCAGTCGCTTCGATCTCTGGATAGACCTCCGTGAGCAGCCTTGAGAACTCCTGACTACTCACGACAGACCGCCTGGTTTTCCTGAATTTTCATATGAATGAGCAGGCTCGCCATCGCGGCCGGGGTCATGCCGGGGAGTCGGCTGGCCTGACCCAGGGTTTCGGGGCGCACAAGCTTGAGTCGGCCGCGGACTTCGCTCGAGAGGCCGGAGACCCCCTCAAAGTCGAGCGTCACGGGCAGCGAAAGGTTCTCGTTTTTCCGAATGCCCTCGAGCAAATCAAGGTCGCGCTGAATATAGCCAGCGTATTTGATCTGCGTTTCAACCTGTTCCGCGACATCGTCCGTCGCGTCCCCATCCTCGACAAGCTTGAGCTCAATCAGGTTTTTCCAGCTTATTTCAGGCCTCTTTAAGAGGTTTTCGGCGCTGGCGCGGTCCTTAAGTGCAGGCAACCCGTGCGCCTCAAACCAGGCGAGCGTCTCGGGTGTCGGCCGGGCGAACCGAACCTTGGTTTCGGCCTTCCACATTTCGATCGAGGCGCGACGTTCTTCAAAAATCGCCCAGGACTGGTCATCAATTAAACCGAGGCTTCGGCCCATTTGGGTCAAGCGGAGGTCCGCGTTGTCCTCGCGCAGTAAAAGTCGGTACTCCGCGCGTGACGTGAACATCCGATAAGGCTCGTCCGCTCCGTGGAGCACGAGGTCATCGGCAAGAACGCCAATGTAGCCGTCGAGACGCGAAACAATGAACGCTTCTCCACCCTTCACTCGCCGAGCAGCGTTGATTCCCGCGATCAAGCCCTGGGCGCCGGCTTCCTCATAGCCAGAGGTCCCGTTCACCTGGCCCGCGAAGAACAGGCCTTGGATATCCTTCGATTCAAAGGTCGCTCGCAGCTGCCTTGCGTCGACACAGTCATATTCGACTGCATAACCAAAGCGAATAAACTGAGCCCTTTCACAGCCTGGAATCGTTCGAACAAACGCCTCTTGAACGTCCGAGGGCAGGCTCGTCGAGATCCCGTTGACGTAAACTTCGTCGGTCGTAAGCCCTTCGGGTTCGAGAAAAATCTGATGCCGCTCGCGCTCACGAAAGCGCTTCACTTTGTCCTCGATGCTTGGACAGTATCGGGGTCCCACGCCTTTGATCATGCCGGTGAACATGGGAGAGCGGCCGAAATTGGCTTCGATAATCTCGTGTGTGCGTTCGTTGGTGTAGGTGATGTGGCAGTTGATTTGCGGTAGCAGCGGAAATGGATCGGGGCGGTGATAAAACGAAAACGGGCGCGGCTTTATGTCGCCGGGTTGCGCCTCGGTCTTTGACCAGTCGATCGAGTCTTTATGGAGGCGCGGCGGTGTCCCTGTTTTGAGGCGGCCCAGGCGGAAACCCAGTCGCTCGATGCTTCCGCTCAGGCCCTTGGACGAAGCATCTCCGGCGCGGCCGCCTTCGGCGCGATCGGCGCCCGTGAACATGATTGCCCGCATGAAGGTGCCGCTCGTCACGACGACCGCGCGCGCGTGAATCGTAGAGCCATCCTTGAGGCGTAAACCAGAAATCGAGCCGTTTTCGGCTAATATTTCGGCTGCCTCCGCTCCAAGGATCGTGAGCCCGGGAACTGTCGCGAGATGCTCCTGCATACGAACGGCGTAAAGTGCCTTGTCGCACTGGGCGCGAGACGAGCGCACTGCCGGCCCCTTGCTTGAGTTAAGCTGCCGATATTGAATCGCCGACTGGTCGGTGATCCGACCCATGATACCGCCGAGGGCATCGATCTCCTTGATGAGCTGACCCTTCGCAAGCCCGCCCATGGCCGGATTGCACGACATAAAGCCGATTCTCTCGGGATTCAATGTGAGGAGTGCCGTACGGCAGCCCATCCGAGCGGTCGCGTGGGCCGCCTCGGTCCCGGCGTGTCCGCCGCCGATCACGATGACATCGAAGTCGAAATTCTCCATAGAGGTGTGTCGGACGGGTATCATTTTTCTGCTCCGCGCGTCAAACGGTCAGGGGGCTGTCGCGCAGCGCGTTGCTTTATGCTTGCCTCCTGCCTTGCGGCGCGTTAGCTCCGGCCCCTAACCTAGGGGACCGATCCATGAAACTGCTCTTGTCGCTCATGCTCATTTTCTCAGTCGTCCCCTCCGCAATCGCCGTCGGCTCGGTGACCGAGTTCCGATGCGTAACCGATCGCGGCCTTTACGGAAGTAATCCTCGTTTCGTCTTTCGCGTCGTCAACCTCGCGCGTGGCCGCATGGACTACGCCTTCATTGACGCGCGTGCCGAAAACGAAGATGCCGTGGTTCGCGAAGTCACGCGCGAACGCACCAGCATCGCCACCCTGAATGACAACCGAACCATACAGCGCATCAGCGACGGCTTCCAGATGGTCGGCGACGGCGACGGCTGCGAATGGGTCACCCTTCGCATGTACAAAAACTCGGGCTATCGGCGTGGTTTTCTCCGCGTCAAAGACGGCGGCTGCGGGAGCTCCGGCGACGCATACGTCACCGTCAGCTGCAACGTCATTACGATTCGGTAGAAGACTTGTCTCGGTGAGTCCCTTCGGGCTAGCTTCACCGTGTAATACACACGGATGCGGGCGTAGCTCAGTTGGTAGAGCGCGAGCTTCCCAAGCTTGAGGTCGAGGGTTCGAACCCCTTCGCCCGCTCCACCTAAATCGTCAGCAAACGACGCACTCTGGGTCGTTGGGACTAGGCCGCTCCAAAACCTGAGCGCCGCGGCTGGTGTCTCGAAAAACCGTAATCCCTTTGCAGCCACTATCGTAAGCAAGCCAGTAGGCGCGCTTAACGTCCTCCCGCGTGGCGTCGGCAGAAAGATTGATCGTTTTGGAAACTGCACTATCCGAACTCCGCTGGAACGCCGCCTGCATTCTCACGTGGGCCTCGACCGAAATGACCGGAGCCGGCCGCCAGGACTGGCCAAGCGCTTCCGCGATTTTCTCATCGGTGAGCTTTCCGATCGAAAGATTTTTTGCCTTAAGTGCGCGACTAACGGCCGGATGAACATCAAGAAGCCGTCCGCCCGAAAGAACATTGCGATAAAAAACACCCGAGAAAATTGGCTCAATACCGCTCGAACAACCGGCGATGATGCTAATCGTGCCGGTCGGCGCCACCGTGCTCACGGTCGCGTTTCGCAGCTTCGGATAACCGAGCCTCTCCCAGAGCGAGCCTTTGAAGTTGGGGAACGCGCCGCGCTCCTTGGCGAGAACCGCGGACGCACGTTTCGCTTCGCGATCGACGAACGCCATCAGCCGGGCTCCGAGCGCCACAGCTTGATCGCTGTCGTACGGAACGTCCATCGACAGGAGCAGGTCGGCGAATCCCATTACGCCCAGGCCGATCTTTCGGTTTTTCCGCGTAATCTTCGCGCATTCCGCCACAGGAAAATGATTTTCGTCGATCACGTTGTCGAGAAACCTAACTGCCGCGTATACGTCCTCTCGCAACAGCTTCCAGTCGATTGCCGGGGTTGATCCCGGCACCATGTACGCGTTCAGGTTCAAAGATCCCAAGTTGCAGGACTCGTGCGGAAGCAGCGGCTGCTCGCCGCAAGGATTCGTGCTCTCCATCGGCCCGGCTTTTGGGGTCGGATTGAATCGATTGACCCGATCAAAAAAAACCAAACCCGGGTCGCCGCACTCCCAGGCGGCGAGACAGATTTTATCGAAAAGCTCGGCCGCGCTGATCTCACGAATCATCTTCCCCGTTTGGGGATCCCGGAGGCCGTAGGCTGCCCCACTGCGAGCAGCACTCATGAACTCGTCCGTCGCGCCGACGGAGACGTTGAAGTTCATGATCGACTTGAGATCCCGTTTCACATCGACGAACTCCTCGATATCCGGGTGATCGGCGCGAAGAATCGCCATGTTCGCGCCACGTCTCGTTCCTCCCTGCTTGATCGTCTCCGTTGCGGCGTCAAAAATTTTAATGTAGGAAACCGGGCCCGACGCAGCTCCGTGCGTGGACTGTACGCGGCTTCCCTTGGGTCTGAGCGCGCTGAACGAAAACCCGGTGCCGCCGCCCGACTGGTGAATCAGCGCCGCCTGCTTCAAGGTGTCGAAAATGCCGCCGAGCGAATCCGCGATCGGGAGCACGAAACAAGCGGAGAGCTGACCGCGCTTCTTCCCCGCGTTCATGAGGGTCGGGCTATTCGGCAGAAAACGAAGCGAGCAGAGCATCTCCAGAAACCGGTCTTCCCACTTGGCGCGCGCGCGAACCTCTCGTGACGCGATCGCTTTCGCGACGCGCTCAAAAAGCTGTGGCGCGGTTTCGCAAGGCTTCCCTTCGGCGTCACGCAGGAAGTAGCGCGCCTCGAGCACGGTCAGCGCATTCGCCGTCAATACGGGGGCGCGGGACGCGGAAATTCGTTTTGATTTTAAGGTCGGCATTGCCTACCCACCTTAACACCGTTTTATATCCGGAGGCCCTGCGGTACGTTGAAAACATGCCCGTTCAGATCGTCTCCAAGAACCCCGCCACCGGCGAAGTTCTGGCAAGTCTCGACGCGACACCGATTGAGACGCTGCCGGCTTTGTTTGAGCGCGCGCGCCAGGCGCAAGTCGCATGGGCTTTGATCGGTCCGCGACGTCGTGCGGATTTCTTATTTCAGCTTCGCGAGACCCTCATCCATCGGCTGGACGATTGCGCGGATCTAATTACACGCGAAGCGGGTAAGCCCAAGATGGAGTCGTTGATCAACGACCTTTTCCCCTCCGTCGAACTTCTCACCCACTTCGCCAACCGCGGCCCGCGGCTGCTGGCTGACAAGCGCATTCACCTGAGGCTTCTTCGCCATCGCAAAAGCATCCTGAACTATTGGCCGCTTGGCGTCGTGGTCGTCATCTCACCCTGGAACTATCCCTTCATGCTTCCTTTCGGCGACATCGTCATGGCGCTGATGGCCGGGAACGCAGTCGTCTTCAAGCCGAGCGAAGTCACGCCATTGGTCGGCTTAAAAATTCAGGAACTCTGCGATGAAGCCGGAATCCCGCCCGGCATCATTCAAACCGTCATCGGCGAGGGCGCTCTCGGCGCGGCGCTCATTCAAAACAAGCCCGATAAGGTTTTTTTCACCGGCAGCGTCATCACGGGCAAGCGCGTAATGGCGGCGGCTGCGGAACACCTGATTCCGGTCAACCTCGAGCTCGGCGGAAAAGACCCGATGATCATCCTCGCGGACGCGGATCTCGATTTCGCAACGAGCGCGGCACTCTGGGGTGGCTTTAGCAACTCCGGCCAGGCTTGCGCGTCGGTGGAGCGGATTCTCGTCCAAGAAAGCATCGCCGAGAAATTCACGGCGCTCCTCAAGCAAAAAGTCGAGTCCTTGCGGCAAGGAAACCCGGGGCCCGGTAACGTTGATCTGGGCGCGATCTGTTACGAAAAACAGAAAGCCACTTACGATACACAGCTCAAGCAAGCCCGCGACGAAAACGCGAATTTCGTGACCGGTGGCGCTTTTTCTGACGATCGACGGTACCTTGCGCCGACCGTCATCACCGGGAGCGGCGCAGGAGAAACAATCGAATCTCTCGACGTTTACCGGGAGGAGACTTTTGGGCCGGTCGTCGCCGTCACCACGTTCAAAACTCCCGCGGACGCGATCAGGAAGGCGAATGATTCGCGCTACGGCCTCATGTCGAGCGTCATCACCCGTAGCCACGCGCAGGGTGACCGGATTGCGCGCCAGTTACATGCGGGCGGCGTCACCATCAACGAAGTCATGTACACCGCGGGCATCGCGGAAACCCCCTGGGGCGGCCTAAAAGAAACCGGCTTTGGCCGGACCCATTCGGATGAGGGACTCTACGAATTCGTCAACGTCCGGCATATTCACAGCCCGCGCTCACGCTTTTTTGTTTTCAAGGCGCTCTGGTGGTTCCCTTATGGTCCGTATCAGTACGCCCTCTTTCGGAACTTCGTGGAGCTTTATCGGCGTTCCTGGTTCGACAAGCTTCGCGCGATCCCGCTCGTGCTCTGGAGCGCGGTGCAGTTCTTCAAGCGTGAAAAAAGAGTCTGAACCCTGAAAATGAAAAGGGAAGAAAACCTTTCGGTTCTCTTCCCCCGCTTCCATACTCCTCGCGGTCACTCCATGTGACTGTCGAAGAGATTGTGACAAGGAAGTTTCGCCCCGGCGCGCAAGACCCCTCAAGCGCAGCCCGAACTCGACTCCCTCGTTGTCCCCCGAATCCAACCCGTTACTCAGTAAGCAATGATAGGTAAAGCAACGGCCGTGCCGCCCCCGCCCCAGGGGGTGTCCATGCATTTTCCTGATGGTTTTTAGTTCGACGAGTGATCGAGATTTGGTCGGTCGACCAACTCGTGAAAATGTGTCGCGGCCAACACTGCCAGGCAAAGCAGCGTTCCTAGGCTTTTAATCGATAAGAGCTCGAGTTGTTCACCGCTCGTGCCAAATGTTTTCCGGGTCACCACAGACACAGCGGCCAAGCCGAGCGCCGCAAGAAATAATGCGACTCGGTTTTTCGCTCGAGCGGCGCGATCCAGGGCAAGGGTCGCCGCCGGGAACACGAGTACGAACTGATGAAACCAAGCGAGCGGATGACAAACGGCGGCGACCGCGAGCCACCCGGCCCAGCGCTCGGCTTCGCCCAGTCTTCGCGACACGGCTCCCCAGGCGAACGCCAGGAGCGCGGCTATGACGGCAAAACTCAAGAGGTCCGCGTTAACGCCGGTTGCAGGAAGCAGGTCGTTTCGGCGCAGAAGTGCGGGCAATCCCTGATTGTCCCGCCCGTGTACTTTCACGCTTCCAAAATAATGCTCGCCGGATGTGGCGGCCGCCCGCCAGCGCTCGAGCAAAGGCGAAACTCCGCCCTCGTGAATGATCGAAGGAAGGCTTAAGGCCACCGTCGCCAAAAGTGCCCATGCGAACGTCTTGGGTTTCCGCATCTCGCGAGGCGCGCCAAGAACCGCAATCAGCGTGAATATCTTCGTGGTCAGCGCAAGCCACGCGAGCACCATGAGGCCCTTGCTGGTTGGTTTTCGAATCGCCCATACGGCGGCGGCGGCGATTGGTAACATAACCTGCCCGTCGAGAGCATGAACCGCCCAGATCCCCCAGAACATCACGGCCCCCAGCGCGACCCATCGATTGGCGTGGGCCTGCAAAAGCGTCCAATGAATCAGCGCAATCAGACTGAACGCGCAAACAGTTCCCCACGTCCACTTGGCGGCCGCAAGCGGCAGGAGCGCGAAAGGAACGAAGAGCGGCGCGATCCAGGGCGGATATTTGAAAACCATCCCGTCGCCGCCGGACAGGTCATAGATGGATCGGCCCTGGAGAATGGCCTCGCCCGCTCGACGAAAGACTTCAAAATCCTGGCCCTGATGGGCCGTATCACGGATCAGGGCGAAGAGCGCGATCAGCGCCATAAGCGTCAGGCCTGCGCTTGCCCACTGAAACAGTCGCGTCCGATCGCATTTCCGCGGGCCGCCCGCGGAGTTAGGCGCGCTTCGGGGCATTCTGGTGAATGTAGTCCACGACCGCGGTTAACGTCGCGCCGGGAGTAAACACCATATGCACGCCGGCTTTTTTGAGCAGCGGAATATCTTCGTCCGGAATGATTCCGCCCACCAGAAAAAGCGCGTCCGTCAGGCCCGCCTTTTTCACGCCGGCAATGACGTCGGGCACCAGCGCATTGTGCGCGCCCGAGAGAATACTCAGGCCGATGACGTGTACGTCTTCATCGACTGCCGCGTTAATGATCATTTCGGGCGTTTGATGGAGGCCGGTATAGATGACTTCGAATCCCGCGTCGCGAAGTGCGCGTGCGATCACCTTCGCGCCCCGGTCGTGGCCGTCAAGCCCCGGCTTGCCGACGAGAACGCGAACTTTTCCCGCAGCCTTCGCAGTCGTCTTCGTTTCCGTCGCGGACATCAAAAACTCCCTGCTTCACGGTATTCTCCGTGAACCGCCCTTAAAGTATCACAAAGTTCCTGGAGCGTCGCAAAGGCCTTGACCGCCTCGAAGATCGGGCCGCACAGGTTTATTCCGTCTTTCGCGCCTTCGTGAACGTGCCGCATGGCCTCGGCATGGGCGGCAGCGCTTCGGCTCTTCTTCAGCTCGACTAGGCGTTGAATCTGATTCTTTTCGACCGCGCGGTCGATGTAGAGGGTATCGATCGTCCGCTTTTTTTCTTCAGCTTGATACTTGTTCACGCCGACCATGACTTTCTCTTTGGTCTCGAGTTGGCGCTGGTAGTGATAGGCGCTGTTGGCGATCTCGGCCTGCGGGAATCCGCGCTCGATCGCGGCGATCATGCCTCCCATTTCGTCGATCTTTCGAATGTACTCGAGCGCTTCGCGTTCCACTCGGTTAGTCAGCGACTCCATAAAGTAAGACCCCCCGAACGGATCCACGACGTTTGCCACTCCGCTCTCTTCGGCGATGATCTGCTGAGTGCGAAGCGCGATCATGACGGCTTCATCGGTCGGAAGGGCAAGCGTCTCGTCCATGGAGTTGGTGTGCAGCGAATTGGTGCCTCCCAGAATTCCGGCCATTGCCTGAACCGCAACGCGGACGATGTTGTTGTACGGCTGCTGCGCGGTCAGCGACACTCCGGCCGTCTGCGCGTGCGTGCGGAGCATCCAGGATTTCGGATCCTTCGCCTGATAACGTTCTCGCATGAGTTTCGCCCAGATGCGCCGGGCGGCGCGGAACTTGGCAATCTCTTCGAAGAAGTCGTTGTGCACGTCAAAGAAAAACGAGAGCCGCGGCGCAAACTCGTCGACCTTCAGGCCGCGCTTCAACGCTTCATCCACGTACGCAAGCCCGTCCGCAATCGTAAACGCCAGCTCCTGAACCGCCGTCGCGCCGGCTTCGCGGATGTGGTAGCCCGAAATGCTCACCGAGTTCCAGTTCGGGTAGTGTTTGGAGCTGTATTCGATCGTATCGGTCACGAGCTCGACCGCTGGCCTGACTGGGATGATCCACTCTTTTTGCGCGATGTATTCCTTTAAAATGTCGTTCTGGAGCGTTCCGCGAACCTTGTCGCGCGGGACGCCCTGCTTCTCCGCGACCGCAAAGTACATCATGAGTATGATGATCGCCGGTGCGTTGATCGTCATGGACGTCGTGATTTTGTCGAGTGGGATCCCGGCGTAAAGCTCTTCCATGTCGACGAGCGACGAAACCGCGACGCCGCACTTGCCGACTTCACCCTTGGACCGCGGGCTGTCCGCGTCGTAGCCCATCAGGGTCGGCATATCGAAAGCCGTCGAGAGGCCCGTCTGCCCCTGAGCCAAAAGAAGCTTGAAGCGCTGATTGGTTTCCTTCGCGCTCGCGAACCCGGCGAACTGGCGCATCGTCCAGAGCTTGCCGCGGTACATATTGCGTTGAACTCCGCGCGTGAAGGGATACTCGCCGGGGAAGCCGACGTCGCGCAGATAGTCGAAACCCTCAGCCTTGAGGTCGTCCGGCGTGGAAAGCAGCGGCACCTCCATGTCCGATAACGTGGTGAAGCGAACCGGGCGCGGAGGCGATTTCTTTTCGTTCTCCGAAAGCCGCGTTTCCCAGTCCGTGCGGGCCTTTTTTACGCCTTCATCCGAATTCATAAGTCGCCCTCAAAGCCTTATTGAAGGTCCGCGAGTTCCTGCGCGGCGATCACAATGCGCTGAATCTCGGACGTGCCTTCGTAAATTTCCGTGATCTTCGCGTCGCGGTAGTTTCGCTCGACGACGTATTCTTTGGTATAACCATAGCCGCCGTGCACCTGAATGCCTTTGTTGGCGGCCCACATCGCCGCTTCGCTCGCGGCAAGCTTCGCCATCGCGGCTTCCTTGGTGAACTTCAAGCCCAGGTCTTTGTTTCGCGCCGCGGACCACGTGAGGAGGCGCGCGCCCTGCAACCGCGTCGCCATCTCGGCGATGTGAAATTGAATGGCCTGAAGCTTGGCGATCGGGGCGCCGAACTGCTCTCGTTCGGACGCGAATCTTTTGGACGCCTCGAGCGCGCACTTGCCGATGCCGAGCGCCTGGGCGGCGATTCCGATTCGACCGCCGTCGAGGGTCGAGAGTGCGATCTTGAATCCCTGATCTTCTTTTCCAAGAAGGTTTGCGGCGGGCACAAAAACGTCATCAAAGAAGAGCTGCGCCGTCGACGACGCTGTGATGCCAAGCTTGTCCTCGAGCTTGGCCACCTGAAAGCCCTTGGCCTTCGTATCCACGATCAGTGCGCAAATCCCTTTGTGACCGAGTGCCGGGTCGACGGTGGCGAACACCAAGCAGTAGTCGGCTTCTTTGCCGTTCGTTATCCAGTTCTTCGTGCCTTTGAGGCTGTAGCCGCCCTCGACCTTTTTCGCCGAAAGCTTGAGGCCTGCGGGATCCGATCCGTGACCGGGCTCGGAGAGCGCGAAACAGCCGAGCTTTTCACCGCGCGCGAGCGGCTTGAGGAACTTCTCTTTTTGCGCGTCCGTTCCGTAGGCGTCGAGGGGCCAGCAGACCAAGGAGTTGTTCACCGACATAATCACGCCGGTCGACGCGCAGGCCGAGGAGATTTCCTCCATCGCCATCGCGTAAGAAACCGCGTCCATTCCGGCGCCGCCCCACTTTTCATCGACCATCATGCCCATGAGGCCCATTTCGGCGAGCTTCTTGACGTTATTGGCCGGAAACTCCCCGGTCTCGTCGTGATGCTTGGCTTTGGGCGCGATTTCGGCACGCGCGAACTCGCGAAGCTGCTCGATCAACATCTTCTTCGCTTCGTCGCTTTCTGGCCAGCCGTACAGCATGATCAGAGGCCCACGAACGCCGGTTTGCGCTTTTCGATGAACGCGTTCATGCCTTCGCGCTGATCGGGGGTGCCGAAGATTCGACCGAAGGCATGGACCTCAGCGTCCAGCTTCGAGTTCAAGCCCACGCTTTCGGCAAATTCATTGATCAAAAGCTTGGAGCGCGATACCGCGCCCCGCGATTGGCGGCTGATCGCGGTCGCGAGCTCCAAGACTTTTTCCATAAAGACGGCGGGCTCATAAACGTGATTGACGAGTCCGATGCGAAGCGCTTCGTCGGCCTTCACGCGCGCGCCCGAAAAAATCAATTCTTTGGCTTTCGGCACACCGACGAAACGGGCGAGCCGGAAAGTTCCGCCGAAACCCGGAATGATCCCGAGGCTCACCTCGGGCTGGCCGAAAACTGCGGTCGTGCTGGCCAAAATGAAATCGCACGCGATCGCAAGCTCCGTCCCCCCGCCGAGCGCAAAGCCATTGACCGCCGCGATGGTCGGCTTCGGCATGAGCTCAAGAAGCTTCATCACTTCGTGTCCCTGCTTCGCGAACTCAATTCCTTCGGATGGGCTCTTGTCCTTCATCTCGACGATGTCCGCACCCGCGACAAAGGCCTTATCGCCGCCGCCGGTCAGCACGAGCACGCGTGTTTCTGGGCTTTCCGCCTCTCTCGCCAAGACGAAACTAAGCTCGTGAAGCGTTTCCGTGTTCAGGGCATTCAGCGCCTGGGGGCGCGAGATCTTCACGATGCAGACGCCCGGCTCGTGGATTTCGACGATCAGGTTCTTAAGTATCATATTTGTAAAATCCTCTGCCGTTCTTGCGACCCAGCCATCCGGCCGCCACGTACTGCTTCAGCAGCGGAGACGGCCGATACTTTGAATCTCCCAAGCCCTCATGAAGAACCTCCATGATTGCGAGGCACGTGTCGAGGCCGATGAAGTCCGCGAGCGTGAGCGGACCCATCGGTTGATGGGTCCCGAGCTTCATGGCGGTATCGATATCTTCGGCGCTCGCGATGCCCTCATAGAGCGCCTGAACGGCCTCGTTGATCATCGGCATGAGAATTCGGTTCACCGCAAAGCCGGGGATATCGCGCACTTCGACGTAAGTTTTTCCGAGCTTTTCGGAAAGCGCGCGCGTAATGCGCGCCGTCTCGTCCGACGTCTGAACGGCGCGAATGCCTTCGACCAGCTTCATGACGGGGACCGGATTCATGAAGTGCATGCCGACCACTTTGTCCGGACGGCGAGTCACCGCGGCGATTTTAGTGATCGAAATGGACGACGTGTTCGACGCCAAGATCGCGAGCGGCGCGCAGACCTCGTCGAGCTGCTTAAAAATCTGAAACTTGAGTGCCGGGTTTTCCGTAACCGCCTCGATGATGAAGTCCGCGGCCTTGAGGCCCGCCAGTCCGTCGGTCGGCTGAATGCGCGCGAGGAGCGACGTCGCCTCGGCGTCCGTCATCTTTCCTTTTTCGACGAGCTTCTTGAGCTGCGCCGCGATCTTGGACTTCCCCTTTTCGGCAAGCGCCTGGGTTTGGTCGGCAAAGAGAACCTCGAGGCCGGCCTGCGCCGCGACTTGCGCGATTCCGCCTCCCATCTGACCTGCGCCGAGGACACCGAGCTTTCGGATTTCCATGATTATCTATTTCTACTTGCCTATGCAGAAAGTCGAGAAGATCCGCGTCAGGATTTCTTCTGCGGGTGTTTCGCCAATGAGTGGTCCTAGCGAGGCCAGCGACTGCCTGAGATCCGCCGCAAACAGCTCAATCTGAGGGGCCGTGAGCGCTCGGTCCAGGTGCTCCCGGGCTTCGTTGACCGCTTCCGCCTGGCTTTCGCGCGTGAGTAAAACTTCCCCTGCTTCGCGGTGGGTCATGGATTCACATTCATCCGCGATGACCAGCGAGGCCTCTTGGATGCCCGCGCCCGTGAACGCGGACGTTTCTACAACCCGGCGCTTCCCGCTTTCCGAAAGTGCGGCGCGGGCCCCTTCGATCTCTCGAGGCGTGGCAAGATCGCACTTGGAAAGAACTCCAATGACCCGGCGCTTTTCGCTGATCGGGGCCGCCGATTGAGTCAAGAACAGATCGATCGTTTCGCGCGTCGTACGCGCATCGACGACGAGCAAAAGCAGATCCGCCCTGTGCGTCGCCTGCCTGGTGCGTTCGATACCGATTTTTTCGATCGGATCCGAAGACTCGCGCAAGCCTGCCGTGTCTTCCAGGCGAAGTGTCACGCTCGCGCGCGTGCCCGACAGCGTGACTCGCTCGCGTACGATATCGCGCGTGGTCCCGGCAATTTCTGAAACGATCGACCGGTCTTCCCCGAGAAGGGCATTGAAAAAGCTCGATTTTCCGGCGTTCGGGAGCCCAAGCAGCGCCGTCCCCACGCCGGACTGGATCTTCGAGCCTCGGGCGTAGCTCTCGCTCAAAAGCTGAAGCCTCTGTCGCGCGCGCTCCGCCCGCTTGCGTAAGGCGGGCAGACTCACCTCTTCAATGTCCTGGTCTGCGAAGTCGATACCCACTTCACCGAAAGTCGCGAGGTTTCGCAGTTCTTCGGCAAGCTCGCTGACCAGTTTGGATTGGGTGCCGCTCATTTTTTCCAGCGCCAGCGAGGCGGCGGCCTCGTTTTCGGCGCCGATCAAATCAGAAACCGCTTCCGCCTGCGAAAGGTTCATCTTTCCGTTTCGCACCGCCCGGAAGCTGAATTCTCCCGGGAGCGCGCGGCGCGCGCCGCGGGCGTGGAGATTTTGGAGCACACGCGAAACGACCCAAGCCCCGCCATGTACATGGATTTCCGCCGAGTCCTCGCCAGTATAGCTCCCGGGTCCCGGAAACCAAGCGATCATGGCGTCATCGAGCAATCCTCCGCGCTCATCGCGAAGGTTCGCTCGGATGAGCGTTCGCGGCGGAGCGGAGGCGGGATCGACTTTGCCTGCCGTCAGGGCGCATACGATTGGCCCCGACTTCCCGCCGCTCAGCCGAATGATGGCGATCGCGCCGCCCACCGCAGTCGCCGGAGCGACGATCGTGTCTTGCGCTAGGTAGCCGGCGTTACCGAGCGTTCGCCGGGACAAGCGCGGGCGCCCCCAGGCCCAGCTTCTTATTCATCACCTTCTGTTGAGCGATGCCGAAGACTGTGCTGATCAACATGTAAACTGCGAGTCCCGAAGGCAACGACAGCATCATTACGCCGAAAATGAGCGGCATCCACTGCATCATCTTCACCTGCGCGGGATCCGCAGAAGGGGTCGGCGTCAGCTTCATCTGAAACCACATGAGCCCAGTCAAAAGGAGCGGCGTCACGAAGTACGGATCCATTTCCGACAAATCTTGAATCCACAGCATAAAGGGCGCCTGATAGAGCTCGATCGCGCTGTAAAGCACTTGATAGAGCGCGAAAAAAATCGGCATTTGGACCAGCAGCGGGAGACAGCCGGCAATCGGATTGTACCCTCCGCCGCGCATCAGGGCGATGGTTTCGCGGTTGAGTGCGTCTTTGTCGTCTTTGTATTTTTCTTTAAGGCGTGCGATCTGCGGCTGGACCTTCGCCATTTGCTTCATGCTCTTGGCGCTCTTCCACGCAAGCGGCAGGACTGCGATTCGCACGACAATCGTCAACAGAATGATCGCGACGCCCCAGTTCTGAGTGATCGAGAAGAACCACTTCATGATTTGCAGAAGCGGGTAGGCGAGGATCGTGAAAAAGCCGAAATTAACGGTGTGATCCAGCGTGGGCTCGACCTTCCGGAGAAGCTCAATTTTTTTCGGCCCAAAAAACGCCTTGAGGGAGACGTTCGATTGGTTTCCGGTGACTGGATAAACCAGGCTGAGACGACCGGCGCGCGGCCCTAGCGGCTGCACAAGCGCTTGAGCCCCGCCTGTTTCGTCGACAAGTGAAAACAAGAAGTAACGATTCGCCGCGCCAATCCACTTGATCGGGCCACGAACTTCTTTCATCTTCACACCGCCTGCAACCGAGACTCGCTCTAAATCCTGTCCCGTCCAGTACTGAAGCGTGCGGTCCTGCTCATGCGCGTCGCCCTCTTCGCTGGATTCCGCGAGCGAAATGAACGCAAACTTGGGCGGCGCCCCTTTAAAGCGGGTCGTGATGTTAATTTTTAGATAGGGCTGCCCCTGAACCTGTTCGACCACTCGCTCCGTCGCGACCTTGTCGTCTTCATATTTCCAAATCGTCTTGCTTTCTTCGCGCGTGAGATCTCCGCGAACCGCCGTCAAATACGCCAGTTCCGCGGAGTCAAAAGCCAGCCCAACCGCGCCGGTCTGCCCAGTCACTGCTCGCAGATCGCCCATGACCGGCGCCGGATTGGTTTCGACCGGTTCCTTGAAGACAATTTTTTTCAGTCGGTCAAAGAACCCGACTTCTTTCTGCGAAATTCCAAGCACGTAGTCACGCAAATCCCAGTCTTCGAGAATGGTCGCGGAATTCGAAACCTTCGCGGTTCCATCGGCAGTCGCGAGGGTTTCCGTGATGGCCGGCTTCTCCGCGCGAGGAGTTCCCGCGCCGCTTTTGCTTGGGCCGGACTTCTGTCCGCCGCCGTCGCCGATCGAGGGCGCGGCCGGCGCGGGCGCGGCCTTCTTTTCGTCCGACTGCGCCTGAAGCGATTGCTGATAGGCTTCGCGCTGCTTCATCACGGGCTTGAGATAAAACTCCTGCCATCCGACAAAGATTAGGAAACAAATGGAAATGGCTAGCAGGGTCTTACGATCCATGGGAGGCCTCACTTAATTTAGTCCAGGGTTGGCAGCTCGCCAGGCGATAAATCGCAAGCCTCGCTCCCTTTATCCAGCCGTGCTCGACAATGGCGTCGCGCGCGTACTGGCTGCAAGTTGGGTTGAATCGACAGCCCGAGCCGGGACCGATCAGGGCGATCGAAAGAAAATGCAGCGCGGGCCCCAGCGTGCGCCGATACAGCCAAAACATCATGTGCGCGAGCGCGCTGGCTTTTTTACGGGGTCGGCTTTTTGTCTTTACTGATCGCACGGGGAAACTCCGACCGAATTGATGCGCCCAGTTTTTCCGGGTAAGGACGCGTGAGCCGTTTGGTAACGGGTACGACGACGTTATAATCAAATCCGTTGAGCGCGGGGGCGAGAATTCTGAATTCCTCGCGAATCTTGCGCTTCACGCGGTTTCGCTCGACCGAGCTGCCGCGCGCCTTCAGCGTGATTCCGAGTCGAAAATGACCCCGGTCGTTCACAATTCGGAAAACAACGCACTCACTCAGCCGGTACGACTGACTGCCGTCGAAAAAACGCCGGTACTCCCACCGATGGTGGAGCCTGCGTTCATAGGAAAGTTCGAGACCGGAACTGCCCAAAAAGGTTATTTCGACGCGACTTTTACGACGAGCTTTTGGCGGCCACGAGCGCGTCGGCGCTTGAGAACTTTTCGGCCGTTCGCCGTCGCCATGCGCGCACGGAATCCGTGGCGACGACGTCTTTTGGTGCGGCTCGGCTGCATTGTGCGTTTCATAGTGTATGAGGAGCTATCGAAGCGCTGTTCCGTTGTCAAGGATTCGGGCTCGTGCTAGTCCTCGCGACCTCGCATGCGGACCTCATTTCCAATCGACCCATCGCAGTGGCCCGAACTCTGGCAGGCTGCCCATAAAGTGCTCGAGCAAACGGTTGTGGATACTCAGTTGCGCGCCTGGATCGACCCTCTCGAGTTCGTAAAGACCGAGTCATCCGAGCGTGGCATCAAGATCTACTTCAAAGCGGCTAATGATTTTTCCGCGGACTGGGTACGTCGGCAGTACTCCGACGCCATGGTTTCCGCGTTTTCTCAGGTAACGGGCGCTCCGTGCGAAATTCAGCTGGACGCCGTCGGTGGTTCGGCGGGTGTGCCGGGTTCAGCCGCCCCCATGTCGTATGAGCCTCCGACCGAAGTTCGAAATACGTCGGTCTCGGCGGCTGCGGGCGCGTCGGGCGTCGTCTTGGCCGCCGGTTCTCGTTCCACCCATTCAAGCCCTCATGCGATCGACATCGGCCTCGACGCGAAGTTCACCTTTGATCGCTTCGTCGTCGGGTCCAGTAATGAGTTTGCGCATGCCTCCGCGGTGGCAGTTGCGGAGCAGCCGGGACATCGTTACAACCCGCTTTTCCTGTTTAGCCGCCCGGGCTTAGGCAAGACCCACCTGCTCCAAGCCATTGGTAATTTTGTACTCGCCAACAACCCAAACACCCGCGTTCTTTACCTTTCGGCCGAGCGTTTCGTGAACGAGCTCATCGAGTCCATCAAGGGGAACTCCATGACTCAGTTTCGCAGGAAGTATCGTGAAAGCTACGATCTCCTCCTCTTTGACGACATTCAGTTCATTGCCGGCAAGGACAGGTCCGAGGAAGAGTTCTTCCACACCTTTAACGTGCTGCAGTCGTTGAAGCGTCAGGTCGTTCTGACGTCCGATCGCTCACCGAAAGAGATTGAAGGTCTTGAGGAGCGTATCCGCACTCGCTTTGAGTGCGGCCTGGTCGCCGACATTTCGCCGCCGGAAATCGAGACCCGCATCGCGATTCTTAAGGCGAAAGCCGAGCGCGGAGACATTTATCTACCCGACGACGTTTCCAACTTCCTCGCCACCCATATCAAGTCAAACGTCCGCGAGCTTGAGGGCGTACTTGTTAAGCTTCAGGCCCACGCTTCGTTAACAGGGGCCGAAATTTCGCTCGAAATGGCCAAGCATCTCCTTCGTATCGCGATTCCCGAAGAGGGCTCACACCTCACGGTCGAGGCGATTTTGGCCGCCGTTTCGAAACATTTTCAAATTAAGGCACAGGACTTCAAGTCCAACTCTCGCTCCCGCAGTGTCGCCGTTCCTCGTCAGATCGCGATGTACTTGATCCGCAAGTATGCCGGGCTGAGTTATAAAGAGATCGGGCATTACTTTGGCGGCAAAGATCACACGACGGTGCTTCATTCGTGCGCCAAAATCGAAGGCTGCCTGAATACGGACCCTAAGATTCTCCTCTCCGTCGAAGCCATCCAGAACCTTCTCTGAGCTTTTCGCGGGTTTTCCCCACGCCAAATTCGAGCATCCCGCCGGAACTCTTGGGAGAATCGAAAACCTTCCACCGGGTGTGGATAACCCGAGAGCGGATAGGAGTTTTCCCCATCGCCTAGCAACGGTTTCCCCGTGCAGAAGTGGAAAACTCCGCGCTCCCTCGGTCCTCACCTCAGGGAGCGGGCGGCTTCGGGGCCTAAACGGAGGCCGGGCGAAGCGTTTTCCCCAGCGGCTCCGTGGATAACCGGTGGATAACCGGCCGCTTTACAAAACCGAGCGAGTTATCCCCAAGTTCGAGGTTTTTCCCACTGCGTGTTTCCGCGGGGTTTGGATCCCTTTTTCTTTCATCGGATCGGGCCTTTAACTGAGTTGTCCACTCTTCCACCGCCCCTACTACTACGACTATTTTTTTTATCTATTCTTTCTCTTTTGGTATGCCATGCGTGGGTTAGGGGGAATCAAGTCATGAAGTTCACGATCCACCGGGACATTCTTTTAGAGGCACTTCAGAAGATTCAATCAGTCGTTGAGAAGAGAAACACAGTTCAGATTTTGGCGAACATTCTTTGTCACATCAAAGGCCAGGAGCTGTCCCTCTGCGCAACTGATTTGGAAGTAGGAATCAAAGTGACGCTTCCAGTTCAAACTCAGAACGAAGGGAAGATCACGCTCGCCGCCAAACACTTCTTCGACATCGTCAAAGAACTCCCCAGTAAAGAAATTTCCCTCACTCGCAAAGACAACAACTGGGTTGAGATCGTTTGCGGAAAAACCCGTTTCAATATCGTCAGTCTCGCGGCCGATGATTACCCGGCCTTCCCGGCCTTCGAAGAGAAGCAGTATTCGGAAGCCCGCGTCGAAGCCCTCAAGGAGATGATCGACAAAACGGCGTTTGCGGTATCCACCGACGCGACCCGGTATCACCTGAACGGCGTCTTCTTCGAAAATCTCGAGAGCAATATCATTCGCATGACGGCGACCGACGGGCACCGTCTTTCGTTCGTGGATTCGGAAGTTTTCAAGAAGCTCCCGGAACTCAAGCGCGGCCTAATCATTCCAAAAAAAGGCCTTGGAGAGTTTCGCAAGCTTCTCGAAGACGGAACGTCCTCGATAGGACTCGCGTTTGAACGCGGTTATCTTTTCGCTCAGCTTTCTAATGCATATTTGTTCATTCGCCTGATCGACGGCGAATACCCAGATTATCGGCAAGTGATTCCGAAATCGACCGAGAAGAGCGTCAAGATCAACCGGGAAGAGCTGAATTCGGCTTTAAAGCGCGTGAGTCTCTTGGCGCACGAAAAAAGCCGCGGCGTTAAACTCGCGCTGCAAGACGGCACACTGACCATCACTTCGAGTAATCCCGACATGGGCGAAGCTCGCGAGGAGATGGACGTCGACTACAAAGGCGAAGCCATCGAGATCGGATTCAATGCCCGCTATTTCCTCGACTGCCTCGCAGTCATGGACGGCGAGATGATCGAATTCCTTTTCAAAGATCGCCTGAGCCCGGGAATTATCCGGTCAGTCAATCAGCAGAATCACACTTACGTGATCATGCCGATGCGGATCTAGGTTGCGAGTCGACCAACTCTCCCTTCGTAACTTCAGGAATATCGAATACGCCCGCTTCGTGCCGGATCCGAAGATCAGCTTTCTGGTCGGCGCCAACGGCCAAGGGAAGACCTCCATCCTCGAGGCGTTTTCATTTCTAGCCACGCTCCGCTCGTTTCGCGGCGCCAAGAACGACGAGGTGATTCGCCAAGGCGAGACCACGGCCGAGATCAATTGCCGCTTGGTCGACACCAGCGAACTTAAAGTTGTTTTTGTGAAAACCGAAAACGGCAAAGTGGCGAAAGCGGCTTTCATTAACGGGAAGCCGTATCGGAGTTCGACACAGTACCTCAATCAGCGCTTCGGGCAGTTCGAGCTTGGGTTCCATGCGATCGCGTTCAACCCCGCCGACCATGACCTGGTTCGTGGCGAGCCCGCGGGACGGCGCCACTATCTCGACCGGGTCTTGTCGGCGGAAGACGTCGATTATCTGAAAACGCTTCAGCGCTACCAACGAACGCTCGAACAACGGAACGCGCTTTTGAAATCGCCTTATTCCCCCTCCCCTGACGTTCTGCGCGGCTTTTCGGAGCCACTCTGGAGAGACGGGGCCAGAATCACGCTTCGACGTCTCGAATGGCTCGAAAAAGTTCAAAAACCCCTGCTCGAGACGGCGCGTCAAATTGCGCCGGAGCAGCGAGAAACCAGGGTTTTTTACGCGTCAAATTGGGTCCCGGAAATTCCCGGTTTATCTATTAATAACAAGACCTTAAATTCGGGTCATTTCACTGGACAAGCACCTTTGCCTTCGCTAGAAATTTTAGAACATTCGTTCTGTGCGCAGCTCTCACTTCTCGAGGCTGCGGAGCTCCGAGCGCAAAGCACGCTCGCAGGCCCGCACCGGGATGACTGGGCCTTTTATTTGGGCGACCAACCGCTCAAAGGAATCGGTTCCCAGGGTGAAGTGAGATCGGCACTGCTGGCGCTGAAGCTTTCCGAAATCGGATTGTTCCGCGAGCGGACAGGACATCGGCCGATTCTACTTTTAGATGATTTTTCATCCGAACTGGATCGCGACCGAAGGTCGTTCTTGCTCCGTTACTTAACGGAGACGGACTACCAAGTGGTGATTACAACTACGGAAGACGCCGGGGCCCGCCTCGGTAAAGTTTTTTTGGTTTCGTCCGGTCGGCTTGAAGGTGACCAGGCGGAAATGAATATTGAACGGACCGCCGACTGAAACTATGACAACAGAATCCACCGCCCTTCCATCGACCGCCGGGGCGAGCGACTATTCCGCCGATAAAATTAAGATCCTTGAGGGCCTTGAGGCCGTTCGTAAGCGTCCGGGCATGTACATCGGTGACACGGGCGTGCGCGGGCTGCATCACTTGGTTTACGAGGTGGTCGATAACTCAATCGACGAGGCTCTCGCCGGCTTCGCCAAAATCATCACGGTCGCGATTCACACCGACAATAGCGTCACCGTCGAAGACGACGGCCGCGGCATTCCGTGCGGCATGCACAGCGCCGGAGTTTCGGCCGTCGAAGTCGTCATGACGAAGCTTCATGCGGGCGGCAAGTTCAACGAAGAAGGCGGCGCATACAAAGTTTCCGGCGGGCTCCACGGAGTTGGCGCCGCGGTGGTCAATGCGCTGTCGGAGCTGATGCACGTCGAGGTCAAGCAAAACGGAAAAGTTTTCAAGCAGACCTACAAGCGCGGCACGCCGATGGAGCCGCTGAAGGAAATCGGCGTCACTACGAAGCGCGGGACGAAGACGACCTTCAAGCCGGACCCGGAAGTTTTTGAGACGCTTGAGTATTCGGCGGACGTCCTCGCCGGCCGTCTTCGCGAGCTCGCGTTTCTGAATAGCGGCCTTCATATCACGCTGACCGATGAGCGCATCGAGCCCGCTAAAAAGGTCGAATTCCATTTCGAAGGCGGGATCGTCCAGTTCGTCGAGTACATGAACAAGTCAAAGCAGAAGCTGCACGACAAGGTCGTTTATTTCGCCCACGAGAAGAACGGGGTTTCGCTCGAGCTCGCGCTGCAGTGGAACGACTCTTACGCGGAAACAATTACTTCTTACGTTAATAACATCAACACGATCGAAGGCGGCACGCACGTCGCCGGATTCCGAACCGCTCTCACGCGCGTGGTCAATCGTTACGCGAATGATTCCGGCATCGCCAAGGGCCTCAAGGAACCGCTCCAGGGTGAGGATATTCGCGAAGGCATGGCCTGCGTGATTTCCGCAAAAGTTCCGGAGCCGCAGTTCGAGGGGCAGACGAAAACCAAGCTTGGCAATAGCGAAGTCGAAGGCTTCGTGAACACGACGGTTTACGAAAAGCTCACGAGTTACTTCGAGCAGAATCCGGCGGTCGCGAAAAAAATCATTCAGAAGGCCGTGGAGTCCGCACTCGCCCGAATCGCCGCCCGCAAGGCGCGCGACCTCACGCGGCGCAAAACCGCGCTTGATTTCGGCGGGCTGCCCGGAAAGATGGCCGACTGCCAGGAGCGGGACCCGGCGCTCTGTGAAATTTATCTGGTCGAGGGCGATAGCGCCGGCGGATCCGCCAAGCAAGGACGCGACCGAAAAAACCAGGCGATTCTGCCGCTTAAAGGCAAGATCCTGAACGTCGAAAAAGCCCGCTTCGACAAGATGCTTTCGTTCGAAGAAATCAAGATTTTGATCACGGCGCTTGGCGCGGGAATCGGAGTCGACGACTTCGACATCACGAAGGTTCGCTATCACAAGATCGTCATCATGACGGACGCCGATGTCGACGGGTCGCACATTCGCACGCTGCTCCTGACGTTCTTCTATCGCCAGATGCCGCTTTTGATCGAAAAGGGCTATCTCTACATCGCCCAACCACCGCTTTACCGTGCGAAAAAAGGGAACAAGGAAAAGTATCTTAAGAACGAGCTTGAGCTCGCGGAATATCTGCTCTCGTCCGGCTTGGAAGGAATTCAAATCAAGGCCGCAGGGGTCCCACTTCCAAGTAGCCAGGCGATCGTGTCACTTAAGGCGGCCTCTCGCTTTTCGAAGGCGCTCGACCGACACGCGCGCCGCATGCACGTTGACGCGCTTCGCGCGCTCATCGCTTACGGTGTCACATCCAAAACGCTCGCTCAAAAGGGCGAGCTGGAAAGGGCGCTGATCGCGGTCGCGAACGAAATGAAGGGGCAGTCCATTCTTCTGGAGTACGCACTCGAAGAGGACAAAGAACACAACTCCTGGTCAGCGAACGTGAAGACCTCCTCGGTCAGCGTGCGGCGGCAGTTCTCAATCAACGCAGGCATGCTCGATTCGCCGGAGTACGAAGAGCTGATCAAGCTCCATCAGGGCGTGCTTGCGATGGGCAATGGGCCGTTCGAAATCTTCGTCGACAACAAGAGTGTCGATACCGCGAAGTCAGGTGAAGAGCTTTGCGCGAAAGTCGTCGAGCGAGCCAAGAGCGGCATGAACGTTCAGCGTTACAAGGGCCTCGGAGAGATGAACCCCGAGCAGCTTTGGGAGACGACGATGGATCCGGCCCGCCGGACGCTTTTGAAGGTGATGGTGGACGACGCCGTCGAGGCCGACGGCATTTTCTCCGTCCTCATGGGTGACCAAGTCGAGCCGCGCCGCCAGTTCATCGAAGAGAACGCGCTTCGGGTCAGGAATCTCGACATATGAAGTATTCGCGCATTTTAGGCGTGGGTTCATATGTGCCGCCGCGCCTCGTGAAGAACGAAGATCTCGTTACGATGATGGATACGTCGGACGAGTGGATTCAGCAACGCACGGGCATCAAGCAGCGCTTTTGGGTGAGCGGCACGACGACGACTTCGGACTTGGCGCTTGAGGCCGCGCAACGCGCGCTCACGGCTTCGGGCGTGACCAAAGACCAGATCGACCTGTTGATTTTGGCGACGCTCAGCCCGGATCACGAGTTTCCCGGCACCGCCTGCTTTCTTCAGGCCAAGCTTGGCGTTCCAGGTATTCCCGCCCTAGATGTGAGGCAGCAGTGCACGGGATTCATCTACGCGATGTCGATCGCGGATCAGTTTTTGAAAACCGGCATGTACAAGCGCGCACTTGTGGTCGGCGCTGAGATTCACTCGAAAGGGATGGATAAGACGTCCCGCGGTCGTGATGTTTCCGTGCTCTTCGGTGATGGTGCCGGCGCGATCGTTATGGAAGGCCAAGACGGCCTGGCCAAGAAAACGGACCCTCAAATTTATTCGACGCACCTTCATGCCGACGGGACCTTTGCCAAGGAACTCTACGTTCACGCGCCTTCGATGACGTATGACGGTGAGTCGGTAACTACCGAAAATCTGCAGGCCGGCGAGCAGTATCCAAAAATGAACGGCAAGTCCGTTTTCGTCCACGCGGCGAAGCGAATGCCCGAGGCGATCAATGAAGCGCTTAGCGCGAACGGCATCAAGCCGGGCGACGTTGACCTGTATGTTTTTCACCAGGCCAATCTTAGGATCAACGAAATGGTGGCCAAGCAGCTGGGCGTTTCAGAGGACAAGGTCTTCAATACGATCGAGCGTTTCGGCAATACGACGGCGGCGACGATCCCGATCGGGCTCGACGAAGCGGTCAAGGCCGGGAAGTTGAAAAAAGGAATGTTAGTTGCTTCCGCTGCGTTTGGCAGCGGCTTTACCTGGGGCTCAGCCCTATTCAGATGGTGATCTAAAAAATGAGTGAGCCGCAAACGCCCCAACCGGATAAAAGCATCGTCGCCGTAAATATCGAAGACGAGATGCGCGGAGCTTACCTTGATTACGCGATGAGCGTGATCGTCGGCCGCGCACTCCCGGACGTCCGCGACGGCCTAAAGCCCGTCCACCGTCGCGCGCTGTACGCGATGTACGATCTCGGCAATACGTACAGCAAAGCCTACAAAAAATCCGCTCGCGTGGTCGGGGACGTCATCGGTAAGTATCACCCGCACGGCGACACGGCCGTTTACGACACGATCGTTCGGATGGCGCAAGACTTCTCGCTTCGCTATCCGCTCATCGACGGGCAGGGCAATTTCGGCTCGGTTGACGGCGATTCTCCGGCGGCCATGCGTTACACGGAAATCCGCATGGAGCGGATTACCGATGAGCTTCTCGCGGACCTTGACAAGGAGACGGTCGACTTCGGGCCCAACTACGACGACTCGCTGACGGAGCCGCTCGTCATGCCGACCCGAATTCCGAATCTTCTGATCAACGGCTCAAGCGGGATTGCCGTCGGTATGGCGACCAATATTCCGCCGCATAATCTTTGCGAAGTCATCGACGCGACGGTTGCACTGATTGCGGATCCCTCGCTCAACAGTGACGCCATGATGGAACACATCAAGGCGCCGGATTTCCCGACGGCGGGGTTCATTCTGGGAACCGGCGGGCTGAAAGAGGCCTATCGCACGGGACGCGGATCGATCACCATTCGCGCCAAGGCGGAAATCGAAACCCATAAGGGCGACCGCGAGCGCATCATCGTCACCGAGCTTCCGTATCAGGTGAACAAGGCCCGGCTGATTGAAAAAATGGCCGATCTCGTTCGAGATAAAAAAATCGAAGGCATCTCGGATCTGCGTGACGAGTCCGACCGTACCGGTATGCGCGTCGTGATTGAGATCAAAAAAGGCGAGAACTCCAACGTCATTCTGAATCGGCTCTACAAGTTGACGCAGCTCCAGGAAAGCTTCGGCATCAACCTGCTCGCGATTCATCAAAACCAGCCGAAGCTCTTCAATCTTCGCGACATGCTCTGGGCCTTTATCGAACACCGTAAAGACGTCGTCATTCGGCGCACCGCCTACGACCTTCGCAAGGCCGAAGCGCGCGCGCACATTTTAGAAGCCCTGAAAATGGCCGTCGAAAACATCGACGAAGTCATCGCACTGATCAAGAAAGCCACGAACCCGGACGCCGCCAAAATTTCTCTGATCGGCCGCTTCAGCTTCACGGACATTCAGGCCCAAGCGATTCTTGACATGCGCCTCCAGCGCCTCACGGGCCTGGAGCGCGACAAAATCATCGACGAATACAAGCAGGTACTGGCGCTGATCGGCGAACTCAAAAAGATTCTGAACAGCGAGAGCCTGGTTTTCGAAGTGATCAAAAAAGAACTCCTTGAGATCAAAGAGAAGTACGGCGACAAGCGCCGCACGCTGATGCTCATGGACGCGGTCAGCGAGTTTGAGGTCGAGGACCTGATCGCCGACGAAGAGACGCTCGTTTCGATCACTCACACCGGGTACATCAAGCGCACGGACCCTTCCCAGTTCCGAAGCCAGCATCGCGGCGGCAAGGGCATCAAGGGGATGACGACCGGCGAAGAAGACTTTGTAACGGCCATCTACAAGACCAGCACGCTGAGCTATCTGCTTTGCTTCACGGATAAGGGCCGGCTTTATTGGCTCAAGGTTTATAAGCTGCCCGAAGCTTCGCGAACCGCCAAAGGCAAAGCGATCGTCAATCTCGTGCAGCTCTCGCCAAACGAAAAGATCAAAGCGATTTTGCCGGTCCGGGAGTTCACGGACAACGAATTCGTGCTCATGGTTACCAAGGCGGGAGTCATTAAAAAAACCGCTCTGAGTGATTTTTCCAACGTCCGCACGGCCGGTGTTTTTGCGATTTCCATCGACGAAACCGACGAGTTGGTTTCGGCGCGCCTGACCAGCGGCAAGAACGACGTGTTTCTCTGTTCGCGTGACGGGATGTCGATTCGCTTCAACGAAGGAGACGTTCGTCCGATGGGCCGCACCGCGCGCGGCGTGATCGGAATGAACCTCGAAGCGACCGATCGCCTGGTCGCACTCGAAGTTCTCGATGCCGGCGAGAACAGCGTGTTTGAGATTTTGACGGTCACCGAAAACGGCTACGGCAAGCGCACGCCGGTCGGGGAATACCGCGTACAGACCCGCGGCGGCAAAGGCATCATCACGATGAAAACAACGGACAAGAACGGCGGGGTATTAGGCTCGCGTCAAGTCCTGCCGAAGGATGACCTCATGCTCGTCTCCAATAAGGGACAGATGATCCGCATCCATGTGGGAGAAATTTCGGAACAGGGACGAAACACGCAAGGTGTGCGGCTCATGACCGTGGCGCCGGGCGAAACCGTCGTCTCGTTCGAATACATGGCGGAGAATCGCGCCGTCGCCGAACCCGAAGGAAATGGGTCGACCGGTGCGAACGGCGTTCCGTTACACTAAGCCCCGCCTTTCGAGGCTCGTGCTATGTTTTTTCGTGGCAGGTGTGGCCTCGTGCACCGTTAATAGCGCGAAGAGCCGGTTCATCTTGGCGGAAAAGCTCTTCAAGGACGGCAAGTACGCGGCCTCGGTCCAGGAGTTCGAGCGAGTTGCGGCCGCCGACCCCAAGGGAAAGCTCGGCGTGCAGGCGCTTTACCGCGCCGCAAGCACGCAAATGAATTATCTCAACCAGTATCCGCAGGCGGTCCGGAACTTTCGTGAGTTCATCGAAGCGAACGGAGAGGCGGATCCCGCGTCGTGGGAAGTAAAAAAACAGCTCGGCGAAATACTGTTCGCCAAGCTCGAGCAGTACGATCAAGCCATCGCGCATTATGAAGAGATGCTGAAAGGGCAGCCCTCCAGCTCCGACGCCGCGGAATTTTATTTTCGCGTCGGTCGGTCCCAGTTTTTTCGATATCAGTTCAACGAAGCGGTTGAGACGTTCCGGTCGCTGGAGCGGCTGCATCCGACTTCGCCCTTTGCTCCCCAGGCCGCCTTCGAGGTCGGTTCGACCTATTTCACCATGGGTGAGCAGACAGTCGAAAGCGCCGATGCTCCCCCAAGGCCCGCCCCGAAATTAAAACGAAGCGCCCGCACCGAACCCGAAAGTCTGGCCGGCGAGGGAGCTGGCGGCTTTCGAGAGGCGATTCGCGCTTATGAGGCGTTCATTCGAAAATACCCGAGCCACCCGCGTATACCGGAAGCGCATTTCGGAATTGCGAACTGCCTCGAAGAGCTCGATCAGCTCGACAAGGCATTCGAGATCTACGAAGCGATCAAGACGAGTTTTCCTTCGCCGCAAGTAATTCAGATCAAATTGATCCGGATTCGTGAACGTCAGGCACAGCGAGGACAGATTAAATAAGGGCGCGCCTCCTCAATGGAGACCATTGACCCGCTTCCCGGGGCCGTGCTACCTGCGGAATATTAATGGCCAAGGACGAAAAACCGTCATGGGTTCGAGATCTCGGGATCTTCGGACTCGTCCTGACCGAAGTTCTGGGCTGGACCGGGGCGGGCATGGCGATCGGATATCTCAGCTGGAAATATGGCCCCGTTCCGATGTGGATTACTCCGGTTTTAGCTCTTGGGGGGCTGGTCATCGCCCTCATGAGAGTCTACCGAGCGGGGAAAAAATGAGTTCGGCGACACCAGTCAATTGGCCCGGATGGAAAAACTTAGGACGCTCGTTCGGCGTCACGCTTTTGTTCTGGATCGTCGTCAGCACGCTTTTGACCGGCGTATTTTCGGGATTACGGGCGGCGGCGATTTGCCTCGGAATCGGCGCCTTGGTCGCGGCCAATTTGATCTCCTTGGCGGGCCTCGGCCGCGCTATGCTAGATCGCCCCTCGGGCAGGATTTCTCCCTTTCCCGCTTTATTTTGGGGCGGAGCGAAGCTAGTTTGCCTGGGTACGCTGATTGCGGTCGTGGCCTCTGCCAAGAGCTACCCGCCCCTGAGCCTAGTGGCAGGGTTTTCAGCGCTGATAATCGTTCCGGTAGTTGGTGGGTGGGTTCACGGTTCCAATCATGCTTCGTAAGTTATTTACTTTATCTCTACTTTTGGGCTCGGCTCTGCTTCCCGTGTCGGCGCTTGCCGCCGACGGCCACTTCAGCTGGCTTGCGATGATTCCCGGAATGGAACACACGCCTCATCATGTTCCGATGACCATATTGGTTGCGGTCCTGCTTGTTGCGACGATGGCGATCGCGCGGCTTCAGTTGACCCGCGCAGCCGCAAGTCCGGGCGGCGCGATCATTCCACCCGAGAAGCTCACGTACCGGAACTTTTTCGAAATTTTAGCGGAGTCGCTTTACGGCCTGACCGAAAGCGTTCTCGGCAAGCACGACGCGCCGATTTATTTTCCGATCGTCGGGACGCTCTTTTGCTTCATCTTTACCGCTAATCTCGTCGGCCTGATTCCCGGCGTGCTACCGCCGACGGACAACCTGAATACGACGCTCGCACTTGGCTCATTCGTTTTCCTCTACTACAACTTCGCGGGCATCCGGGCCAACGGCCTTGGATACCTCAAGCACTTTTTCGGGCCGCTGATCTGGCTCGCCCCGCTTTTTCTCGTCATCGAAATCGTTTCGCACGTTTTCCGGCCGATCTCGCTCGCGCTTCGTTTGCGCGGTAACATCATGGGCGACCACATCGTGCTCGGAGTTTTCAGTAGTTTGGTTCCATACATCCTGCCAGTTGTGTTTTACGGCATAGGAATGTTTGTGGCCTTTATCCAGGCCTTCGTCTTCTGTCTGATGACGATGGTCTACATTTCACTGTCTACAGCACACGACCACTAGAGAAAGGGATTTTGCGATGAACCAGCGTAGGATTTTTTCAGCGATCACATTGACGGCGGTGACCTTCTTGCCTTCTTGGGCCTTAGCCGCAGACGGCGCGGCGACTGGCGGAGGTAATGCCATGGCGGCGGCCATCGCGATTTCGGTCGCGGCATTCGGCGGCGCCATCGGCCAAGGCCTGACGGCCAGCGCGGCACTTCAGGGCATCGCGCGCAACCCATCCGCACAGCCGAAGATCTTCACGCCGATGATCATCGGCCTGGCGCTCATCGAGTCGCTCGTGCTTTACGCCTTCGTTATCGCGTTCCTGGTAAAGTAAGTTCATGTTCACACGAAAGCCGGGGCTTCTTTGGAGTCCCGGCCTTTTTCTGTTACTTGCGGCGGGCTGTTCTCACGCGCCATTGGGCGGCGTGATTTTTACGGATCTTCAGATGCCCGAAGCGGCAACAGCCAATCCCGCAGGCAATCGCGAAGGGCAGTCCTGCGCCAAAAGCGTACTCGGCCTTGTTGCCTGGGGCGACGCGAGCATTGAGAATGCGCGCCGGAACGGCGGGATCACGATGATTTCGTCCGTCGACACTAGCTATAAGAGTTATCTGGGACTGGGTTACGCCGTTCGCTGCACGGTTGTTCGCGGGCGATAACGGCCCATCTCGATTCGAGGGCCTCATTCCTGCGGTGCAGGAGAAGTCGGATGGCCTCTGAACACGGTAACTCCTTTGGGGATGACCACCTTCTCTCCTCGAACCAACTTCTGAAGTTGAGGGTCGTTGATGTCTCCGGCGATCATTCTTCGCATTCCCAGGAGTCCATCCCGAGGTTTAGGCATGCCGAAGGGTCTTACTTGAGGAATGGACGGATTCAGCATGAGTTTTACCTGATAGGCACCCCTCGGGATTCCGGCAAACCGAACCTCGGCGAAGCCCGACTTCAGGTCGACCGAGAAATCCCGCTCAATCGGCTCAGGTGACTCGACCTGACGGGGAAGCGAGGTCGCCCTCAGCGTAAACTTCCGCCCGTTCGTCAGAGCTCGTGACCCAGATCCAAGGCTCGGGCTCAAACGAAATCCCCCACGACACCCGATATTCCCGCACGTTATCCGCGGACTCCAAAGGCCAAAGCAGATTCTGCCGGATCTCGGGCAGAGCCTGATTCATCGATTCGGGCCCGAGCATTCGATGAACGAAAGGGTATCGGATTTTCAGATACGTTAGCTTCTGGCAGCCGCCGAGAACGAGCGCAAATGCGACGACCAAGCCGCCGCTCAAACTTTTCCCAGTCATGGTACAATTATAGGATGAAACGGGCTTGGCTGCCTCCACTCCTACTATTGCTTTTTCCTCACCCCTCCTTGGTCGCGGGTGATTGCTCCTGCGTTTCGCTGACCGACAACGGGAACTGCTTTAATTCCGGTCATCTTGGAAACATCTGCGGAGCGTTAGACAACGGTACGGATTGCACGATTCTGGCATGTGACGCTCCTGGGCCCCAGTGTGATCAGGCTGCCGGGAGCATGGTTTACTGCCGTTAGCCGTGTCTCGCCACCAAGAGCTCGGCGGTGAAATGGACGGACTTCTTCTGCGATAATTCAACCAGGACAAGCGCCTTCTGCATGCGGATACGTCGGGGGTCACCGACGTATCGGCTGATCAGGCGGAAGTGCCGCGCAGATACGGCTTGAGGAATTTCCCCGTATAGCTCGCAGTAACCTTTGCCACCTGCTCAGGGGTACCGAAAGCGACGATCTCGCCGCCCTTTACGCCGCCGTCAGGACCCATATCAATCACGTGATCGGCAACCTTGATGATGTCGAGATTGTGTTCGATCACAATCACGGTATTGCCCTGATCGACAAGCGCCTGAAGGATACCGACTAGCTTGTTCACGTCGTCGAAGTGCAAGCCGGTCGACGGCTCGTCAAGAATGTAGACGGTTTTGCCCGTGCTCCGGCGCGACAGCTCCTTTGAAAGCTTGATTCGCTGGGCTTCGCCGCCCGATAAAGTCGTCGCACTTTGGCCGAGGTGGATATAGCCCAGGCCCACCTCAGTCAGGACTTTAAGCTTGTCCTTTAGCTTCGGAATCGCGTCGAAGAATTCAAACGCCTCCGCGGCTGTCATCTCAAGAACGTCCGCGATGTTTTTTCCTTTGTAGCGAATTTCGAGCGTTTCGCGCGCGTAGCGGCGGCCCTTGCAGACGTCGCACTGAACGTAAACGTTCGGGAGAAAATGCATCTCGATCTTCTTCATCCCGTCGCCCTCACAAGCTTCGCAGCGACCCCCTTTGACGTTGAAGGAGAATCGTCCGGGAGCGAAGCCGCGAACCTGGGCGTCGGGAAGACCCGCGAATAGATCGCGGATCACCGTAAAGAGTCCGGTGTAGGTCGCGGGATTGGAGCGTGGCGTTTTTCCGATTGGGCTCTGGTCGATGTCGATCACCTTGTCGACCAGCTCCAGCCCGCTCGACTTTTTGACCTTAAGATCGCCCGGCTTGGCCCGATACAGCTTTTCGACCAGCAGCGGATAAAGCGTATCGATAATGAGCGTGCTTTTGCCGCTCCCGCTGACGCCGGTGACGCAGGTGAAAGTTCCGAGCGGAATCTCGACGGTCACGCCCTTGAGGTTGTTACGCTTCGCGCCTTCGATCCGAATCACCCGGCCGGGCTCGGCGACACGACGATGCTTGGGCAGTTCAATCTTCAAATCTCCGCGCAGATATTTTCCGGTCGTGCCACGCTTGCACTTCAGAATGTCTTGCAGGGTCCCGACTGAAACGATTTCCCCGCCTTGCGTTCCCGCGCCCGGCCCGAGGTCGACGATGTAGTCCGCACGCTCCATCGTGTCTTTGTCGTGCTCAACGACGAGGACTGTGTTGCCGAGATCCCGGAGGCGAATGAGCGTGGACAGGAGCCGGTCATTGTCGCGCTGATGAAGGCCGATACTGGGTTCATCCAGGACGTAAATCACGCCGACAAGCGAGCTTCCGATCTGAGTCGCGAGCCGGATCCGCTGCGCTTCACCGCCCGAGAGTGTCTGCGCGGGTCGCCCGAGGCTCAAGTAGCCCACCCCAACCTCATCAAGGAAGCGGAGGCGCTCTTGAATCTCCTTCAGGATGCGATCGGCGACCATGAGTTCACGGGCGCCGAGTTTGATCGAGCCGAAGAATCCTGCGAGATCTTCGACCGAAAGCGCGCAGAGCTCGGAAAGGTTTTTTCCGTCGAGGCGGTAATGGAGACTCTCTTTACGAAGGCGAGCGCCCTTGCAAAGCGGACAGGGGTGCGATTCCGGCGTCACCTCGACCTTCAACAGCGGAATTTCGCTTTCGGGACTGGTGCGCTCGTCTTCGTCCGGTACGAAGCGCGCCTTGGGATCGGTACCGAGCCCGTCGCACTCATCACAAGCGCCGACCGGACTGTTGAATGAGAACGTCCGGGGCTCCGGACTCGGGTAGCTGATGCCGCAATCCGAGCAGGCGAATTTTTGCGAGAGCAGCGCTTCTTTTTCGCCGCCGCGTTCGGCGGTCTGAAGAACGATCTGGCCCTCTCCGAGCTTGAGCCCCATATCGACGGACTCGCTTACGCGGGACGCAAGCTGGCTTCGGTCACCTTTGATGATGAGCCGATCCACGTAGACGTCGATGTCGTGTTTTTTGTTTTTATCGAGTGCAATGTCCTGCGAAAGGTCGAGTATCTCGCCGTCGATCCGCACGCGCACGAATCCGCGCTGGCGGAGCTGCAAAAGTTCCTTTTGGTACTCGCCCTTGCGTCCGCGAACGACAGGCGCGAGTAGCGCGATCTTTGCGCCCTCATCTGAAGCCAAGATCAAATCGGTGATTTGTTGCGGCGACTGGGACCGGATGGGTTTCCCGCAGCTCCAACAGAAAGGCTTCGAGCAGCGCGCATACAGGAGCCGCAAATAATCGTAGATCTCGGTGACGGTTCCGACGGTGGAGCGGGGATTGTAACTCGTCGTGCGCTGTTCGATGGAGATCGTCGGGCTGAGGCCGTCGATGGAGTCGACATCCGGCTTCCCGATTTGCTCCAGGAATTGCCGGGCGTAGGCCGAGAGGCTTTCGACGTAGCGCCGCTGGCCCTCGGCGTAAATCGTGTCGAAGGCCAGCGACGACTTTCCCGAGCCAGACGGACCGGTGATGACGGTAAGGGTGTCACGCGGAATGGTGACGGAAATATTCTTCAAATTATGAACCCGTGCGCCGCGAACGATGATCGCGGAATCGGGATCGGCGGCGACTTCTGCAGTCAGCGCCGATCGCTTGGAGCGCTCAGCGGAGAGGACCATGCCCCACGGCTTTCGCGGCTTCGTTCAAAGCCTCATAAATAATCTTACGGATTTCGTCGAGCCGGACCTGCGTGGTCGCCTCGAAACGCAGAACCAGCACGGGCTGCGTATTGGACGCGCGCACCAAGCCCCAGCCGTCGCCGAAGTCCACGCGGACGCCATCGATGTCGTTAATAGAACGCCCCACCGCGAGGCGTTTTTTGGTTTCCTCGACTAAAGCGAATTTTTTATCCTCTTCACAGTCCACTCTGATCTCTGGCGTGGAGACCGTCTTCGGCAGGTCCGCAACTTGCGCCGACATGGGGCCCGAGGAGTCAGATGCGATTTCGTATAGCCGGAGCGCGGCGTAGATTGCGTCGTCGTAACCAAAGTAGCGGTCGGCAAAGAAGATGTGTCCGGACATCTCGCCCGCGAGCGCGGCCTTGGTTTCCTTCATTTTGGCTTTGATCAGGGAGTGGCCGGTCTTCCACATAATGGGCTTCCCGCCTTTGGCGGCGATGTCGTTGTAGAGGCGGTGGCTGGACTTGACCTCGGAGATGATCGTGGCGCCGGGGTTTTCTTTGAGGACGGCGCGAGAGAGGATCACCATGATTTCGTCGCCAAACAGTGCGTGTCCCGTCTCGTCGACCAAGCCGATTCGGTCGGAATCGCCGTCAAAGGCGACACCAAAGTCGGCCTTTTCTGAGCGAACTTTATCGATCAGCGCGGTCAGATTACTGAGCACCGTGGGGTCGGGATGGTGATTCGGAAAGCGCCCGTCGAGTTCGCAGAAGAGCGGGATCACTGTGGCACCGAGTTTCGCGAAGAGCTCCGGAGCGACCGTACTCGCGGTACCGTTGCCCGCGTCGATCACGATCTTGAGTTTGCGGGTTTTTCGGGCGCCCGCGAGCAAGTGCGCGATATAATCCGGAATGATCGGATGCGAGGTCAAATTGCCGGGCGTTTTCTTGGCGGCGGAACCGTTGGCGTGAATCACCGACTCCATTTTTTTCCGCATTTCTTGAATCTCGTGACCATGAATCGTGTCGCGCCCGACGCAAATCTTGAATCCGTTGTACTCGGCCGGGTTGTGCGAACCGGTGACCATGATCCCGCCGTCAAGATCGAGATGAAAAACGCTGAAGTAGGTCAGAGGTGACGGACAGATTCCGAGATCGATGACGTCCAGGCCCGAGGCGATGAGGCCTCGGATGAGCGCATCGGCGTAGGAGTCGCTCGAAAGCCGGCAGTCGCGACCGACGGAAACCGTAAGTCGAGAGCGACCCGCAACCGGGCGGCGATCCGCAATATGTTTGGCGTAGGCGCGCCCCAGGACTTCGGCGAACTCCGGCGAGATGTCGCGCCCGGCGATGCCACGGATATCGTACTCGCGAAAAATGGCAGGATTGATCATGGGAGGGACCCTTTATTGCTGATAAGCCGAACCGCCAGGCGGAGCGCGGATTGAAGACTGGAAGGATCGGCCTTGCCGGTGCCAGCAATGTCGAACCCAACGCCGTGATCCACCGAGGTACGGATGATTGGAAGACCTAAAGTTACATTTACGGTTCTTGGGAAATCAAGAAGCTTGACCGGGATGAGCCCCTGGTCGTGATACATGCAGATTACCGCGTCGTTTCGCTCTTTTACATCGGCCTGGACGTGCTTCGCAAAAAGCGTATCCGCCGGATGAGGCCCGCTGAGCGTCATTCGCAGGCCCGGGCGGCGCGATAGCGACTTCAATTCCGGCCCAATCACGCGGATTTCTTCGGTGCCGAAAAGCCCGGCTTCACCAGCATGCGGGTTGAGCGCGGCGACCGCGATCCTCGGACGCGCAATCCCCCACCAGGAGCGAAGATGCGTTTCGGTGTGGAGAATCGTTCGGCGCAATAGCTCGCGGGTGAGTGCGCGGGAAACATTTTTAAGCGCGAGATGCGTGGTGACGAGCGATACGCGGAGCTGATCGTTGGCGAGCATCATCGTGACATGTTTGACCCGGCAAAGCTTCGCGAGAAACTCCGTGTGGCCCGGATACGGGTAGCCGCCCAACTGAAGCCGCTCTTTACTGATGGGTCCGGTGGTGAGTGCCGCGACCACGCCTTTTTTTGCGAGAAAGGCGGCGGTTTCAATGGCCCAGCCGGATTGCCAGCCTTCGACGGAAAACCTTTTCGCGAGCCGGCGCTTCGGGCCCAAGGGGGCCGGAATTATCCAGACCTTGGGGCCTGAGGAAGCCGAAGGGCGGGCGCCTTGGGCCAGCTCCGCGATCGTGGTTTCTTCGACTGCGACGCCCATGCGGTCAAACGGTTCCCGCGCGCCGATCACCACGAGGTCCACTTGCTCGTGGGGCCAGTTCCGCGCGGAGATAGTTTTCCACGCAATTTCCGGCCCGACACCGTCTGGGTCGCCGGGCGTGATTGCAATCAGGGGCCGGTTCATATGGCGCGCGGACTCAGGGGGCTTTCGGCAGCGAGGCGATCGACGGTTCGCCGGCACGGTGAATGAAAGCGGTTTGGCGCTGTCGCTCCAGCCAGAGCGCGATCTGTCGAGAGTACTCCTGCGCCGTCAGCTGCGAACGGATTTCTTCCTTCTGCTTGTTGAGGGGCCCGGTGTCGTCCGAAGCCACGTCGACCAGCTTGAGAATGAAGAGCTGTTGCGCGGGATTTCCAAAGACGTCACTGATCTCACCGAGCTTCAGTTTTTTAACCTGAGCCTTGAAAGCGGGATTCATCTGATCGTCGGTCAGGGTGCCAAGATCGCCGCCGGTTTCTTTGGAGGGGTCATCGCTAACGCGTCTCGCGACGTCCGCAAAAGCCTCCCCCGCTCGAATGGCCTTAAGGGCGTCTTCAGCCGCGACCCGATGCACGCCCGGATTTTTGTAAGTTGAACGGGCGAGCGCGATGAGGTGAATACGATAGGCGGTAGGTGCCGCGCCGGAGCGGAGCTTGTGGTTATAGAAATGATTTTTGACGTCTTCGTCGGAAATAGTGACCTTAGTCCGAATGTCGCGATCAATCAGGTTTCGCTTCGCAGCGCTCGTGCGAATGAGATTGAAGTAGTCATCAAACGTATAGCCCTGTTCGCGAAGCGCGTTTTTGAGCGAAGCCCGGTCGATTTTGTTCGTCGACTGGATGGAGCTGATCTCTTGTTCGACTTCGGCGTCGGTCACCGGAAACGCCTGGGCGATCAGTCGCTCGTCGATGAGAAATTGGATGATGTCGGCGTCTTTAGCGGCGGCTTTTTCCGCGGCGATGCTCGTGCCGGCGAAGAGCGGATCGAGCTGAGCGCGGAGGCCAACGGTATCGCGAAAACGCTTCACGTCAGACGCGAGAATCAGAGACGAATTGACGGAGGCCTCGAGTCGGTCGAGTGTCGCGGCGCGGGCTACGTCCGGGCCCACCCATTGGCGGGAGAACAAAATCAAACCGAGTAAAAGGAAAGTTTGAGTGCGCACCATTGAGAGAGGTTTTTGCACAAATCCCGAACAATTTCCTTAAGAACCCAAGATTTCTTAGCGCGCCCGGTCGAGGGTCAATCCTTGAGGAGTTCGTTCCGAACCGTGACTTTCGCTAGGCCGCGCAACTGAGTCATATAGCGATCAAAAACCTGCTGTCGCTTCTCCTCGAACATCATGCGCTTGAACAGAGCCTTATCGGCCTCTTCCCAGGGGCGAACGGCAGTCAGCTTGATGATGTGAAAACCGAAATTGGATCGAACGATCCCGCTGACCCTCCCGGGAGACTTCAGCTTCAGGGCCGTTTCGTAGTAGGTCGGGTCGAGCTTGTCACGCGTCTGATAGTCGATATCGCCACCCATGGGCGCGGCGGTTCCCTCGGAGAACCGCTGGGCAATCTCGGCGAACGTCATCTTCGCGGGCTTGACATGCTCGTCGTAGATCAGCTTGATTTTTTCGTTCGCCCTTTTGATCACGTCTGCGGGAGCGTCGGCCCGTGCGGCAACAAAAATATGGGAAGATCGGAGCTCCGGATAGCGCGTATAGAAGGATTTGGCCTCGTCATCGGTGACATGAATGGACTCAAACTCCTTGCTGAGCTTTTTGTCGAGAAGCGCGTTGTAGAGAACAGTGTGCATTCGATCGACGACCTCGGGATCGCGGTCGAGTCCGAGCTTTTTGGCCTCTTGGATTCCCAACTCGCGCTTGATGAGATCATCAAGCACGCCCTTACGGGTCGGCTGCCGTAATTGAAAAAACTTTTGGTTCTCGAGGTACCGCTTATCGAAGTCCTCAAGGGTGATCACCGTCGTATTGACGCGGGCAAGTTCAGTTGCCGCCAAGAGGGGGTATCCGGCGAACGAGGACAAAACGGTCGCGAGGGCAAAAGCACTCATCTTCTTCATGCTTTATAAGGTATCAGATCGGGCCTTAGGGGCAAGAAGCTCCAAAAGCTTTTCGAGACCGAACAACAGATCCCTGAGCGATCCGGTCGGGACGCGCACGACTATTTTGGAATCAGGAGTCAGCTGGAAATCCTTAGGGCGCGAAGCGACGAGTGCGATGACGCGAGCGGGCTCGATCGGAGTTCTTGGGCCCGGCTGGAGCGAGACTTTTTCAGAGCCAGCGGTCAAGGCCTCGATGCCGTAGGTTTTGAGCAGAATTTTGATCCGGATCAGCCAAAGCAAGTCCTGCGCTTCCGCAGGCAAGGGCCCGAAACGATCTCGAATTTCCTCTTCCATGCCGGCAAGCTGATCTTCACGCGTGGCGGCGGAAAACCGGCGATAAAGCGAGAGTCGCTGATGAACGTCCGGAACGAACGTCTCTGCCAGAAACGCGGCAAACGGCGTCTTGATATTGGGCGAAGTGTGATCGCCTTCGGGTGCTTCCGCTTGTCCCTTGATTTCTCGGACCGCTTCCTCCAGCAGCTCCAGATAGAGATCGAAGCCTACCGCGGCGATGTGACCGGATTGCTGAGGGCCGAGCAGATCTCCGCCGCCGCGAATTTCCAGATCATGAGACGCAATGCTGAATCCGCTTCCGAGTTCGACGAAGCGCTGAATCACCTCGAGCCGTTTCTTGGCGTCTTCGCTGATTCCGCCGGCCGCCGGGATCATGAGGTATGCGTAGGCGCGTTCCTGGCCTCGGCCGACCCGACCACGGATCTGATAAAGCTGCGCGAGTCCGAAAGCATCGGCGCGATTGACAATCATCGTGTTCGCCGAGGGCACGTCGAGGCCAGACTCGATGATTGACGTGCAAACCAGGACGTTCGCGCGTTTTTCGTAAAAGGCGAGCATGGACTCCTCAAGTTCGCCCTCCCCCATCTGACCGTGTCCCACCGCGATTTTGGCTTGAGGGGCGAGTGCGCGGATCTTATTCGCGACTTCGAAGATGTCCTGTACGCGGTTGTGCACGAAAAAAACCTGTCCGCCGCGTTCAAGCTCGAATGAAATCGCCCGTGCGATCAAGTCGTCATCTTGCTTGGAGATGAAAGTCCGAATCGGGAGCCGGTCGGCCGGCGGAGTATTGATCAGGCTGATATCCCGAAGGCCCGAGAGCGCCATGTGCAGGGTGCGCGGAATCGGCGTCGCGGTCAGCGTGAGGACGTGGGCGTTGGTCTTCAGAACTTTGAGTTTCTCTTTATGCTCGACGCCGAAGCGATGCTCCTCGTCGACGATGACCAGGCCGAGATCGCGGAAGGCCACGTCTCTGGAGAGCAGGCGGTGGGTTCCGATGATGATGTCGACTTTCCCGGCGGTGAGAGATTCGAGGACGACTTTTTGTTCTTTGGACGACTTGAATCGAGAGAGCGACTCGATCATGAGCGGATAATCCCGCATTCGCGAGCGAAAGGATTGCTCGTGTTGAAACGCAAGGAGCGTCGTCGGAACCAGGACGGCGACTTGTTTGCCTTCGCTGACCGCGCGAAACGCCGCGCGAATCGCAACTTCGGTCTTGCCGTAACCCACGTCGCCGCAGATCAGGCGGTCCATGGCCTGCCCCGAGCCCAGGTCTGAAAGCGTGTCATCGATGGCCTTCAGCTGATCGGGGGTTTCCTCGAACGGGAACTTGGCCTCGAACTCGCGAAATTCCGAGTCGCGCCCGCCGAAACGGAGTCCAGGGCGGACCTTTCGCTCGGCGTAGAGCTTGATGAGATCGATGGCGAGCTTTTTGACGTCGCCTCGAACTCTTTCCTTCGCCTTCGCAAACTGCGAGTTACCGAGCCGGTCCAAATTCGCCGAATCTCCGGAGCCGGAATATTTCTGCACGAGATCCAGACGATAAATCGGCAGATAGAGGCGATCGTTGTTTGCGTATTCGAGTTGCAGAAAATCACTCGCGCCGCCGAGAAGGTTGAGGCGCGCGAGGCCTCGGTAGCGCCCGATGCCATGATCGATGTGCACGACGGCGTCACCGATCTGTAGATCGCCGAGCGCTTGTAGGCCGGCCCAATCCTTGGCACGCGAACCTCCTGCCGCGATCGCTGAACGCTTTTGAACGCGACGTTTCTCCCCCTTCTTGCGGGCGCCGAGGAGATCTTCTTCGGCGAGAAGGATGAGGCCTTCTTCGGCCCACTCAAAGCCGGCCGCGACATCGCCCACGTGGAGAACAAGTTGGCCCGGCGATGGCGATGCGTCGATCGTACAGAAGACCCCGCGCTCCTCGAGAATGAAGCGCATCCGCTCCAGCTGACTGCGGGTCTGCGCGTAGGCGATAGCCGTGAATCCCTCTTTGAGCCGGGCGCGTAGCGCGTCGGCTTCGGTGGGCGGTTTTTCGACGGTGAGCGCTTCTCGTAAGCCCTGAGCGGCCGCCGCGTGAAACGAGGTTGCCCCGGTGATTTCGATTCGATCCAGGAAAAGCTTCGAGCGCCCGTGATCGACATCGGACTGCGACCGGTAAAGCTCACTAACCGAAGGCAGAATTCTGCCCGCCCCGACGGCGCTCGCTTCGAGCTTGATGTGATCGCTGAGTTCCGAAGTCCAACGCTCATCCGCGAAAAACTCGTCGACCCATACGACAGGCCACTCGGGGGCGACATGCTCCCAGACGGTTGCCGTCCGTTCGTAAGCGAACGGGGCCCAGGCATCGCTCAGCTCCGAATAATTTCCAGCCGAGATGGACTCAAGCACCGGGTCCCGCAGCTTTCGCGAAACGCCGGCCGCATCGGCGCGCGCCTTCACCTGTTCACGAAGAAATGGCGAGGTGGCAGCATTGATCAGGACCTCGCGGGCCGGCGGGATACGAAGTGATGGGACGCGGGTGATCGCCGAGGTTCGTTGCGTGCCCGAGTCGAATTCGCGGATCTTTTCGATGACGTCGTCAAAAAGCTCGATGCGCACGGGGTTTTCGCGCCCCGGCGGGAAGACGTCGATAATCTCGCCCCGCACCGCAAACGTTCCGGGATCTTCGACCGGATCCACTCGGCCATAACCGCTGGCGGCCAAGCGGGCCGCGAAAGTGTCGCGGGAGCCGATACTTGCGCCTTCCACCACGTCAAGACTAGCGCCGCGGAAAGACTCCTGAGGGGCCGTGGCTTGGATCGACGCCGCCCAGGTCATCAAAAAAATAGGTGAAGGCTTGCGTCCGCCGCTTCTTCGCACCTCAGAGATCACATGCAGCGCCGCTACGCGGCCGAGTCGAATTCGAATCGACGGAGTGATCGGGCCGTAGGGTGAGCGCTCCCAAGTGGGAACGTGATGTACGGCCGGCGCGGCACCTTGCCGCGCGCGGGCGAGCGCTTCGATTTCCGAAGCGAGGGAATTGCAAATTTCATCGTCGGGACAAACGACGAGAAGCGGAGATTCCGACGCGAGGCTCCACTGAGCAAGGATCGACGCCGCAACGGCCGTCGAAACCCCCAGCGAGCCGGAGATTCGGAGAGTTCCGCGCTGTGCAGGATTAGTCAGCGATTCCAGGAGAGACTCGCTTCGCACGCGGCGAGCCTACCGACCTTGACTCTCAAATTCAACTTCAGTACGCTTTCGCCGAAGTCAGAAAAATTAAGAGTTCCAAATTGTTAGGCGCCTACGGGCGGGCGCCATGGACGCCACGGACAAAGAAACTCATGACGAGTGGTTGGGAAGTTTATTACGTTATTTTTCTGTCTTCGGCGCTTGCGCTCAGTCTCCCGGTCGCCCTTTCGCTGATATCTAGCGCCGGCAAAGCCCATCGCGCCTCGCCTTCGCTCCACCGGCCCACTCGGGTGGGTGAAAAAACCAATACGCGGTACTTTCTGGGCGCGGTTTTGAGCCTGCCTCTCGTGGTGATGGCGCTCATTTTGATTCCCTGTGTCGGAGTTCTGGCTTCTCGCGGGCGCGAAGGGTCGGGCTTGGCGGCGTTCGGGATTCTCAGCATTTCTGGGCTTGCGGCTTTGGCCGTAGGCTACGCGAGCCGCAAAGGCGACTTGGACTGGCTGCGCTCCTTTCGGAGTCCGCCGAAGTGAAAAGCTCGTTTATCGCGACGACCGTTGATCGTGCGTTGCGCTGGGCGCGGGCAAACTCCCTCTGGTTCGTTTCGACCGGCGGCGGCTGCTGCGCGGACGAAGTGATGAGCGCGGTCGGTTGCCGTTATGACCTGGAGCGATTCGGCTGCCTCGAGCAGTCCGATCCCGGCCATGCGGATCTCCTGATCGTATCGGGAGCGGTCTCGTATAAGTCGGCCCCCGTCTTACAGGACCTCTATGAGAAAATGATGGCCCCGAAATACGTGATCGCCATCGGCGCCTGTGCAAGCGGCGGCGGTCCATTCGGCCCTGAGTACAGCTATTCCACCATGCCCGGACTCGATCGAATCATCCCCGTCGACGTTTATGTTCCAGGATGCCCGCCTCGGCCCGAGGCCGTCATGAACGCGCTCATCACACTTCAGGAGAAGGTCGTTGGAAACGAACGAGCTCATTCAAAAACTTGAAGATGCCGCGCCGGGTGGCGTACTCGAGGCGCGTCCCTTCGGAAGAGACGGCGCGGAGCTATCCCTTTGGGTGGAGATGGGCGCCATATTGAAAATTGCGCACGCGCTGAAGAGCGATCCGGCGTTTTCCTTCGACTACGTCGAAAACTTCGCGGTGATGGAGATGGAAGCCGCGCTCGTCTTCACATACTGGATCCGCTCCAGCTCAACGGGGTTACCGCTGATGATTCGCGGGTCGGTTGAGCTTCCTCGCGGAAACAAAGCCGACGACCTGATTGAAGTGGCGAGCGTTTCTTCGGCGTGGCCCTCGGTCGTTCCGCAAGAAATGGAACTCGGCGAACTCTTCGGAATAAAATTCATTGGCCTGGATCCGCGCGCGCACGGCCTGGTTTCGTCCAGGCTCGCGGGAACTGCAGTCGGGTTTCCCCTTCGCAAAGGATTCGTGTTTCCGACGGAGATCAACGGGCAGCCGCATATGCGCAGGCTAACGCCCTCGGCCCCCGCAGCGGGAGAAGTCTTGCCGTGAACTTCGAACGCGAGACGCTGCCCACCACGCCCGCCGACTGGGTCGTCGGGCCCTATCATTCGCCTTGGATTAGCCATTTTCGCGCACATTTCACGCTCGACGGTGAAATCATCGTGCGCGCCGGACTGGAGGGCGGATTTTTACACCGCGGCCTGGAGAAAGCTCTGGAGCTGCATCCTTGGCAATCTTCGATCGTCTATGCAGGACGCGTGGACCCGGAGGCGGCATCGTTTGCGGAACACGCACTCTGTCTTGCCGTGGAAAAGCTTTGCGAACTCGAGGTGCCCGCACGCGCTCAGTGCATTCGGGTGATCGTTGATGAGTTGACCCGCGTTTCTTCGCATCTTAAATACATCGCGCGCATCGCCCAGGCGACGTCGTCCGAAACCATGGTTCACTTCGCGCTTCGCGACCGCGAGAAGATTCTGGATCTTTTCGAGCTTCTTTCCGGCGCGAGGTTCTCACTAAGTTTTCTGCGTTTCGGCGGCGTCGCGAACGACGTCACGGAGGGCTTCATCGAGCGCGTCGTGGAGGTTTGCGATCTGATTCGTTTTCGACTCAAGGAGTACAACGACCTGTTCTCCTACAATCAGGCTTTTTTGGCGCGATCCGCGTATGTCGGCGTCGTGGAGCCCGGTTTTGCGCGTCGTTGCGGTTTGACCGGGCCCAATGCGCGAGCTTCGGCGATCGTCGCCGACGTGCGGAAAACCAGCCCCTATTCGGGATATGAACAGCTCGACTTTGAAGTGCCGCTCGGACAGGGCGAGGGCGGTGCGATCGGGGATGCCCATGACCGGTACGTCATTCGGCTCCGCGAAATCACCCAGTCGCTTGAAATTCTGCGACAAGTCTGCGACGCGCTTCCGGCCGGTCCCTTCGCCAGCGCGCCCGTCGAAAGAGACTTTAAAGTGCCGACCGGCGAAGCCTACGCGCGAGTGGAAAGCGCGCGCGGTCTGCTCGGGTGTTACGCCGTCGCGGACGGATCGGCAAGGCCGACGCGCGTGCAGTTCCGTGTTCCGACCGGCCCGAGCTGGCAGCTCGCCCCCATGCTTTTAGAGGGTGCGCGCCTGCAGGACGCGCCGACGATTCTGGCCAGCCTGGATCTTTGTGTCTCGGAGCTGGACCGATGAGTGGCGTCGCGAGCGGTTGGTATCAGCTCCTCGTGTTGCCGGAAGGAATTCCCCCAGGCCTGGTCGTCGCGGGAGCGTGGATCCTCGCGACGGTGATGGTGATTTTTCCAGTGGCCGCCGCGTATTCCTACGTAGAGCGAAAGCTCGGCGCGGATTATCAGGCGCGCGTGGGCCCGAATCGAGCGGGCCCATCAGGCATGTTCCAGCCGATCGCGGACTGGTTGAAGCTTCTGCAAAAACCGAATCAGGCCTTGAGCTGGAAGGAAGAGCGCTGGTCGGCGCTCCAGACGATGGCAACCTATTCGACCGCCGCGGTCTTGCCGCTCGGACCGCTTTTCATCCTCGCCGACACCGAGATGAACGTGTTCATCCCGTTTTGGGCTCTGATGGTGGCAGCGCTCGCAACCCTGCTCTTAGGAATGGAGCAGTCGTCGATTCAAGGTTGGTTAGGTGGATCCCGCGTGGCGGCACAAGCGCTCTCCGGCGCTTTCCCGGCGACGCTCGCAATCCTTTGCGCGGGACTCGCGGGCGGCGGGTTTCGCTGGGCGGATATGGTCGCCAGCCAGGGGGCGGCGCCTTGGTCCTGGAACGTGATGGCAAGCCCGTTTCATCCTTTCGGATTTCTCGCGTTTGTCGGGGCCGGCTTGGTTTTCAGCGCGGACCATCAGCGGGATTTGGGCGGCGGCGTGACATCCAATCTATACGGCGGCCGCCTGGCGCTTGCGCAACTCGGAAAATTTTACGTTCTTTTTCTCTGGTCGTCGATGGCGACCGTGCTCTATCTCGGCGGCTGGAGCATGCCGGCGTTCATCACGGAAGAGCTTTCGGCTGCCGACGCCTGGATCGTGCTTTTCGGTTTACAAGCCGTGCTCGTGCTTTCCAAAACAGTTTTACTCATGTTCCTGATCGACTGGGTCGCGCGCACCAATCCGCGAGCTCGAGTGGAGCAGATCACCGAACTCTCCTGGAAGTTTTTGAGCCCACTAGCTCTTTTCAGTCTCATGGGTGCGGCGGCGTGGAGGGCACTCACGTGACGATTTCCATTTTTTCTTCAGTTCTGGGCTATTTTCGCGCCGTTTATCGCGGCGTTCGCTCTGCGTTCAGCGCCTGCCGAACGACGCTGCCCTACCTGCTCAACGTGCGTTCGGCTGATCTGCGGAAGGAAGTGACGGAACAATATCCGGATCCGGTTTCATCGCGGACCCCCGACGATTTGCCGCCGCGGACGCGCGGATTGCTTTTCAACGACATTGGAAAGTGTACCGGCTGCCGCGAGTGTGAGGTCGTTTGTCCGGTGAACTGCATCACCGTTGAAAATGAAACCGGGCTCGATCTCGGAAAAACCTGGGTTGCGGTTTTCGACATTGATTTTTCCCGGTGCACGTTTTGCGGCCTCTGCGTCGAAGTTTGCGCCCCCCAGTCGATTGTGCACACGAAGCGCTACGAAAGCGCGGTCTTCGGCGTGACCGATCTGATCGCGAGCTTCGGCCGCGGGCGAGTTACCGAAGAGCAAAAGAGAAAGTGGGCGGCACTTCGTCAAAGCCACGAAGAGGCGTTGCAGCCCGGGGGGTTCGGACCATGATCTGGGCGTTGATTGCCAGTGCGACTTTGACCTTGATTTCGGCAGCCGTCGCCAGCTTCTCGTCCGCCGAGCGCCGCTCGATCACCGCCCTTTGGTTCGCCAGCATAGGCGTCGGAGGGATTTACCTCAGCCTGGGCGCGGAAATGCTCGCCATTGTTCAATGGATCGTGGCGACGCTTTCGGCGGTCGCATTCCATTTTTTCGCGAGCCTCTTCGGTGAAGAGCGCGAGAGCCGCCCGCGCTCGCAATTGCTCGTGCCCGTGTTGGGCGGCGCCTCGCTGCTGGCGATTTTGCTGATCGGGGCCCTTTCCGGCGGCCCCGAGTCGATTTCGGCGTTTTCGCTCGGACCCATCGCGGAATCCGTCGCAAACCCCCCATCCGGACAGCGAGCGGTGGATCTGGGGTATCGGCTGATCGGTGACCATCTCGTATCATTGGAAATTCTCGGTCTTTGCCTTTTCATCTCCATATTGGGCGCGGGCGTGATCTCCCGCCCGGACGCGGTGGAAACCCCGGAGGGCGGACCGTCATGATGGTTTTTGCCGCAGTCATCGGGGCTCTCGGGCTGGCCGGTGTGCTTTACAAGCGATCGGTGCTCGGAGTTCTCATCGGGGCGCAAGTGCTCTTCATGGGCGCCACGATCGCCCTCGTCGTCGGAGGAGTGCAGGCGGGGGCGGGAGCGCAAGCGCACTTGTTCGCCCTGCTCACGGTTTGCGTTTGTGTATCGCAAGGCTTGGCCGCGTATTCGGTTGCCGCGCGCGTTTTTTATCTCAAAGGTCGGATTCGCATGGATGACCTAAGGACCCTTCGCCGATGATCGACCCGCTCCTCTTTTTCACGGCCATTCTGGTTGCCGGCCTGCTGCTCGCGACCGCGTCGGTGATCGCGTTAAGCGGTCGGTTGAGACATTCGGAGTGGGTGTTGAGCCTGTCCATCAGCGCCCTGATCGGCGCTGTGATCTATTCGTGGGCAAGCACCGGTGCGGTGGACTTCCCTCCCGAAATTCTCTCCCGCGGGTGGATCTGGTCGAGGGACGAGGCTGTCGCGCTTCATCTTAACTGGGTGGCGGATCCTGCTGGATTTGCCGCAGTTCTGTTTCTCGCGGTCACCGCGCTCGCGTTGGCGATCTTTGGTTCGTCGGACAGAAAAGGCGGAAAACTTTTCGGCGCGCTGGGTTTGTCCGTTTTGGGCGCGAGCATTGCGTGGATTTCCGGCAGCCCGTGGCTGGCCTTGATCGGAGTTTCCGTCGCCCTGATAGGAGGGGTGCTTTCGTTCGCCTCCCAGTGGCGTGACGACGCGATCGCGGATGTTGCGACGAGATACGCGAAGGAAAACGCGAGAGCGCTTCTCATCGCAGTGCTCGGAGCCGCGATGATGGCGAGCGTGGGCGAAAACATTTCGCTGGCGCCTTCTGCCGAGATCAACTTGCCGGACCCGCTGGCGCTTCCCGGTATGATTTTGTTCGCGCTGGGGCTTCTCTTGATCATCGGCTTTTCGCCGCTCCAAGGCTGGAGCGCTCGAGGGGTGGGCGAAAATCCGGCTCTTCGCTTTGCCTGCGCCCGCATGTTTCCCGCCCTCGCCGCGGCCGCAGTTTTTTGGAGAGCCCGAGGGTCCCTGGAGGCGCTCGAAATATTACCCGCGGTTTCCTGGTCGGTGCTTGCGCTGGCTACGCTGACAGCCTTGACGGCCTTCCTGCAGGCGGATTGGCAACGGGCGCTCTCGATTTGGTTTTCCGCCGTAGTCTTGGCTTCAGTGGGTCTGCTCGGAATTGCCGGCCCATGGTCCGCGCTGGCCGCGCTTTTTGCCGCCGTCGGGGCGGCCGCGCCGATCGGTATGCTAGCTGAAGCGTTACAAAAAGGCGGTACCGCCAGCAACGCCAATAAACAAAAAGCGGCCAGCGCCAAGGTTTTCCTGTTTGCGGCGGTATACGCCGGAATTTGCGGGCCGGGGTTCGTCGGTGCCGGCGCATGGATGCAGGCCTTCTTGGGAACGCGGGAGCTTCCCGTGGCGCAAGCCGCGCTCGGGGCGGTACTTCTCTTCATCACGATGGCCGGGCTTCGGGTGGCGATCTCCGCGGGCCGAACCAAGGATCACGCGCAGATTCCCATGAGCACTTGGCTCGCGGCCGCCCTTCCCTGGGTTTTCACTATGGGCTGGATTTGGAGCGGCAGCCTCACTGGCGGGTTGTTGCCGGACGGCGCGGACGTCCTGACCGTCGCGGTTTTACCGACGCTTTACGCTTCCTCTCTGAGCGGAATCGACCCCGAGGCGGGGGCGCCCGTCGCGTGGACGACTTTGGGTGGCGTGACATTTGCCGCGGGCCTTTTCGTATGGCTGCTTTTTCGGAATGAAACGGACGGGACCGCGAAGCTGAGAAAGGCCTATCCCGCGACCACCGCCGCGTTGGCCGAGAGTGAATGGGTCGACAAGGTCGGAGCCGCGCTGTCCTTGTCGCTCCGCTGGGTCGGAGCCCAAGCCGAGGAATTCATCGACCGAAAGTTTTGGGCGGACCAGTTCCCTTCGTTCGCCGCCCACGCGCTTCGCCGGATTTCAGCGCTCTCGGCGGCACTGGACGGCGGAGTATCCAGGTGGCTACCCCGGGTTTCGAAGATCGCCGTAGGCGCTCCGTCGCGCGTCTTCCAGCTGATTCAAAGCGGGGACGCGCAGTGGTATCTGTTTTTTGCGATTGGATCGGCGCTAGCCATCCTGCTAAATTTCTTGAGGGTTAACGCTTGAACGTATCCGGAATCTCCACTTTATCACTGATGCTCATAGCTCCACTGGTCGGCGCGGGATTGCAGATCTTCGTGCCGAACGAGGCGGCCGGCTTGAGATTTTCCCCGAGTCGCTGGACCGCGCTCATTTTCAGCGGACTCTCGAGCGTGCTTGGAGTCGTCGCCGTGGCTTCGATGACGGCGGGAGTTTCGGGCCCCCAGCTCGTGGAAAACCTGGACTGGATCACCTCGTACGCCATCAACTACGAAGTCGGACTGGACGGTCTTAACGCGCTCGGGCTGCTTTTGATTTCCGTGGTGTTCCCGGTCTTGATCGCCTCCGAGTGGGCCCGCAAAGACGCGGTCCGAGGCGTCCACGGCTTGTTTTTGATGCTGCAGTTCGCGCTCGCGGGCACCGTTATCGCGCAGGATCTGTTTCTGCTGTTTTTCTTTTGGGCGCTCGTGTCCCTGCCGTTCTTTTTTCTACTGGGATATTTTGGCGGGAAGGGCCGCGAAGAGGCCGCTTTTCAAGGTATCGTCGCGGCGGCGGTGGGAAACGCGCTATTTCTGGGAGCCCTCGTTCTCATTTATAATGCCGCCGAAACACCCACGTTTCTTTTACGCGAGCTTTCTGGTGGGAAGCTGGAGGACAAAGTGTTCCAGCTACTCGGGCGCGAGTTCTCAGTCGCCTCGACCGCGTTTTCTCTCGTCGCGCTCGGCGTGGCCATTCGCATGCCGATCTGGCCGCTGAACGGTTGGCTCACGCGCGCCGCCGAGGAGGCGCCGCTTTCTGTTTTGACCAGTCTTGCGGCACTGATTCCGCCGGTCGGTGGGTACGTCTTTTTCAGAATAGGCTACTCCCTCTTTCCTCAGACCTTTCAATCCGCCTCGACGATCATCGTAACCGCGGGCGTGATCAGCCTGGCGATGGGTGCGTTTTGCGCCGCTCACCAGCGGGGACTGCGACTGCTCATCGCGAACCTTTCAACGATGGGTTCCGGGCTTGCAATGATCGGGATGGGTTCGTTGAGTTCGGCGGGAATCGTCGGAGCGCTGTTCCAGCAAATGGCCATGGGCTTTGCGCTGGCCGCGCTCGGGCTGCTTGCGGGAATCATGCAGGAGAGCACCGGTGAGGTTTACTTCGTCGACGAAAACGGCAAACCCACGCAGGGCGGAATTGCGCTTCGAGCGCCGCTCGCGGCACTGGTTGCCGGGATCGTCATGGCTTCGTATCTTGGATTTCCCGGAATGTCGGGCTTCGTCGGGAACTCGCTCCTCGTGATCGGAAGTTATCCGGCCTACCCGATCGCGGTCGTGCTGGTGGCCGCCATGCTCTTGGTCGCCGCCTACAGCTTGTTCTCCATGTACCGCTACATTTTCCTCGGCAAAACCACGGCTAAAACAGCGGACTATCCGGAGCTGACACTTCGCGAACGCGCGTATTTGCTCCCCGTCGTTTGCAGCGTGGTGGCGTTCGGGCTCTATCCTAAGCCGCTCATCGAGCTGGTGCGACCGACCGTGGTTGGCCTTTTAAGCGTGTTGAAATGAAAGACTTTGTTCTTCTTCTTCCGGAAATCTTCATCGCCGTCACCATGCTCGGCGTCGTCGCGGGTGAGGTCGCCTATCACGGGGAGCGAACGCGCTTGATCTCGGCGACCGCACTTCTGGGCTTGTTCGGCGCGTTCGTGCAAGCGATTCTCAGTTATCGTTATGGAAACACGCTCCTGCTCGGTGGCTCGATCTCGATTGATGGTCTCTCGCTTTTTTTCAAGCTTTTCTTCATTCTTCTGGCCGCGCTTTCAATAGGCATCTCATTGATGTCGGGGGAGATCGCGCAAGGAATCCGCTCGGAATATGTGGCGCTTATTTTGGCGGGAACGATTGCGATGAACTTCGCCGCGGCCGCGAGCGACCTGCTCTTGGCCTTCCTTTCACTTTTTTGTGTGCAGCAGATCGGTCATTTTCTCACGGGCTATGCCAAACAGAAGCTCGTTTCGGCCGAGGCCGCGATGAAGCACCTGATCTTCGGCATTCTTTCGTCGGCGATGTTTCTGTTCGGCGCGGCGATCCTGTTTTCGAGGACCCAGAGCCTCAATCTTTACGAGATTCAAAAGATATTGGCGACGAACCCGCTCGACGCTCCAACGGCCCTTGTGGTTTTCATCTTGTTTTTGATCGCGCTGGCGACGCACTTCGCCGCGTTTCCGACGCATCTCTGGGCAGCCGATGTCGCCTCGGGGGCGCCGACGCCGGCGGCGGCATTTGTCGTGGCGGGGGGGCGAGCCGTCGGCTTTGCCGTTGCAATCCGGCTCTTCTGCGTGGTTTTTGTCCAGCCGGGCGAGCCCGGCAAATGGTCGACGCTTGCGCAGGTCAGGTGGCCAGAAATCGTCGCGTTTGTTTCGGGCGCAACGATGGTCGTGGGTTCGTTCATGGCGTATCGCCAGGTGGCCGCAAAACGAATGGTCGCTCATTGGGCCGTCTCGCAAACGGGCCTGTTTCTCATGGGCCTCCTAGTCTTGGACCGAGAAGGTTTATCGGCTTTGCTCTTCGGTTTAATGGTCGAGCTGTTTGCACTTCTGGGTGCGTTTTATGTTTTGGCCCTTCTTTTCAACCGTGTTGGCACGGATCGGCTCGATGGTTTCCGCGGTCTATTTGGAAAATTACCGGTAGAATGCCTTTGCCTCATCTTTTTCATGGCGAGCTTGATAGGGCTGCCCCCGACACCGGGATTTATTGCGCGCTTCACTCTGCTGAGCGCCGCGCTCCGTCACAACTGGCATTTTCTCGCGGCGGTCGCCATTCTAAGCATGGGAGTTTCGACGGCGGCGCTTGCGCGGTTCGCCTATGCCCTCATGGGTGAGCGTCGCGATGGGTCATCTTTGGGCGAGTCGCCGTCTTTCATCCCTCCGGCTGGGGGGCGAGTGGTCTTGGCGGTGTTTCTTGTACCGATCTGCGCCGGAATTGTTTTTGCCGAGCGCTTGCTGGGCTGGACGGCAGAATCAGTTCGATCGATTTTCTGGTAGCCCGCCCCGTCCGCATGACGATATAAATCTCTGGAACCCCACGATTATGGAATACATCCCTGTACTCATTCTGCTTTGTGTCGGTGCCGCAGTTGGCTTGGGGGCCCTTGGGTTGTCCGCGGTGTTGGGACCCAAAATTCGCAACCCCCGAAAAGACTCGGCGTTCGAGTGCGGCGTCCCGCCGGTCGGCGACGCGAAGCGACGCTTCTCCGTCCGGTTCTATTTGGTCGCGATTTTATTTCTACTTTTCGACGTCGAAGCGGTTTTCTTTTTTCCGTTCGCAGTCGTCTATAAAAAGTATCTGTCCATCAACGCCTTTCTGCTTTGGGAAATGGGCTTTTTCGTAGGCGTTCTACTTTTGGGTTATTGGTACGTTCTTAAAAAAGGCGCGCTTGAATGGGAGTAGCCACGAGATGAGCAAAGATGGATCTTCCGTTTATTTCACGACCAAGCTGGATGAGTTCATCAGCTGGGGTCGTAAAAACTCCATGTGGCCGATGCCATTCGGCACGAGCTGCTGTGGAATCGAAATGATGGCCACGCTTTGTTCCGACTACGACATGGCGCGATTCGGCGCCGAAGCCGTTCGTTTCTCGCCGCGCCAGGCGGATCTTTTGATCGTCGCAGGGATCATCAACCTCAAAATGGCGCCAGTTCTGCGCACGATTTACGACCAGATGAGCGAGCCCAAGTGGGTCATGTCCTTTGGTGCTTGCGCGTCTTCGGGCGGAATTTTCAATGTATACAGCGTCGCTCAAGGGATCGACACGATCATTCCGGTCGATGTTTATGTGCCGGGTTGTCCGCCGGCCCCGGAAGGCGTCTTGCACGCCTTAATGAGGCTCCAAGAACGAATTGCCAAGGGCGATACCTACGCGCAGAGGCGCGAGGCGAAGCTCAAGGGCTTCGTGGAAGGCCGGGCCGAATGAGCACGATACCCCGTGACAGCGCGGGTCTCGGCCGGACCGGCACGCTGGGCGACCGCATGGCGGTTCCGGGCGTGACGGATATTCGAACGCCTGTTCCCACAATTTACGGTGATTGGACCGCTCGATTCGGCGACGCGTGGAAGACGCAGGTCGAGCAGCTGCGCGCGAAATTCGGAGATGCCATCGAGGAGGTGCGCATGCCGGGCGACGCGCCAACGGATGTTCCGATCGTGTACGTGAAAAAGGCGCTCATCACGGAGGTCCTCCGTTTCGCTAAAGATGAAGCCGGATTCGAATATGCCTTTCTGGCCGACCTCACCGCGATCGACGAGGGAGTGGACGCCGCGCCGCGATTCGAGGTCGTTTACAATCTTTTCTCGATGTCGCGCAAGTGGCGCATCCGCTTCAAGTGTCGCGTGCCCGACGGCGAAGAGGTGCCGACGGCGGTGGACGTCTGGACCGGCGCCAACTGGGCGGAAAGAGAAGTTTGGGACATGTTTGGAATTCGTTTTACCGGCCACCCGGATCTTCGCCGCGTTTTGATGGACGAGCGCTGGGTGGGCCACCCCTTGCGTAAAGACTATCCGCTGAAGGGTTATCAGGTTTTCACCACCCCGATGGAAGTCGACCTGAAAGTGCTCGAGGACTGAGATGGCAAGCGTGATTCATGAACTCTCCGGTCCGCCTAAGCCCGGTCAAACGAGCGATAACTACACGGTGCTTCACGATCCCGATGATCTTTGGGACGACGCTCGGGTCATCGTCAATATCGGCCCGACCCATCCGGCGATGCACGGCGCGCTTCGGACGGTGGCCAAGCTCAACGGCGAGACGATTGAAAAATCGTATTCCGAGTTCGGCTACACTCACCGCGCGAAGGAAAAGCTCGGAGAGAACCGAACCTATCACCAGTTCATCGTCTACACGGACCGCCTCAACTATTGCTCGGCGCTGATCAACAACGTGACCTATGCGATGGCCGTCGAGCGACTGATGGGCGTGGAGGTCCCGCCGCGCGCGATTTGGATCCGCATGATCTGTTGCGAGCTAGCGCGGGTCATCGACCATTTGATCTGCGTCGGCATCAACGCCGTTGATCTGGGCGCGTTCTCGTTTTTCCTCTACGGATTTCACCAGCGCGAAGAGGCCTATACGCTGATCGAAAAACTGTGCGGCGCCCGCCTGACCACCTCCTACACCCGCATCGGCGGCCTGATGTACGACGCGCCCGAGGGCTGGGAAAAAGAAGTCAAAGAGTGGGCCAAGCGCACTCGTACTGTCATTGACGAGATGAACAAGCTTCTCACCACCAATCGCATCTGGCTCGACCGGACGGTCGGAGTGGGTGTTTTCAATAAAGAACAATGCATGGCCTATAGCTGGAGCGGCCCGGCCGCGCGCGCAGCCGGCATCGACCACGACCTGCGGCGGGACGCGCCGACGATGTATTACAAAGACGTCGAGTTCGATGTTCCGATCGGGAAAAACGGCGACGTGTTCGACCGTTACCTGATTCGCCTCGAAGAAATCAGGCAGTCGCTCAATCTCGTCAGTCAATGCGCGGACCGTCTCAAGCCGGGTCCGATTTGGTCGGAAGACAAGCGCTGCCGCATTCCGGATAAGAGCGTCGTTTATAACTCGATGGAAGGCATGATCCATCACTTCAAGTTTTTCATGGAAGGCTTTGAAGTGCCCGAGGGCGAGGCCTACACGATGTTCGAAGGCGCCAACGGAGAAATCGGATTTTATATCGTCTCCAAGGGCAGTCCTCGCTCGCACCGCATGCGGATTCGTGGGCCCTCGGTTTGGCACTTCCAGGGGCTCGATCCCATGGTCAAAGGTTCGAAAATCGGCGATTTGGTCGCCGCACTCGGCAGCATTAACGTCATTGCCGGCGAGCTCGACAGGTAAGGGGAAATGGCAAAAATACTTTCACCGAAGTTCTACGACGCCATGAAAAAACTGGAGCCTCGTTACCCGACGAAGGTCGCGTTGCTCTTGCCCGCGCTTCATCAGGCGCAGGAAGAAACCAGCTGGCTTCCGTCGGAGGTGCTTGAGGAAATCGGCGAATACATCGGTATCCATCCTGCGCAGGTTCGCGAAGTGGCCAGTTTTTACACGATGTACAACCTGAAGCCCGTCGGAAAGTACCACCTCAAAATTTGCACGAACGTCGCCTGCTGCCTGATGGGCGCGGAAGCCCTGGTCGAGCACTGCGAAAAGAAGCTCGACATCAAGCTCGGCGAGACTACCGCAGACAAAAGGTTCACGCTCCACGAAGAAGAGTGTCTTGGCGCCTGCGGTACCGCGCCCGCGATGATGCTCAACGACGACTACCACGAGAGCCTCACGCCCGCGGGCCTGGATGAAATCATCCGGAGGCTTTCATGAGCGAAACTTTGTACGTGCAGCACCTGAACGAAGAAGCGCGGCCCCTCGCGTATTATCTTTCCAAAATGGATGGCTACACGGCGCTCAAAAAGGCGTTCACGATGGCGCCGGACGACATCACAGCCGAAGTGAAGAAGTCGAATCTTCGCGGTCGCGGCGGCGCCGGATTCCCGACGGGCATGAAGTGGGGCTTTATTCCCAAGCAATCGCCGAAGGTGAAATACCTCGTTTGCAACGCGGACGAATCCGAGCCGGGAACGTTCAAGGACCGCGATTTGATGCGGTACACGCCACACCTCCTGATCGAAGGGATGGTGATCGGCGGTTTCGCGATCGGATCGAGCATCGGATACATTTACATCCGAGGCGAATACACACGCGAGGCGAAGCTGCTTCAGATCGCGATCGATGAAGCCTACGAAAAGGGTTACCTCGGTAAAAACATTCTGGGCTCCGGGTTCACGTTCGACCTCACGGTTCACCGGGGCGCGGGTGCCTATATCTGCGGCGAAGAGACGGGCCTTCTCAATTCGCTCGAAGGCAAGCGCGGCGAGCCACGAGTGAAGCCGCCGTTCCCGGCGCAGTCCGGCGCCTTCGGCGGCCCGACGATCGTCAATAATGTCGAAACCCTGACCAATGTTCCGTTCATCATCAATAAGGGGGGCGAGTGGTTCGCGAAGCTCGGGAAAGTCGAGAAGTCGGGCGGCACGCGCCTCATCTCGATTTCCGGGCACGTCAAGAAGCCGGGCGTATACGAAATCGCGGCCGGCGCGATGACCGTGCGCCAACTCATTTATGATGTCGCGGGCGGCATCTTGAACGATCGAAAACTCAAAGCGGTGATTCCGGGCGGATCGTCAGCGCCGGTTCTGACCGCGGATGAGATCGACGTGATCTACGATATCGAGCCATTGGCCAAAGTCGGTACGATGATGGGATCGGCTGCGCTGATGGTCGTGAGCGAGGACTATTGCGTTGTTCGCCTGATTGAACGCATCACCAAGTTCTACGCGCACGAATCGTGCGGCCAGTGCACGCCGTGCCGCGAGGGTTGCAAGTGGATGGAAGACGTCCTTCACCGCATCGAGCACGGACATGGACGCGAAGAGGATCTCGCGCTTCTGCTCGACATCGCCGACAACATCAATGGCAAGACGCTTTGCGCACTCGGCGACGCCGCCGCGGGCCCCGTCACGAGCTTTGTAAAAAAGTTCAAAGCGGACTTTGAAGCGCACATCCGAGGTAAACGATGCCCAAGTGCATGATCGACGGCCGTGAGGCCGAGTTCAAGCCCGGCCAGAATTTGATCGAAGTCGCCCGCTCGGCGGGGATTGAGATTCCGTACTTTTGTTACCACCCGGGCTTGACGGTCGTCGCCCAGTGCCGAATGTGCACGGTCGAGATCGATAAAATGGCGAAGCTCCAGACAGCCTGTTCGACCCCCGCCACTGAAGGCATGGTCGTCAAGACCCAGAGCGAGCGCGCGAAGAAAAACCAGGCATCGGTCATGGAGTTTCTCCTGATCAACCATCCGCTCGATTGTCCGATCTGTGACAAGTCGGGTGAGTGCGACCTGCAAGACAACTCCTACAAGTTCGGCGATCTTTATCAGCGTTATACCGAAGAGCGTCGCACTTACGTAGACCTCGACATGGGTCCGGTGATTAAAAAGAACATGAACCGCTGCATTCATTGCACGCGCTGCATTCGGTTCGGCGATGAGATCGCGGGCATTCACGAGATGGTGGCGGTTCAGCGGGGCAACGACACTGAGATCACCACGGTCGACGGACGTCCGCTCGAGACCGACTACGCGGGCAACTATTCCGACGTCTGCCCGACGGGCTCACTTACGCTCAAGGATTTTCGGTTCAAAAAGCGCGCGTGGTTCCTTAAAAAGACCGCGACGGTTTGCGAAGGCTGCGCCAAGGGTTGCAACATGGAAGTGCAGCAGGATGCGAACGTTGTTTATCGCTGTTTGCCGCGCGAGAACCTCGAGATTAACAAGTGGTGGCTCTGCGATGAGGGTCGCTTCAACTACCATTACGTGAACGACTCCAGGCGGATCAATATTCCAGTTCATCAGAGCGGCGGCTTGGCGCCGACGAATTGGAGTGCGGCCCTGAGTTCGGCTCGCGCCGCGGTGAAGGGCAAAAAAGTCACGGTTCTGATCGGTTCGGACCTAACGCAGGAAGAGGCGCAGCTGGCGAAGTCGCAGGTACCTACGCTGTTTCCCGGCGCCGAAATGTTTCATTACGGAACCCCGGGAGTCATCAGTGCGGCCGACGACGCGCCGGCGGACAAGATTCTCAAGCGCAAGTCCAAGACCTCCAATCTTCACGGCCTGGAAAGGCTCGGCTTCAAGGGCTTCACCGCGATGCCGGCCGGCACGCAAGCCGTGGTCGTTCTTCGCGGCGGTCGCGCAACGGTGCCCGACCTAAAAGGCGTTACGGCAGTCGGTGTCGGAGTTTTCAGTAAGCCCCAGGTCGAATCGTTCGCCGCAGTTTTGCCCGGCCTCAGCTTCGTCGAAAAGGACGGCACGATCGTCAACTTTGAGGGTCGCGAACAGAAACTTAAAAAAGCGATCTCCGCCCCCGGCCAATCCAAACCGCTCAGCGATATATTCAAACTTTGGGCCTCGGCCGAGGCCGCGAGATGACGATGGATCTGTTTGAAGTCGGAGTAATGGCCGCCAAGATCATGATGTTGGTCCTCGTGCTTTTGCATGTGGCGCCCGTCATGGCCTGGGTCGAGCGCCGCGGCTCGGCGCTCATGCAAAATCGGCTCGGCCCGAACCGCGTCGGTCCGCTCGGGCTGCTTTATTCCCTTTGCGACGCGATCAAGTTCATTTGGAAGGAAGACAAAGCCCCGGGGCACGTCGAGCCGTTCTATTACACGATCGCGCCGCTCGTTTCGATCATCCCCGCCTTCATGACGTTCGCGGCCGTGCCATTCGGAAGCAGCATCATTGTTGGCGATCACACGGTCGTGTTTCAAATCGCGAACCTCGACGTCGGCTTGCTTTACGTCCTGTCGATCGCGTCTCTTGGCGTTTACGGCATCATCATGTGTGGCTGGTCATCGAACAATAAATACGCGCTGCTCGGAAGCCTTCGCAGCTCGTCTCAAATGATCAGTTACGAACTTTCGCTCGGGCTGTCGCTCATAGGCGCGATCATGGTGTTTTCGAGCGTGAAGCTCGGCGACATCGCGGCCGCCCAGGGTCAAACGCTGCTCAGCCTCGGTCCGCTGAACATCCCGAAGTGGGGTATTTTTATTCAGCCGGTCGGGTTCATCATTTTTATTACGGCGATCTTCGCCGAAACCAATCGTCTTCCTTTCGATCTGCCGGAAGGCGAATCGGAAATCGTCGCCGGCTACCATCTGGAGTACGGCTCCTTGAAGTTCGCCCTTCTTATGATGGCGGAATACGTGAACATGTTCGTCGGCGCGGCGATGATCACGACGATCTATTTCGGTGGTTGGCAGTTCCTGCCCGGCATGGGCCGGCTTTCGGTGATGCTCGGGTCCGCTTTCAGTCTCGATGGCATGGCCCGCGAATGGCTTCGCGTACTTCTCGAAATCAGCTCCTTCGGCCTCAAGGTCGGATTCTTCATGTGGTTCTTCGTCTGGGTTCGCTGGACGCTTCCGCGGTTCCGCTATGACCAGCTGATGGATCTCGGCTGGCGCGTCATGCTCCCGCTTTCGCTCGCGAACATCTTCGTTACGGGCTTTCTGATTTACCTGGGGGTAATCTGATGTTGGTCAAAGCGAAGCTGGGGTTCTTCCAGCGGTTCTACCTGATTGAAATCGTGACCGGTCTCTACATCACGATGAAGAACATGCTTTTCGGCAAGACGGTCACCATCCAGTATCCCGAAGAGCGCCGGAACTATTCGGAGCGTTTTCGCGGCGTCCATTACATCAAGGCCACGAACGGCGTCGAAAATTGCACGGCGTGCATGCTTTGCCCGACGGTTTGTCCTGCCGAATGCATTCATATTGAGGCGGGCGAACGGCCCGACAAAGAAAAGTATCCGATCAAATTTGAAATTGACGTCTTGCGGTGCTGCTTCTGTGGAATGTGCGAAGAGGCCTGTCCCAAGGACGCCATCAAGCTCAGCACGATTTACGAAATGAGCCAAATGCAGCGAGAAGTCTATGAGAAGGACTTCTTGCTCGATCAGCGCGGGAGCAAGTGACGATGAACGCCTTGGCCTTTTTCTTTTATCTCTTCGCGGCGCTGGCGATCGGCTTTTCGCTGCTCGTGGTTCTGAAAAAGAATCCGGTCGCGAGCGCGTTCAGCCTGGTCATGGTTTTCTTTTCGTTCGCAGGGATATACGCGCTCATGGGGGCGCACCTGATCGCGGCACTACAGATCTTGGTCTACGCGGGCGCGATCATGGTCCTCTTCATTTTCGTCATCATGCTGATCAACGCTGACGCGCCATCGTTTGACCTCGGTCGAACCGGATTCCTCGCGCGCTTCGTGGCGGGTCTATTGGCCTTCGTCCTTTTCGGTTTCTTCGTTTGGGCGTTCAAGAACAGCCCGCAAAAGCTGCTGCCCGGCCGCTTTTCTCCGGAGTTCATCGAACAGGCAGGCGGGAACACGCGCATCTTATCAGAGCTGATGTTTTCCGAATGGATTCTGCCATTTGAGCTGACATCCGTCCTTTTGCTCGGCGGAATCGTCGGCGCGGTCGCGCTCGCCAAGCGGAACAAGGAAGGCCAGGGAGGAACGCATGCCTGACTCTTGGATCGTGCTTTCGCTTTGCTCGGTCATATTCTTCATTGGGCTTTTCGGCGTCCTGGTTCGCCGAAACGTCTTGATTCTCATGATGTGCATCGAACTCATGTTGAACGCGGTCAACTTGACCTTCGTCGCGTATGCCAGGCAGCTCGGAGACCTCAGCGGCCAGATGGCGGTTTTCTTCATCATCACGGTTGCCGCGGCCGAAGCCGCCGTGGGTCTCGGCCTCGTGGTCGCCCTCTATCGCACGCTTCGCACGGTAGACACCGACGATATTCGTCTACTCAGGGGATGAAATGCATAACGACTCGACAACTCACAGCGCCCTGATCGCCTGGATCCCCCTGCTGCCGCTGCTCGGTTTTCTCGTCAACGGCCTTTGGTACGCGCTGTTTCAAACTAAGCGCGGATCCAAAAAGGCTTCTTCGGCGGTCACCGGCGTCATCGCGACGCTTGCCATCGGCGGGGCCTTCGCGGTCTCCGTGATGCTGTTCCTGACGCTCAAGGCGATGCCCGAGGAGCAGCGCGCGCTTCAGCAAAATCTTTTCACATGGATGCGCGTCGGCACGCTTCAGGTCGACATGGCGTTCACGCTCGACACCCTGTCCACGCTCTTTACCTTGGTGATCACGGGCGTCGGTACTCTCATTCATATCTACTCCATCGGTTACATGAGCCACGACGCGACGCCCGGGAAGTTTTTCGCGTATCTCAATCTGTTTTGCTTCGCGATGCTCATGCTCGTACTCGGGTCATCACTCCCTATTCTGTTTCTTGGATGGGAAGGCGTCGGCCTCTGCAGTTATCTTTTGATCGGTTATTGGTACACCGACATGGACAAGGCGAGCGCCGGGAAAAAGGCGTTCATCGTCAACCGTATCGGGGATCTTGGATTCCTGCTCGGGATGTTCATGATTTATACAGTTTTCAATACCCTGGATTTTTCGGGGATTCAGGCCGGCATGCCGGCCGCCGTGAGCAACCCCGGGGCACTGACGCTGATCGCACTGCTGCTTTTTGTGGGCTGCATGGGTAAGTCCGCGCAGATCCCGCTCTTCGTCTGGTTGCCCGACGCGATGGCGGGCCCGACTCCGGTTTCCGCGCTCATTCATGCGGCCACCATGGTGACTTCAGGCATCTACATGATCGCCCGGCTGAACTTCATCTATTCGGCCTCTCCAAGCGCGCTGCACGTGGTTGCGGTCGTCGGCGCGCTTACGGCTTTTTTCGCGGCCACGATCGCGGTCGTTCAGACGGACATTAAAAAGATTCTCGCGTATTCCACGGTTTCGCAGCTCGGCTACATGTTCTTGGGATGTGGAGTAGGCGCGTACTCGGCAGGAGTCTTTCACGTCATTACGCATGCATTCTTCAAGGCGCTGCTCTTCCTTGGCGCGGGCAGCGTGATTCACGGGATGCACGAAGAGCAGAATATTCTGAAAATGGGCGGTCTCAAGTCCAAGATGCCGGTGACGTTCGCCGTGTTCGGCATCGGGTGGCTGGCAATCTGCGGAATTCCTCCGTTCTCCGGTTTTTTTTCCAAAGATGAAATTCTTTGGCAGGCCTATGCTTCGGCGCACGGGTCCCCGCTTCTCTACGGACTCGCCGCGCTGACTGCGGCCATGACGGCTTTTTACATGACCCGGCTGTTTTCGCTGACGTTCCTCGGAAAGCCACGATTTGCGGAACAGCCGAGCTACTCCAACGTGCACGCGATCGCGAAGCACGGCATCGACGACCACGGGCACGGCGACCATGGAAGCGAATCTAAAAAAGGTGTTCACGAATCTCCGGCCGTCATGACGGGTCCGCTGATCGCACTCGCGATTCTTAGCGCCGTGGGCGGGCTCATTGGAATTCCGCACGCCAGCTGGCTCGATGAGTGGCTCAAGCCGGTCATCCATACTGGCCACGTTCTGCGCGAAGGGGTTGCGCCCACGACGGAGTGGGTGCTTATGGGCGTGAGCGTCACTCTCGCCGCGGTGGCGATCGCATTCGCCATGGGACTTTATCGAGATTTGAAGCGCGCAGAATCGCTCGCGTTGAAGCATCCGGCCTTGCACAAGCTGCTCGTGAATAAATGGTACGTGGACGAGCTTTACGAAGCACTTTTCGTGAAGCCGATTTACGCACTTTCAGTCGGCCTTTGGAACGGTTTCGATATCGCGGTCATCGACCGCGTGGTCAACGGCTTCGGACGAGTTTCCCTTTGGACGGGACAAGCGGCGCGTATGGCCCAGACCGGGTCGATTCAGATGTATGCTTTTATGATTTTGGCCGGACTGGTCGCTAGCGTGGGGTACCTCATTTATGGCCTGGTTTGAATCGCACTGGCTGTCGACGATCACGTTCTTGCCGGCCGCCTGGGCATTTGCCGGACTTGTGATTCCGGGGACCTCCAAGGGCGCCATCAAGAATTGGACGCTAGCGGGTTCGATCGTGACCTTCCTGGTTTCTCTCAAGCTCTACGGCGCCTTCGATGCGGCTGGCGCGGAATTCCAATTGCTCGAAAACGCCGAATGGATACCTTCGCTCGCGATCACCTATCGCCTCGGCATCGACGGAATCAGCCTTTGGCTCATCCTCCTGACGACGTTCCTGACGCCGATGGTGATCCTTGCGTCCTTTAACTCCATCGAATCCCGCGTGAAGGAGTATTACTTTCTCCTGCTCGCGCTGGAGACCGGCATGCTCGGAGCCTTCGTGGCGACGGACATTTTTCTGTTCTACGTGTTCTGGGAAATGATGCTGATCCCGATGTATTTTCTCATCGGCATCTGGGGCGGCAAAGACCGCATCTACGCCGCCACGAAATTCTTCCTCTACACGATGGTGGGATCGCTTCTGATGCTCGTTGCGATTTTCTATCTCGCGTATCAGCACAAGCTGCAGTTTGGAGTTTTCTCGACGTCGATTGTGGATCTGTACAACTTGCAGTTGGCGTCGGGCGGATTCTGGTCCGTGCAATCGCTCCTCTTTCTGGCTTTCGCTTTGGCATTTGCAATCAAGGTTCCTCTTTTCCCGCTGCATACTTGGTTGCCCGACGCACACGTTCAGGCTCCCACCGCCGGTAGCGTGATTCTGGCCGGAGTTCTGCTCAAAATGGGCGGCTATGGATTCATTCGCTTCGCGTTTCCACTCTTTCCGCAGGCCGTCACTTATTATCAAGTTCCGTTCATGATTCTCGGCACCATTGCCATCATTTACGGCGCATGGGTCGCGATGGTTCAGCCCGATGTAAAAAAGCTCGTTGCCTATTCGTCGGTAAGTCACATGGGTTACGTTATCTTGGGCCTGTTTTCGATGAACGCGATCGGCGCGACCGGTTCAGTGTACCAGATGTTGAACCATGGAGTTTCGACGGGCGGCCTCTTCCTTTTGGTTGGAATGATTTACGATCGCCGCCACACGCGCGATATCAGTCAGTTCGGAGGCCTCGCGAAAACGATGCCGCTTTTCGCGATTTCGCTCATGATCATGACGCTTTCGTCGGTCGCGCTCCCCGGCACCAACGGCTTCATCGGAGAGTTCCTGATTTTGCTGGGGGCCTGGCAGGCTGTTCCGGGGCTGACCGTGATCGCGGCCTTAGGCGTGGTGTTCGGCGCGGTTTATATGCTCTGGCTCGTGCAACGGATGATGTTCGGTCCGATCACCCGCAAAGAGAATGAGGAGCTAACGGATATGAGTTGGCGCGAAATCGCCGTCATGCTGCCGTTGATCGTTGCGGTGTTCGCGATGGGGATCTATCCGCAGTTTTTCTTCAACAAAATGGAGCCGTCGGTGAACCGGTTTCTCGCCCGCTCCATGCCGACTGCCATGGCTAAGGCGCGCCCACCGACCACGGTCGCGGTTACGGAGCACTAAAGTTTATGGATTCGTCAGTCATTCGCCCCGAACTTCTGACACTTTCGCGCGAGGCGCTCGCGGTTCTCACGCCCTACTTCTGGGTCCTGGCCGGGATCGTGATCACCATGCTTCTCAGCGTGATGAAAGTCATGAAGCCGAAGTGGCCGGTCTTTTTTGTTTCAGTCGCGGTTTGCATCGCGGCGGCCGTCGCTTCGGCCGCGCTTGCTGGGTTGCCGCCGGTTTCGCTCTTCGCGGACATGATGATTTCGGATCCGTTCTCCAACTTCTTCAACGTAATATTTCTCGTGGCTATGGCGCTGACCGCGCTCGTCTCGCTGCGATACCTGGATGAGGAAAAACTTCAGTATCCGGAATATTACGTCCTGCTCCTGCTCTCCACGTTCGGCATGATGCTGATGGCTTCGGCGACGAACCTGATCGTCATTTTCATCGCGCTGGAGATCATGTCGCTTTCCACCTACGTGCTGGTTGGCTTTCGCCGGGCGGATCGGCGCTCCAACGAGGCGGCCATGAAGTATTTCATTCTCGGCTCCGCGGCGTCCGCCGTGATGCTATATGGAGCCGCACTGCTTTACGGCACGACGGGGAGCCTGCAACTTTCGGGAATTCTGAACGCGCTCAAGACGAATGCGGCCGTAATGTCGCCCGCCTTCATGCTCGGCGTCTGGCTGACCGCGATCGGGTTTCTGTTCAAAGTCGCGGCGGCGCCGTTTCATATGTGGATGCCCGATGTCTACGAAGGTGCACCGGTTCCGATCACGGGATTCATGACCACCGGGATCAAGGCCGCATCCTTCGCGGCTTTCGTGCGGGTTTTTCACGCTCTGGGCTACGGACACGGCCTGTCCGAGGCTATTCAGAGTCACATTCACGACATACTCTGGGTTTGCGCAGTGCTGACGATGGCGGTCGGCAACTTTGTCGCCCTCACCCAAACGAATTTGAAGCGAATGTTGGCTTATTCGTCAATCGCACATTCGGGCTATCTCTTGGTCGGGCTTCTTGCGGCACCAGGAAACGCCAACGGGTACGGGCCGGTGATGTTGTATTTGGCAGCCTATTCGATCATGAATTTAGGTGCGTTCGCCGTGCTCTCGATTTTGGCTGGACGCGGTGATTCAGGACTCAATCTCCACGATCTCGCGGGATTATCACAACGTCGGCCGTGGCTGGCGTTTTCGCTCGCCGTGTTTCTGTTCTCCATGGCCGGTATTCCTCCGACCGCGGGGTTTGCCGCGAAATATCTGATGTTCTATTCGGCTGTCCAGGCGGGTGAGGTTTCACTGGTCGTGATCAGTGTTCTTTGCAGCGCCGTCTCGGTGTATTTTTATCTCCGCGTTCTGGTCTACATGTACATGCACCAACCGGTGGGTGCCCCGCCGGCGCCTCGCTGGTCCATTTGGGCCGCCGGAACCGTCGGGGCCATGACGGTCCTGACGCTGCAGCTTGGGATTTTACCTTCGCCGATCATTGAGCTCGTACGCCGAATTTCGGCAAGTTTTGCCTAGCTACTCCGGACGCCCACCTGACGAGCAGCTTGGGAATCGGCGGTATATAATCAAGGATGATCGAGTAATTCTGCAGGGAGGGTCATTTCCGTGGCTCCGTCCAGTGGGCCTCAGTACAAAATTAAGCTGTCGACGGGACGTGTGCTCGGGCCGATTGAGCTCGAGCGTGTGCGTCTCCTTATTCAAAAAGACCGAATTCAGGGAATCGAACTAGCCAAAGAGATTCCGGACGGCGAATGGGTCGACATCAATCTCATCGAACCGATTGCGGAACTGCTCATGGCCAAGGCTTCGGGGCGTCTCGATCAGGTGAAGGCGCGTCCCGTGGCCGTCCCGCTCGACGCGGGGTCCACGAGAGTGCTCGCCGGTCCCACGCAAGTGCTGCCCGTATCGACACTCCCGCCGTTCGGGTTGACGCCGATAGCGGTAATCAGCACCGAAGAGAAGGAAAGTTCCATTTCTAAAACAGTGGTGGATTTCGCCGCACTCCCGAGGGAAGAAGCGCCAAAACCCATCGAAACAAAGCTGCCGGATATTGACTCGGGAATCCTTGAGCGAGGATATCAGATCGAGTCCGCCTCCGTGACGTCGGATTTGTCCGAAATTGCCAAAATCGATTCGATGATTAGAGTTCCTACGCCGGATGAGATCGGTCACCGCGCGCAAGCGCCAGTCGAAATCGCGCCATACCAGCCGCCCCGGGGCCGAAATATTTCGGAAGAAAAAACGATCGTATTTCAGCGTTCCCATCGAACCGATCAGGTGACCGGGAAAAAGCCTTCCGCCGGCTACCAAAGGTTGAAGTCCATTATTGTGATTCTTGCTGTGGGAATGGCCGCTTATGACCTCATGCTTCCTGAGCCGCCGAAAGCCCAGATGAGTCGGAGCCAGGTCATCCGGCCCCGATTGCCTAAAGCGGAGGCGCAGGTAAACCCACAAAAGAGCGTTAAACTTTACGGCGAAGCCATGATGTTTTACATCGCGGACACCGTTGCCGGCTATCGCGAAGCGGCGAACCGTCTTCTCGCCTCCGCCGGAGCGGACATGTCCAACGTCAAGGCGCTCGCCATGCTCGCCTCCTGTTATCTCAATCTGATCGACGACTCGAACAAGGATGAAAATTACTTTTCCGTAATTTCGAAGCTGATCGACATGTCCCGGGCGAAGTCCGTGGACCTTCCGGAAACCGTGATCGCGGATGTGGAGTTCTACATCATCGCAAACAAGCCCGAAGCCGCGCAAAGCCGCATCGTGGAATACACCAAGACCCATCAAAACTTCGATCCGTCGATGTTCTATTATCTTTCACTCGCGTTTTATTCTCAGGGCGACACCGCCGCGGCGGCGAGATTTTTGGGGCAGCTGCCGGATAATCGAGTCTTCAGCGCGAAGATTTTTTTCCTGCGGGGCTTGATCGCCGAAAAACTAAACGACCTGGATCAGGCACTTTCAGAGTACGGCAAGGCGATCCAGTTCAGCAAAATTCACGCGAAGTCCCACCTGAGAACGGCGATCGTGATGAACCGAAAGGGGCAGCTCAAGGTCGCGGCTCAGCACGTGGAATATGCCACGACCCATCAGTCTCTGCTCTCGCCACGAGATCTCGCGCAGGCCTATCAGCTGAGTTCTCAGCTGTATTCTACGGATCAGAAGTGGGATGAGGCGCTCGGGCAAATCGAACGCGCTTCTCGCCTGGATCCGGCCAACTCGGATTACCTGCTGGAAAAGTATAGTCTTCGCGCGCGCCTTGGCGACAAAAACCCCGCCATTCGAGAAGAAGCCCGGATGTTCTATTTCCTGGGTGAGGGCGAACGCCAAGTGAAAGACGGACGCTATCAGGACGCGCTCAGCCAGTTTCAACAGGCGCGGCAGGCGAATCTGAAGTCACCGCTCCCGCTCGTCAAAATTGGAGACATGTTCCAGAACCAGAACGACGTGGGAAATGCAAGGGACGCTTATCGGTTGGCCGCAGAGCGAGCGCCAAACTCGATTGAAGTCTGGTCAAAGTACATCAGCTCGCTGATTCAAAGCTTCGAATGGGTGGAAGCCGAAAAGGCTATGAACCGCTTCCGAAAGCTACAGGCCTCACCCAGTGCCATCGACAAGCTGGCCGGCGATATGTACGCCAAACAGGGACGCCATGCCGAAGCCCAGACGCATTATAAAAATTCGATGGCACGCGAGACGATCGACCCGAAAGTTTACATCTCGTACGCCCAGAGTCTGATGGCGACCAAGAATTACGGCGACGCGGCCTTCTTCTTCGCGCTCGCCCTGCGCTTTGATCCCCTCAATATGGAAGCCGTACTTGGCACCGCCCGGTCCGTGGCCGCATCGGATTCCATCGATCGGGCGATCGCCAAGCTGCAGTCCGAACTCAATCGAGGCACCACTTCGCGAGCCGAGCTGCAGGCGGCGATAGGAGAGTTTCAAATTCAAAAGGCTGAATGGGACGCGGCGCAAGCAAGCGTGAGTCTGGCCATGGAGGCCGATCCCGAATACGCGTATCCGTGGAAACTTCAGGCGCAGATCTACATGAGTCGTGAAGGCGCCGATAAAACGGCGCTGGACCGCGCTTTGGATTCCTATAAGTCATACTCCGACCGAAACGGCTCTGACCCGTCGGGATATCTGGAGCGGTACAAGATATTCATTAAGAAAACCGATTACGAAAAAGCGAATGACGAGCTCAATCGGATCTACGCGATTTATCCGAAGTATCCCAATCTCCACTATTACAAAGGCGCACTTTACGTATTAATGAGCAATCTCGGAGCGGCGATCACGGAGTTCAACCAGGAAATCTCGAACAATCCCAATAACGTTCCAGCGATCCTGGCGCTCGGAAAGACACTTCTGGAGGCAGGCAAGCCCAAGGAGGCGCTCGAGCTGTTCAATAAGGCGATGATGATCGCCCCCCAGGCGCCTGAGCCTAAACATCAAGCGGGTTATGCGAACTACCTCATGAAGAATTTCCAGGGAGCGGTCGCACTCTACAACGCCGCCATCCAGCTCGATCGCCAGAACCCGCTTCTCTACAAGCGACTCGGAATGGCCCACCGTGATCAGGGGAATACGACTGGGGCCCGCACGTCATTTAAAAAGTATATTGAAATGGAGCCGGACGCGATGGACCGGGCTCAGTTTGAGCGCTTTCTGTGATACCGTCAGGGCATGCTCGACCCTAAGTATTTTCAGGACGAATTTCCGGAACTGGAAAAGGCACTGCTGAATCGCCAATTCGATTCGCAAGCGGTCGCGCGTATCGTGGAAATGTCGAAGAGGCGGCGCGAGCTCATCAGAAAGTCCGAGGGCCTCAAGGCCGAGCGCAATAAAGCGTCTCAGGCAATTGCGCAGCTGAAGGCGAAGGCCAAAACCGATCCCGTCGCCGCGCAGGCCGCGGACCAGCGCGTGCTGGAGATGCGGGCGGTGGGTGATCAGATCAAGGCGATCGACGATGAGCTGAAGGCGGTAGAGACGAGCTTTGAAGACGTAGCGCTGAGATTGCCCAACGTACCGCACTCGAGCGTCGCGGTCGGCGGCGATGCAAGCGCCAATCAGGAGGTTCGCCGCTGGGGCGAAATTCCCAAGCTGACTTTCGATCCTAAAGATCACGTGGCCCTGGGCGAGGCGCGGGGAATTCTCGATTTTGAGCGCGCGGGAAAAATCTCAGGCGCCCGTTTCGTGGTCTACTTTGGCGCGGGCGCGCGCCTGGAGCGCGCGCTGATTCAGTTCATGCTGGATCTACACACGCAAACTCACGGCTATTGCGAAGTCATTCCGCCGTTTCTCGTGAATCGCGCGACGATGACGGGTACAGGCCAGCTGCCGAAGTTCGAGGAGGATCTGTTCAAGACAGGGGTGGCCGATCGTGAACTGTTCCTCATTCCAACCTCAGAGGTACCGCTCACGAATATTTACCGAGACGAGATTCTCGAGATCGCGAAGCTTCCGCTCAAGATGACCGCCTATTCGCCCTGCTTTCGCAGTGAAGCCGGCTCATACGGCAAAGACACCCGCGGGTTGATTCGGCAGCACCAGTTCCAAAAGGTGGAACTCGTCAAAATCGTTGAAGCCGAAAAGTCTTACGACGAGCTGGAGTCGATGGTTCGGGATGCGGAAAAGGTTCTGCAGCTTCTCGGCCTTCCGCATCGGACGGTCGCGCTCTGTACGGGCGATATGGGATTCAGCGCCGCTAAAACTTACGACATCGAAGTGTGGCTGCCTGGCCAAGCCGCCTACCGTGAGATCTCTTCGTGTTCGAACTGCGAGGACTTTCAGGCGCGGCGAGCGGGAATTCGCTATCGAAGCGAGGCGCAGGGAAAACCGCGACTGGCCCATACCCTGAACGGTTCCGGGCTTGCCGTCGGACGAACCTTCGTCGCAGTTCTCGAAAACTTTCAGCAGGCGGACGGATCGGTGGAGATGCCGAAAGTGCTCCATCGATATCTCGACGGGGCTCCGGGCTTTGAACGTCGTGGCGAGCGGCTCTTCCTCGTTTAAGGCCGCCAGCGATTGTCGTGATCGCCGTTGACGCCTGTCAGATAAGTTCCGTTCTGGCCGTTGGAAACCTCAAGTTCAGACAGAATTTTCTGCCAGCTGCGAGGCTCGCCGTCGATGAAGCGGTCCAGGAAAGTCACGATATTGGGACCCGCGGAATCCGAAAATGTCGGCAATCCGGAAGTTACGATATCCAGATGCTGAGTACCGCCTTTGGCTCGGAAAAATGCACCGTTAAAGTATGGATACGAGCTGCACCCGTTGAAAAACATGATCTGGTACTTGCGTGGATTGAAACGAATGTTCGGAAGCGTCGCGAGGTCCACGTTCGCGCCCAGTCCCGAATGACCGTCGTAAATGATGATGTCACCGCGCTCCATTGCCGGTACCAGATAACGATGGAACGTACGGTCCCGCGAACCCACGTCGGTGTCGGCCAGGAGCACATTGACCCGCATCACGACGTCGCGGCCCAAGGTGCGAACCCGACGCTCATACACTTTAAAGTAGTTAATCCCTTGTACCCGACGTCCGTCGGCGTACTCGCGAAAGGCATCCCGATGTTCGGTCAGGACGAACCCGCGACCGCGAAGATCCTGATCCACGAATTTCAAAGCGCGGACCGCGTCGTCCCGTCGATTTACCCGTCTGTAATTGTCGATGTCGTTGATGTAGCCGATGAAAACCCAGGCGTCGACGAGGTCGCCATTACCGTTCGGTCCGAAAAGTTGATCATATTCCGGATAACTGAGCTGGGTGTTCGGAATCGGCTGCAGCGCCCCCACCGTCGTCAGAATCGCGGGGCTCCCTCCGGCCAAAGGGCAGCCGCGAAGTTCCGGATCCCAGAAGTACCAGAAGTCTTCTTCACCGCTGTAGTGCGGATCGGTGCAGCGATTCGCGCCCCGAACAATACCCATGTCGTAAATCAGGTCAGGCGAAAGCGGCAGGCGCACGGGAACTCGGCGTTCGGCCCCGCTGCGGAATGCGCCTTTATGAAAGACCACGCGGCCTTTGAAGTCGTAGTGAAGCACTCGGCGTCCCGCCAATGAGCCGGAAGTTATCGAGAGGAACCGAACATTGTAGGCCTCTCCTAAAACGCCGGGGTATCCGAAGGTTTGTTGAAACGAAACGGATTGGAACGTCCCCATGAGATGTTGAATCTGAGTATCGAGCCGGCTGAGCGCCTCCTGCCGAAGGCGCCCCTCCCGATTGAGGTCAGCTAAAGTCGCGCGGGGTGAAAAGGGCACATCGACCGCCGCCCGAAAGCTCAGGAGCGCTTCCGTCGCATTGCGTCCGTAATAAGCGTGGGAAGGCATCGCAAAAGCGAAAGCGAGTCCGGTCAGAACCCATATACGAACTGAATGAATCATTGGATAATCCCTTAAAGAGGCCCTGCATAACTCGCCAGGCCGCACTGCGTCAACGCCTCTTTGAAGGTGCCAAAGCTTTCAAGCCATCGTAATCACAGTTATCCTAATAAGATGTTCGACCAGGGAGAGATGGCTGAGTGGCTTAAAGCACCGGTCTTGAAAACCGGAGACGGGGAAACTCGTCCGTGGGTTCGAATCCCACTCTCTCCGCCATCATCTAATTGGGCCGGCTTCACGTTGGTCGAAATGATGATCTCCATGGGCCTCGCTGGCGGCATGGCGCTTTTAGTGGCGACTATCATGCAGAGCAATGCTCGCTCGGTCATTCAGAACCAGGCGAATCACACGCGGGATGAGCTCGCGAATCAAATCCGAAAGAGTATCAGCAATCCACGAATGATCGCCGTCACCGCGCAGCAAGCGGGGGGGTCAGGCGTCCCCGCAACCAATCTAGATCTCAAGCGCTGCATTGAGGGTACGGGCCCGTCGTGCACCACAACGTCCGCGGTCAGTCTTTGGCTGTACGAACAGATCACGCAAAACGGGGCGATTCAACGAGTAGGCGGGAATGCGGCCGCGCCAAAGTTTTACGATACCCGTGGAAATCCGTGTGCGGATACGGTCACCGCCGCGGACGGTCGCTGTCGCATTCGGGTCGTCGTGACGTTTCAACCGGTTTGTCCGTCGCCCGACATGGTCAATCCGGCTTCCGCGACTGATTGCCGAGCTCTCCCCAATCCCCCCTACGACGGCGGTCCGCTGCCGAATCCGCCGTTTGAATTCGCGTTTGGATCCGCTCCCGCAGAAGTCATCAAGCTAGTTGCGACGATTTCTGACGCGACCCCGGCAGCGGCGCTTGGAGTAATCCAGAATTTCCAATTCTCCACGGCGACGGTGAGTGCCGACGTATTAACGTGTCAGATTCGTTTCCAAGCCGCGCAGCTGGGCTACGGAGGACCGATCTCCGCGACTCCGCATTGCCAATGAGAAAAAATCTCATTTTGATTTTCATCGCGCTCAACATCGCAGCGGTTCTGTACTCCAACCAAACCGCGACGGTCCAGGGCTGGTGGCAAAAGCCCCTGAGAGAATACTGGAATCACGCCTGGGCCCGCGGACTGAATCAAGCAATCAACGCATTTGGCACCTACGCGAACTACGTCGGACTCAATCAGCAGAGTGCCATGTTCGCCGGAATCAGCCGAAGCACGTATCGCCTGGTTTTCACCGGTCTTCGCGACGATGGCTGGAACTATCCGCTCCCGATCGAACTTAGGCCGGACCGCGGTTTTCTGAACCGAAATTTCTTCGATCATAAGGCGGCCAAATTTCATCTCAACATTATGGGCAATCACGACGTGCTGCGGAGATATGCGGCGTACCTTTGCCGGACGTATCAGTTTAAGGAGAACCCCTACATCCAAAGCATTCAGGTGCAATGGATCTACCGGGAGATTCGCCCGCGGGAGGAAGCGCTCCTCACTGGATTTCACTTCAGTCCGGACAGCCCGGCGCACGTCACGCAAACTCAGAGCTTCCCTTGTCCGGTCGAGAAGGCCGTCAAATGAAGGCGCTATCGGCTCAAGTCGACCGCTTCTTTTTTGATCGATTCGACGGACGGATCTGCGCCGCCTTCAGAATCTCGACCGGCGGTCTGATGCTGCTGTGGACGTTGGCCAACGGCCCCAACTGGTGCCGTGATTACTGCGACGATGGAATGCTCTTTCCCACTCAATCCTGGAGCTGGGTCATTCCGGCTTGGTTCGCCATGGTGGCGCTGTCCATTTCTTACCTGATCGGCTGGAAGTCGAAATGGTGCGCGGTCGCGCTCTATCTTTTGCACGAACAAGTCCTCGTTCGCAATCAGATGGCCAGCAATGCGGAGCAGGGCATGTTTCGAATGCAGCTTTTTTACGCGTTCTTTATGCCGATCGGCGAGCACTTTTCACTAGACGGTCGCAACCGACACCGCGCGAATCATTGGCACCAGGACCCCGAGTGGTGGCAGCTCCGGACGATTCAGTTTCACTGCTGTCTGATCTACATCATCGGTTCGCTCAACAAATGGACGACCGACGTTGCCTGGCAGAACGGCGACGCCATTTATTATGCAATGATGCATGAGGAGTGGGCCAAGTGGCCTTGGCCTAAGTTCTTTTATCAGGGCTGGGCAACGAAGACGGCGACGTGGGGAAGTTTCGTGGCGGAAGCTTCTTTCGGGTTACTTTGCTGGGTCCGAGATGTTCGGCCGTTCGTCACAACGCTCCTGATTCTTTTTCACATCACCGTGGCCTTGACGTTGGATCACGTAGGATTCTTCAGCATGGCGATGGCCTGCAATCTCTTATGTTTTTACGAGTGGAGCGATTTCGAGAAACTTCGGAACCGGCTTAGCCTCTTAGGCGAGCGATCGGCGAGCCCAGCCTGATCAAAGTTTCCAGCCCACGTCTCTCCGTGTTCTCAACCATATCCGCATCCGGAGTCCAGCGGCCTTTTTCTCCCAGCACCACGACGCAGGAACCGCCGAATAGAAAGTAACCTTTTTCCGCTCCACGACTGAAGGGATTGGTCTCGTCATGACTCTGAACGATTTTCCCCACCATTGTCGCGCCGATTTCTACATAGGCGAGCCGGCCAAAAGAACGGGTTTCGAGCAGGCTGACCTGGCGCGCGTTCGTTACGAGAGCGTCTTTTTTAGCGCGAAGGGCGATCGGGTTCACCGAATGGAGAGGACCGGGGAGCCGAAACGAGCGAGTTGTGCGTCCATCGTCGGGGTAATGAAACCGGTGATAGTCCACCGGACAAAGCCTCGCTATGAAGGCCGGTCCGTCGACGAACGGCTTCGCGAGTTCAGAATCGCCCAGGAGCGCGGCAGGCGAAAGGCGCATTCCTTTGATCGGCAGCGTTCCGTCCGCGGCGACGGCCGAAAATGCGAAATACCGACCCTCACAGAACGCCGCTAGCGCTTCAGGCTTCGGGGTAATGGGCCGCATGCCCGGTTTGAACTTACGAATGAAAAAGTCGTTGAATGACTTGAACTCCGCGCGTTCAAACTCCTCCATCGGAATGGAAAACGCCTGAATGAAAGCTTTTACCTTGCGCGCGCTCCAGCGCGTGTCTTGAAGCTTCCCATAGATCCGGCTCATGAAGGTGCCCGTGAGTATGGACTGACCGATCGTCCGGCCCGCAGCACTCTCGTAAAGCCACCGCACGGCGCGCTCGCCGTACACGCGTTCGACTTCGAGCGCGTTCTTCTGCCGATTCCAATACTTAATTTCCGCGGGGGAAGTCATGAGAAGGTTGCGAAGAGTTTGTGATATCGATTCGTCATGCGCAAGTACATCGGGATGGGGATGGCATGTGTTTCTTTGTTTTTTTCCGTACTTGTGTCAGCCGCCGCGCCCCAGGCGGAATTGAGGCTCGAAGCGCCGGGCCGAACTCATTCGCTGACACTCAAGGAGCTTCGGGCTAAACTTCCACTCGCTTCACTGACGGTGGATGACCCTGTTTATAAAAAGCAGAAGAAAACCTACGAAGGCTTTTGGCTTAAAGACGTTCTCAAGCTCGGAGGCGTGGGCCAAGCGGGCGGAGATGAGCTGGTTTTCAAATGCCTGGACGGTTACTCGCCTACGGTGCCGTGGGAAAGGCTTTCCGAAGGGCAGGCTTTGCTTGCGTTTCGTGAGAAAGGCCGCAAAGGAGGCTGGGAGTCGTTTGTCCAGGGCAAGTCGCGGATGACGCCCGCGCCGTTTTATCTGGTCTGGAACTCTTCGGAAAAACAGTTTCCCTGGCCGTATCAGCTTGTGGGCATCGAAGTCGTTCAGTTCAAGCAGAAGTATTCGCGCATTTTTCCCGAAGGGCAGGTCGGCGACTCCGCGGTGTTTCGCGGGTTTAACGTTTTTCGAAATCAATGCATGCGTTGTCACTCGATCAACCTTCAGGGAGGAGAACTCGGCCCGGAGCTAAACGTGCCGCGCAGCATCACCGAATATTGGGATGAGACCTTCCTGCGCGAATTCATCAGGAACCCCGGAAACTTCCGTCTCCGCAGCAAAATGCCCCCCTTTCCCGACCTTTCAGATACGGATCTGGATCACTTGCTCAGCTATTTGCGCTGGATGAAGGATCGAAAAAACTCAGGGACCTAGTTCGGATCCTTTGTTATACCCAAACGGATCCCCGTTCTTGGTGCGGAGAGGTGGCCGAGTGGCCGAAGGCACTCCCTTGCTAAGGGAGCAGTGGCGTTAAACCCACTCGAGAGTTCGAATCTCTCCCTCTCCGCCATTAACTCCCACTACAAAAAAGCCGGCTTATGGAGCTTGATGCAATCGACTGAGCGAGTAAGTGCGGGCAGCATCAAAATACTGCCCGCCTCCGACGCTTCAAGCCGCCCGACGCTTCTCCGCGCGTTCATCCGCCCGACTCACGGGCTTGCTGAGGTTGACGGCGGCGCCGAGGCTCCCGCCAATGCTTCCGGCAATGGACCCCAGCACGATCGCCACGAATAATGCCCAGCCCACTGTTTTTGCCACTCTCGCCGCTGTCGCGCCCGCATCTCGCAATGCGGCTTCGACTTTCGGTTTCAGTTCTTGAATCCGAGCGTCCGCTTCCTGCGGGGTGATCCCAGCTTGCGACGCGAGATAATTCTTGGCGCCTTCGGCATCACCCTGGACCAGTCGCGTGGCCACGCCTTGCGCCACTTGCTCCGGCGGCGACCGCAAATCCAAATTCTTAAACGCCTGATCCATCAAATCTTGAACCTGTTGATTGCTTGAGATGTCCGAGGTGGCTCCGCCCAGCGAGCCAACCGCCGAGCCGATGCCGCTGCCCAAAACACCGATCGCGCTTCCCACTTGAGAAAGGGTGAAAGCGAAAAAGAGGGCAGTGACGACCAAGCCTTGCACGCGGCCGATTCGAATGGGCACTGACCCGCCCACGCGAGAGGCTGCGAAGCTGCCCACAAAGATCGGAATGAAAATGGATATGATCATCCATATCCCCGCTCCGATTCCGAAGCCGCGCGCACTTCCACCGCCGCTTTGCGCCGCGCTTTCGAGGCTCGAGCTACCCAGCGCGATGCCCAACGCCATCAGCGCGAAATAAGTCAGTAGGCTGACAAAAAAGCCGGCAAATATGGCCTTCCAGCTGATCGTGTCAAAACGACCATTGCCGTTCCCGTTGATATACCCGCTCCCACTCGCATTCTTTACGGTGACTGTTTCCATAAATCTCCCTGTTCTGTCTCATTCGAAAAGCTGATTGCGTCAGCACGTCCTGAGACAGGGCTATGTTACGTCTCGCGCAAAATATCGCGCTTGCAAACGGGAGATGCAAAGCGCGCGCCTCTAGATGCGTGTCATTTGAGGAAGACGAGCGAGGGGTAAATAAAACGCCCGATAGCGTCAGACGCTACCGGGCGCAAGTGAAGTTAAAATGAGCGAGACCTTACTGCTGGTTGCAATTGTAATTGATGAAGTCGACGAGCACCTGAGCGGCGCGTGAAGAGTTACGCATTCGAACTCCGCCGATTGAAAGGAGTCTGACGGGAGCGTAACGAGCATCGGGTGCGCTCAGAATGCCTTCATAGGTTTGAGTGCCGCCACCGATCGGGCCTGGAGCCGAAGAGACGCGACCGCGCGAGGCTTGCTGAAGAAGCGTGACGATCGCTTGCGAGTTGCGAACGCCGGCAGTCCAACCCGTACGCGTTTCACGAGGCGTCGCATTGCCGAAACCACCCAGCGTGATCCGCGAAACGCGGCTGCCAATGATCGTGCAAGTCGAGCGCGAACGGTACCGTGGCGAAACGGTTCCGTTAGTGGACGTGTAAACGAGGGAAGCATCCACTGCCAGGGCAGATGCCGAACTGAAAACGAGGACGATTAAACCGATGAACTTCATATAAAACTCCTGTGGCGCTCAGTGCAGTCGAACGAAACCGTTTCGAGGGACCCATTTGCGCGCTTGGAGCCTTATAGCGCGACGCATCATCGGCCTGCAAGGCATGTCCTGAATCGGGAGTGGAAGGCCCGCAACAGGCTGAAACATAAAGCGTTTACTACCCGATGTTTGGACGGCCAGCCCGAACCTCAGCGTGAATTTCCACATTGTTTGCACCGAAAGTTTTAGCGCCGGCGACGTCTTCGGCGGTCACTCGACGTCCGCCTGCTGAACTTTTCACGCGATGCGGAGGCGCGACTTCCTGTTCGCTGATCACGCAAATGAGTCGAGCCCAGGCGGGATGACTCTGCAAAAGGCATGGGCTACGCTCGATGAATGCGGCTCGATCTCGCAGTTCTTTGGGGCACGGCAGCTTACCATTTGGTGATGGGAGCATTTTCCCTGCTTTCGCCTCGTCTGACGATGGGATCCTTCGGAAGACTTTACCGCGTCGAATATCCGGACGGAGTTTCACCGGCACTCGAGTTTTTATGGAAGCCGTTCGGCGCATTCGCTTGGGTCGTGAGCGCCTTTTGTATTCGCGCGGCGGTTGAGGACGATGAGTCCGCGCGCCAATTCACGCTCCTGGTTGTCAGCGGGCTCTTCACTCTTCGTGCGGTGATCCGTATCGGTTACCGCGCTCTTCTCTATCGCGCGCATCACGTCCCGCCTCGACGCAACTGGACGAACGTGGGTTTTAGTCTGACGCTGGCTGCGCTCGCGGCTTGGTGCGCGCGATGATTCGATGCGTTAGCAACGCGTCGGACTCACTTTAAAAAGGACACACTGTAAAAAGGAGTCGAACTTTTTACCGGCTTTCAAACTGAGGGCGATCTACTAGGCTGGAGTCCGGGCTCGTGGACGTGAGGTTTTATGAAAGTCTTTCATCGAGTTTGGATCGGATCAGTCGCGCTCGGTTTAGCGATCGGCGTCCTCGGCTGCAAACGGGAAAACCGGCTGATCGAACGCGTGAGCGTCCAGCCATCCACCAATTTGGAAGTCATCCGCATCGCGCTTGAGTTCAATAAACGAAACGTCCAGGCGACTTTCGCCGGCGGCTTCCCGATTAAAAACTATGGATATCTCTTCATCAACCCCTTTACCGGTCAGCAGCCGTTTGAAGTCGGCTTTGATCTCAACACAGCGATTGTCAATGACCAGGACTACGTCAGGCTGACACCGACGACGGTTTTGCCGAATGGAGTTCCGATCGGACTTCCTTATGCGATCGTCGAAGTCAAAGGCGTGAGTCCGATCAACCCCAACTTCGATGCCTATGCCTACATTGATGTCCTTCACAAAAGCTGGTTGGGAGCGGCCGGTATTTTCAGCTTCATTAACGACCGGTTTTTCCCGTCGGGTCTGGCGTTCACGCAAGTTTTCATGCGCGATGATCAGGGTCGCCCGGGCGTGCTCGCGAGCGTCTTCGGACCGGAGCTGCATCCCGACGGTACTTTGAAGCGCGCCGGCGGAATCGCGGTACTCGCGAACGTGAAGCAGCTTCTTCAACGCCAGAAGGCGATGGGACTTTCACGCACGCAATCGTTTGACCTGATCGCCGAGCCGGGCATTTATTTGCAAGGTCCGGCCGCGAAAGCGTGGAAGGGGCGGACGAACGAAATTCGGCGAATTGAATCACAAATCATTCAGGGGTTAAACCGATTATGAATCAAATTGCGCGCGCCAAAACGGGTCTCTGGTGGTGGGTGACGCTAGCGACGCTCGCTCTAGCGGTCACCGGGTTTGCAATCACGGGTTGCGAAACGACTGAGACCGAGCTTACGATTTTTCATACCAACGATCTTCATCTTCATTATCGTCCGGCGAAACTCGCGCCATTCGGCTTGGGCGGCGTTGCTCGCCTCTCCACGTTACTTAAACAAAGACGCGCCAAAACGGGCCTGAGTTTAACGATCGATGCCGGCGACTGGTCCGAAGGGCCTTGGTATTACAACCTCGATCTCGGAACCGGAATGCTTCGGTTGATGAACATGCTCGGTTACGATGCGGCCGCGCTCGGCAACCACGATTTTCTATCCGGCCCCGATAATGTCATCACAACCATCACGAACGCCAACGCAGCATTCCCGGTGCTCGCGGCAAATTTGGATATGTCGAAATACGCGCGAAAAGACGAACTGCTCAAGGTCGTGCCGCCGTACGTGATTAAACAGGTCGGCAAACTTAAAGTCGGAATCATCGGCCTGACCACTTTCGAACTGCTTTACGACAGCTATATCGCACCCGTTCAGATCACGAACATCGTCGATGCGGCGACCCGCGTGGCGATGGAAGTGCGCCCGAAAGTGGATGTCCTCATCATTACTTCGCATAACAACATCGAAGCCAATAAAGTCATCGCCAAAGCCGTTCCCGGTGTCGACGCCGTGATCAGCGGTCATTCGCACATGAAAATGTCAAAGCCCGTGATGGTGACAAATGCCGGACGCCAGGTGCCCGTGGTCGAAAGTTTTCAATGGGCTAATTTTTTGGGCGAACTCACCCTCGCCGTTAATCCGACGACTCACGCCGTCCGCGTAAAGGGTTGGCAGCTGCATCCGGTCTCTTCCGAGCTCGCCGACGATCCGGTGATCGCCGCCTATGTGGATCAGCAAGATCATTTGCTCGGACAAAAATACGGCGTCGACGTGAATCAAGTGGTCGCCGCCTCCGATATCGACATGGAAAAAACAGACTCGTGGGAGTCGCCACTTGGCAATCTTGTGGTGCGAGCCTATCGCGACGCCACCGGCGCGGATCTCTCCATGGAAGAAACCAGCCTGACCGGAGTCGGACTCGCCAAGGGCGATCTGACTCGGATGGATCTCCACGACGTGATTCCCCATATCTACAACGGCAACACCGGAAAAGAGTGGAATCTAAAAGTTTGGAACGCGCGCGGAAGCGACATCCAGCTCGTCATGACCCTTTTCTACACCATCAGTTCGCTCACGCCCTTCGCATCTCCGATCGGCTGGCTCGTAGTGGACAATGCGATCGTGATCTGGGACCCCGGCCAGAATCGCCCAGGCGGCCCGATTCCGATTCGCTCCATTCAGATCGGCGGCCGCGCGCTCAACCCCTCTTCCCGATACCGGGTAGCGATATCCGAAGGAATGCTCGGAGCGGTGAAGCTCGCGAACGAAAAGTTCTCGCTAGGGGTCGACCTTTCGCAAGTCTTGGATACCGGCGTGGAAGCCTGGCAAGTCGTCACGGATTACGCGATTAAGAAAAAGACCCTCACCCTCGATGAACTCCGAGTGGGTAGTCGCGTGATGTCTCAATCCGCAGATCTTGCGATTTACAGTTACAGCGTGAGCTGGGACAAGTCGTTGATCCGCGCGGAAGTCGAGAACCTTGGCCTCGCTACGGCGGCGGCTGCGGAGTTAACCTGTTACTCGGGCATGGCCAATGATCCCGTGCTCTTTGGTACACCCGAGCAAAAGTGGTCGTTGATCGGCAGAGTCAAAATTCCGTCGCTCAAACCGAACGGTACCGAGGGCAACACGACCCTCGCCACGGTCCCCTGGAGGGCGTCGGATCAGCCGAGAGGACAGCTGGCACTCAAGTGCGAAGTCAGCCTTGCGGGAGAGACTTACCTTCCCAACAACGCCATCGAAAAACTGTACGCGAACGACTAGGCGGTTTTTACCGGGAGCTTGACGCGAGCGCGCAAGCGCTTGAAACTTAAGACATGAGCGCAACCACGGACGGGCGGCGGGGTCCTCTTTTTTCAATCAATCCTGCTTTGGCATTCTCCGGAATCGACGACTCGGGTTTCACGGGCGATGCCGGGGTTTACGACAAGCTTGAAGCGTTTGTTTCCGCCACGCGAAAGCTCGAGCAGGCGCTCACCCTAGAGCGCGCGCGCACGCGAAAGCTTCAGGACGACTTTCGTCAGACTCAGTCGACCTACGATCGTCTGCTCGGCGAAGCGGAAGCTCGCGCGCGCGAACATCAAATCGGCGAATCCAAAGTACGGGCGACGCTTGGAGAAGTGGAAAAACGCGAACATGCGATCTCGGATCGTGAAAAAAACGCGCAAGTCGAATTTCGAAAAGTCGCGGCCGAACTGACCCGCTATCGGTCTGCTTGGGCGCAAGTGCTCGACCGTGAACGGGAAGCGAAGATGATTCTTCGCGAAAGCACGGAACTCGGTAAACGGCGGGAAGAGCTCGAAACACGCGCCAAAAGCGCGGAAGTTACGCTGGAAGAGGAAAAGCGCCAACGAATTCAGCTTGACCAGCACGCTAAAAGCTATCAGGCGGAGCTGCAGAACGTGCTCGTTCGCCTGCACAGTGCGGAATGCAAGTTCAGCGAACTCACCAAGGAATATCAGACGCTCGCGCAGTCTCGCCGCAAGGTGGACGACGAAGTCGCGCGCATCGAGGCGTCCATGCGGGAGCGCGCGGACTGGGAATTCGCGAAAGAACGTGAAAAACTCCGGGCGGAGCTCGGCCGCGAATCCGCCCTGGAGCGAGAAGCTTTTCGGGAAGAAAGTCGCCGGGCGCTCCAGATGGACTTGCAACAGGCCCTTTCGGTCGAGCGGCACCGCACCGAAAGAGATCGCGACGCACTCCTGGTGGAAATAGCCTGTCACAAAGAAGCGCTCTACCAATCGCGCAAGGAAACCGAAACTCTCCGCGACGGCGCGGCTCAGGACCGCGCCAAAGGCGACGCCGCGCTCGCGACTGCCCGGAAATTCGAAACCGAGGCGGCCCGCCTTAAAAATCAGCTAAACGGCGCTAGAGCCGAAACGAGCATCATTCGCCAGGTCGCGGAACGCCAAAAGCAGGCACTCATCGACAGTGAAGCGGAAATCCGATTCACCCGGGTTGAGACCGAACGAATGCTATCGGAAATCGCGACTTTCGAAACGCAGACGAGCGCACTCCGCGGGGACTACGAAACCATTCGAGTGAGGTTCGACGAACAGCAGACGGGGTTTGAGCAGGATCGAGAGAAAGCCGTACGTGAAAGAGAGGCGATCTCAAAGCAGATCGCGACCTTGACCCGGACTTCTGAAATCAAGTCGAGCGGGCTCGAAGCCCGGATCACGTTGGAACTCTCGGCCCGTGCCCGGGTTGTAGCATCCGTCCGCGAAACCGTGGCCGCGCTCGCTGCGCAGGATACGACAGGACTTTTCGCCGCTCATCTTCGCCAGCAGAGTCGCGCTATCGACGCCGTGATCGACGAAAGCGAAGATCGGGAATATCGCCAGGAGCTTCTCGAGCGCCAGCAGCGCCTCTCGGAGACCGTCACGGAGCTTGATGCGCACGCGGCGGAGCTCTCGCAGCGCTGGGCGGTCCTGGATCGCTGGCTGCAGAATGAGTCTCCAGAAATCCATTCTGCGGTGGCGTCAAGTCCCCAAGACCCGTTATCCTGAGCAAGTTGAAAGCCTTCGATAAGAAGTTTGGTGCCAAAGCTTGGGCTTCCGTTCCGGCCTCGCCCGGGGTTTACCGCTTTTTCGGAACTGGCGAAGCCGTGAGTTATGTCGGGAAAGCTAAAAATCTCCGGCGCCGACTCGGTCAGTATCGCAATGCCAAGCGGCGAAAAAAAAATGCGAAGATGCGGGCAATCCTTACTGATGCCTCTCGCGTCGAGTGGCAGGTTTGCGAAAGCCCATTGTCCGCCGAACTGCTTGAGTGCCAACTGATTCGTGAACTTCGCCCGAAGTGGAACGTCGTGGGAGCTTTTTCGTTCATTTATCCAATGCTTGGGATGTGGGAAGGCGCGGAAGGGACCTGGTTCTGTTACACCACGGACCCCCACGAGCTCGATTTGCGCTTCAAAGGTATCGCGTGGTTCGGAGCCTACCGTTCCCGAATGATCACGAAGGACGCGTTCCTGGCGCTCGAGACGCTGATCCCGTTTTTTGCGCAGCCGATTCCGAAACACCGTCGGCCCCGAGCCCGCTTCTCGCTCTTCCTCGGCTTTCGAGGTTTGCCCCCGTTTTGGCGGCGGGATCTTGGTGAATTCTTTCGTGGTGGATCGTCGATTGCCATCGAGGAACTCGTACTCTCGCTGACCGACAGCCCGGCCGCGCGAAAAAAATCTCGACAGGTCCAAATCGCATTGAACTGTCTCAAGCGCTTCATGAAGACGGAAACGCGGCCACTGCAGAAAGCCCTGGAGGCCACCGGCTCCAAGGTCTGGCCGTTGCCGCAGGCGGAACGGGATCAGGTATTCATTCGGTTCCGCAATGGACGATCCGAACCACCGCCGCCCGTCCGTCGGTTCGAAACGGCGCGCCCTGCGCGTTGACGCCCTTCAGCTGCGAACCGTTGAGATATCGGTAGCCTTCCAGACTCGCGCACCCGGTGGCAATCAGTTCCAGCACGATGAGGTCGCGTTCCATGTCGATATTCTCCTCGATACGGTGGGTGATCACGCCCTTCCAGGGTTTCACGACGATCCCGATATCTTCATTCGCGGAGCCGACCCAGAGCGTGTTGTCCTTTTTCGCGCTCCAAAGCCGGGCATGATGGCGCTCCCGGGCGTTTCGTCCAGGACGCTGCACGCCGAAGTCCTCGCTGCGGCCGAAGAGGTACTGACTCGACATGGGACCGTTGCGATAATGAATGGCGAACGCGGACGCGAACACCTCGCCGGTCACGTTGAAAAAACTTCGACTGGAAGCGATTCGCCAATGGGCTTTTTTAAACACCTGCAGGATGTCGAATCGATTGCCACGAAATACCAGATTCACCGGGTCCGCAAGGCCACCCTGGGCACTGCTGAGAGTGCGTGCGGGTAAAGGCGGCAAGACGATGAAATCCGCGACATCGGGGGGTTCGCAAACGGCCGGTCGCTTAAACTGCAACGCCGAGGTTGTTTCGATGATGCCTGCATCCCCGGCCTGAATTGAAACATTGGGGTGCGGTCGAGCGAGATAAAAAGCTGCGGAAGCCAGTCCGAAAGGTGCGGCCGCGATGCCCACCACGCCCGCGAGAAGCACGCCGAAGCCCCCCATCGCAGCGGCTGCCACCGGAGAATAGCCGTCGCCTTCGAATGCACCGTGGGAAACTGATGACGTCGAGTAGCGCCATTCAAGCGATTTAAGATTGGAGGGAAACGGGGTGGACCGGTACTCGTTCACCATGAACACATCGTCGAACGTGATTCGCATCCGACTTCGTTTGCCAAACCAACCCCCCGAGCGTTCCTCGACCGTACGCCCACGGAGAACGCTGCCCGCAGGAATGAGGACGCAATGGCCATCAGAAAAAACTTCGAGGGTCCGCGCTTCGAGTGGGCGACCCGCCTTGCCGCTGTTGGCATGAATGTCGTTTAGGAACTGAGCACGGAGCTTCGCTCCTTTCGGAATCTGAATCAGCTGCGGCGGCTCGGCCGCCCGAGCGGAAAAAATCACGAGAAGAATTACGGCGCCGAGCAGCGCGCGAAGGGTGATTGAGCGGGGGTCCATGCCCCTTCATTATATACGGGTTTGGGCCCGGTCTTCACGACGTGGCTTCCCACTGAATTGGCCTGGGTCCTTTATGACGCGCCCGAGTAAGAGCGAGGCTGGGGCTCGAAGCGGGTTAGATGATGGCGGAAGGACTGCAGTGCTCGCCGAACCCGGGGGAACGAAGCAGTAAAGTCCGCACCGCGCGGTAAAGCGAGACGCCGTCGGCGTTCGCGGCTTCCTTACGAAGCTCGGCGTAATTGTTTTGAAGAAGCTCGCCGAATCCGGAGCGGAGCGCGTCTCGGCATCCGAGCGTCGACGCGAATCCGTCGAGGAACTCGCCCTGTCCGAGCGCCATTTCCGCGACGAGGACCTGATAATTATTGACTGCGTAAATGACGGCTTCTTCGTCGTTTTTGACAACGGTGTGGCTCGCGCAACCGCTGGTGCCGGAAGTCATGCTCAAAGTGTTGGGCAAAAAATTGTTCGTGGTGTTTCTTATCGCGGACGACAGAAGCGAGTTTTTGCTGCTGACTTGCCAGCCCAGGCCGCAGCCGTTGCTTTGGTCTGCGCCGAAGGAGGCGTGCGACGATACGAGCAGAGACGCGACGAGTATTCTGATTTTCATACCACCAGTGTAGCGCGGCACCGATGGGCGTCAATGCACAGCACGCTCAGAAGTAACTTGATGCCCAACCCGACCTCTCGATGGACGCCATTCCACTGACGGCCGCTACGACCCTGAATCAGTTTAGACAGCGCTCGTACATCCCACGCCTGCGAAAGCTGAAATGAATGATTCCATTCGACCATGTAAAGGAGCTTTGGCCGAAGACTTTGCCCCACATCCGCAATCAAGGTCCCTTGTAGCTGAAATTTGTAGCGAGCTTGCGGATTGGACAGGATGTTCGCCTGCACTCGCGGAGTCAGACGTCCGGAGCCCACCAGCCCGGAGCCGACTTCGCCACGTGCAAGCAGCAAGAGCGAGCCAAGCGTGTGCTCTCCGATCAGTCCGCGCGTGAGCCCGATGCCACCTTCGAAACCTAAGAGTTTGCAGCCGGCGCAGGCCAGCTCATGACCGGCGTTTACGCTGAGGTCCACCCGCCAGGAGAATCTTCGTTCCCAGCTGTTCCAAGGGGCTAGCGAAGTAGCCGTGAATAATCCCAGGCGCTCCAGGTAAATGCCGGAACCGCCCGACTCGGAACGAAGCGCGAAGTTCGGAAAATCCACTTGCGTAAAAGCGGGAAAACCCACGTCACTGTTGAGCAGGTCGTGATAGGCGACCTTCCCTCGCAGCTCGGCGAATGCGCGTCCGCCCGCCGCGCCCGCACTCGCTCCGACGAGGAAGGGGCCATGTCCGTGCTCGGGACGAGACGCGGCGGAAGCGGCCGGGAGATCGCCACGAATCACTCCAAGTCTCGAGCGGGCGAGTAAAAGTGCTTCATACCGCGCCTGCTTTTCCGGACTGAGTTCATGATGCTCATGAAACGTTTCAAATTTGAAATAGGCGATCGCAAGTTCAAGACTTGCCGGATCACGTTCATCCGGGAATAGCTCCGGCGAACTCAGCCCGGACCGTCGAAGCTGGTTTTTGAGCTGCGTTCTCAACGAAGGTCTCTCGCGAACTTCGCGGACGGCTCCAGGAATTGCAGTCAGCGCCTTGATGGTCTCCGCGGGAATCACATGCAGCGGAAAAGTCTTGAGCGGCCACTCGGGCTTGGCCACGCTGATCAGACGTAAAATCCGATGCGAGCAGTTCTCATCGAAAAAATAATATCGAAAGGTGGGTTCTCGACTCAGCTCCCAAAGGTGCAGAAGCGCAAAATGCACTTCTGATTCCGTCAGCCCGAGTTCGTATTCCCAGAGGTCCCGGCTTTCAGCATGGGCGTACTCATTGACCTTCATGAAGTACGGGACTAGCGCGAACGTGCCCCAATAACCGCCGGCGAGACCCAACACGGTGAAAGCGAGTGAGTTTTCGTCGGGGCCGACGGCGGCGGCGTAGTTGACCGCGTAGTCGGACAGAGCCGGGCGCCCATGGGCGTGCACGCGCAGGAGAGTGTGGCCGAACATCGAAGGGGGGCTGCCGGGATAGGCGCTCGAAAAAACCAGGCTGAGCGCGGAACCGCCAAGCTGTCGGAGAAAAGCATCGACGTTTGGACAAGAAGCGTCCTGGTGCTCACGAGGAAACTCGGCGGGCAGCTCCCGCTTTAGATATGCATAGCGAGCTGGAAATCGGCACTGCAGGTGGAGGCCGTCCTTTTCGCGCCGGAACCCGGCTAAGTGTGCTCGCAGTTCGCCTTCAGGGTCGCGAGCGCCGGGGGAGGTCAGAAAGTATGATTTCGAATCCGCATCATCGTCGCCCAAGAGTGCGCGCCACTGTTTGGCTTTCGCGACCGTGGCGATGTCGGCTTGGGCGGCAGCGGCTAAAAATAGAAGGGCTACAACGCTCAAGTAAGGGAGCTGGAGACTCATTCTCGCTCAGGAGGCGATGGCCGTCGCGCGGGAAAAACGACGTCGTAGCACTAGAAGGTCTAGAAGCAGGGCTAAGACAAATGGCCCAATCGCCATGAGCAGATATCGAGTGGAGAGCTCAGACGCATGCTCGACCGCTGCCGCGTAGCGGACCGCAGAGTCGTTGTATTCCATTATTGTCCGATCGGGCGCACCTGGCTCCTTGAGAATCAATTCGAGCACTACCGGCTTTGCGCCGCCGCTTGATCCCATCAGTACGGTTTTTCCAGTCGATACTGCGCTTAAGTCAATGTCAGCCCCGGCAATCCATGGACTGTGAATGACTACACTAGGGATCATAAATTCTTCGTTGGAACCCGTCATGCGGAGGAAATAGTCTCCGAATGGCCCGATCCCGAAGAGTCGGAGGGATGCGATCTGGCCGCCAATACGTCGGCCGCCATTTCTTAAAACGTCCAGGTTGGTTGACTGAAACTTGGACCAGGCAAGTCCGTAGCCAGCAAGGGCTAATGAGAAATATGCCGCTATCAGGTACGGCACCACGCGCCAGCATCGGCTGGGAATGCGGCTGATGATGGACTGGATCCTCTTGGAGGGCATTGCTTTATTATAGCCCCATCAGGGGTGGATTTTCACCTTGACGCGCCGCGCATTAGCCGTTATTTCCATCCCTAATCCAAGGGGTATTTCATGAATAAGATTTTCGTCCTTTTCTCGTTCGCGATGCTCATAGCGCCCGTTTCGCAGGCGGCCGATTCGAAGCGCACGCTGGAGTATGTTGAAAGATTTTTCGGCGCGGGAAACGGCTCGACCCAGGTCGTTCGCTACAATGTTCGAACCTTCAACGCGCGCGCGCGGACTTTGGTTCTGAATCGCGCGCTTCCGACCACCCGCGACTGTGCGTACGGGACGCTGATCGGCGTTCAGCCGTTGGCGCGGCTCCTTACCAGCCGGCCGATTTTCAACGATCAAGCGGAGGGAGCCCCGAATGCCATGGCGCAAGCGATGGCGGTACTCGCTCGCATGGACCGTGCCGGACAGCTCGCGTTCGTCGTCGGCCGCGTGATGACAGACAATATTGAACGTGACAGCTACTGCGACATTTACAACATTGAGATTTACGCGCGTGACGGCTACGTCCTCTCGCTCAATCTCGACTACACTGACTGATTCAAAAGCAGTTCACTCGTTCCGACCCGAAAACAGCTAGTTCTTCGCGTGACCCCACAGCCGAAGCATGAGGAAGAGTCCGCCCCCGATCATGAAAACCGAGATGACGGGATAACCCCAGATGAGCGGCCCGTCTTTGAAGCCCAAAGCGACGGTGCCCGCAACGAACAAGCCCGCGGCGGCGATCGAGAGACTCGTGCGGCGGCTGCCGATGTCGATCTGCGCGCGCAGATTCTCGAGGTCCGGGGATTTGATCTCGACCGCAAAATCGTTGCTGTTGAACTTGCGAATCATCCAGCGGATCTGCCGCGGCAGAATTTGCATGAGCGCCGCCACGTCCTTCGCGATCCAAAGCATGTCGCGCCCGATACGAGGGAGTGAATATTGATTCTGAATCAGCTCGCCCATCATCTCGCGGCCGTAGGTCATGATGTCGAAAGTCGGGTCCAGCGTTCGTCCCATGCCTTCGATCGTGAGAATGGCCTTGAAGACCAGCATCCAGTCTCCCGGCACGCTGATCTTGTACTTGGCCGCGATCTTGGTCGCTTCGATCAGCACGCGCCCGAGATTGATTTCGTTCAGCGGCAAGCCCATATAGGGCGATAGGGTGTTCCGAACTTCGCGCTGAAATCCATCGAAGTCGATCGACGGGCCGGCGGCGCCGAGCTCGGCGTATTGAAAGCAAAGATTTTCGTAATCCTCGGAGAGAAGCGACATGACCATATTGGCCAGCTGGCTTCGCGACTTTTCGGAAAGTCGTCCAACGATTCCGAAGTCGATGATGCCCAGGCGATTGCCGGGCAGGACAAAAAGGTTCCCACCGTGCAGGTCCCCGTGGAAGAGCCCGTCAATGACGATCGATTTGAAAAATGCTTTCGCCCCCACCGCGACGATGTGTTTGCGGTCGATGCCTGCGGCATCCAATGCTTTGATGTCGTTGACCCGAATTCCGTCGAAGCGCTCAAGCGTTAGGACGCGGCCGGTGCTGTGGGTCTTGTAAACCTTCGGCACTAAAATTTCCGGAATTGCGGCCAAGTTCTCGCCGATCTTCTGGATGTTATTCGCCTCGATGATGAAGTCGAGCTCCTGGCTCAGGGTCCGGAAAAATTCGTCGACGATGATCTTGGGATTCGCGACCCGGCTCTCAGGGACGTAGCGCTCAAGGAGACCGGCCAAGAAGGCGAGCAGCGAAACATCGGTTTCGATGATCTTTCTAATCTCCGGTCGCCGGACTTTAACCACCACGCGTTCGCCTGTGTGAAGCGTCGCCGCGTGAACCTGCCCGATGCTCGCCGCGGCCAGCGGTTTTTCGTCGAACGAGGCGAATGCGACCGCGAGCGTTTTTCCGAGTTCTTTCTCGACGACATCGCGAACGATCTCGTAAGGAAGTGGATTAACGTTGTCTTGCAGCTTGATGAATTCTTCGATGAAGCTCTCGGGCAGTAGATCCGGTCGAGTGGAGAGCAACTGGCCAAGTTTTACGAACGTAGGGCCGAGTTCCTCGAACGAAATCCTTAGGCGCTCCGGCGTGCTCCGCTCTGCCTGCGTTTCCGCGTACGCCGCAAGCCGACGGGGGAGGTATTTACCGAGACTCATGCGGTCGACGACGTCAACAAAGCCGTTCTTGGCGAACACGCTGAGGATCTGTCGCAGTCGCTGGATATTCTTGACCGTCTGGCCGATCTGGCGCCCGGTCCGGATCCATTGCATAGGGGCTAGACTCTCAACTCAGGAGTTCGAAGTCAATTTGACGACGTTCAAGATCCGCCCGAAGTACGCGAACTTTGACCGGCTGGCCAACTTTGAAAGTTCGCTTTTTGCGCTTCCCAACAAGGACCATTCGCTCTTCGTGAAACTCGTACAAATCGTCCTTCAGGTCTTCAACGGAGATCATGCCTTCGACGTATGGACTGCCGATCTCCACAAAAATTCCACGTTCAATGAGCCCAATGATCTTACCTTCGAGCTCTTCGCCCACGTGGCGCGTCATGAGGCGGACCTGCTTGAGGCGAATGGAATCGCGTTCAGCCTGCGTGGCCAGGCGTTCGCGATAACTTGAGTGTTCAGAATCGCGTTCAAGGCTTTCGGCGAGCGCCTTGATGTCGGTAGGCTTCGGAAGCTTCTCGACCTTTTTCGAAACGCGAAGGGCCCAGCGCAAGACGCGATGGACGAGCAAATCCGGGTAGCGCCGGATCGGGCTCGTAAAGTGGGAGTAAGCCCGCGATGCGAGCCCGAAGTGGCCGATATTGACGGTGCCGTAAATGGCCTGCTTCATGGAGCGGAGCAGCTGCTGGTTGAGCATCGCCTCGGCCGGATGACCTTGAATCGCGCGCGCAATATCGGCGACTGCCTTGGGCGTGACCCCGCCTTTTTTAAATGGGAAATTAACCCCGCTGACCGTCGCGAGCTTTTGGAAACGCAGAAGCGCCATCTCCTCGGGCTGATCGTGAAGGCGGTACACGAAGGGCCAGCCTTCGCTCATGCCGAGTTTGATTCCCTGCTCAATGGCCCATTCCGCGACCGATTCGTTGGCGGCAACCATGAATTCTTCGATCAACTTGTGGGCGTCGTTTCGCGTGCGCCGTCCGATCGAAGCGACATTGCCCTCGGCATCGGCGACGATGTCTGGCTCCGGCAATTCAAACTCGATCGAGCCGCGCTGGGAGCGCATGGCCTTAAGTTCCCGAAAAAGTCCGTAGTGCGCGGCGTATTCCCACTTGGGGTCTTTGCCGTGCGCAAGTTCCTCGGCATGGATTTCATTGTAGGTTGCGCGCCGGCGACTCAATATCACGGCCTCAAAAATATCGGTTTTCGTCCGCTGGGCGCCCGGGCCGAACTCCATGCGCGCGACCATCGTGAGGCGCGGTTCATGGGGCTTCAGGCTGCAAAGGTTTTCGGATAGTTCGCTTGGGAGCATGTGGAACGCGCGCTCCGGGAAGTAAACGCTGGTCGCGCGTGCGCGCGCTTCACGGTCAAGCGCGGTCCCGGGCGAAACATAATGACTGACATCGGCGATACCCACCCAGAGGATGTAGCCGTTACCTTTCCGCTCGACGAAAACCGCGTCGTCAAAGTCGCGGGCCGTCTCGCCGTCAATCGTGATGAACGGGACTTGTCGGAGATCCGTGCGTCCGGAGGCTTTCCAGTCGGCTTCGGAGCCGATCGAGGCTCGGCGACCTTCCGCTTTCGCGTCTTCGGTATGATGCTCAACCAATCCATATTCGGCCGCCACACGAGGGAGATCGGATGAGGCGGGCAGTTCCATTCCGTAAATCTCGACCACTTCGCCCGAGACGGCGCGCGGGCCACCTTCGTGAAATTGCAGCTTCACGCGCACCCACTCACCCGTTCGGGCTTTGCTTGCCAGTGGGATAAAAACTTCTTCGGATGACTTTTTGGACTCGTAAAGGACCGTGCCGCGTCCGCCCGCGGCCGGCTGATAACGACCGATGATCTCTTTGAAGCGATGTTCGACGATGCGGAGATCCTGGACCTCGCCGCCCGACATGAGTACTTCCACTCGGTCGCCCGGGAACAAGCGAGTCGCCGCTTGCGCGTTGATGTAAGCGTCTTCGTTCCGACGATCGTCGAACTGAAGGAACGCGAAGCCTTTGCGGTTCTTGTCGACGACCGCCATCATTTTTTTAGCAGGCCCGCCGGCGGCGTGTGAAGTTCCGTGACGTCGTGGCTTTTGATTTGAAGAATGATCGCCGCGAGAAGGTCCGCGCTCGGGTCCGCGTCGCGGCCCTCGCCCGGCCGGACCCTGTCCGCTCGGCCCTCGCCCACCTGACCCGAAACTAGCGCCTTGCCCTGGCGGACGCGGTCCGCGACCACTCGGTCCTTGTCCGGCATTTAGTCCTGCCGGGCGCGATCCTGATCCGGCCTGCGGACTTTGTCCGGGCTTGTGCGCGTGCTTTTGTAAAAACTTTTGCCCAGGAGTCTGACCCTGTCGCTGAGACGAGTCAGAAGAAACGCGAGCGGGGCCTCGCTCGTCACGACGCCCCGGTGATTTGGTTTTTTTCTTGGAACCGCGACCCGATCGTTTTTGCACTGATTACCCGCTCGAGCCCAGACTAGCTGGGCTCGAGCGAGCCATCAATGAATCATCGGGAATTTTATGGGCAGGCGACCGTATTACGCGAGGCGTCCTCGCAGTGAATGAGGCGAAGGACGTCAAATGAGTAGGTGTAACAGCTGCCGTCTCTGTAGGGAGCGTTGAATCCGAAGCGAACGATTCCTGCCGATCCGAACTGCAGCGTCTGTACGGCGCCTGAAGTCCCGTTCGACGTGGTCGCATAAACTTCAGTTCCGTTCGAAACGAGCATCCCCTGCGGGAGGCCTTCGTTCGTCAAAATTACTGAACCATCATTTTCGTCTTGTCCGATTCCGTTCGCGACGTAGTTGCAGCTGGTTCCGAGGAATCCTCCCTGCTCGCCCCAACGAGAAGATGCGCGAAGTTCGACTTTGTCACCGACTCGAACGGTGATGCCCGTCGAAAGCGCTAAAGCGCTGCCGGCGTAGGAAGGATTCAGGGATGGGAAAACTCCCCCTTTGACCGTTCGGGTGATGCCACCGAAGTTGGAGGTGAGCTTACAGACGGTCCCGCTGATGATGGGCTGTCCACCCGCCCAAACGCAGGCGTCCGCGAAAGTCGGAGCCGAGTAACAAGCTTGGCCGCCGATTCCGAATTGCCCGGTCCCGCAGATGGGCCCGAGCGGTTGGCCGGTCTGGCTCGTCCGGATAGCATCGCTCGCACCGCAAGCCGCTAGGATCGCCGCGCTAGAAATGAACAAGATTTTGGCTCTTCTCCGTTTCGAGTGGGTAACTTTTCAACATTTGATATAGAGTTTCTGCAATTTTTAGATCTCCGGCAGCATACAGCTAAGAACCTTGAGCCGAAGGTACTCCTCGTCGCGTA